>ENA-ORBV01000249-ORBV01000249.1-microbial-mat-metagenome-genome-assembly--contig:-NODE-249-length-119705-cov-15.940499_pt1 | contig 119705 bp, 116 predicted proteins | sample MGYA00237777_ERZ505514 | MGnify/ENA primary metagenome ERZ505514 (study PRJEB26160, sample SAMN06269048) | microbial mat metagenome | isolation source: Oligotrophic lake microbial mat | place...
GAAAGGTACGGGCCGGACACGTCCGGCCCGTACCTTTCTTCTAAAAAAAATAGAAGCGAAAATATATGGCAGAGGTCATCGTAAAGAATATCATTAAACGTTATGGCTCCACGGAGGCTGTGTCAAACGTTTCGCTGCATGTCAGGGATAAAGAATTTGTAGTACTCGTTGGGCCCTCAGGCTGTGGGAAATCAACAACACTCCGAATGATCGCCGGCCTTGAGGATATCACAGCTGGTGAACTTTACATTGGCGACCGGTTGGTCAATGATGTTGCCCCAAAAGACAGGGACATCGCTATGGTTTTTCAGAACTATGCACTGTATCCTCACATGACCGTATTTCAAAACATGGGCTTCGGGCTGAGGCTGAAGAAAGTACCAAAAAAAGAAATGGTTGAACGTGTTGAGGCCGCTGCAGAAATTGTAGGGTTGACACCTTATCTGAAACGGAAGCCTGGTACCTTGTCTGGAGGCCAAAGACAACGTGTGGCCCTGGGGCGTGCGATCGTCCGAAATCCAAAAGTGTTTTTGTTTGACGAACCGCTGAGCAACCTCGATGCTAAGCTACGGGTGCAGATGCGTATGGAGATTTCTAAACTGCAGCGCAAACTAGGCGTCACGACCATCTATGTAACCCATGACCAGATAGAAGCGATGAGCATGGCAGATCGAATAGCGGTGATGAAGGACGGAGTCCTCCAGCAATTTGATACACCAATGAATACCTATGATCATCCGGCAAACCTATTTGTTGCAGGTTTCATAGGTAGCCCGGCCATGAATATGATTCCTGGGAGGCTGGATGAAATACAGACCTTTAAAGATGCTTCCGGAGCTTTTACATTGGATCTTAATGGATATGCCCCTTCCTCTATGTTACCTGGTGAATACACGCTGGGTATTCGACCTGAAAATATACATGGAGATAATAGTTTGAGTATCCCATCCTATGCACCTGTGCAGATCGTTGCAGATATATTGGAGCCCATGGGTAGTGACAGTTATCTCTATTTCAAAATCGGTGGCATGTCCATGATCGCCCGCCTCCGTCCAGAAACTTCTCCTGCTGAACAGCAACCCGCAACCTTGCATATGGATCGCGCAAAATTGCATTTCTTTGATGCAGACACCGGAGTTAGTGTGAAAGGCTAATGCGAAGGCTGTTACCTAATCGTATTTAATGCTCGTTCAAGTCTCAGACTTGAATGCAATATTTCTCGCGTCTCCTGACGCGAATGTGAAATTTAGCCTCGTAGATTTAGCAATCCTACCACTCCCGTTGAGCGTAGGTTGATCTACGTCCTGGCGTTCTCAATACTCCGTTTTGACTACCTTCGATCTCCGAGTCATCAATTCCCTCACACAACACATAAAATATATGACCCGCATGATCGCCATCGGAGACATCCACGGTTGCGTAAAGACATTTCACAAATTAATGTTTGATGAAATCCGTGTCAGAAAAGCGGACACGATCTACTGTATTGGAGATTACATCGACCGTGGGCCGGACAGTAAGGGTGTAATCGATATTATCCTGGATTTGCGAAAAAGGGGATACCAGATCCGCACATTGAGAGGCAATCATGAACAGTTGATGCTAGATACGGTGAAGGGAAGAGAAGCGGAGGCACGCTGGCTCAAAAATGGTGGTGATGCCACGCTAAAAAGTTTTGGCATTTCCTCTGTTCTGGAAATGAAGCCGGATTACAAAGACTTTTTCAACCGCACCCGGTACTATTTTGAAAACGGTAGGTATATTTTCGTTCATGCCGGATTAAATTTCAGGCGCGAAGATCTTTTTGAAGATAAGCATGCTATGATGTGGATCCGAGATGGTGAGGTGGATAAACAAAAGTTGGGGGACAGGATGATAATACATGGTCACACACCTATGACCCTCGAAGATGTCCGGCATCCTGAGCGAGATGATGTATTAAATCTTGATGCGGGATGCGTCTACAAAGATCGTCCGGGACATGGTTATCTGGTCGCTTTCAATCTCACAGATCAGGAGTGGATGGTGGTGGGAAATTGTGAGTGAGTTAACTACGGAATACGCATTAGTGAAGTTTTTGATTTTTTTTGTGAGCTTATATCATCCAATCTTACACTAAAAGTCTACCGTTCATTCACTTCTATCCAAAATTCTGAAGTATACTTCTGAAATCATGTACTTTGGTTCATCATTACAAATCACTTGCATTATGAGGATCTATTTCCTGAAATCAATCTGCCTGAACCTGGTTGTAATGGTATTAATTCCATTGGCCAACGCCCAGGAGACCAATAAATTTGAACAACTCGGCACGATGCTGCCCACGCCCAATAGCACCCGTTCCGCCAGCGGAGCGCCCGGTGCCGCATATTGGCAGCAAAAGGCAGACTACATGATGGAGATCCATCTCGATGATGCCAAACAAAAGATTTCAGGCAAAGAAACCATCACCTACCACAACCAATCCCCTGACGCTCTTTCTTATCTCTGGCTTCAACTTGACCAGAACCAGCAGGCTGAAGGATCCGATAGCTATACGACACAAACAGGTAGTATTGAAGCAAGGACTACCCCAGGACAACTCGCCCGGCTTGAGCGCGGAAAGGCTGCTGAACGCGGATTTAATATCCTTACCATCACGGATTCCAAAGGAGTAGCCCTGCCATTTATCATCAACAAAACCATGATGCGCGTTGATCTGCAGAGGCCACTTGCTTCTGGACAATCTTATTCTTTTAAAATAGCCTGGTGGTACAACATCAATGACCGGTTTAAGGAAGGCGGACGATCCGGATATGAATTTTTTCCTAAGGACAGCAACTACCTCTATGCCATTGCTCAGTTTTATCCACGCATGTGCGTCTATGACGATATCAATGGCTGGCAAAACAAACAGTTTCTGGGTGGCGGCGAATTCACCCTTGTGTTTGGAGACTATGATGTCAGCATCACCGTGCCTGCAGATCATGCAGTAGGCGCTACTGGTACGCTTCAGAATCCGAAAGAAGTGTTGACCAAGTCCCAACTGGACAGGTATGCTGAAGCTCAAAAAAGTTATGTCGAACCCGTCAAGATCATCACAAACGAAGAAGCATTGATGAATGAAACAGGACGGGTATCCGCTGAAAAGACCTGGCATTTTAAAGCAACCAATGTCCGCGATTTTGCATTCGCCTCCTCCCGCAAATTTATCTGGGATGCCATGGCGGTAAGGCAATCGGAGAGCCCTGATGTCATGGCCATGTCGATGTATCCCAAGGAAGGTAACCCATTGTGGGAAATGTATTCCACAAAGGTGATAGCGCATACGCTGAAATGGTATTCCTATTACACCGTTGATTATCCATACCCGGTGGCCTGGTCTATCCATACGGATCGTATAGGCATGGAATATCCCATGATCTCTTTTAATGGGGGCAGACCCAATGAAGATGGTACCTATAGCGACCGAACCAAATATGGGATGATCGGGGTCATCCTGCATGAGGTTGGACATAATTATTTTCCGATGATTATCAATTCGGATGAGCGTCAGTGGACCTGGATGGATGAAGGGCTCAATACATTTGTTCAGTTCCTGACGGAGCAACAGTGGGAAAGAGATTATCCTTCCGGCAGAGGACCAGCTTTTAAGATTGTGGATTATATGAAAGCCGATCAGGACCAACTGGAACCTATCATGTCTAATTCAGAAAACATAAAACAACTCGGCAGCAATGCTTATGCAAAGACAGCTACGGGACTAAATATTCTCCGGGAAACCGTGATGGGTCGTGAGCTTTTTGATAAAGCCTTTAAGGAATATGCCACCCGCTGGAAGTTCAAACATCCATCCCCTGCAGATTTTTTCCGCACGATGGAAGATGCATCGGCCATAGACCTGGATTGGTTCTGGAGAGGTTGGTTTTTTTCAACAGACCCATGTGATATCGAACTTGCCGATGTCCAGTGGCAACGCGCCGACAGACCCGAAGACCCTTCGATGATGGCATATGAAGAAACGTATCTCGAACAAAACCCATTAGGAATAACCTCTGAACGAAACCGAAAATCTATCACGCAGACCCAGGATGAAATAGACCGCAGCCTGCGAGATCAGTATACAGATCAGGATAAAAAGAAAGAAGACCAGAAAGCCTTTGAAGAGTATGTCTCCAGGTTAAGCCCCGAAGAGAAATCGGTTATCGAAGCTGGAAATAATTATTACTCCATGACTTTCAAAAATAAAGGAGGACTACCGATGCCCATCATTCTGAAGTTTGTCTTTGCAGATAGTACAGAAGAGATGCATCGTATCCCTGCGGAAATCTGGAGAAAAAACAGTGAGCAAGTCACTAAGGTATTTGTCACTGATAAAGTCATCAAACAAATCAATCTCGACCCTTATCTCGAAACCGCCGATATAGATCGTAGTAATAATTACTATCCTTCCCAACAACAGATGTCAAGGTTTGAATTATATCGACAGCAACGAGGTGCCCCTCCCGGAAGGTCGTAAATGTTAGGAGTTAGGAGTTAGGAGATAGGGGATAGGGGATAGGAAATAGGAAATAGGAGATAGGAAATAGGGGATAGTTTTTTTGATTTTATATGTGACTTGTAAGATAGCCATTAAAAATTACTCCCGCCTCCTATTTCCCGCCTCCTGCCTCCTATTTCCTATTTCCTATCCCCTGTTTCCTATCCCCTGTTTCCTATCTCCTATTTCCTATTTCCTATTTCCTGTTTTCTGTTTCCTGCTTTTCCTTAGATTTCCTTCTTCTGTACTTTCTTATGCCAGTCATTGAGCATCATCATGGCGGCGGATCCATACCAAGGGTGAAGCTCCATGACCAACCGACCAGCTTTTATAGCCGGATCAGTTTCTGTAAGAGCCCGAGCTTCTTCAATGGTACCCACATTAAAGACATAGATGCCTTTCAACTCACCCCCATCTAAAAATGGAACGGCAACAGACAAAATACCTTCATCGGCCAGTAGGAAGATGTTATCCATATGTGCACGTTGGAGCTGGGCTGCCGCAGCTGAATCCTGGTCTTGGTTGGGTCCGGCTTTCAGAAAAGTCATCACATACTTTTTCATGCCATAATCATCAGCACCAAGTTTGGCTGCGAGGGTAGAATCATAAGCAAATGTTTCTGCATCATCTGCAGCCACTTTCGTTTCGACATTTACTTCAGGTCTGCAAGCCAGTATAAAAAGTCCGACGAAGGATAGGAATGAAAAAAGGGCAAGTGATTTTATAAGCATAGCGTTGAGGCTACAAGATTAAATAAAAAGACATTAAGGATGTGCAACCCGGAGACGGAAAGACAAAATATTCAGACCAGGACAGAAAAGGCTACTATAAAAACTTTTTTCTTGCGTATTTAATAAAGTGTTTATCTTGTTTTCAGTTGAAATAATTTTCTCAAAAAATCAAATACCTACCTTATGGAATTACAGAAAGTGGATTTGTTTATCATGACCAATGCCAAATTTTTTGAAGCGCATCACCTGGGTTGGATCAGAGAACAGCTGATACAAATGGACGATTCGAAATGGCCAACCTTGCAGATGCAACAGTTTAAAGATCCTACAACCTATCTTATTGTGTCGCTGCTAGGCGGAAGCCTGGGTATAGACAGGTTTATGCTCGGGGATACCGGTCTTGGTGTAGGCAAATTACTCACTTGCGGCGGGCTAGGCATATGGGCTATCATCGATTGGTTTATGATCATGCCAGCCGCACGAGAAAAAAACATGGCCTTGTTTCAAAACGTCCTGAGTTATGCTTAATCTATGAGCCGAAACCGACTCTATACGATTGTCCTTTTGGCTTGTGCCGGTGGATCCTTATGGTTGTGGATACAAAATTCGAGGCACCTGCTTGCTCAGAATGGGGAAACCAATGCATGCCTGATAAAAACCCTCACAGGAGTGCCATGCCCTTCATGTGGCACGACCAGATCTATATTCGAATTATTTGATGGCCATGTGATGAGTTCACTTCAATGGAATCCCATGGGGATCATGGTCTTGTTGATCATGGTCATCAGTCCTGTCTGGATCCTCCTTGATTTGCTGCTCAGAAAGGATTCTTTTCTACGGTGCTATAGTCGGGCAGAAAAACAATTGCAGTCGAAATGGATTGCCATGCCTGCGATGGGGTTGGTCGTGTTCAATTGGGTCTGGAATATTTGTAAAGGCTTATGATGACAACTTCCTCCATCGGATATATTCCGAGTGATCATGAAGCCGAAAAAGCTTCCAACAGTTATCTGATGTCCCTGATCGCCGTGATCGCCGGACTTCCGCTACCCATTATCAATCTCATCGCTACTGTAATTTTTTATCTGGGTAATAGGAAAGGAACCTATTTCGTAAGATGGCACTGCACACAGGCACTGCTATCTCAGTTTTCATTGCTGATCATCAATACAAACGGATTTTGGTGGACAATAGGTATCCTTTTCAGGGATGGTGAAGTCACCAATCAATACATCGCGTATATGATCACCGTGTTTTTATTTAATCTCGTTGAGTTCATCGCAACCATATACACTGCTATTCAGGTCCGGAAGGGCAAACATGTCGAATGGTGGTTTTATGGTGATCTCACCAATATGATCTGCAAAAAGTAATATGCTCAAACCTCTTCTACAGTTTGGAGTGATCGCAGCGTCCTTTTTCCTGATTTGGTTCGGCCTGGACCGGATTGACTGGATGACCATCTTCCAGGTGGAGAAGACGACCAAAAATATTGAGGAAAAACTCGGCGATCTTTACTGGGATATTTTGAAAAAAATAGATGACGAAATCACGGATAAAAATGTTATTTCTCCGGTCGATTCGCTGATCACCAGAATTTGTGATCGCAATGATATAAACCGGGACAAGATTAAACTTCACGTAGTTGAAAATGGTGAAGTCAATGCCTTTGCTTTGCCGGATTATCATTTGGTCGTTTTCAGCGGGCTGATAGAAGAATGCGAAAATGAAGCTGAACTATGTGGTATCATAGCCCATGAACTGGCTCATCTGGAAAAGGGTCACATCATGCAAAAACTGGTCAAGGAGGTAGGTCTGTCTGTCCTGCTCTCTATGACATCAGGCAATGGCAACCCGGAGATTATCCGTCAGGCCGTCAAAGTACTGACGTCATCTGCCTATGACCGTAAACTGGAGACGGAAGCGGATCTCGCAGGTGCAGACTATATGATTCGCGCAGGAATCGATCCGGAAGCCTTCGCTCAATTTATGTTCAGGATGTCTGAAAATGAAAAAGGCCTCCCGGATCAGTTATTCTGGATCAGCACACATCCCGGATCTGAACAAAGGACCAGGGCGATTCTCGATTATATTAAGGACAGAGAATTCACCGAGGAGATTGTCCTCGATTCTTTGCAATGGATTTCGTTGAAAGAAAATAGTGCGAATCACTAAGAAATCATTGTCAAGTTATAGCCAGATCTGAATTTCCTATTATTACCAATAATGCGTAATATATTGCTGGCGATTTTTTTATAACATTGATGCTACTGACCCAGAAGGAATCTATATCCCTATAAAAGACCTTATGAGCGTAAAAAGACTATGAAGAAAATGCGAAAAATTCAGCATCTCAGAGTCCTCCTAGTCATGGTGATGACTATATTTCTGATCCCCTTAAAAAGCAATGCGCAAAGTTCGGAATCGGAAGCGATGGAGGTTTTCGAGGCATATAAAACAGCACTCCTTCATGAGGATTTCGGGGAAGCAACCATGTGGTTGGATAGCCGTACTTGGAACTAATATGATCAATTGCTCCAGCATGTTCAGTATTCGGATTCGCTTACATCAGAGGAAATCCCTGCCCGAGACAAATTTTGGATTTTGGTATATCGACATTCCATCCCCAAAGAGACACTTCTAAACTATACAGGTAAAGATTTATTAGAGCAGATTCTTTTCCAGATGAGACTGCTATCTATATACGAAACAAGCATCAGTAACCTAGTAATACATGGGGACACCTTAATTACAGCAGAGATGAGACAAATGGCAGGCCAAATGATGAAAGTACTAAACTTCTATCTCGAAGATAGCATTTGGAAAATGGATTTGAGACGCATGTTAGCTGGTTCTGAAGATGTGATAAAACAATTGCTGATCCCTTCTGGTAAATTGGAAAATGAAACCATCTTGGATGTGTTGGAATCATTTATTGGTATTAAGCCTTCATCTTCAATATGGTCTAATTTGAAATAGTATCTTTGAATACTTACCAACGAAATGTATTCATTAATTGGCATTCTTATCGTTAGCAATACTGATATCGATTTTCATTTGTCACCATCTATGAAAGTTATCTGCTACTGCCATTTATCCCTTCCGCCTCTTTAACATTTTTTTTTCACGAAAAAAGATAAATGCAATCCAAAGCCAGCACTCCGGAAGATTATATTGAAGGACTGCCTGAAGACCGTAAAAAGATCATCAGCCAGATCCGTAAAACCATTCTTAAAAATCTTCCTAAAGGATTTAAGGAAGAAATGAGCTATGGGATGTTGGGATATGTCGTCCCTCATTCGTTGTATCCCGATGGTTACCATTGTGACCCCAAACTACCGCTGCCTTTTATTAGCCTTGCTTCCCAAAAGAATTTCATTTCTTTTTATCACATGGGACTGTATGGTGGTGAATACCTTGAATGGTTTCAAAAGAAATGGAAAAACCATTCAGATAAAAAACTCGACATGGGCAAATCCTGCATCCGGTTTAAAAAACAAGAAGATATCCCGCTGCAATTGTTAGGCGAACTCTGCACCAAAATAGCCCCTCAGGAATGGATAGCTTTATACGAAAGGAACGTTAAAGGATAAAAATAAGGAACAAATGTTGCTTATCCATGCCATATGGATTCGAAGAGGCCACTACGTTTTTTGCTATCTGTTATTTTTCTATCATGTGCATCCACGATGTGGGCCCAAGTTGTCAATATTGAAAGGCAAAGGATAGTCACCGATACAACCGGGTGGTTTGGGTCGGCTAATTTAAGTTTCGCCGGATCTAAAACAACTAAATCCATTCTGTCTCTCTTTGCCGGAGGATTGCTGGAGTACAAGCCAAAATCAGACAAAGATCTCTGGCTGTTGATCTCCGAATTCAGCCTGATCAGCGGCGATAATGAAAAATTTTCCAATTCCGGATTTGCACATCTTCGCTATAATCGTAAACTCAACGAGACATTCCGATGGGAGTTTTTCACACAAGTCCAGTATAACGGACTGACGAAGATTGGCACGCGTGCCTTAGGGGGCACAGGTGTGCGTATCAAACTGACACAATATGAACAAGCCAAGTTTTATCTGGGCATCTCGTGGATGTATGAGTACGAAGAGCTTATCGATCCCGTCGATTTCAATTACGACAACCGATTGAGTAGTTACTTTACATTCACCTTGCTGCCGGAAGAATCAGTTGTTTTTACAAGCACCACTTATATCCAACCCAAGTTTGCAGACTTCAGTGATTACCGGATCACCAATGAAACGAATCTAACCCTAGGGGTAACGAAAAAACTCAACCTCAGTGTGACCTTTAAGTACAATTATGATGTTGCTCCTCCAGAGGGGGTGCCGACTAATACGTACTATTTTATCAATGCGTTGGAGATACAATTTTAAGATGAACTTTGTAGGTTGATGAGTTGATGTGTTGATGGTTTGGTAAAAGTTGGACAATGTTAATCCCCATATCTAAACAAAAATCCCATAAACCATCAACGTATAAACCCTACATGTTTTGCCCTCGTTTATTTCGGCTGCGCCAATAAACGATCCCTGTGTTCTTCAGTCGGTTGTTTCTGCGAAACATCACGCTTCCGAAACCCTGGGATGTTGGTTATTTCCACAATCAACGTATAAACCTATCAACGTATAAACCCATCAACTTATAAGCCATAATCTCATAAACCCATAAACATATCAACCTACCAACAAATCAACCCAAAATCACAGCTTCCGTCGATCCAGATGTTAATTTTATCTTAAAATACGAACTCCTTCGTACTAAATCATGCCCTTTCCCTATTATTGTATACGAAACGATTCGTATATACTTATGGCAAACGAGATTAGACCCACCGAAGGCGAACTGGAGATCCTCCAGATTCTATGGAAAAAAGGCCCATCAACTGTCCGGGAAGTCAATGACCAGCTCATCGACCTCCAGGCCAAATCCATCGGTTATACGACCACCCTCAAGATCATGCAGATCATGTTTGAAAAGGGACTCCTGCGACGCGATGACTCTCAACGGACACATGTCTATACGGCAGAAGTCAGGGAAGGCAAAATCCAATCCGCACTTTTAGATCGCTTCCTCCATGCAGCCTACAAAGGTTCGGCTTCCAAGCTCGCCCTTCAGCTTCTTGGCAACCATAAGACCACACCCGATGAACTCGCTCAAATCAAAGCCCTTATTGATCAACTCGAAAAAAACAAACCATCATGAACCTAACCAATTCCTGGATGCAGTCCGAATGGACCAAAGCGCTTGGATGGACCTTTGTCCATTCTCTCTGGCAAATTGCCCTGATCGGATTGATACTTTTTGTATTCCTGAGACTAATCCCGGGACGAAGCGCCCATACCCGGTACACCATTTCTACCCTGGCGCTCTGGCTTATTGTGGTGATGGCTCTGGCCACCTTTATCATCATGTTGCCTGACACGAGGGGATTGACAGAAATCACTGGCAGATTGGTTCTGGTGGGTACCACCGAGCCTGTTTTGTTTTCCGATAAAATTTCTGCCTGGCTCGAAGTACGAATGCCTATGATGCTCACCATTTGGTCCGGGGGTGTCACCCTCCTCATGATTAGATTGGCGGTTAGCCTTGGTTGGGTCAGACATATGCACACGACCACCATGCCTGAGGCACAAATTCAGGACGTATTGGATCAGATCATTTCCAGACTCAGGCTAAAAACAAATCCTAAAGCCGGTGAATCTGCTTTGGTCAATTCCCCCGTGACCATCGGACATCTCAAGCCCCTCATTTTATTTCCGGTGGGGATCATCAATCAATTATCACCGAAAGAAGTTGAAGCCATCTTAACGCATGAACTTGCCCACATTGTGCGGAGGGATTATTTGTCTAACCTGGTCCAGTCATTTATAGAAACCTTGTTTTATTATCACCCGATCACCTGGTGGATTTCGGGTATGGTTAGAACAGAGCGTGAAAACCGCGCTGACGATCTGGCTGTGAAATGGTGTGGCGACCATCTGGGGTATGCCAAAGCACTGATGACCGTACAGGAAATGCAAACACGGCAAGGTCCTGTGTTGGCTGTTGGATTTGCCTCCCATAAAGGTGCCATGCTGGCCCGTATTCAACGTATTCTAAATCTCCCATATAAAAATCACAATCAAATGGAAAAAACAGTGCTGCTTAGCTTATCAACATTATGTTTCCTGGCCTTTACACTGACCAGTCATACCAACACAGGGCAACCTGCGACCGAAGTAAAAAAACCACTGACAACACTCTCTGTAACCGCTGAAAAAACGGATTCCATACCTGCAGAAGGAATCTATCGTATTCATAAAAAAACCGAAGACCAGGATATCATGGTTGAAGTGGAAAATGGTGATATCAAGGAATTAAAAATTGACGGCGAGGAAATTCAGCCCTCAGATTATGATGCTTATGATATGGTCATTAATGATTTGTTTGGTGCCGTTGAAGGAACCCCTGGTGCAAAGGGCTTCAATTTTATGATGCCTGCTATCCCTGCTATACCAATGATTCCGGATATGCCATATATGATAGAAGGATTTGAAATCCCGGAGATGCCGGAAATTCCTGAAATGCCTAACCTGGAATGGATGCAATCATTAAACGGACTTAATTTCAATTGGACAGGCGACTTATCAGATTTAGCTGTACTTGAAAGAGAGAGCCTTGGAAACCTCAAGATATTGACAGATAGTTTGCCTGGTGGAAACACGAAAATCATCATCATTAATGGCATGGACTCAACCATAATATGCTCTCCGCAAATGGGTTGGGCGGAAGGCAGTCCTTCTTTTTATTATCGTGGAGAAGGGAAAATGAATGACGAAGAAAGAAAAATACACGAGGAAGCATGGCAAGTTCAGGCAGAACAATGGAGGGCTCAAGCAGATGATTGGCGTGCGCAACAAAACCAATGGCGAGATCAATTTCGTCATCAAGCTGACAGAAGTCGTGCCGAAAAGGAAATCATGCGCGATATAGATAGAAATCAGTACCGTTTGACAGAGGAATCACAACGTGCTATTGAGCGTGAACAGATTCAACAGGAAATCATGCGCGATATAAATGGAAATCAGTACCGTTTGACTGAGGAATCACAACGTGCCATTGAACGAGAACGAAGTCATATGGATGAAATGAAAGATCTAGATGGGTTAGGAAGACCTCGTCTCAGCCTCAGTGATGAAATGGTTAAAGATGGTCTTGTACAGCCAGGTGCCGAAGTTGAAGTCCAGCTAACGCCTGAAAAACTGAAGATCAACGGAGAAAAAATGCCAGAAGTTATACACCAGAAGTATCTGGAATTCTATCAGCAACAACAAGGCGTCGAACTCTCCGGCAATTCAAAGGTGGAGTTCACGACAAAGAGCAAACAACGTATGTAATTCGTCTCCCGGATGCATCTGTCTATCGAATAAACGCTCAGACGCCTTGACAACCGGAGGTATTAAGGCTATCTTTTCAATGAAATCGTAACCGTTTAAACCCAATTCAATCACCTTCCATTATGAAACATGCAACTTTACTAATTGCTTTATGCGCACTGTTTAGCTTGTCGGCAGTAGCTCAATCCACTACTATCGTGGATAACACCACAAAACGTATCACGATCACCACGAAAAAAGTAGACGATACTGGCAAGACCATAACAGAAACCTGGATTGCAGAAGGAGATGAACCAGCGAAACTGCTTCAAGAAATGGCGGTCAACCCTGACATCATCCAACAGGTTACGGTGGAAGGCGACATTCAGAAAGTGGAAGGAGAACGACTTTTTCTATTCAGATCAGCAGGAGACCATGTAACCTTTGAAGGAACACTCGATCCGCTGGCTACACCTCTAAATGAAGACAAGGTGATTGTGATCACCAAAGACATCAATGATCAGGTAATCACAGAAGACCATGTGGGCTACTGGCATGACAATTTAGGAAAGCAAAGGGCATACGGTTTTGTGAATGTTGGTGAAAGGAATTACAATTGCGCAGCTTTAGGTGTTTACGCTGATGCCAAAGGGGAACTCTCCGGAGCACAGATCAGCAGGTTGATCGATAAGGGTGCTGCTCAGGAAGCCGGGCTTCAGCAAGGGGATATCATCCGATATATTGACAATTATGAAGTGAGCGATTTTTCAACATTATTTTCAGCACTGTCCCATTTCAGGCCAGGTGACCGGGTCACAGTAAAATATGACCGCGATGGAAAATCCCTCAAGGCAAAAGCAGATTTAACAGGCTGGTCAGAAATACCAGGATTTGAGCACATGTCAAGATCAGATTGTGGTCAGCCTGAAGTGCCAACCGAGATTAATCCAGATCAATCCACAAGAGATAACCCTAATGGTTTAAGTGATGTCCAAACCCTCGAACTCGAGGACGCACGTATTTACCCAAATCCATCTGACGGCGTATTTTCATTTTCATTCAATACCAAACCAGGCCCTTTAACGGTGGCGATCACCGATGTCAATGGCAAGGTAGTCTATAGTGATCGTAACGAAAATGCATCCGGATCCTATCAGAACGATATCAGTATTAAGGATCTGCCACAAGGCAACTACATCATTACGGTCAATCAAGGGGACAAGTTCTATACTCAGCAGATATCAAAACAATAACGGCTTACTTTCATACCTATATAGTTTTATACAAGGCCGCAAGCACCCGCTTGCGGCTTTTTTTATACCCCTAAATTCCTAAAGAGGACTTAAAATGGTGATTATAAAATGAAGTCCCCTTTAGGGGATTTAGGGGCAAAGAGAATCCTCGCGATCAAAAAGTCAAAAAGATCATATACATGACAAAAATCTTGTAGCCATTTATAAATGGCAGGTAATCAAATTTGCCGCTTTTCTTTTGCCCTAGACCATACCTCCGCCATGTAGTGGTTCAATATTTTGAACCCATACCTTTCATGAAGGAAATAGAATCTGGATATCTTTGCAATCTCACTTTCTCACTTTCTCCCTAACTCACACCCATGTCACGCGGACTTATTAGCATCGGACTTCTAGTGCTCTCCAACATCTTCATGACCCTTGCCTGGTACGGTCACCTGAAGTTTGGCGAAATGAAAGGCTTTCATAAACTCGGCCTGATTTCTATTATCCTGATCAGTTGGGGTATTGCCTTATTTGAATATTGCGCACAGGTGCCGGCAAACCGGCTAGGATATCAGCAATACGGTGGCCCCTTTTCGTTAATTCAGTTGAAGGTTATCCAGGAGGTGATTACACTGATCATCTTTACCGTTTTTGCACTGCTCGTGTTCAAAAACGAAACGTTCAGGTTTAATCATTTTATCGGTTTTGTTTTCCTGCTCCTCGCCGTCTATTTTATTTTTAAAAAATAGGCTAAGGCTAAGGCGAAGGAAAAAAATCAGACACGACTTATAATGTATGAGAAATAAAAAAAACTATTTGTAAGTCCTTTTCATTGCAGCCATTTATGAATGGCAGGCAACCTCGCTTTACCCTCGATTCATGAAGGTATCCTCCCTCTTCATTTTGGTTGCTGAGCGTTTTCGAACCATCTACGGTTGGTGAGCTAAGTCGAACCATCATCTCTTACACCGCCGGTTCTTGCTGACTGAGGCAGTGAAAACTACCAAGACCCCAAATGATATCTGTTGAATCGATACCCACAACCTCTCTTTCCGGAAAACAATCCTTGAGGATGTCAAGGGCTTCCTGGTCTCTTTTATTACGAAACGTCGGAACAATGACATGTAGATTAGAAATGTAAAAATTGGCATACGAAGCGGGCAGCCGCTGGTCATTGTAGTAGACAGGATCAGGCATAGGCAACTCCACAATCGTCAGTGCCCGGTCATCCGGCAACCTCATTTCCTGCAGTTGCTTGAGATTATGTTTGAGCAGAGCATAGTTTTCATCCTGTTTATTATGCTCTATGACCGTGATCACTGAATCTTCCTTAAAAAAGCGTACCGTGTCATCAATGTGTCCGTCGGTATCATCACCGATGATGCCTTCATCGACCCAAAGAATGTGTTCGACCCCATAATAATCTATGAGGTATTGCTCAATCTCTCTTTTAGTCAGGTGAGGATTGCGGTTAGGATTGAGCAGACATGCGGTAGAAGTGATCAATGTTCCAGCCCCGTTAAAATCCACGCTTCCTCCTTCCATGATGATGCCGGGATGGTAAACGGGAATATCATAGGTAGCACCAATCAGGGTGGGGATCACATCATCAAGATCGAAGGGCGGATATTTTCCACCCCAGGCATTATGTCCCCAATCAACAATGACTTTGGGTTGTCTGCTTTCCGGGTTGATCAGGAAAGCGGGGCCATGATCCCTGCACCAGGCATCATTGGTAGGGTGGTGAAAAAACTTAACCCGTTCCATCGGCACATCATGTTGCATCAGGATGTCCCGGGCACTGCGCTCCATCTTTTCGCCTGCAACATTGATATGTACATACTCACCTGCTGTCAGGATTTTTATAAACCGGGCGTAGGATGGATAGATGGTAGAGATTTTACCAGGCCATGTATCTGGATTGTGCGGCCAGCTAAGCCATGTGGCGGTATGCAGGGCAAATTCAGCAGGAAAATAATAACCTGCTGCAGCCGGGTTCAATTCACTCATCTATATATCGTCTTGTAATGGGCTCATAGGAATCAATACGTCGATCCCTGAGGAAAGGCCAGTGGGTCCGGTATTGATCTGTTTTTTCAGTATCTATTTCCACCACCGAGGTTTCTTCCTGCTTGTGTGAAGCCTGGTACACAACAGAACCAAATGGATTTGAAACAAAAGATCCACCCCAGAATTGCATACGACCATCCTGTTCAAATCCAACCCTATTCACACTCACTACATATACCCCATTGGCTATAGCGTGACTGCGCTGGATGGTTTGCCATGCATTGTATTGTTCAGTATTGGTAGCTGCATCCTGTGATGTGGCCCATCCGATAGCCGTCGGATAAAATAAAACTTCGGCGCCCATCAGGGAGGTGATTCTGGCTGCTTCAGGATACCATTGATCCCAGCAGATCAGGACACCAATCGTAGCAAATTTTGTTTTAAAAACTTTATACCCCAGGTCTCCGGGCGTGAAATAAAATTTTTCATAATAGTGGGGATCATCGGGTATGTGCATCTTCCTGTATTTCCCAAGATAGGTGCCGTCAGCATCCAACACAGCGGTAGTGTTATGGTATAATCCCTGTGCCCTCTTTTCAAACAAGGAAGCGATGATGACCACACCCAGTTCGGCAGCAATAGAAGCAAGTGTTTCAGACGAAGGGCCTGGTATGGCTTCCGCAAGAGCGAAATGGTCATAATTTTCTTCATCGCAGAAATACAGGGAGGTGAATAACTCCTGCAGGCATACAATCTGAGCACCTTTCTGATGTGCGGCACGAACACCTTCAATAGCCTTTGCCAGGTTGGTGTCTTTGTCAGCCACGCAACTCATCTGGACCAATCCAATTTTTATTTTACTCATGTGCGTATTGTTGATACAAAAGTAGTGGTTTATTAGTTTATGGGTTTATTAGTTTATGAGTTGATAGGTTGATAGGGTTATGAGTTAATGGGTTTATAGGTTTATAGGTTTATAGGTTGATAGGGTTATGAGTTGATTGTTGAAATACCTCCGACATCCCGGGGTTTCGGAAGCGTGAAGTTTCGCAGAAACAAACGACTGAAGAACACAGGGATCGTTTATAGGCGTAGCCGAAATAAACGAGGGCAAAACATGTAGGCTTATGGGCTTATAAAGGTTTATGAGCTTCTAGAGGCTTATGGGCTTATAAGTTTATGTGTTTATGAGTTGATGTGTTTATGAGTTGATGTGTTTATGAGTTGATGGGTTGATAAGTTGATGTGTTTATAAGTTGATTGTTGATAGGTTGATAAGTTGATGCAACTGGTGACTGTAAACAGTTAACTCTTGACTGTAAACTGTAAACAGGTGACTGTAAACTGCTTGTATTTAGCAACTTTACTATCTTACCTACGTTAATACACATCAGGATGAAATTAATCAGCTGGAATGTCAATGGTGTCCGGGCAGTTGCCAAAAAAGGGTTAGCCGATCAGGTCAAAGCATGGAATGCTGATATAATCTGCTTGCAGGAAACAAAAGCGCAGGATGATGAAGTCAGGCAGGCACTCACAGATTTAAAAGGGTATGAAATCTTTTCTTCTTCCGCCGTGCGCAAAGGATATTCGGGTACTGGTATACTGACCCGTCACAAACCGCTCAACATATCCTATGGAATCGGCATCGAAGAGCATGACGAGGAAGGAAGGGTAGTCACAGCTGAGTTTGATCAGTTTTATTTGCTTACTGCCTATGTGCCCAACTCGGGGAGCGAACTTGGCAGATTGGATTACAGGCAGGTTTGGGACAAGGACTTCAAGGAATACCTGTCTAAACTTGCAAAACAGAAACCGGTGATAGCGTGCGGTGATTTCAATGTCGCTCATCAGCCGATTGATCTGGCCAGGCCAAAAGAAAATTACAACAAGACTTCAGGATATACCCAAAAGGAAATAGATGGTATGAGTGCGTTGCTCAAAGCTGGATTTACAGACACCTACCGACATTTACGACCAGACGAACCAGGTTATAGCTGGTGGAGTGCCCGGTTTGGAGCCCGTCAGAAAAATATCGGATGGCGTATAGATTACTTTCTGGTCTCCAGCCCACTTTTGACTTCAGTAGACGATAGTTTCATCATGCCTAACGAAATGGGCAGCGACCACTGCCCTGTCGGCATATTCCTCAAGTAATCACCAAATAAACTGCTAGCCTCATAAGCCTATAAACCCATCAACCCATAAACGCATTAACCTATAAACCCATGCTTCGTTTGGTTCGACACTTCGACTCCCTTAGCTCAACCATGTGCAGCTCAGTGCGACGCCTTCTATACGCATCCTTGTGCTACACTTCGACTGCCTATCTCTCATCCATGTTCTCCCGCGGTTGTTGAGCTGCAGCATGAGGATGTGTAGAGTGAGTCGAAATACAGTGCGGCGAAGCTCACCAACCGTCCGCTCAGCACAAGTCAACTTATCAACCCATCAACCATAACAAATGCTTAAAAAAGAATACACCAAAGGCGACCTGACCATCATATGGCAACCCGATCTATGCATCCATTCCGGTGTATGTTTCCATAGCTTGCCTAAAGTATTTAAGCCGAGGGACAGGCCCTGGATCCAACCTGAAGCAGCAGATAGTACAGCACTGATTGAAACAGTCAATGCCTGCCCTTCAGGAGCTCTTTCTATAAAAAACTCAACTTTAAAAATTTCAACTATGGAATCATCAACACCTGAAATAACAATACCTGAAAAAAGCAAAGTAAAAGTGTTTGAAAATGGTCCGGTCAGGGTACTGGGGCATTGCGAAATAACACTGGCTGACGGCACAATCGTTGAAAAACCAAACGGCATTTCATTTTGCAGATGCGGCGGTTCTTCCAATCTTCCGTTTTGTGATGCCAGCCACAGGACGAATGGGTTTAAAGGGTAGGGAAGTTTATGGGTTGTTAGCTTATAGGTAGTTGAAAAATTTTAGTAAATTTTTCTGAAAACACATTATACTTTTTTATAAAGTGTTTATATTGTGCTAACCATACGTTCCGGACACATGACTGCACTTGCTTTTTTCATGAATCTATGCGCCCGAATGGAAAGCCTTCATCCCCATCTCCGCAAATCTACGTTACTGTCTGCTCCTTCTATGGAATATAAGGGCAGGGCATTTGCTATGATGTATGATGACCGCATCGTCCTAAAGCTTGACGGGCAGACATTACCTAATTCAGGGATCCTTGGCTGGCAATATTATAAGCCACATGGCCAGCCGGTCTATCTCCAGAAGTGGGTTGAAGTTCCCTTCTATTACCATACCGACTGGCACGATCTCGTGGAGAAAGCACTGGACGGAATGAAAGATACCCTCGGAGAGCAGTAACCAGGGCAAATAATAATTAGGTAGGGGTTCAATATTTTGAACTCCCTACCTAATTATATATCTGCCCTGGCATGTATCACCTGCCTCCTACTTTCTGAACCCCTACCTACTTTTTATATACCCTGCCCTTCGCTCTCCCGCAGCAAATGCCGTGCATTTGGCGGGATCTCCGCTGCGTTTCGACCTGCTCCTAACCCCTAGCCCCTAGCTCCTAGCCCCTACTTCCTGCCTCCTGAACAGCTATCTTTGTGAAAACAATACTCAATGCTTCAGCCAAAGCGAATAGGCCTTTTTTTTGGTTCATTCAATCCAATTCATACCGGTCACCTGATCATTGCAGAATACATGGCCTCAAGAACTGACCTTGAGCAGGTTTGGTTTGTTGTTTCTCCGCACAACCCCCTCAAACTCCGTTCAACGCTGGCCAATGATTTTGACAGGTTGCATATGGTACAACTGGCCATTGATGACAACGCAAGGCTGAAAGCATCCAATATTGAATTTTCATTGCCCAAGCCCTCCTACACGATCGATACCATGGTATATCTCCACGAAAAATATCCCCAACACCATTTTTCCTTGATTATGGGATCAGATAACCTCGGGAGTATCGGTAAATGGAAAAATTACGACTTGTTGCTCGAACGCTATACGATACATGTCTATAAACGTGAAGGCATACCTATTGACCAATCGCTGGTACCTGCTAAGGATATCAGGATATACGATGTCCCGATGCTGGATATCTCCTCAACCTATATCCGGCAGAGTGTAGCTGATGGATTATCTATCCGCTATATGGTTCCTGATAGCATTTACCAGTTTCTGGACGGCTCCCGACTCTACAGACAATAATTCAGGCATCTCAACCATTTATATGGGGTTGTTCAGTGCAAACATCTGGGGTTACCCCCGACATCTTTCCAGGTTTATCTTTGAGTTGATTTATGAAAAATAAAAATTTACGATCGCCTTGCCTGAATTTTCCGATAGCCGGCAGCCTAAGGGATATCGCGAAAACAAACAGCTTCACGCGAATCTTCCTGATATGCTCACTTTTCACTTTTCACTTTTCATTTTTAACATACGCACAGAGTGACCTTAGCATCGGGCAATGGTCCGAACATCTCCCCTATAATGGAGGCTCTACGGTAACGCAAAGCCCTACACGGGTCTATTATGGTAGCGAGTTTGCGATGATCGCTATTCTCAAATCCGATACCTCACAGGTTGAATTTTTTTCAAAAGTAGATGGACTGAGCGATGTGAAACCTTCCTGGATCCGGTATCATGAGTCGCTGAAGACCTTGATCATCGGATATGCCAATGGCAATATCGATCTGATGGATACCAATGGGGTTACCAATGTCAATGACATCCTGCGCAATACCTCTATCCAGGGCGATAAAAGGATTACGAATATCTATACAGATCAAGGATCCTTGATCTATCTGTCCACTCCTTTTGGAATGCTGGTGCTTGACCTGATCAGCCGGCAGTTTCAATCAACAGTATTTACCGGAAGTCCGGTGAAAGCGTTTACAAAATACCAGGGCAAATTCTACATGGCTGTTGAAAGTGGATTGTATAGCTATGATCTCCTTTCCGGAAACATTATTGAAGATTTCAGCAGTTGGGAAAAAGCAGTTGTTCCCGGCTTGCCAGCCCAATATAGCAGTCAGGCCGTAGCCGTATATAAAGACGTAATGTATGCCGGAGTAGATGGTGATTTGTATAAGTTCGATCAGGGAGAATTTATTTTCTGGCATGAAATCCCCGGATACACACTCAATTTTATTTCCCCCGAAGGACAAAACCTCATGGTTGGCTTTTTGTGCGATGCAGGTTGCATAGGTAAAGTGGCCTATTTCCAGGATGGTATATTCTGGCACGAAAACGGAATCAACTGCACCTTCAGGCCATCGTATGCGCTTGAAGATGAAAAAGGAAGAATTTGGTATGCCGATGGTTTCCCTGAATTCAGGGTAGCACAAAATCACTTCACGCCATGTGACAGGTTGACGTACAATACGCCCTATGCTGGGAGTGTGAGCGAAATGGTCGTCAAGGAAGGCGTTTTATATGTGGCGACCGGAGGCGCCTCAGAGAGCTATGGCTATCAAAGCAATCGGGAGGGTTTTTACACTTTTGACAGGGTCAGGTGGACTACCTACAATCAGTTCAATACCCCCGAAATTGAGGCCTCAGGGCTCCTCAATTTCTTCAGGATTTTACCCCACCCGGTAGAGGATATCATATATGTTGGTTCCTACTGGGGAGGATTATTAAAGTATGATGGTGAAACCTATACAGTCTTTGATGACACCAATAGTTCCCTTCAGGGAACTGTTGGGGATGAGGCCAGAGAACGGATAGCCGGACTGGCTTTTGATGAGGACAATAACCTCTGGGTCACCAATTATCTTGCCGGTGAACCACTCAGCGTCTTAAAAGCAGACGGAACCTGGAAGTCATTTCCACTGTCCTGCACCAACATCACAAATACCTCACAGGTAGTTGTTGACAAGCGTGGTTATAAATGGATCATGCTCTATAGTAAGTCTGCGAGCCTGGTTGTATTTGATGACGGCGGTACGATTGATGACGAGACAGATGATCGCTGTATCCAGCTCAGCTCCTCCAATACAGCCATACCCTCCAATAGTGTCAACTGCCTGGCAGTGGATGTGGAGGGGGATATATGGGTTGGGACAGCTGAAGGCCCGGTGGTGTTTGATGGTGTTGGAGATATTTTCAACGGTCACATGGGTAGCCGAATTAAAGTGGAGCAGGATGGAGTCCTGAACTTTCTCTTTGGGGAGGAAACAATTTATTCGATTGCCATCGACGGAGCTAACCGTAAATGGTTTGGAACTGGTAGTGGTGTCTTTGTGCAATCTCCCGCTGGTAATGAGGAAGTGGCGTCTTATACGACGGCAAATAGCCCATTGCTGGACAACCGGATCATCGATATTGCCATTGACGGCAATAATGGGGTAGTCTATGTGGCCACTGCGGGCGGCATTATGAGTCTTCGCTCAGATGCCATCGATGGGACTCCATTACACAGTGATGAGGTGTATGCTTTTCCAAATCCTGTCCGGCCGGATTATGACGGACCTATTGCTATCCGTGGTCTTGCCAGGGATGCTGTAGTCAAAATAACAGATGTCACGGGGGCAATCCTTTTCGAGACCAGATCTTTGGGCGGGCAGGCTATCTGGGATGGCAAGGATCTCAATGGGCAACAGGCAGAAACAGGCGTTTACCTGGTCTTTTCTACTGCGGGTAGTGATGGGTTTAATAAGCCCGACGCGCTTGTGACCAAAATACTGGTGGTCAAGTAAAGATCATTGCTTTAGCCTCAGGGTGGAAAAGGCAAAAAGGACAGAAAACTGAAGGGGCTCAAGAGGCGAAAGAGGCCTGAATAAAATTATTAGCGTGAATTTGCGAAAATCGAAGGTGCAGAGAATACTTTGACTCCGCTCAGCTCGGCGGATCCCGCCCGGACGGGCGGCGGGGTAAGCGGCGAAAAATTTACATCCAGGGGCAATCTCCAGCAAACCCCATAACCCTATAAGCCCATAAGCCCATAAGCATCTAACCCCATCACCTCCTAAGCATCTAAGCCCTCAGTCGCAAATGCGACGTTAAAAATTTTGAATTTTTAGCGAAAAAACTATCTTTGCATCCCTTATTGACCCATGGTGTAATGGTAACACTCCGGTTTTTGGTACCGTCATTCAAGGTTCGAGTCCTTGTGGGTCAACTAAGTTTTTATTGAATGAGTTGATTTTTAAGGGATAACAGATTTAGAAAAAAGATCAACTCATAAAAATATTCCAACCCCTTGGAATATTGGATATTATGACTATATTGACATCCTTATTGCATATTCCCCCAAGGAAAAAGAGGCAAGGTTTTTTATTTATTTAAACCTCCCCCCGGCACCCCCATATTGAATTAATGAGCAGGTTTAAGTGCTTTGTCATCTGGTCATGTCAGATTCTGTAAATTTTGCAAAGATCCGTACGTGGTCATTTTGCGGTTTACTCAATCAAAGTGACCAATAACTAAATAAGCTGCACGATTCAGTAAAAAAGATGTGGCGAGATGAGTTGGAAGTGCTATTTTTGAAAGCGTTATACAAGAATACCCTTTATTTAAACTAAGATAACAGCGGTTTGACTATGAAAAGAATACTTCTATCTGCCCTATGCGCAGTTCCTGCCTTTTGTTTTGGGCAGACGCTCTTATACAATGATGGGGCGATGATTAAGGTACAAGCAGGTGCCACCCTTTATGTTGAAGGAGGAATCCAGAATACCGCCACCGGTACTATTGACAACGATGGTACCATTGAAGTAAAAGGTAACTTCCTCAACCAAGGCACTTGGGAAGCCGGTCAGGCCAACACGCTGAAATTCAGTGGAAACACGAATTCCGACGTCACTCCAGGCACAGCATTGTTCCACAACGTGGTCATTCAAAAAGATGCCACTTTCAATGTGAACCTGCTCGGGAATATGACCGTTAATAACAACCTGGATTTTAATTCAATCGGAGCTAGCAAAGTTAATCTTGGCAATTTCGACCTTAATATGGGTGCCACAGCGTCAGTCTCTGGACATGATGCAGATGAATATGCCATCACCGGCGGTACCGGAAAAATGAAAAAATCATTTACCTCCTTCACCAACTTTGTTTATCCGGTTGGTTTTAATGGTACAACTTATAATCCTGCCACGCTCAATGTGACTGCAGGACCAAACGATACCTACAGTGTAAGATGTCTCGCTGCCCCAACAGATGGCAATGGTCTCACAGGAGTTGCTTTAACCACTGATGTAGTCAATGCAGTATGGGATATTCAGGAAACAACCGGAGGCGGTAACACCTTTGATGTGACCCTTGGATGGGCTGAAACAGATGAGTTGACAGGATTTAATGATAACCTTAATGCCGTCAGCCGCAATGATGGTACCACAGGATGGGGAGGTTTGTTCACAGATCTCGGACCTGAGGTAGGCAATACAAGGACAAAAACAGGATTTACAGGTGGTGGTGCATTTGCAGTTGGTGATAAGCCACTCGCTAATGATATAGTAATTACCGGAAAAGTGATGCTGCAAGGTCCTTATGTCGCTCCTTTGATGGGAGATCAATTGAGAACCGGCAACCATTTACCAATCACTGACCCATACAAAGTTGCTCCTATCCTCTACGTTCACGTAGGATACGGAGGCACGGATTCAGTAGCCAATTATTCAGTTTTTGATCAACCTGTTAATGGAGACGATATCGTTGACTGGATTGTAGTGGAAATCAGAGATGCAACTAACGCAGCTACCAGAGTCGCCACCAGAACGGGGCTTATACAAAGAGACGGTGATATTGTAGATATTGACGGTTTTTCAGCACTTAAGTTTAAAGGTTTAGGCGATGGCACATATCATGTTGGATTAAAACATCGTAATCACCTCCCAGTGCGCACTTATACTGCAGTTGCACTAAGTGCCACACCTACAAGTTTAAACTTTACCACAGGCGGCTTCAACGAAGTGGGAGGTATAGCCTTTGATAACGGATCTTTGGTAAATGAGCCAATGGCTCCTTTGGGTTCAGGTGTTTGGGGTTTGATTGGAGGAGATGTGAATAATTCTAATACCGTGAGCTATGGAACTGGAGACCGTTTAGCTATTCTGAATAAAGTTGGATCGTCAACGCCATCAGCTCTAGTCAATGGATATCATCGCGAAGATGCCACAATGAATGGTGTGGTTGGTTACGGAACAGGGGATAGGTTATTTGTTTTAAATGTGGTAGGCAGTTCTACTCCAAGTAAAATAGTAACAGCTCATCAATAATAAGTCTCAATACATTTTAAAGTAGCAAACATGAAAAAATTATACACCTGCGGCGTTTTTCTTTTAATGCTTAGCATTTCCCTACAGGCACAAGTGCCGGGCTTTTTTGAATTGACAGTGACTGATCTGCCCGGAGCAACAACTAATCGTGCGGTTGTAAAGATGAAGGCTATTAATACAGTAGTGCCTATAATATCCACATGTGATGGAAATGATGCTTTTGTCACAGACATTATTACTGGATTTACCTTTGGTATTAAATGGCCAGTATCTTCAGGAATCACTCAGGTAGCTGTGACTTCTTCAGGCAATAGCCAACCAGCCTGTGCTGATCTAGGCGATCCGGCTTTTGGATATGGTATAGTTGTAGGAGGTGGCAACATTCTAACTAATGATGGAACCCACAGAGTAAGGCCTTTTTTGATCCTAACTACTCCTTCAGGTGTTCCGGTGGATTGGATAGGAAACCAGTGGATTACGATTTGTACCCTTACTATAACAGGAGGTACTTGCACTAATTGTGAGGCCTTAGACATCTATGAGCTTGGCAATTTTCCAGAAATCGAAGTTCAAGTGGATGTCAGCCCAGTATGGGTTTTCGATCAGACCGGGTCGAATAACGTTATCTATGAAGCTGCACCTAATAATGGGCCATTACCTCTAAACCTGATTGCATTTGAAGCCGAAAAATACGAAACTCAAGATGCATTCCTTACCTGGACCACAGCTAATGAAGAAAATACGAGTCATTTCCAGATACAGCGTTCTTTTGACAAAAAGACATGGAGAGAAGCTGGAAATGTTGGGGCTGCAGGATACAGTATAGATGTCCGCAATTATACTTTCATGGATTATAAGGTTTACAACGGCCGTGATGCACGCTTACCAGTATACTATCGCCTTAACATGATTGATTTGGATGGCAGGCAAAAGTATTCACCAATTGAGTCAGTTGTCTTCGGCAATAGCACAGTAGCTTCCAATCAGTTCTATGTTTATCCAAACCCTGCTTCAGATGGAATCCAGGTAGAATGGGATGCAGCCAATGTTGACAAAGTAACTTCTCTGGAGTTTTATGATATAACCGGCAAATTGATTTACGTAGAAAAAGTAGCTGAAAATTCAGTTCGCGAATACGTTGATTTTGCTAACACAAGCATCCATTCCGGAGTTTATTTGCTACGTATAATGAGCGGATCTGAACCAATAGAACACAAACAAGTTGTCGTTGGTGGACGCTAAGTAGAAACAAATAGTAATCCTTCGATTATAGATCCCATATCTTTACCAAAGGATATGGGATTTTTTATTTAACGGACCTATGAAGCATCCGCTTCAAATCAATATATCGGATCAGGTTCTATTGATCCATCATGCCCATGGACATTTGAAGCGTCCGCTTCAAAACAATATCACCGTCATCTATTGGTCCATCATGCACATGGACACTTGAAGCATAAGCTTCAAAACAATATAACAGTCTTGTTCTATTGGTCCATCATGCACATGGACACTTGAAGCATTTGCTTCAAATCAATATTGCTGCTCATGTTCTAATGAGTCATCAATTACAGGAAGCTTCTGGCTTCCCCGCACACATCAAAAAATCTGTTACCTGAAGCCGCAAGCTTCCAGATCCAGATGGTTACCAGGCATATGAAAGGCCATACTGATTTTAAGGGTAGACCCTTAAAATAACGATCATTTTTTACAAAAAATGATCGATGTTGAAGCGTCATGGATAAGTTGAAATAATTTTTCTACCCCCTTGCTTTTTTCTTCCAAACTACCCTACATTCGCATATATAAAATGTATTCACCAGATACATTCCGGGAATTTGAAAACATTTTTTCAATAATTAGTCACATCGATGAATGAGGATGGGTACAGGATAACTGACCAGTTTGCCATGTATTATATGACCTTCACCCTGGTAGGCTGGGTCGATCTTTTTACACGTAAACAATGCAGCCAAATCCTGATCGACAGCTTTCAGTATTGTCAATTGAATAAGGGACTTCTCTTGTATGCATATGTCATCATGGGAAGTCATGTTCACCTGATAGCATCTGCTGCCGAGGGATCTTCAGGCTTGTCAGCTATTGTCAGGGATTTTAAGTCTTTTACATCAAGGCAAATTATTAACTGGATCAAAGACAATCCCAAAGAAAGCAGACGCGTTTGGTTGGATTTGATTTTCAAATACCATGGGAAGTATAATTCCAATAATGAAGTTTACCAGGTATGGATGCAGCACAATAGACCTATGCAATGCGTTACACCCTGGTTTACATTACAGAAGTTTAATTATATCCATAACAATCCTGTCAAAGCAGGTATCGTTGACCTCCCGGAAGATTATAGGTTTAGCAGCGCCCGAAATTATGCAGGAAGGAAGGATGTCATACTTGATGTGCAATGTCTTGATTTCGGCTCGTTGGTTGGGTATGTAGCTTCTTATTAGATTGACCCTTAAAATATCGATCATTTTTTACAAAAAATGATCGTAGGTCATGGGTGGATTTTTAATCCCAAATGACATATGAAGCGTCGTCGCTTCAAATCAATATCACAGTCATGTTCTATTGGTCCATCATGCACATGGACACTTGAAGCATTTGCTTCAAATCAATATTGCTGCTCATGTTCTAATGAGTCATCAATTACAGGAAGCTTCTGGCTTCCCCGCACACATCAAAAAATCTGTTACCTGAAGCCGCAAGCTTCCAGATCCAGATGGTTACCAGGCATATGAAAGGCCATACTGATTTTAAGGGCAGACCCTTAAAATAACGATCATTTTTACAAAAAATGATCGATTTAAAGCGTCATTGCCTCTCTCACTATCCGCTCCTGGTTTTCATCATGCAGCTTCTTAAACCCGGTAGCAGGTGATGCACTGATCCGCCTAGCAATAGACCTGAAGCCAAATTCAGGAAGTTTCGAATTGATGTACGTCCATGCACCCATATTCCCCGGTTCTTCCTGAACCCAGATTTTTTCTGCTCCGGGATAGCGCGATACGATTTCTTCAAGCAGTGGTTTATGCAACGGATATAACTGCTCAAGCCGTATGATGGTGACGCTCTGAATATTATTTTTCTCCCTATAATCCGTCAGATCATAGTATATCTTCCCACTACAAAAGACTAAACGTTTTATTTTCTTAGCCTGGGCAGCCGTATGTTCTTCACTGATGATGGGTTTAAATTGTGTTCCTGTTTCCAGTTCAGATAAGGGGGATATACAGGCCGGATGGCGTAACAAGGATTTCGGTGACATCACCACCAAAGGCTTCCTGAAGTTCCAGGCCATCTGGCGCCGCAGCAAATGAAAAAAATTGGCTGGTGTACTCACATTACAGATGACCATATTGCCATCCCCGCAAGCTTGAAGAAACCGCTCTAGCCTGGCACTTGAATGCTCGGGTCCTTGTCCTTCATAGCCATGAGGCAGCAGCATCACCAGACCAGTCATCCGGTGCCATTTGCTTTCAGCCGCACTGATATACTGATCCACAATCGTCTGCGCTCCATTGAAAAAATCACCAAACTGAGCTTCCCACAAGATCATATGATCCGGACTGGAAAGCGAATAGCCATATTCAAATCCAAGTACAGCAAATTCAGACAACAATGAATTGTAAATCATAAACTGCCCTTGCTTTTCAGCCAGGTGGTTTAGGCGGCTATAGGGCTCGTATGTTTCTGCATCACGGATCACTGCGTGACGATGACTGAACGTCCCCCTTTTGACGTCCTGGCCACTTAAGCGCACATTTCTCCCTTCTGTCAATAAGCTTCCGTATGCAAGTAATTCACCCAGGGCCCAATCTATATTCCCTTCCTCAATCATTTTTTGCTTGGCCTTGTTGATTCTTATGATTTTACTGAGTGGTTTGAAACCCTCAGGCAGTTTATGTAATCCATCCAGCAAATTTTTCACCTGGCCGTCCGTAATCCCGGTTTTTGGAATGGTAAGCATATCTTCCAGCGAAGCATTTTTTTTCAACTGACGCCAGGCTAGTTCAGGTTCCTGGTAGATATAGGGTAGTTTGTTTTCCTTGACCATTTCAAGACGTTTCTGCAAGGCATCCCAATAGGTTTTTTCAAGCTCTTCGGCAAGCTTCACTTCTACATCTTGTCGGCCTGTAAGCTTAGTGATGTAGAGCTCACGGGGGTTTGGATGGATACTGATCTTATCATACATCTCAGGTTGTGTAAACTGCGGGTCATCACCTTCATTGTGGCCATGCCTGCGGTAGCAAACCATATCGATAAATACATCACTGTTAAATTTCTGACGATATTCAGTGGCAAGTCTTGTTGCAAAAATGACCGCCTCCGGATTATCCCCATTGACATGAAATACAGGGGCCTGAACAAGATTTGCTGCAGCCGTACAATATGTTGATGACCGGGCATCATCAAAATCCGTGGTGAATCCAATCTGGTTATTGATGACAAAGTGCAGTGTCCCTCCGGTATAATAGCCTTCTAGTTGTGACATCTGGACAGTTTCATAGACGACTCCTTGTCCGGCAACGGATGCATCACCATGTATAAGGACCGGCATGATCTTATCGTAATCAGATCCGTACAACAGATCTGCTTTTGCCCTGGAAAAACCTTCCACTACAGGATTGACAGATTCCAGGTGAGATGGATTAGGGACCAGCTTCAGATGAAGTGTTTTGCCGCCGGGTCCTTCAATCTGGGAAGAAAATCCAAGGTGATATTTGACATCGCCATCCCCAAATGTCTGTTCGGGATTCATATTTCCTTCAAACTCATTGAAGATCTGATCATATGTTTTTCCAAGGATATTGGCGAGGACGTTGAGGCGTCCCCGGTGAGCCATTCCGAAGATGAACTCCTGAACACCCATCTCGGCCCCAAGCTGAATGATTGCATCTAATGCAGGGATCGTAGTTTCTCCCCCCTCGAGTGAAAACCTTTTCTGGCCAACGTATTTGGTATGCAGGAAGCGCTCAAACACCACCGCCCCATTGAGTTTTTCAAGAATGCGCTTTTTCGTGTTCAGATCCAGCCCATAGTCATCACTGGTCCCAAGGGCTGCACGATGTTCTATTCTTTCTTTTAGCCATATCCGCTTTTGCCGATTTTCGATATGGGCGTATTCAAACCCTATATCGCCACAATAGATGAGCCGCAATCTTTGGAGGATTTCATCAAGGGTAGAATCTGCCATGCCGATTTCAATACCAGCCTGGAAAACTTTACTGAGATCTTCTTCAGATAAATGGTAATCGGCCAAGTCAAGATGCGGGCGACGATCTTTCCGCGGCCTGATCGGATTGGTGGTGGACAACAAATGCCCTCTGTTGCGAAATCCATGGATGATGGACATCACCCCGAATTCCTTAATGGCATCAGATAGTGGTTCAACTGCAGGCGTTTTTTCTACTGCGTTCCCGTTCCCGTGCTGGCCGAATTCGAAACCTTCAAAAAAGAGCCGCCAACCCTGATCTACGCTCGAGGGATCCTGTTGGAAAGATCTGTATAATGAATCAATATATTGGGGATCAGCATTGAATATGTGGCTATAATCTTTCATGGTGTAGCGCTTAATGGCGGGCGGCAAAAATAGGCAGAAATAGGGTAGCGAATATCAACAAGAGAATGGAAAAAGGGTTGCGAATAACAGGTTCAATATCGGTGTCTCCTGTTAGAGAATTTTATAACCAGTAGGGACAGGTCGCGACACAAGTAGAGACAGGTCTCGACCTGTCCCTACTTGCTATAAAATTTAATTGGATGTTATTTTTTTACATTTTCTTTTCCATTTGCGAAAGCTTGCGCTGCATATCCAGTACCGTTTCCTGCAGCCAGTCCGCCTTTTGCTGACGGGCATCTGAAAATACAATATGGGCATGATACCGCCAGATCTCACGGATATCCTGATAGGATATGGTGTATGGTGAATAGACATCATTGTCTGATATGGCCGTTATGTGGTGGTCCGCGACATGATTCTTTATCCGTTTATAGACAATGCCATCCTTTTCGGTGACGATAATGTAGGTTTTATCATCTTTCAGGTCTTTCAGCGATTCTACATATTTGGAGATGACCAGAGAGCCTGAGGGCATCGGCAGCATTGAATCGCCATGAATTTCAAAGGCGCGGTAGCTGCCGGTCGGCAGGTTAGGGATATACATTTTGGGTAGCTCGCTGATGAACTCCGGATCCTGGAACCCATCCAGGTAACCTGCTTCGGCCTTGGAATAAACCAGCTCAATGTTCTGTCGCTGATCCTGATCCATAGTGATAGCCAGTACGCGAAGCGTATCGGCGCGGGCGATTTCAAGTTCATCAAAATCAATCCGTTGATTCAGTAACCTGTCAATAGACTGGTGAAAGAAGATAGAGATCTTCTGGAGCATGTTGATATTAGGCTCAACTTTGCCTAGTTCGTAACCACTCCAGGTTGTCCGGGGGATTTCGAGCAGGTCGGCAAGTTCTTGCTGGCTGTAACCGGTCTTGCGCCTTAAAAACTGAAGATTGGAAGATAGCATATTGCAAAAAGGCTTTGTATACTGCAAAAGTATAAAAATTCGTCATAATAATGACGAATTTTAAGCCTTTTTTTGAAACTTAGTGGAGGCTGACAAATTCTAAACAACGCTAACCATCTAATTTCAACGGGTTTTTATAGAATTTGCTTTTGATAAGATTAAGGGAGTTCTATTTTTGCATCTCTAAAATCTAAAAAACAAAGCAATATGAAATATCTATTCTCCTTATTGGCCCTGTTTGTTGCCGTGCAAATCAACGGGCAGACTGATTACCAGTCAGCACAGAAACTGGTGCGTGATGCTGCCCGTTACTGGACGAACCCACAAAATATTGACCAGCTTAATACCCGGGGTGCAATCACACACGCCCTTGACAGCATAGTGTCAAGGAACGGAGCTAACGTTGTTACTGCAAGATCTGAAATGGAGTACAATGCTGAAGGCCTAACAACCACCATGAGGCAATATGCCGTTGATTCGCTTACAGGTTCTCTTCAGTTGGATGCTATCATTACGTTTAGCTATCAATCCGGAAGCCTTTCTAATCTTCTATTTGAAGAATTTAATCCGGAGACACAAATGTTTGAGGCATTTATCGAAATGGATCTTGCTTACGATGGATCCAACCGTTTGGATAGTGCTGTCATTTCGCTTGAAGATCCATTATTTGGTGGTGGTTTTGGTCCATTCCTTAGCATGAAACAAGTCTACAGCGGTGATCTTTTGGTGCAGACGAGACAGTGGATTTTCGTTGCCCTGTTGGGCGGATGGGTACCTGCATCCGTTACTGATTTGCAATATGATGATAATGATCACCTTGTTGATCAATTAACGTCAACCATTAATTTAGGGACAGGAGGTATTGAACCTAGTGACAGAACAACCTATACATATAACACACAAGGGTTAAAAGAAACAGAAACGCAGTATGTATGGTCCGATCCGGTTTGGGAACCTGCACAACGGTATAGCTATGAATATCATTCAAATGGAAGCTTGTTTAATAAAGTGGGTGAGGTATTTTTAAATAGCAACTGGGTTAATAGTACCTGGACTACGTATCCTGTTGAAAATGTAACAGAAGAATATCCTTTCTCTTCATATCTATGGGACCCGGTCGGATCAACATGGATTGTATCAGACTCTACGATCAACCTCTTAAATCCCGCGCTTCCATGGGCACAGGTTGCTGCACCGACGCAATTGTCAGCACTTGCGTTACTGGGAGGGGAGACAGAAATTGGCTTGTTTGATACCGAAGGGTCAAGCATTGATGAGTCACGATATTTTACAGCAGATTCATTGACTCAGGAGCTAGGACTTAATTCAAGGGATGTGTATTACTACTCGCTGATCGAAGGTTCTGCCGTTAATCCTGTACTCCCTGAATACCTGATGGTATCACCTAATCCTGCACAGGATCAGTTTTACCTTTACCTTGACGTCGACACAAAAGCAACTTATCAAGTGTTCAATAGTGCAGGTGCATCTGTCGCAAGAGGTGAAATGAACATGGGAAGAAATGCGGTGCAGACCTCATCCTGGACACCAGGAATATATTACGTCACGCTTCATCTCCATGATGGCAGTGTGTATGTCCACAAGCAAATGGTAGAATAATACAAAAGCCTTGATCCTTTCAGTATACCAGTGTTGAATCTGCCGGTATACTGAAAGGTCAAAAAAGCATTACGATAGTTAGACCAAACATGATATAAGGATCGCAGATTACGCAGAATTATTTAAAAGTAAATTTCAGCAGATTAGATTGTCATTCGCTTCTATGATTCCTGGAGGATAGAATGATCAAATTTGCGATAATCCGTTTTAAAATTCATCTGTGTAATCTGCGTTTCAAAAAGAAAGGTAAAACAGTACGCAGGGATCGAATGGTTCGGCTCCGCTCTCCGTAGTTCCCCTGAACAGGTATACGCCTGCACAAGCTATTAAGCCATTGTTGGAATTTGCTCCAACAGCTCCACGCTCAAGCCGCTGGATGGAGTTTTCTCCGCCAGCTCCACGCTCAAGCCGCTGGATGGAGTTTTCTCCGACAGCTAAATGATTTCTTTATAGTATATTTTCTGCGGGATGCCAGAAAATATTTTTGAAATCTACGATAGTATCCTCCCTAACCTTCACGCCCTCTCTTTCCAATGTGCGTTGCATATAGTCCGGATCGGAAAAATGTAATCGTCCACTGAGATATCCTTCTCTGTTGACTACACGATGAGCCGGTATTGGACCATCCATGACACTTGATTGTCTCAAGGCCCATCCCACCATTCTGGCAGAACCAAGAGACAGAAAATCCGCAATAGCTCCATAGGTTGATACACGCCCTTTGGGTATCGATCGAACAACTTCATATACGTCTTCGACGTAGTGGGATTTAGGCATAAAATGAGAATTTGTTTACATCATACATTAATTTGTAGGGGTTCAAAATTTTGAACCCCTACAAATTAATGTATGATGTAAAGATGAAATTACAACATCTGTTTATGTATAGATTCAAAATGTTTATTTACAAATGAATTTTGTTATTGGATTCAAAAGAACGTAGGGGTTCAATATTTTGAACCCCTACGTTCTTTTGAACCCCTACGTTCTTTTGAACCCCTACGTTCTTTTGAACCCCTACGTTCTTTTGAACCTAATACATTCATTTGCACCCCTGCATTCTCTTTTCCTTACCCCTTTAACCCCTGGCGCTTATCAAACAACTCGTACGAATGGATTATCTTGTTACATTGTCAATCAAATCGTATCCATATGAAAGGTCCGGCTATTTTCTTAGCTCAATTTATTGGAGATGAAGCTCCTTACAACAGCCTGGAAGGATTGTGCACCTGGGCAGCAAGCCATGGTTATGAAGCGATTCAAATACCCACCCTCGACTCAAGACTAATCGATCTTTCCCTGGCGGCCGAAAGTAAAACCTATTGTGATGAGTTGAAAGGTAAAATCAGCGACTTTGGTCTTTCGATTTCAGAACTTTCCACGCATATCCAGGGACAGCTTGTCGCTGTGCATCCTGCTTATAATGTCATTTATGATTTATTCGCCCCGAGTGCAGTAAGAGGAAACGACACCGCCAGGACCGCCTGGGCTACCGATCAAATGAAAATGGCCGCAAAAGCCAGCGCACATCTTGGGCTGGATGCACAGGTTACCTTTTCCGGATCGCTTGCGTGGCCATATGTCTATCCATGGCCACAGCGCCCTCCGGGTTTGATAGAAGAGGCTTTCGATGAACTTACCAGGCGATGGATGCCAATTCTCAATTATTTTGATGAGCAGGGTGTTGATCTTTGCTTCGAGCTTCACCCGGGAGAAGATCTTCATGATGGTGCAAGTTTTGACCGATTTCTTGATTTGTGTGATGAACATCCAAGACTTTGTATCAATTATGATCCGAGCCATTTTATCTTGCAACAAATGGATTACCTGCAGTTTATTGATTTGTATGAAGACCGCATAAAAGCGTTTCATGTGAAGGATGCAGAGTTTAATCCGGATGGAACCAATGGCGTCTATGGTGGATACCAGGATTGGGTCGATCGTGCAGGAAGATTTCGCAGCTCCGGAGATGGAGACATTGATTTTACCGCCATCTTTAGCAAGTTTGCGCAATATGGATTTGAAGGTTGGGCGGTACTGGAGTGGGAATGCTGCATCAAGGATAGTGAACAAGGAGCAGCCGAAGGAGCCCCTTTTATCAGAAATCACATGATAAAAGTGACCCAACGTGCTTTTGATGATTTTGCAGGAGGGGTCTTTGGACAAAGAACGAACAGGAAGATTCTAGGGCTTGAATGACAGGGCTGAAAGCAATTGATAATTGATAATTGATAATGGACAATGGACAATGGACAATGGACAATGCGTTGCTTGTGCTGAGCGGAGCCGAAGCATGAGGCGTGAGGCATGAGGCGTGAGTGTAAAATGGGAAGGCAAAATTTAGGGATTTTCAAATAGGAATCACTCATTTTAAAACCAACCTATCAATAAATAAACCTATCAATAAATAAACCTATCAACACATAAACCTATCAACACATAAACCTATCAACACATAAGCCTACCAACCCATAAGCCTATCAGCTTATCAACGAATAAACTTATAAACCCATAAACGTATCAACCCATCAACAATAAGCCCGCAAACCCAACTAATAAAAAAACGAATGAAGAAAAACATTAAATTTCTATATGGCTTTCTATTGCTATTTGCGCAGTTCAGTTTTGCGAATGCGCAGGAAACGGATTGGAAAACCATGATCGAATCGTGGAGAGTAGCCTATAACACACCTGGGATGTCCGTAGGCATCATCAGGAATGGTGAGGTGGTCTTTGTGGATGGGTTTGGCGTGCTAGAAGAAGGCAAGGCACAAAAAGCGGATAGGAATACTCTGTATTCCATTGCGTCAAATACGAAAGCATTTATTTCCGCCTCGATAGCAACACTGGTCAAAGAAGGCAAGATGAACTGGGATGACCGTGTGCAAAAATACCTGCCTTACTTTGAACTTTATGACCCTTGCGTATCTGAAATGATGACCGTTCGTGATTTGTTGTGTCACCGGTCAGGACTGGGCACCTTCAGCGGAGACGTGGTGTGGTACAGAAGTAATTACACAGCAGAAGAAGTAGTCAAAAGAGTTGCAGAATTACCTCAAGCGTTTGAATTCAGAAACGGATTCGGTTACAGCAATGTCATGTATCTCGCAGCCGGTGAAGTTATACTCGCAGTGACAGGCAAATCCTGGGCTGAATATGTAAAAGAAAAATTTCTGGTTCCATTGGATATGAATCGAACCATAACATCAACGAATGATATTGCCTCAACCTCAAATGTTGCAACACCGCACAAACCTGAAGGTGAATTGAGCAATCCCATTCCTTGGGTCGACTGGGATAATATGGGAGCTGCAGGAGGAATCATATCTTCTGCAGAGGATATGGTCAAGTGGATGCGCTTTCAGCTCAACAGCGGGATCAACGATAAGGATACCATGTTTGCGAAAACACAACAATTGACCATGTGGACTCCGCATGTCAATTATCCTGTTAGCGACAGAGCCAGGGAAGTCTACGGAGGCAGAAACTTCAATGGCTATGGCTTAGGATGGGGAACAACAGAATACCATGGAAAACAAATGGTATCTCATACCGGAGGATATGATGGCATGTATTCCGCAGTGACCTTGTTGCCCACAGAAAAAATGGGCGTAGTGATACTTACGAATTCCATGGATGGGATTGGCACCTTGTTGAGCTATGAGATCATTGATAAACTACTTGAGCTTCCTCAGCAAGACTGGAAAGACAGGGGACTCAATCAGGACAAAGGCCATTGGGCTGGCAGGGCTGCCCGGATCAACGAAAGGACGGATGCACGTATCACGGGCACAAAACCTTCAATGGATGTGGCTACCATTTCAGGATTGTACAGGTGCCCACTGTTCGGGGATATCCGTATCCTGGAAGAAAAGGGTAAGTTGACTATTGACTTTGTCAATTCACCGGAGTTGAAAGCAAGACTTTCTCACTGGCACAACGATACTTACCAATTGGAATGGATAGAGGAACAAGCCTGGTTTGAATTTGGCACCGTCCAGATTCAGATGGACAACAATGGCCAGCCTTCCGGATTGCTGTTTGATGTACCGAATGATGATATCTTCTTCGAAGAAATAAAAGCTGTACGTGTGACCCCATGATGGAAAAGAATAGTGGTTACCTGGATGTATTGAAGAAAGAAATCAAAGGGGATGTGTATCATGATCCCCTCTCATTAGGCATGTATGCTACGGATGCCAGTATCTACCAGATCATGCCGGTAGCTGTTGTATGTCCGAAGGATGAAGCGGATGTTGTGGTAGCCATGCAAACGGCACGCACCTTTGATGTGCCTATCCTGGCCAGAGGAGGTGGCACAAGTCTCGCGGGACAAACAGTAGCGGAAGCGATTGTTATTGATTTTTCCAAGTACATGAATTCGATTCTCTTGCTGGATGATAAAATGGTTGTTGTTCAGCCCGGTGTGATCAGGCATCAACTGAATCATTTTCTCAAATCAAAGGGACTTGAATTCGCTCCTGATCCTGCCACCAGCAGCAGAGCAACCATTGGAGGCATGATCGCCAATAATTCTTCGGGTACGAAAAGTATCCTATACGGTAAGACCAGTGATCATGTTATAGAACTGAAAGTGTTGCTAGCCGATGGCAGGATCATTCGGACGAAGGCACTTACCGCCGAGGAATTGCAATACAAGCTCGACCATTCGGCTGAGGATCGTGATCTATACACAGGAATGATGGACATCACCATTCCACTCCGGGAAGAGGTAGAGGAGCATTATCCTAAAACGATGCGACGTGTTGGCGGCTATGCCTTTGATGATTTCCTTGCTTCAGGATGTGGAGACCTCAACAGGATTATCATCGGAAGTGAAGGCACACTGGGTATCATCCTCGAGGCTACCTTAAAACTTGTCGATCTTCCAAAATACAAAGGAGTCAGTGTAGTGCAATTTGATCTCGCACGTGATGCTATTCGGGCAGTTACTACCATGATCAAGTATAATCCTTCTGCGGTTGAAATTTTAAGCAGGCTACTCATCGGATATAGCCGTAAAAATATTGAGACGGCTGGCATGTGTGGTTTCCTAAAAGGGGAACCTGATTCAATACAGATCATTGAGTTTTATGGAAATGATCCAGTGGAAATACGAAACCGGGCAGAGGCTATGCATGCTGATTTAATACAGCAAGGGTATGGCTATGCACATGATTATTATCCCGAAGGACAAACGTATCATGATATCTGGGGCATTCGCGAACGAGGACTAGGATTGTTGCTTGGAGAACCAACCGATAAAAAAGGAGTACCAGTGATAGAAGATGCGGCGATTCCACTGCCACATCTTGATGCATTCATAGCAGATGTAGTGGAGATATGTGAAAGGAGAGGAGTAGGTGTGGATTATTATGCCCATGCGAGTGTCGGTGTCATACACATCAAGCCGATTCTCGATCTCCGGTTACAAGGAGATATTGATCATTTCAAGATCATCGCAGATGAAGTTTTTCAACGTGTCAAATATTATGGTGGATCATGGAGCAGTGAACATGGGGATGGCATTGTGCGGAGCGGATATCTCAGCGCATTTTATGGGGAAAAAATTTATGAAGGATTTATTAAAACGAAAGAGCTCTTTGATCCCGGATTTCTTTTAAACCCCGGAAAAATTATTGATCCCCCTCCGATCGATAGTCATCTGAGGTATGGGCCATCCTATACTGATCTTCCGTTTGATGCTGTATATCAGTATCGCGAACAAAGAGATTTTTATACGGCTATTCATCAGTGCTCAGGATTGGGAGCGTGTAGAAAAATTGCCGGCGGTACGATGTGCCCGAGTTTTATGGTGACGCGTGATGAAGTAGATTCCACCCGCGGACGTGCGAATGCATTACGTCTTGCCATGTCTGGTCAATTAGAAGATGGACTAGCCAATCCACAGTTGCTTGAGGCGCTTGATCTTTGTGTTTCCTGTAAAGCCTGCAAAGCGGAATGCCCGAGTAGTGTAGACATGGCGCGATTGAAGGGAGAGGTCATGCAACATCAGTACGATCGCTATGGTGCTTCGTGGAAAGATAAGATGATCGGTCGTAGCCCGGATCTGGCCAGAAGGATTGCGGGTAAAAAAGCAATCCTGATCAATGCGATTCAGTCATTTCCTATTGTCAGGCAGACCATGATGAAAATGATGGGATTGGATTTGCGAAGGGATTTGCCGGCATACGCTACCAGGACATGGACAAAATCTATAAAGCCAAAGCAATCCATTACGATAGACCCGGATATCATTCTTCTGGTCGATACCTATACGCAGTGTCATCACCCACAATCCGGAATTGCGGCTGTGAAGGTCCTGGAAAAGTTAGGTCAAAAAGTGATGTTGCTGGATGCGGGTTGTTGTCAGCGGCCACGTATATCACATGGATTTCTGAGGGAAGCGGCACAAAAAGTAAAACCCGGAATTGAAAAAATCCTTCCATGGCTTGAAAAGAACGTACCGATGGGTGTCCTTGAGCCAGGATGTGCATCTGCCTGGACAGATGATATTCCGGATCTGATAAGCGATGACAACATAGCTGCACAGTTAAAAAAGATAAAACCTTTTGAACACATTTTATGGGAAGTGCTCCGTAAAGGAAATGTGGATATTTCGAAAATACGTCCTAAAACAAATGAAATACTCGTGCATGGTCACTGTCATCAGAAATCGATGTATGGAATGGATGCTGTTAAATCCATTTTTGCTTTGTGGCCTGAGGTGCAGTATACGGAAATAGATAGTGGTTGTTGCGGGATGGCGGGTTCATTTGGATATGAAGCCAAACACTACGAGGTATCCAAAAAAATGGCTGAACGTGTGTTGGTCCCAACGATTGAAGATCATCCTGAGGCTACGCTTATTGCCAATGGATTTAGCTGCCGTCACCAGATAGCAGATTTTGCGGGGCGCGACGCCATCCATATAGCTGAAGCCTTTGATATTGATTGACGAATTCTTTTCTGATTAAACTACCCGGATATGTCAACGTATAAACTACCTCCGATCGCAAGCCGGATAAAATTTCTACTGCATGCAAGGCAGTTTATTCACAATCCCATTCCCATTATTGAAGGCACGTTGAAGCTCCTGGGGCCGACCTATACTTTTTACATGGGCGGATTGGAGAAAGGAGTGCTTACAATAGATCCTGTGGCCGTAAAACATGTCTTGCAGAAAAATCATAGGGCATATGAAAAGTCAGCTATCGTAACAGATCTGCTTGCCAAGTATACAGGCAGAGGATTACTCACATCAACAGGTGATTACTGGCTTCGGCAACGTCGGCTCATTCAACCTGGTTTTCATAAGAGACGCATTGAATCACTTCAATCTCTCATGAAGGCTGAAGTAGATGCCTGCATGGAAAGGTGGGCTGATTTCGCAAAATCATCTACCGTGTTTGATGCTTATGCGGAAATGAATCATCTTACGTTCAGGATTGTAGCGAAGACGTTGTTTACAACTTCACTTGAAGAAAACGGATTGTTACAACTCAGTGAGCTGATCAGTACACTGCAGTCTTTTATTGTAAAAGAAGTCAGGCAGCCTTACAAGCGATGGTGGTTTAGTCTTACCGGGACGATCAGGCATCATATTGATCTGGCAGCTGGAGCGAGGGACATTATACGACAAGTCATTATAGAACGAAGAAGACATAATGAGCATCCGGACGACTTGCTTTCTATGTTACTTGAATCAAAATATGAAGACACGGGTCTCGGTATGAATGACGAGCAACTCATTGATGAATGTCTGATACTTTTTGTGGCAGGTCATGAAACGTCTGCCAATGCATTATCCTGGATGATATACATGCTGGGCAAGCATCCGGAGGAAATGATGCGCATTCAGCAGGCAGACCTTGCGGCAAGAGAATCACGCATCAGGAATGTTATAAATGAAACTATGAGGCTTTACCCGCCTGCATGGGTAGTTGACAGAATCTCACTGGATGATGATCATGTGCTTGATTATCATTTGCCGAAGGGGACGGTGTGGATTATCTTTATACGCGGTATGCACCGCAACCCTAAGTATTGGGATCAACCTGATCAATTTAATCCTGATCGTTGGAATGATCCTCAGCTCAACAAAGAAGCCTATATGCCTTTTGGCGCAGGTCCTCGATTATGTATCGGTGAGCATTTCGCGATGATGGAGATGGAGCTTATCCTCAGCGAGATCGTCCGCTTGTGGGATATCAACCTGATCAGCAAAGTGGTAACTGAAAAGCCGCTTGTGACGTTGAGGCCATTGGAGAAGGTGCTGATACGAATTACACCCAATTTTGTGTGTTAGTGGGTGCCTGTGTGTGATGATTCGTTACTCCAATACGGCGTGAGAGTCGGCGTCTGTGTCGGTGAGAATGTCCCGTTTGACCCCCTGCCCCCTGAAAGGGGGAGTTGATAGCTATCCTAATTTGAATTAAGAAGAGGACGCTAAAATTTGTGTTTAAAATTATAGTCTATCCTAAGCAAAGATTAAAACCTTCAATAACAGTAGTCTTCAATCTGGTCCCCCTTTCAGGGGGGCGGGGGTTCATCAAATCAAGGGTGCAGAAAAGAAGAATGGCATACAAACATTCCGTTGTATGGCGTGAGTGAGATATATGCTGAGGTTGAAGCAATAGGTAGTCTTTAGTCATGAGATGCCAGACGATTGTTGAGCTGCGGTACAAGATTGAGCGATAGGAGGTGTACTCAATGTGATTTCGAATCAGGAACTATTTACTTTGGCACAGGTATGTGAACGCGTACACCTAAAATACCGGTAATTGAAAAAGGTACTGGAAAATTTGAAGTAATAGAGGGTCTTGATCAAGAAGCGTATCGTTATTTCAATCAGCCGAACATGTATCAGGGAACGAAAGACCACCATTTCATCCAAGATGCTGAAATCAACCATAGTCCTGTAAACAATCTATGCCCGAAATGTGGAGCGTATACAATGCGCTTTGATGCAGTGGGAAATTAGGATTGAGTGGAGGACCTCTACCCAACTCGATGGTGATGAGATGTAAATAGTATGATTCAGCCCAGGACTTTCAGGAATGGACAGACGTAATTTGAGATGTAATGAAATAACGCTTCTCTTCTGTTTATTTCACTATCACTTTATAGGTGCCTAAAACTCCCAAACCCACCTGAGCTTTCAGGAAATAAATTCCTGGTGGTATGTTTCCTGTTTTGATTTGAAAAATGCGGGTGTCATTTCTTTCTATAAAGGATTCTCTACGGACCATTCTTCCCGTTTCATCAGATAATTCAAAGTTTATTTTATCAGTCGGATTCGAGGCCAATTCCACTGTCAGTGAACTACCCGAATAGACTGGATTGGGGAATATGCGAAATTCATCAGGACCTGGTATTTTACCAACAGAGGTTACTACTGCTTTGCCTGGTAAGATTCGTATGATCTGGGCTTCTGAGGGTATATCATCCACCATCGCCCAGAGAAGGTACCATCCAGGGAGTGATCGGAGAGAGTCATCCGTGATATACGCCTCAATCGATTGGCCCTGCTGTGTAAAGGTAAGATCGAGAAATCGGTTTTCGCCACAGTTCATCATGTGTGTAACAGCCTGGGTGCTTTGTAAAATAATTTTAGTTGGTGCATTGGTGAAACCGGCGTCGAAGTGAATCGACTCACCCCGTTGATAATCTATTTTTTCCAGATTCAGGATCTGTGGACGAACCCCCCTGAATAAGTACGGAGGCTGATATGCATCAATGATGCTTAATGGCGGTTCGTTTCCGGGTGCTCCTTCCCCGCCTACAACGATTACACGTCCGTCGGGCACAAGAACTGCCAGGGCATGATACTCCCGCATTCTGGGCATAGGTGCAAGTCGTCGCCAGGTATCAGCATATGGATCATAGAGATCTGTGAGGTTCATGTAGTTCCACTGATTCACTGGTGAGGGATCATTTGGATCCTCTTTTTCGCCTGCCAGCGTGAGAATACGCTGATCCGGCAAAAGCACGGTTTCGGCCCGCGAACGAAGAGGTGCAAAATGGGCGCCAAGCCTCCAGGTATCTGTGATTGGGTTGTAACGCTCCACCAGATAACCCCCGGCGCCTGCAGGAAAGGGTTTGAAGCCGATAGCAATTACTTCCCCTTCAGGTAAATGCACCAACTCATGATCAACATGATCACCGTTTGGCATTCGGTTGCCCTGGATGAAGTCAGATGCAGGTTCCCACTGGCCGGTTTCGGGATCGAAGAGTTGGGGAGGACGGAACGTCATCAGAGCTTTGCCATTGTAAAGGGTCAGAATGGGGGATTGTTCGTTGGCAATAGCTACCTGATCAGTCCATTCTGTCTCCCCGGCAAGTGGGTCGTAAAGTTCTGACGTGTTTACCCGGATCGGGTTGTTAAGACCTCCACCTCCAATGATAAGGAGTCTGCCATCGGCCAACTGAGTCATAGAAGGATACCAGCGATAGTCAAGCATGAGCGGAAGCGCTTGCCATGATTTACTGAAGATGTTGTACTGTTTTATTTTATTGGTCCCTGGACCATAAATATCCTGCGTAGTACCACCGGCCATGACGATGTTCCCATTCCACAAAAGTTTAGAGGCAACGCAACCCTGCACAAGCGCATCACCAGGCAAAGCCAAAGTATCATTGGCTGCGGGATCGAAGGCAAAAGGATCCTTCGTGTTATGACAATAATAGATGGTACCATCGGGCATTAAAAGTCCCAGGTCTGTCCCTCCAAGTGGTTCGGGAGAATTCATAATGGTCGTCCAAACGCCTGTCTCCGTTTCACGAGTGAGTTGAGCATTATGGATGACCGTATCTAAAATACCTGTAGTTACATTTTCGAAATACGCATATCCGGTTTTTGCAGCTCCAAAGAAAAGATAAGGACCACCTTCCGGCAGATTTTCAAATATATATTGGCCTGATGCGTCCGTACGTGATTCCCGGAAGAGTGATGTGTCGCCGTTGAACAACGTAACACGGACGTCAATCACAGGCGAGCCAATAGAGTCTGTGATCGTGCCGGTTAGCGTCTGAGCAGGTAGGAGATGGCCAGCTAAGAGTAGCATGACGATAAGCAGGCGTATAAAATGAAGCATATAAATATTTTAAACAATGAGGTATGCAACTTTGATCGCAAAAAATCTATAGGGACAGAAATGATAAGCAGTTAACCTGAGTGTAAAGATACATGAATCTCTTACGTTAACTCATTTCGTTATTGGCTTGAACCATGTAAAAAGCCCTGGTTGATACAAGGACTCTTTTACATGAAGCAATTTTTTATTTATTCTTGTCAACCGTGATCTGCTTTGTAAAGATTGCTCGTTCCACTATCATTTTTATCAAATAATTACCTGAAGTCAGGCGACTTCCATCGATTTACTCGGCGTGCGTAAACGGTGATTGGTATTTCATTAAGATATGACGAATCCGGTGCCCTGTGATATCATACAATTCTTGAAAACTTGATGCTAATGCTTCTAGGGCCAGCAGGGGAAGCATATTATTTTCATCACTTGACGGATGATGCACGTTGGAAGTATCTTTTACCAGGTTGGGATTATAACAAATTGCTCCTTTTTGAGCATGAGCGATAGGTATGCAACAGCACATACTTACTAAAACTATATCTTATTTCTTTTCATTCTTGCAGGTTTTTGTTAAATACTATTTAATTATAATACGTTTTTAGTTGAAACCCAATTCATAGCCCCGCGTCGAATATCTGCTTTTTTGAAAATGCATTCATTTGTAGTATAAATGTCAAATCATACGGTCTTTTCAAGCTGACTTCGGCCATATAAGTTTATCTTCATTCGCTAAAATTTATCTTATTATGAAATCAGCTATTCTCCTTTTATTCGTATCAACCCTATACCCCCTTTGCGGTATATCGCAAATCGTTCTCAGCGAGAATTTCGAAAGTGGTATGCTGTCTGGATGGTCAAATCAAACCAATGCTACCGATGGAGGCTGGAAAGCGGGAACTGCTACTGGACTTTCAAGCCAATATTGGTCACTTGTAGCCAATGGATCCAACTATATAGCCGCCACGAACGATGATGGATGCAATTGCGATAAAAGCCAGGATTATCTGATCAGTCCACCATTAAACCTTACCGGCTTGAGTGGTGCAGCTTTACAGGTAGATATTTTTTTTGGGAAAGGCACGTACCAATCGTTTACAGAACGGGGTACGATTGAAGTTTCTACTGACGGAAACAACTGGACAATCTTAGAGGATCTGCACGGGCATGGCGGCTGGGACACCCATAAGCTAGACCTAAGCAATTTTGTGGGCCAGGATTCAGTCTATATTGCGTTTCACTATAATGACAATGGTGGATGGCTTTTTGGTTTTGCTATCGATAATGTTATTGTTGAAGTGCCTCCTACACTGGACGTAGCTATGACTGGTTTAAATTCACGCGCATATGGTGAAGAAAATAAGGATATAAATATAAGCGGAACGTTGGTTAACAATGGATTGACGCCTATCACCAGCATGGAGATTGGCTATACTGTAAATGAAGGGAGCCCAGAGCTCATTATGCTGGATGGGTTGGATATTCAGCCTTTCAGTTACTTTGAATTTATTCATCCTGTAGCATGGACACCTACAGCTGGAGGAAACTATGATATAAAGGTGGAAATCATTTCTGTAAACATGACGGAAGATGAGGATACAACGAATAATGCTTTGGCGTTTCAGACAGAAATTTTTACCCATGTCATTCCTCCTAATAGAATTGATGAATTTTTAGAAACAAATCCGGTTTTCACCATCATCGCCACTTCGGCTGATGGATTGGATAAGCCAAATGATCTGGACTTCTTTCCCATTCTTGCTAAAAATGAATTATGGGTGGTTAATGAACAGGTTGAGAATACCGGTGGCAATACAGTCACCATTTATGATGCGGCCACCCCACAACAAACGATGCTAAATCGAATAGACGGAAATGCATGGCACTTCATGTCCCTACCTACCGGAATTGCATTTAGTGATAATTTTAATTTTGCAACTTCCCCAGGCATCAAAGATGCCAATCACAGCAATGGCACTTTCACCGGTCCTTCATTATGGTCAAGTGATCCCGACATATATGCTCAACCCTCAGGAGGAAATGGGAGCCACCTCGATATGTTGCATGGTAGTCCGTTTAGCATGGGAATTGCCAGTGAATCCGATAATGTGTTCTGGGTTTTTGATGGTTGGAATGAGACGATCGTGCGATATGATTTTAGGGACGATCATGGGCCGGGCAATGATGATCATGCTGATGCAATCGTACGCAGATTTAATGAAATCCAAGTAAAAAAAGATGGGTTTGTCCCCAGTCATCTTGTGTTGGATAAAAATACTAACTGGCTATATGTAGTGGATAATGGCAATAACCGAGTGGTCAGGCTGGATATACATTCAGGGGATGTGATCAATTCTCTTCCTTTGATCAACGAGCCTTTGGCAGAGCATTCTGAAATGGGGAATGTAATCTGGGAAGTTGTTGCCGACAGCCTGGACCGCCCATGTGGGATTGAAATCCTTGAGAACAGATTGCTAGTTGGGGATTATACAACAGGTCAAATTATGGTCTATGATATGGATAATGCTTTTCTGGAACTGGGTCGAATTGAAACAGGACAAACAGGCTTGACAGGAATAAAAATAGGTCCGGATGGAGCCATTTGGTATACCAATCGCCTGCAGAATACACTGACTAAAATGGAACCAGGTGAAACAACATCAATTTTGGAGAATGAATTAGCATCGCAGGTGCGGGTTATGCCAAATCCAACTTCAGGTAATCTATTAGTTGAAATACCACAGGTCGATGGCACAAAAGGAACTCATCTTGAACTCAGGGATATCACCGGTAAACATCTAATGTCCATTCAAAACATGCAAACAGCCCAACAATTGAACCTAGAGAACTATCCTGATGGCATCTATTTACTTTCCGTTTCAAACGAATCCTATTTTACAACCATAAAGGTTGTATTGAAAGGCTAAAGAGCGTGAAGGCAATGTTAATCATCCAAAAAATCATGTTTAGACGAACTAAATAGTTCCAGCTATTCGTTTTGAGTTGCGTATAGCTATTGCTAAATTCACAACATCAAAAAATTAAAATAATATCAACATGAAGCATGTAAGTTTGATTTTAACTGTACTGGTCATGAGTGTTCTCCATCTTTCGGCTATGGACGGCAATGTAAAAACGGATACATTTAAAGTGTATGGAAATTGTGGGATGTGTAAGAATACCATCGAGAAGGCAGCTAAAAGTGTAGACGGCGTCAAATCGGCGAGTTGGGACGTGGAAACGGACATGATTATCGTTAGCTATAATTCCACTGTTGTTGCGTTGGATGACATCAAGAAAGCCATCGCGGCCAGTGGATATGATTCCGATTCTCATCGGGCCACGGATGCTGCTTATAACAAATTACATGGATGCTGCCAGTACGACCGACCGGCACCGAAAAAACTGGAATAGAGCTCCAAAGGCGATTTCTGACTTCAATATTCAATAGTAATAACGAGCTAATCTTACCAGTGGAGGATTCTTACCAATGGAGGATTCGACTAAGGATTTTGTGACCATTAATTACATTGATTGTGAGCCTGAATATAAAGAGCGGTTTGAGGAGCTCTTTGGCGCCGGTTTAGTTAAGATATCTAGGGATGTCTTAACTAAGGGAAAAATTAAAATAGCTTCGAATTCCATTTTTAGCGGCTGAGATCCACATATGATTTAATGGCTGGCCAGCCATGCATTAAAGTCAGCAATCTCTCTGGTTTGGTCCGTGATGATCTGCTGCGCCAGTTTTTTTAGCTCACCGTTCTTGCCGTGTGCGATTTCATCTTTGGCCATCATGACAGCACTTTCGTGGTGAGGGATCATCATCATGATAAAGTCTCTATCGATGTTGCTGCTCATTTGCATATTCATCATTTTACCTTCCATCATTTTCATGGATTCACCCATTTCATTGTGCATTTCTCCGTGTTCGGTTTTTACGACTTTCATTTTTAACTTGCTGACAATCTCCTGCATTTGTATAATCTCCATTTTTTGCGTGTTGATAATATTTTTGGCCATCCCCTTGGCCTGAACATCGCTTCCCTTGGCAAGTTCTACTTCACTCATGTCAATGGCTGCCTGGTGGTGCATGATCATCATGTTAGCAAAGTCAAGATCAAAATCCCCGGTCATCTTCATTTCTTTCATTTGCGCCATGTTCTTGTCCATGGAAGCCTTCAAATCCGTATGCATCGTATGCATATCTTTAGCATCAGTTGGCTCCTGGTGCTGCATGGTTGCGTTTTCATCGGTCTTAACTGGCCCCTTCGATTTATTCTCACACGATTGAAGGAGACAAAAAGAAAGGAGTATCGGCGTAATAACGGGCATTAAATTTTTCATATTGGATAAGTTTTCTGATTGTATTGTCGATTAATTATTGCTAAAAGGGTGTTGAAATAAAAAGAAGTGCAATCATTCTTTAAGGATGCAATGCACTTCTTTTTGGATTATGCCATTGTCCGGCATTCTTCAGCACACGCCCTGCAGACTTCAGCACATTTTTTGCAATGAGCATACTGATCAGCAAATTTTTCACATTCTACCGCACAGGCGTCACATATTTCAGCACATTCTTCCATCAAGTGCATGGTATGCGCTGAACCTCTTGCTGCATAGCCTGCAATGAGTGTACAAATTTCAACGCAATCCATGTTAAGCTTTATACACTTGGCTAAAGCTTGTACATCCTGCTCTTCCAAACAAGCTGAAGTACAATGATTGCACTCTGTGACGCAATCATACATTGCGTTGATCATTGATTGATGTTGTTCGTGACTCATGATATTTAAAATTTATTAGTTTACTTCCAGAATCATCTCGTTTTGTCAGCCAGCGAGATTTTGATATGTTCGTGAATCCATAATGGGATTCATACTGAAGGGATCGCTATCGTTTCGCACGAGAAACCCCACAAACTTTGAAAGACGAGTTTCGAATTGAAATCCAAAATCACCTTTGGATGTTCCATCTGCTTGTGTGGAAAGAGCAGAAAGTCGAGAGGCTCTTCAAGTTGTAAAGGTGGATATAGGAATGTTTAAAATGTTACAGAAATTAATAAATATGTTATATAATTCACACATTTACCAACTTAATTTCTCTTGGCATTTTGAGGATTAGATAGAAATAGGAAGGCGTAGGCAAATCGGTAGTATAGATGTGGTTTATCAGGGACAAGGATTCTGTCATCTCAACTTATCCAGATAAGATTCATCACGTTTCAGGCCTTAGTCATTTAGCTCTATGCAAATCATCAACATTTGTTTATAAATTTGGTTTCACTAGCTGGAGCAGATAGAATGCGATTATTCCTAGCGAATCAATGCTCCACACGAGCAATTGGTGAGGAGCTTTTTTAGTAAAAGAACCCTGTCCTATCAGGTCTTGAAGAGAGATCCCAGGAAGTAGACTTACAAAGCTTAAAGGGGTGAACTCAACGACATTACAAGATATAAAACCCTGTATATAATGAGTTCTCTTTCATTTGTTTCTATAGCGTCATGGTTCAATTTGCGTTTTTGATGCGTTTCGTTCACACTTTTTGAGTATTTTTGAGTTCCTATAATGAATCAACGTCTTCGGATAATGAAGTTTTTGTGAGGTAGTGTATCAATAGGCAATCATACTAAAACCACATTCAAATTCAATGAGAAAACCTACACTACATAGAGCTCAAGAACGGTCGTATTCAATTCTATAAGATAATCAAAATCAATTTCTACTAATTAAAACAATGCGAATAACATGAAAAAATTACTTGGATTACTCGTTCTTATAGGTTTTTTCCTCCAGGCGGATGCCCAGATGGAGAAGAAAGACTATTATACCACTTGTGGTTTCCTGGGGGCTGTTAATTTTGATAATTTCAGTATTACAGGCGATAACCCCAATGACGTCAGTTATGATAGCGAAACCGGATGGTCCGCTGGTGGCTGGATAAATTTTCCATTAGGCAAAACGTTTTCGCTGGAGCCACAGCTGATGTTTTCCGCCTATAATTTTTCATCAGCGGATATCAACTCTTTGTTGCCTGATGGCAGATTGGAATATGTCACGCTTCCAATACTTTTTAAAATTCACCTTGGTAAAATATTGGCCATTGGCATTGGCCCACAGTTTGAAGGTATTACCGGTAGCAAAGACAGAACGGACGTACGCGATGTGCGTGATTTCCAAGAATACAATATTGGAGCCACCGCAGGTCTGGAGTTATTTCCGAGAAGCGTATTTTCTTTATTCGGAAGATACACCTATGGGCTGACCAATGTAGATGAAACCCGTCCAGGGTTTGTTGAGGAATATCGGATTAACAATTTTCAGGCAGGTTTAAAAATCAGAATATTTAACTGTAAACCAAAAGATACAGACGGAGATGGAATTCCAGATAAAGAAGACGACTGTCCTGAAGTGTTCGGTTTTGAAAGGTATGCAGGTTGTCCAATTCCTGATACAGATATGGATGGGGTGAATGACGAAATGGACAAATGTGTTACTGTTGCTGGCTTAGCAAAGTATGAAGGCTGTCCAATCCCGGATACAGACATGGATGGGATTAATGATGAAGTTGATAAGTGTCCTACTGTTGCCGGTTTAGCTAAATACGCAGGCTGTCCGATACCAGATACAGATAATGATGGTGTTAATGATGAAGAAGACAAATGCCCTAGTGTTGCCGGAGTAGCTAGGTATGCAGGCTGTCCGATACCTGATACCGATGGAGATGGCGTGAATGATGATCTTGATAAGTGCCCAAGCGAGGCAGGTCTATCCCAATTGAACGGATGTCCTGACAGGGACAAAGATGGCGTCGCAGATGGTGACGACAAATGCCCTGATGTGGCCGGCCCAGCTGACAACAATGGCTGCCCTAAAATGCAAAATGCAAAACTCAATACGCAAAAGATTCAATTTGTTACCGGTAGTTCGAACTTAACAGCTGCTTCCAAAGCAATCATTAAGGAAGGAGCGAAAGAGCTCAACAGTGAGGACTTCAAATCTGCAAGGCTTGAAATTCGTGGCTATGCAGACGAAGTTGATACGCCTGAATATAACCAGGTACTTAGTGAAAATCGGGCAAAGGCGGTTAAGGCTGAATTTGTTAAAAATAAGGTGAGTGCAGATCGCATTACAACTATTGGGTTTGGGGAGACCCAACCGATTGCAGACAATTCCACCAAAAAGGGTAGAGCACAAAACCGCAGGGTTGCATTTGAAGTAAAACAATAGGAAATACAATGACGGATCAACGTGTTTGATCTGGCCATTACATTTATCCGGCAGATTTTTCCTCTTATAAAGAATAGGGACAAGTCTGCCGGATTCTTTTTTAAAGGCAAGAGACCCCTTACACTACTGGCTGTCGAAGAATATCTAAAGCGTACGCCTTTGTTTTACTTTTATATTTAGGCCCTGTTGATGGATATGGTATGCGAAAGGAATTTATACCCCAATTCGTTTATTTAAAATAATCATTGAATGGAAAACCGCACAAGTGTCCAAAATGATCGAAATAACCTATTTTTGAATGTCTTTTAAAGTGGCACCATTACTCCGAAATCACTGGCATGGTCCGACCGAAATAGCCAGTTTTACTTTCGTACCCCTCAATGCTCTTTCGCTTATATAATTAGTGGGCGGAACTAATCTGTTTCTCAAACACGTGTTGATATTGGTGCAGATCTTATAGAGCCGATCACGGAATACGTCTACTTTTTGATGTGCTCTCCTTCTGATCTCCTTGAGGATGGAAAGCAGTTCCTTTTCTTTGCGTTCAACCGTTTTGCGTGGTATGGATTGTCGCTGTGTGAAGCGGATGATATGTTCAAGTTTGGACTTCGGCTTAATAGCCCATTTCGAGTTGTATTTTTCATGCAGCCCTTCACATTCTCGAATCAGATGAGCATGGCATATTTGTTTATTGCTGATGACTACCTTCAGTTGTGCTGCATAGCAGTCGCTTCCCATGACAAATCCGTTAATTTGATCCCCTAGTGTTTCCTATTGGGCAGCATATCCGCGGTTTTCTGATGCTTTCAGATATACATAACGGTCATTCCACCATACCCATATCCTCCCGATGGATCGGGATACGTCCTCTGATACGGCATCCGGTCTAATCGAAACCTACTTTAGGGCTTTGCTTCAGCTTTTCTAGCAATTGATCATAGACCGGGCGAAGAGCATTTGCTTTTTGATTTATTGTATTCCATACGTATCCGGTACTGATGTTTGCTCCTGTCAGGATGTGGATACATTCGGCCACACGACTGACCGAACAATACTGACGTGAAATCAAATAGGTTATCAGGTTCTTGCGATACGGATTACCGACAATAATGTATATTTGAAGTGGTTTGTCGAATGTTAGTGATTTAATTTCCTGCCGTTGGGAAACTTCAAAAAGAAGTAATAAACACCTTGTTCAATCTCCAAACTACTTAAGCGGTTAGAAAATATATTGCGCTAAGCTGCACCATATACCAATCGCCATAAATATTCTGGAATGAAAAATCTCTTTTTTTCATAGGAATAAAAACTATGTTTTTTTTAATAAGCAAACAATTATGTATGAAGAAAATACTAGTTCCAACTGATTTTTCAGTTAACTCCAAAAGTGGCATTCGGTTTGCGATTCATTGGGCTGCCCGGCAAAAACTTGAAATCGTATTTGTGCATGTACTTTATATTTTGAGAGTAACAAGATGGTCGAGCGCTTATTTTGAAAAATATGCAGAACAGGAAGAAAAATTATGTATAAGTAAATTTGAAAAATTTATCGCCGATATATATCGACAAATGAATGTGAAACAGGGCAACTATTCCCGCATTATTCTAAAGGGTATGAGTGCGGATATCACCATCCTTGATTATTGCAGGAAAAATCAGGGTTTTGATTATATCTGCATCAGTACACGGGGAGCCGGAAAGTATGCAAAAATATTTGGCTCCAATACCGGAAATCTAATTACGAAGTCGGAGGTGCCTGTGCTTGCTGTTCCCAAAACCTACAGAATTGCGGATATTAAGAGTGTATTATATGCCACCGATTTTCGCAATTATTCAGAAGAATTAAAAAAGGTTTCCGCTTTTGTGCAACCTCTTAAATCAAAAGTTGAAATATTGCATTTTGCATATCCGGATGAAATTGTTTTTGATGAAAAATTTATTGAAACGGCTTTTAAGAAAAAGTTCAAGTATGGTTTGAAGTTGCATTTTGAAAAAAATGATGATGCTAATTCGCTGATTGAAAATTTGCAAAACCAAATCAGAATAAGGAAGCCGTCGATTGTTATCATGTTTACAAATCAGAAAAGAACATTTTTTCAGAAACTTTTCCTTTCCAGCCGAGCGGAGGACTTGTCTTTCCAGGTGAAAGTACCTTTACTGGTTTTTAATAAAAATTGAAACAATCACCTTTTTTCTTCACATAAAAAAGTCATCAGCCAAAAAAACTTTGTTTACAACTGAACTTTAAGCCACTGTTTTACATTGCAAGGGGTAAATATTATTTATGAACTGGCACAGATTAAGCATACCTGAAGTTTTTGAATCATTAGGCGCCAATGCACAGGGACTGGCTACAGCAATAGCAGATAAAAAATTACTGGAAGTTGGCCCCAATCAACTCCAGGAAGGAAAGAAGAAAACAATTGCAGGTATTTTTCTGGCGCAGTTTAAAGATGTGATGATTTTAATATTATTGGCCGCAGCTATAGTATCCGGCATCATTGGCGACCTCACGGATACCATTGTCATTCTTATTATTGTTCTATTAAATGCAGTAGTTGGTTTTATCCAGGAATACCGGGCTGAAAAAGCCATGAATGCCTTAAAGCAAATGGCTATTTCACAGGCGAAAGTTTTGCGTAATGGAAGTATAACCTGGCTATCAGCTACCGCATTAGTACCGGGTGATGTAGTAATATTAGAAGCAGGCAATGCCGTACCTGCAGATATACGCATCATTGAATCCATCAACTTAAAAATTGAAGAAGCGGCGCTTACCGGTGAATCACATGCGATAGATAAAATCACTCATTCATTAGAAGTAAATGATTTGCCCATTGGCGATAGAAAGAATATGGCATTCAAAGGTACATTCGTAACATACGGCAGAGGTAGTGGTATTGTAATAGCCACAGGCATGCAAACAGAACTGGGCCGCATTGCAAAAATGTTGCAGGGGGATGAGGTGTTAACGCCTTTACAACAACGCATGGCATCATTCGGCAAAAAACTTTCTATCCTGGTATTATTTTTATGCATTGTATTTTTTGTTGCCGGTTGGTTACGGGGAGAAGATGTATTTAAAATGGTTATGACCAGTATTTCATTGGCGGTAGCTGCTATTCCCGAAGCGTTGCCCGCCGTTATTACGATTAGCCTTGCGTTGGCAGCTAAAAGAATGATACGTCAGAATAGTCTTATCAGAAAATTACCTGCTGTAGAAACATTGGGTTCTGTTACTTATATCTGCACTGATAAAACGGGCACACTCACCAAGAATAAAATGTATGTAGAACAGGTTTTTGTAAGCGGACAATTATACGAAAGAAATGGTTTATCCTCCGCCCGACAACAGGAAGACGTTTTATTGCTGTTAAATGCCTTTGCTCTAAATAACGATTCAACAGATGGGGAAACCATAAAAGGAGACAGTACGGAAATTGCTTTGATGGAAGTAGCAAAGGAACAAAATATACAAGTTGATGCCTGGCCCCGGTTGGCAGAAATTGCTTTTGATGCTGAGCGTAAACTCATGACGACTTTTCACGCTTATCAAAACAAAATTATTTCATTTACCAAAGGGGCTCCGGATATTTTACTGCAGCGTTGTGTAGATATTGATATACCTGCACTGCAGCATCAAGTAGATGCAATGGCTTTACAAGGACAGCGGGTACTGGGTTTTGCCTATCGGTATTGGGATTCATTACCGGTGCGTGCTGACACAGAAAATAGTGAATCCGGTTTGCTGTTTTTAGGTTTAGCTGGTATGATTGACCCGCCACGGGAAGAAGTATCAGATGCAATTGTACAATGTAAAACAGCAGGTATTGTGCCCGTCATGATAACCGGTGACCATCCGCTTACGGCAAAAACCCTTGCACAACGAATTGGCATTTTAAGCAGCGATAATGATTTGGCAATTACGGGTCAGCAATTAGCGGCTTTAGATAATGATAGTTTTTTAGACAAAGCAGAAAAGATAAAAGTATATGCCAGGGTATCTCCCGAACAAAAATTGCAAATTGTAAAAGCGCTGCAGCAAAAAGGTCATTATGTAGCCATGACGGGCGATGGGGTAAACGATGCTCCTTCATTAAAGATGGCAAACATTGGCATAGCGATGGGCATTACCGGCACCGATGTTTCTAAGGAAGCGGCTCACATGATATTGCTGGATGATAATTTTTCTACCATTATAAAAGCAGTACGGGAAGGGCGACGGATATATGATAACATTTTAAAGTTCATCAAATACCTGATGACCACCAACTCCAGCGAATTATGGACTTTACTGTTAGGCCCCGTTATTGGTTTACCCATTGCATTACTGCCAATTCATATTTTATGGATAAACTTAGTATCGGATGGTTTGCCGGCTATTAGTTTGTCATTTGAACATGCAGAAAAAAACATTATGAACAGGCCACCACGTCCACCGCAGGAAAGTGTATTTGCCGGGGGCAGGGGCATACATATGATGTGGGTAGGTATGCTTATGGCAGGTATTGCATTGGGTGCACAGGGCTATGCCATTAGGCATGGGTTGCACTGGCAAACAATCGTTTTTAATGTACTATGTTTAAGTCAATTGGCACATGTAATGGCTATCCGTTCAGAAAATCAATCCTTATTTAGCATAGGAATATTTTCAAATAAACCATTAATTGGTTCGGTATTGCTTAGTCTGTTATTGCAATTTGGTATTACGTACACGCCATTTCTTCAACCCATATTCAAAACTGAATCTTTAACACTAACTGAATTTTTAGGAGTTGGTGCAGCTTCATCGCTTGTGTTTTTCGCGGTAGAAATTGAGAAAGCACTTTTCCGAAGAAGAAGAAGGACGAAACGGATCAATCCAGATTTTTGAATGCAGCATCGCTTAGGCCGATCCTGTCAACGTTTTCACTGAGCCTGAGCTTCGGCGGTGCGCATGACTGATAGAGTGCAAACTTAAGGCGAGATGAACCAATATTAATTGTCAGGATGCCTTGATTATTTAGTTTCATATATGACTTCATTTTGATTTTGCAATCTGAATGAAGGTAGTTCGCACATGTGGACTGTTAATCCGTGTAGCACGTATGTTATTTCAGTTGCTTTCTTCATGGTCTTTTCTTTTATCAATCTGATCATTTATGTCATAGAATGTGAGTGGGTGAAGAGGAGGCCTGTTTTCCCACTTGCATAACCACCCACCGATAAAATCTGCTCGTCGCAAGCCTTCAACAATGTAAGGGCAGTTCCTCATCAATCGCCACATAAGGCCACTCCGATAATTCTCAATCATCAAAATAATTGGACCCTGATTAATTCCATAATGCCACCGGGATACCCAGCCAAATGAATAGTAGGTTTTCCCGGGGTAGGTCGGGTTAAAAGACGCCTTAAAGCCATAGGGGCTGTGTTCTGTTAATTTAGCCTGGTGAATGCAATAGCTGAGCGTGGGCAATACAATCTCAGGGGCGAATGGCAGCGATGCCACCACAGCCCATGGAGCCATCGTGCCGTCATCGGGTCCATACGGTACGCCACGTCCTATGTAGTCAAAAAAATTGCGCTCTACGCCGCCTACGTTTATAGTCTCGGAGCCGGGGCCCTCGCTCGCAGTAAGTCCCCAACAATGGGGGCCATATGCCGCGAACTTGAACGGGTTGTCGATCGCATATTTTTGTTGCACATACGTTGCGCGACGACTGTTCTCGAAATAGTCGATGCCCTTGACACGCATGAAGTCGTCCTGAATACCACGAAAGTCGATCCAGACATGTGAGAGTTGATGTGTGAACAATGGCCCGGCATATAGATATTCGTATCCATAACATTTTTCCCAACGGTAAGTGGAAGCCCACTCCCAGGCGCGACGACCGGTTTGCATGTCGAGAAAATGATAATAGAATCCCTTGTATCCGGTAGCATCGCGTTCAGGACCTTGTGGACTATTCCAGAAAAACCGCAGCGTATTGATCGTTCGTTCTACGGCGGCTGAACGTGACATAAATCCCCGCTCGACACCCACAGTGTATGCCGCCAATGCCAGGCCTGTAGCGGCAATACTGGACGGCCAATCCGCTGCGGTCTTGTCAATGACAAGTCCGTTGGCTGGATTAGTTTCGTACAAAAAGTAATTGAATGATTCTTGCTGAAGCTTTTCCAGGTCAGCATCAACGCTTAATTGCTTACTGCTCATAATTTCACTAGAGGTTACCCTCTATATTAAATTAGAACGTAATGCAACTGAACCATTTAGCAGCACATCTACGAATCTTTTCATTGGGAAATATTTTTGAAAATATCTCCATGCATAATGCCTAATGAATGATTTGTTTTGTTGATAGAATCGGTTGCATCTTTCACTATACCCGTCAAAGCTCTGATGGCATCAATTGTTTCGGGCACAACGATAGCTTGATTGTATACCTGATAATTAAAGTAAAGCGCATTGTCTATGACCGTCAAACTATCTACCCATAGACCTACTTCCCACATATCACCGCGAGGCCTTCCTAAATCGCTCATCAATTCTATTGTATGATTTAAGGCGATGAGTCCATCGCTTTCTCTTAGAAAAATAACTCTTGGTGTTTTTTCGAAAACAGCTACTATTTCTTCTTTGGATGAAGGCCGGGCAAGTTCAACATCCCAACTATGAAAATGACTGGTAGTTTGGGCAGCAACTAACGCAACGGTTGAAATTTCAAGGCCGGGTATTACAGTTTGTGCATCGGGTCCCTGGTGAGAAGGTACTGTTGTTTCTGGAACAATGGTATTCATGATTCCCGAATGGTCGGATTCCCACGGGTCAGTAGCTCTGCGAACAAGAACACCATGTCCCTTTTTAAATAATCCGGCATCACATAATGCACCCATCATACGAACGATGCTTGTTGTATTGCATGAAACGACTCTTGTAGAATCCCTGCCTGTAGCAGAGGCATAATTTGCCTGAGCCACAAACGAATGTCCAGTGAGCGAATGTTTTTCTCCGCCTTGGAAAATAGTTTTAACTCCGGCTTTTTTATACTTCTCAAAATTGAGAGCAGCTATTTTTTTGGGTGTTGCATCACAAATGACATCGACATTTTTAAGTAAATCATCGATGGTTCCTTTGACATCAATCCCGGATGCTTTCATTTTCTCAAACGTAGCATGATCGAAAGCAAAAAAGGGAAGATTATTTTTTGCCCCGGCTTTAATTCGCCAGTCCGTGACCACATCCACAATACCAACTAATTCCATATCATCCTGCAAGGCAATTGCATCCGCAATGCGTTTGCCGATGACGCCATATCCATTAACGGCTACTCTTATTTTAGGCATCATTATTTTTATTTTTTAGAAACTGATTTTACTTTCAACATCTTAGCATTAATTGCAACTACAATGGTGCTCACACTCATGAAGACAGCACCAACTGCCGGAGTCAACAGAATACCCCACTTATAAAGCACACCTGCTGCAAGCGGTATAGCCACAACATTGTATCCTGTTGCCCACAAAAGATTCTGAATCATTTTGCGGTAGGTTGCTTTGCCAAATAAAATCAAACTTGCAATGTCTTTCGGATTACTGTTTACCAATATGATTCCTGCTGTTTCTGCCGCAATATCGCTTCCGCTTCCCACCGCAATGCCTATATCGGCTTGTGCTAATGCGGGTGCATCGTTTACGCCGTCACCAGTCATGGCCACAAACTCTCCCGTCGCCTGGAGCTCTTTAATCTTTTCTAATTTTTGATGTGGAAGTACTTCAGCAAAAAATCCATCCATCTTTAATTCATCGCTTACGCTTTTGGCAACTATGGCATTATCACCGGTGAGTAAAATGGATTTTATTTTATGGTCGTGAAGGGTTAGTATTGCTTCAGCAGATTCCGGTCTTATTTTATCTCCCAGTGATATGTACCCAGCTAATTTACCATCCACCATAATGAAGACAATTGTTTCAGCATTGTTGCCCGCATAATTTTCGGGTAAAGAAATATTATTTTCTTTCAGATAGCCGGGGCTTACCACTTTTACCTGCTTGCCTTCAACTTCGGCTTCCACACCTTTGCCGGTGATGGATTGGAAATTTTTTATTTCCGGAAGAGAAGATTTTTGTTCTTTCGCTTTCTGCAATATTCCTGTAGCAATAGGATGCTGAGAATTTTTTTCCAAAGCAGCAGCAACACGAATGATTTCATTTTCCGAAAATTCTTTTTGAAGCGAAACCACCCTTGCCACTTCAAATTTGCCAATGGTTAAGGTTCCTGTTTTGTCAAAAATAAGGGTGGTGATTTTTCTTGAATTTTCAAATGCTGTCCGATTCTTGATCAGCAGTCCATTTTTTGCAGACAATGTGGTGGAAATGGCTACTACCAATGGGACGGCCAATCCAAGTGCATGCGGACAGCTTATAATAATCACCGTGACCATCCTCTCCAATGCAAATTGAAGGGTCTCCCCGTAGATCAGCCAAAAGGCAAATGTTCCGAAGCCTACAACCAATGCAATGATCGTGAGGACCACCGCTGCTTTATCGGCCAGCAACTGTGTTTTTGATTTTGATTTCTGTGCATCGTCTACCAGCTTGATGACTTTTGACAGATACGAGTCTTTGGAAGCATGACTTACTTTCAATTTCAAGGAACCCTCTCCATTGATGGCGCCCGCAATCAATTTATCACCTATTGTTTTCTTCACGGGAACACTTTCCCCGGTAAGCATAGATTCATTGACATAACTTTCCCCTTCACTTACATTTCCATCGGCGGCAATTTTTTCACCTGGCTTAATAAGGATCAAATCACCCTCTTTGAGCGAATCTGTTTTTACATCACTCGTTTCATTTTCTTTTATCAGATGTGCAACATCAGGCATTAACTGCACCAACAATTCTAATTCGCGTGATGCGCCTGCAATGGATTTCATTTCAAGCCAATGCCCAAGCAGCATGATGGTTATTAATGTCGCCAACTCCCAGAAAAAATCTTCACCCTTTAGTCCAAAAACAGTTGCAGTGCTATAGATGTACGCAGTAGTAATCGCCACACCAATGAGTATCATCATTCCAGGCGTATGGTTTTTAATTTCATTCCAAAATCCTTTCAGAAAAGGGAACCCACCGTAGAAGAAAACGATAGAAGAAAGTGCAAAGGCAACATATTGCGAACCTGCAAATTGCCAGTGTATGCCCACAAGCATTTGAAGCATCGGAGACAATATCATTATCGGAATGGAAAGCCCCAGACAAATAAAGAATCTCAACCGAAAATCTGCAATCATTTTGTGATGGTCATGTCCCTGCATTCCCATTGGCGCATTACCGTGTTGCATTTTGGCATGTTCATCTTTGCTCATGTCCATTTTCGGGTCGCCTTTCTTCGAAGATTTGTCACCGGATGATTCTTTTTCTAATGGTTTCTCGGTACTCATTTTTGCATGCTCCTCTGCAGTCATGTCCATTTTCGAATGGTCTTCTTTTGCAGATTTTTCTTTGGAAGGTTTCGCCTTATCCGCGCTCATTTTTGCATGCTCCTCTTCGGTCATGCCCATTTTTGATTCTTCCTTTTGGGAAGAATCTTCACTGGATGATTTCGATTCCACAGTAGCATTTTCCTTCTTTTCTTCTTTGGGAGCTTCTGTTTTTTCGGCTGTCATTTTTGGATGCTCCTCTGCGGTCATATCCATTTTTGATTCTTCCTTTTGAGGAGAATCTTCACTAGGTGATTTGGATTCCGAAGGAGCAGCTACATTTTTTTCTTCTTTTGGAGTTTCTGTTTTTTCAGAAATCATTTTTGCATGCGCTTCTTCAGACATGTCCATTTGTTTTGAATCACCTATCTCCGGAGCTTCCTCTTTGGAGGATTCTTTTTCTGAAGGATTGACTCCTTTACCTTCCTCTTTAGAAGTTTCCTCCTCTGGTGACGCTGCCTTTGAATCATCAGTTATATTCACAGTGACCTTGGGTTCGTCATCTGAGCCGGTATGGATGTTGATGATGATGTCTTTCATGTTGTTGATTTAAGATTTGGTTAATTCAATCGTAAAATGGGCTCCTGATATTTCTTATCTGACATATACCATGATTAGAATATAACCTAATACTAGCTACTGTATAAGATTATTTATGTTTATGCAGGATATTTCATTTTAAGCTTTTTTAATGTTTTAACAATGGAATCTGCCACTAAGTAATTACGAAACCATTTCTGATCAGAAGGTATGATGATCCATGGATTCTTTTTGCTACACCCGTCGAGCATGTTTTGATAGGCATCCATATATTTCTCCCATTTTTGCGCTTCCTTCATATCATTCATATTGTATTTCCATTTTTTTTCAGGATCAGTTAATCGTTTCTTAAGTCTCGTCTTTTGTTCTTTCTCTGAGAGGTGGAGATAGAATTTCAAAATGATGGTGCCGCTCTTTTGCAGGTGTTCTTCAAGTTCATTAATCACCCTATGGCGTTCTACGATTTCTTTTTTATCAATCAGGTTATGAACAACGGGAAAAAGTATATCCTCATAATGTGAACGGTTGAAGATCTGAATCATTCCTTTTTCTGGAAGATTTGGATAAATGCGCCATAGAAAATCGTGCAATTTTTCTTCTTCTGTTGGTGTTTTGAAAGATTTCACTTTACAACCTTGAGGATTGATACAGGAGAAAACGTGGCGGATCGTTCCATCTTTGCCGGAAGTATCCATACCCTGCAAAATGATGAGCAAAGAATGTTTCCTTTCTGCGTAAAAAAGATTTTGAAGGGAGAAAAGTTGCTGGCGCCATTTTACTAACTGTCTATTGGCTTCCGCTTTTTTAAGGGTACCAAGTGGCTTACTAGATAGGTCGTTGATGTTTTTTAGCACTTTCAATTTTTATTTAGTTTTCGATTTTGTCACAAATTGAATCTCAATATTTCATGATTTCATCTCGGTATTTTCATATACTTTTCAGTTTCTATCATTGCTCTTGAGGTTTAGAGAATATCCCAAAATTGAACAGGTGAGGCATCTGAATGTTTTGCAGGCACTTCTTCCGCTCTGATCATGTTTGACAATGTTGATTTATCTGGTTTACTTCGAGTGAAACGTGTAAAGAGCTTAGTTAGAGAATCTATATCTCTTCTTCCATCGAAGTATTGTAAACACCCCGAACTGCTGCGCTATTGCACTTAGCTCTGTGAAATAAGGCATTCTGAGACACTTGCACATTTGATTCCACTCCTGACCACCGCTTCAGAGCAGGTTCCTGCAAAGCCCTGGAAAAGGAATAAGTCAGAATCCATGGAAGTCTCGACCTGAAGCGCACATGCATGGCGTTCAGACGTTCAGTGGCTACTTCACTGGCCTGACCACCTGAAAGAAATGCAATGCCGGGCACAGAGGCAGGTACAGCATTGAGAAAACACTGTACTGTAGCATCTGCTATTTCTTCCAAGCTATTTTGTACCGGGCAATCTGTACCGGGGAGAATCATATTAGGTTTGAGAATAATGCCTCTGTTATCCACTCGTTGCATCCGGAGTTCATTAAATAGGGTAGAAAGGACTTCTTTTGTCACTTCACTGCAGCGTTGTATCGTGTGGGTGCCTTCCAACAGGACCTCTGGTTCAACAATTGGAACCAAGCTTACCTCATGACACAACGCAGCATACCTGGCAAGGTCTTGCATGTTTGTCCGAATACATTCGTAAGAAGGAATGGAATCACCGATTGAGATTACCGACCGCCATTTGGCAAAACGAGCGCCGAGCTGAGCATATTCAGCGAGGCGTTCACGCAAACCGTCAAGGCCTTCAGTCACTTTTTCACTCGGGAAACCGGCCATTTCAACCGTACCCATATCTACTTTAATGCCGGGAACAATACCTCTTTGTTGAAGCACTTCTGTCATCAGTGAACCTGCCTTTATGGATTGCCTGATTGTTTCGTCAGTGAGGATGGTTCCGCTGATATATTCGGATAAGTGCGGTGTGGTGATCAGTAACTCTCGGTAAGACCTGCGAGCCTCGATGGTTTGCGGTATACCCAGTCGTTGAAAACGTTTATTGCTGGTGCCTGTGCTTTCATCCATTGCCAACAGACCTTTATTCCCGGCCAACATTTCGTGCAGTGTTTGTTTTATTTTTTCTGTATTCATTGTCTGCTCATTTTATTTACAATTATTTTGAAATTCTCTGACTATCGGAATTTCGAATTGGTTCAAGTAATACGGACAGAGAAGTGTTTCAATTCGAGTTTGCTAACCATTATGAACGCAAAGCTTATCGTGATGTGCATACGGGGTTTGAAAACAAAGAGTAAAAAGAATTCCATTTTATTTGAAAGCATAAGCAATGACATCTTCTGCACCAAGAAATTATATTGAAATCGTATTATTTTGTTTCATGAAATGAGTTGGCTATCCATAAAGGCAAAAGATTCTGATCCGGCATCTTTACATGTCTTCTACCATCCGAAAATCTTTTGCCAGTTTAAAAAATTAGAGGCTCCTACTGGACGTTTTAGCAGAATCGGCCTCTAAATATTTCTTTCGTTCATTGTATTCTTCTGTTGTTATCTGCCCGAAAGCATAACGCTTCTGCAGAATATCAAGAGGAGAATCCTTCCTCTTCTTTTGACCGGGAATATCGTAAGGCGTTGCGAAAACCCAGAATAAGAATACAAGCCAAAGGAACCACCATATCAGGTGCATTCCCCCAAAGTGATAACCATCGTAGAACATGATTTGTGAATTTTGATTGTGAATTGAACTAATTTAATTTCTCATTAGCTGTGTTCTAGGTATTGGTCACAATACATTTAATTGAGCTGCCCTAAGTTCCTGTAAACTTAATGCTTGTGCAACTGAAGCTAAAGGCCACGCTAATGCAAGAATTATCAGCGTAGTCATAATGTGTAGTCCTAATGTGCAGATTATTGTTCTCGATTTTTATTGCGTTTCACCAACTTAACAATTAGCAATACCACAAAAAACAGAATAATAAAGCCATAAATGTAATGCCAAGGAAATCCTATACCATATCCCCCTGGATCGTTTGCCATATCCATTTTACCCTCCTTTTTTTAATTTATTAGTGAAATATATTATGTTTCTTTTATTGATTAGCACCCTTTTCTACAAGTCGAACACCCACAATAGCAATGAAGCTAATTATCCAGCCGAATCCCATTCTCCATCCCATAGTCCAAATCCAGGAATTATTGTGCATCATTTTATTTATCTTTTGTGCTTCAAGTAAAAGAGAGAATGAGATATTATAAGGATATTGGTGCTCTAAGTTCTGTTATGGTATAACCCGTATTGCTCAACGCCTCTTGCAACTTATCCGCTTTAAGCTCTTGCGAAGAAGTAATTTCTGCTTCCTTCTTTGCTAAGTCAACTTTTACGGATGTTACACCGGGAACAGCGGACAATTTCTTTTTAACTGTGGAAACACAGCCGCCGCAACTCATGCCACCGATATGGTAGGTATGAATGATTGAATTTTCCATAATTTTAAATTTTGATTGTTTTTGATTAGAATGATTACAATAAAATCTGCCATTCCTGCTGCCGAATTATTTAAGCAAACCGGAACGGCAAAGGTTTTTATGCAGCTACCAAACTCATGGCTCTGCATTCTTTCGCACACTTGCGACAAGCTTCTGCACATTTTTTGCAATGCGCCAAGTTTGAATGTTTATCACATTCAACTGCACAAGCATCACATATTTCGGCACATTCCTCCAACAAATGAGCGGCATGTTCTCCGCCAATGCTCATCAGGTTAGCTGCTGCGAAACAAATCGCAGCGCATTCCCGGTCAAGTTGGATACAATTGGCAAGTGTTTTAATGTCGTTCTCATGCAAACATTCTGTTGCACAATGATTGCATTCTACTGCACATGCAACACAGGCATCTATGCAGGATTGAAATTTTTGATGGCTCATTTTACTCAGTATTTAAAACTTCTTCAGTTTCGCTGTTGCCCGCTCTTCAGTTCCGCTGTTGACCGGTGTAGTTAGTTTTTCTTGACCAGTACCATTTCGCATTTGGGACATTTGCCAGGTTTGTCTGAGTTAACTTCCGGATGCATTGGGCAGGTATAAGTCGCTGTGCCCATATTTTCGTGGGAATTGGATTTTACATTTTGGAGTAACGCTCCTTTCTTATTTTCTTTCATTATTTTGATTTTAAAAGATTAATTATTTGGTTAATTTATTTTTGACACGTGTGATGTCCTTGTTTATAAAAATGATCGTTAACTCAGCTAAATTGTGTTCCAGCTCTTTAACAGCCGCCTTGGTTTTGTTTTTAAAGTCCTTCCAGTCAGCTTTTTTAACTGCTTTGTATTCATTCACATTCTTTTTCAAAGACAAAATGCCTTTCTTGAGCCTTGTGATCTCTTTTTTTGTGTTTACGTTCAATACTGTTTTGGCTGACATGAAATTTATGATTTATTTGTTTATTTTATGATACATTTCGAAGGGTTTTATGATCCTGCAATTTTCGTGTTTTATTTTTTGAAGTGGCATTATATAAAGCAGCAATGCTTGCCCCCACTAGCCATCCGATGATGAACTACTCCACCACTCCGATCAGCGCTTCACCGATGGGCATAGTTGTTTTTCTAACGATGGATGAAAGATCAAGTCCGTGCATTAGGTTATTCAGTAAAGCAATGGTCGTTTCATCAGTTGTAAAACTCAATATCAGAATGCACCCTGCATATAATATTGCGAGGGTTGTGCCGCATTCAAAACCAAATGATCTGACGTTAATGTGATTCATGGCTTACGTCTTTTTGGTTTTGGTCTGAATGTTCTTGCCCCTGATGAGACTGGTGACCACGCATCATTGTGATGTGGCAAAGAAACATAACAACAATACAAATAAAAATGGTATAATTCCCTGTTACCCCGAATAAGGGTAGAAAGAATAACAGCAGCAATGGAAGTAGGCAACCGATGATCATCCAAATCGTATGTCTGTTCATATTCTATACGGGCTTAAATGGTTAGATATGGTACATGATTTTAATTGACATGGACGAAAAATTTCTTGCAGTAGCAGGTTGAATGCTTGATCATTAGGATTGTAATGTGAGCAAATTACGTCTATTCATTTTTAGGATGTTCATGGGTTGGATCGTTTTTTGATCCCATATTCATATTGTTCATATCACACATGCCTTTCATCGACTTCATCACATTTGGGTGCGATTGCATACTGCCTATCATCATTTTGTGCATTGACTCGTTAGCATCACACATTTCCATTGTTTTGCTCATCATCATTTTGCATATGGAAGTATCTTTAGCACACATACTCATCATGTTGTCCATCGTCATATTCATCATACCGGGGTCGCTCATCATAGTTTGACCAAGCATCTGTTTTAAGGTGTCACTCGCAATCATCTCATGCATCATCTCCATAGCGTGCGTTGGATGATGAGCAATGGCAACAATGATGTCTTTACGCTGGTTATCGTCTTGTAGACATTGGTCAGCCGTTTGTTTTGAATTGCAGGCAAGGAGCAAACTCAGTGCTGCAAGAAATATAGAAAGAGAGAAAGCATTTTTCATGATTCTGAAATTAGGAGTGCGTTAAAGAATTAGGAAGTTGATTCTGATAACATGTAGTCAAATTGAAGAACAGTTAAACATAAAACTATTCTGAGTTGGACATGTTACACAATTTTTGGTATTTGTTACATAATTATCACTAGCGTTGCGTAGTTGATAACTTTAGCTCTTTGAGAGTATTGTCAGTATTGAGTTGTAGAGGATTTAAGGCCTAAGACGATTTGAATTTTTGTTAGTTAAAAATAATGTAAGCACCTGAAAAACATATACCTATGAATTCAGGGAAATACATATTCTCTCAAATCATGTCCTTGGTATCCTCAACGTCCTTTGATTCCATTGTCGATAGGCATGCTGGCAACTATAAGGTTAAAGAATTTAGTTGTTGAAAGCAATTTTTATGCATGGCATTTGATCAGTTTACGCATAGAGAAAGTTTGAGCGATACTATCATGTGGTTAAAAGCAAATGTTTGTAGGATGTACCATTTTGGCATAGGGGAAGTTGTTTCAATTAGCACATTTTCCCGAGCAAATGAGAATCGTTCTTATTGTATTTATGAAGATTTGGCCATGCTGCTAATAGAAGAAGCAAAGCGGGTTTATGTAGATGATACTAATTTGGAGGTGCAGCTAAAAAACAATGTCTTCGGAATAGATGCTACCACGATTGATTTGTGTTTTTCCGCTTTTCATTGGGCTACGTTTCGTAATACAAAAGCAGGAATACAATTGCATACACAAATTGATTTAAAAACAGCAATTCAGGAATTTATTTGGTTTTCGAACGCATCCGTTCATGACGTACATGTATTAGATAGCATCAATTTCGAATCTACAGCATTTATGTAATGGATAAAGGGTATGTAGACTTTAAGCTGCTTTACAAGATTCACTTATGTGGTGCATTCTTTGTTACGCGAAGCAAGGAAAACATGAACTACAGGCGGCTATACTCCCGTGAGATTAATAAAAATAAAGGAGTGCTTTATGACCAAATTATTATGCTAAACGGATATTCCGCAGCTATTGACTACCCTGAAAAACTACGCCGAATAAAATTCAGAGATGAATTATCTGGTAAAACTCTAATCTTTTTGACAAATAGCATGAATCTTACCGCAGAAGAGATTGCTCAGCTATATAAACATCGTTGGAAAATATAATTGTTCTTCAAGTGGATCAAACAACATTTTTAAATAAACTCCTTTTGGGGACATTCAGAAAATGCAGTACGAACTCAGGTATGGATAGCTGTAACTGTGTATATGTTAGTTGCCATTGCAAAGAAAAAATTTAGGCTCCAGCAAAGCCTCTACGAAATTCTACAGATATTGAGCATCTCCATTTTTGAGAAAATGCCCATAAATCAACTGTTTCAGACTACTCAATTACAATATTTCAAAGAACAAAATCATAAGCAATTGAGCTTGTTTGACTTATAGCGCAATGCTAGTGTATTTAGGACTATATTAATTTTAGGAGTGGGTGCAGCTTCATCATTTGTGTTTTTCGGGTAGAAGCGGAGAATGCAATAATCCGCGGAAGAAGAAAGTTGAAACAGAATGATCCTGATTTTTAATTGCCATCCTGCAAATGCGCAGGTTTTTATAGGGTATCTAATTCATTTCCACTTACGATTTCTTTCTCAAAGCAATCCAGATTATAAATGGTCGTATCAGCAATATTTTTCAATGCCGTATCAGTTAAAAATGCCTGGTGGCTGGTGATCAGAACATTCCGGAATGACATAAGACGCGCAATCATGTCATCCTGTAAAATATCCTGTGAATGGTCCTCAAAGAAAAGGCCTTCTTCTTCTTCATATACATCCATTCCCAGGTAGCCTACATGCCCTGATTTTAGAGCATCAATTACTTCTTTGGTATTCACCAAAGCACCTCTGCTTGTATTAATCAGCATCACACCCGGTTTCATACAACGAATAGAATCTTTGTTGATGATATACTTTGTTTCCTCGTTGAGAGGAACATGCAGGGTAATAACATCTGCCTGATTGTAGAGTGTTTTGGAATCAACATATTCAACGCCAAAATCCTTTTTCAGGGTATCATTTTCAATCGCATCATGAGCGATAATTTTACAACCAAAACCATGAAGGATTTTGACGACCACGCTGCCAATTTGGCCGGTGCCAATAACTCCTGCTATTTTTCCGTTCATATCAAACCCCGTCAGTCCGTTAAGGGAAAAATTTAGTTCATTGATTCGGTTATGCGCGTGCACTAAGCGACGATTCAATGCCAGCATTAAAGCAACAGCGTGTTCGGCAACAGCATAAGGAGAATAGGCCGGAACGCGTGCTATCCTGATGTTCATTTTCCTGGCTACTAGTAAATCAATGTGATTATATCCCGCAGATCGCAATGTAATAAAATGAATGCCAAGTTCAGCCAATTTGTAAATGACCTCTGCAGATCCTTTGTCCGTTACGAATACACTGACGGCTTTGCATCCAGCTGCAAGACTAACAGTATGCTCAGTCAGAGGAACTTCCAGCATGATCAGTTCATGATGATGATTATTGGCTTTCACCAAATATTCCTGTTCAAATTTATGGGCGCTATAAACGACTGTTTTCATATAGGAGTGCATTTTGATTATTAATTAAATCTTTAGGGTACAGGTATTAAGCCCTAAAAGGATTACTACACCCCTTTAAGGACTGGGGGCAACAGTGGAAAATCGAGATTATTGGAGATTTCCTTTAGTAAGTCTTTTTCAGCTGGATATTTACCATTTTTATTTCTAAAGTAGACATAGATCACTACGCTCATTAAAGCCGCAAATATACACCATACTGAAATCAGAGCAAGTTTTTGAAAAAGGTATACGCCGGAAAAAGAAAGCAGCAACAGTGCGCCAAAAATATTGACAAGTTTATGACTGGAAAACAAGGCACTAATGGATGCTGACACTACATATGCACCTGTGACCAGATAGATGTAAAAGTGTGGAGACAAATATCGGACATGGTTATTGATCACGATGGAGGTGACAGGAAATTTAATAAGGAAATATAATAGGTATAAACTGACAGCAATGCCAGTGATCAAAAATATGAACAGAAATATTCTGCGCCAAGGTATGGTTTCCAGTAATAAAATGGAATACGGAACAAAAATTTGATACAAGGTATGCGAAAACAAAGCATAGATGAAAGTCATAACTCCATTTAATTCTGGAGCAGGATTGCGAAACGTAAGCCAAATCACCCCTTCAATAATCTGCTGGATGCCAAACAACAACGGAATGGAGGCAAAGGGAATTTCCTGTTTATTTTCAGTTTTCTGGATTGTGGCCACACCGATAACAGACAATACCCCTCCGGCGATGAAACTTGCTGTTGCTGAAAAACACATATTTTTTATTTTATAGCTGTACAGTAAACATTTATTACTGGTATTCCTTCAATTACTAATTCCGAAACGAGTAAAGAAGGATTACCATAAACCAGGGCAAAGTGAAGGAGAATAGTACCCATCTGAAATCCGACAGAAACGTAAAATTAATAACTGTCATGGTGCCAATGGAAGCTATGCCGGCCATCAAAACAATATAAAATACACCATGTATTCTGTCCCGGAACGAAGTTTGCGCTATAAAGGCAGTGAATAGCCCTGATGTAAAAATATAACCACCCAAGACGCAAAATACTTTTTGAAGCCATCGGGAGATTCCGGGAGTATTTTCATTTAATTCAGCTAAAGTTGAGCCTATGTACAGCGGATCTTCGGGCAATAATGGAGATCGAAAGTTCATAAAATTAATTATTATCGCCATGAGAAGAAACCCATCAAGAGTGAGGAATGATGCTGAGTATGGTTTCAGTTTTAGCATTTCAATTTTTGGTAGTTGCTTCAAGTATTTTTTTGCTATCGGCAAGCATATTGTTTAAACACCAGTTGGCATATATAGGAGCGAAGAAGAAAGCAATGAATCTCCCCGTGTTCCCGATGTTATCCATGTTAGCGAACACGTTTTCGGGTAAAGATTGAATGATGAGTGTTTTGGTTTTAGTTTTCATATTTTACATACAACATGATTTATGGTGTTGCTGGGGAGGACAGGGCACAGAGCCAAAACTGCAAAACACGCAACATTCTCTTTCCGTTGGTTTAAGAATAGTTTTACAATTTTCACATTCGTAAAAAAACACACAAGCATCGACGGGCATGATTTCCTGCTGCTGATGACCACATACCGGACACGTAATAACCGATTCTAATAGGATGTCTGAGATCATTAGGTTTTCTCTTGCAGTTGCGCTTCACTCAAATGCCGGTAGGCATTCTCCACCATGACAATGCCGTCATCCACAATGACACCTATCGCCAGCGCAATGCCGGTCAGCGACATGATATTGGATGAAAGACCAAATTGATTGAGAAGGATAAAACTGGCCGACACCGATATTGGAATTTGGATGAGGATAATCAGGGCACTCCGCCAATGGAACAGAAATATCAATACGATAATGGAGACACTGATGAACACCTCAATCAACGTTCCTTTAACGGAGCTGATCGCTTCCTCAATCAAACTACTTCGGTCATAGGCAAAATTGAATTGTATGCCCTCGGGTAATCCTTTTTGAACCTCATTCATTTTAGCTTTTACACTACGGATGACCGCGTCCGCATTTTCACCATAGCGCATCACCACGATACCTCCCACTTTTTCCCCTTCCCCATTCTCATCAAATATCCCATAACGGATGTCACCCCCCATCTGAACTGAACCTACATCTTTGATGCGTATCGGTACATTATTGGACGTACTCAGGGAAATGTTTTCAATTTCACCAATCGATTTAATATACCCCAGTCCCCGAACGATATAGGATTTATCACTCATTTCAAATTTCCGTCCGCCGACATCATTGTTGTTGGCCTTGACAGCTTTCAGTACATCCATCATGGAGAGGTTATAATAATTCAGTTTGACCGGATCAATGATCACCTGGTATTGTTTTTGAAACCCACCAAAAGAAGCCACTTCACTGACACCAGGCACGGTCTGCAAGGCAAACTTGATATACCAGTCCTGCAAGGCTCGTTGTTCACCAAGATTATATCCTTTGGCATCCAATGTGTACCAGAAAATATGACCTACGCCCGTTCCATCGGGCCCAAGAGTTGGTGAAATACCTTCAGGTAGTAATTTTTGGGCAAAATTTAATCGTTCTGCGACGCGGGTTCTGGCCCAATAAATATCAACGTTATCTTCAAATATGAGATAGACGAAGCTCATACCAAACATCGATGTTCCCCGGATGTTTTTTAGTTTGGGAATCCCCTGCAGATTGGCGACCAGTGGATAGGTGACCTGGTCTTCAATCACCTGCGGACTCCGTCCCATCCATTCCGTAAATACAATAACCTGGTTTTCGGACAAGTCAGGTATGGCATCAACAGGATTATGTTGCACTTCATAAAGGCCCCACCCAAATATACCCGCTGCAAAAAGTAAGACCAGCAGGCGGTTTCGCAAAGAGAAGGCTATGAGATTCTCAACCATGATATCGTCAATTATTTCTTTTTCATTTCTGATAGTTCCATTCCGCATACCGGGCAGTTGCCAGGTTTGTCAGAGATCACTTGCAGGTCCATGGGGCATTGATAAAATGTAGTGCCACTTTGTAATTTGGTCGTGTCCAAAGTGAATGTTTGAGCGTTGTCCGAATTGGACGGTGGATTTTTGCTAGTAGAGTTGTTGCAAGCCCCGAGCCAACCTGATAGGGCCAATCCAAATACAATAATTGCTTTTTTCATTATAATAATTTTTATAGGTTACATTTTCATACCCGGCATATCTCCATGGCCTTCCATAGGGTTGGCCCCTTTCTTGAAGATATACTCACTGTTGAGTAAATAAGCGCCTGTGACAACCACGACATCACCCAGGTGTAATCCTTCCAGGACCTCAATTTGTCGACTATTCTGCATGCCTGTGATTATCATTTTATTTTCAAATACTCCATCGGGATTAAGAATCCATACATTGGCCCCTTGACTATCCTGCATTACCGCATCAATGGGGAGGACCAACGATTTATTCCTTTTGGTTTCCAATGTGATATTGGCCAGCATACCCGGCTTGATATCCATAGATAGATTGGCAATCTGAAATCGTGCCAAGACAAATCGTTCAGGCGACTGAATCTGAGGACTTATAAAAATCACTTTGCCACGATACAATGTTTCACCGGATGCAGGAATTGAAAAATTGGCGACCGTACCTGGTTTGACGTAAGGCAGATAGGACAGATATACCTGTGCTTCCACCCAAAGAGATCTGAAAGAAGCGAATCGGAAAAGCGTACTCCCCTCAGATACGTAGGCACCTTCTGCTATTGATAATTCAGTTATAAATCCATCAGTGGCCGAGTACACAGGCATAGAGCGGATCACCTGTTTTGACGTCTTGAGGGTATTGATTTGTAATTCACTCATGCCATACAGAAGAAGCTTATTTTTAGCGGAGGCCACAAAGGGTGCGGCGGCGTAAATATCCGATGAGACCGTATTTTCTTTTTGGGTAGCCAGAATATATTCCTGTTGGACGGTATTTAAATCTTCACTATATATTTCATAGAGGAGTTGCCCTTTGCGGATATAGTCCCCAATATTTTTTACGGCTAAATTTTCGATCCGGCCTTGCACCCTTGCACTTATAGCCTCGGTTAGGTTTTGATCAAAGGTAACCTGTCCGGTAAGCGTAATTTCTTTGGCAATCTCTGCGATGCGCAAGGTATCATAAGTGATATTGGCTAATTTTATTTGCTGTTCACTGAGTTTTATTTGACCTGCTATAAGCGTATTCTTTTTTACCTTAATCAATTGCATGTGGCAAATTGGGCAATTACCTGCTTTATTCTCAATGACCTGGGGATCCATCGAGCAGGTGTAATATTCATCCGGCCCTGCCATTTCGGCAGGGTCCTTGGTGTTGATGCACGAGCTGAGCAGTATGATCGATGTTACCAATAGTACCCTGAGTGGAGGATACATATTTTTATTCTTGCTGGTCATTGTAGTTGGTTTGAATGAAACTTTCACTGTCCACTAAAAATTGCGCATTATCAGCTACTTCATCTTCAAGGGTAAGACCGCTCAGGACCTGTATCAAAGAGTCTGTGACAATCCCTGTTTTGATATGTTGAGCGATGAAATGTGTATCCTTTTTAACAAATACGATTTGCCTTTGACCGAGGTCAATGACGGATTTGCGGGGTAGCCACATCCCCTTTATTTCTGCCGGTATAATTTGGGCGGAGAGTATTGTTCCGATTTTCAGATGAAGGTTTTCAGCATTGGAGAGATATACTCTTGCTTTTATCGCGGAGGCATTTTGTCCGGCAACAGGTTCAATGAAATTGATTTTAGCTTTAATAATTTTATCCGGGTTGGTCTCGGCTGAAATTAAAACGTCAGCACCCGTATGAATCAAAGAAGCATCTTTAGGAAAAATATTGAGCACAGCCCATACCTGATTGATGTTGTATACAGCAAAAAGAGCCTCACCATTCTGTACATACATCCCTTCCTTCAATGTCAGGGCAGAGGATGAAGAAGAAGGAAGATTTTCCATTTGAACCTTGGAAGATGAGGAGGCTGGACGGTTCATACTGGAACCCATTCCACTATTTGATGTAGACGCTGTGGGATTACTTTCAACAGCAGTCCCTATGTCGTGGATGTGCCCCGTATACGGACTGTACACTGGCAAGGGATTTATGATTTGTTTTGTGGATTCAATATGTCGGAGTTGATCAGATGTTAATCCAAGCAATTGTAATTGCTCTTTGGCGGATTGGATAAGCGCTGCGTCTTGACCAGCTTCGAGGAGTAAAAAAACAAGGTTTTGTTGCGCTGTTACGATTTCAGGACTGTATATATCCATGATGCGCTGTCCTTTTATAACGGGTTGAAAATTGTAGCGCACATATAATTTTTCAACTCGTCCGCCAAATCGCGCGCTAATCGAATGAAGTAGCCTGGGGTCATAAGATATCACCCCTGTGGCTTGAATAATGGGTGTGATCGATTGCCGGATAGGGGCGATCGTGTTTATATCACTGTATACAGTTTCGTTTGTAGGCTGTACTAATTCGCCTAACTCACTAGCTTTACTAGTTGGAATGTGACGATGGGTATCCTGCCGGCTGCAAGATGCGATAGAAATGGCTACCACTCCACAGATCCATAGCAGGACAGCCATCATGACATGTTCCCTTGGCATGCAGTTACCGTATTTCCAATTCTTTCTCATAAGATACTTGTAATTTCAAGAGGATATTCAACTGATCGAGTTCACTGATTTTAGCCATGCGATACATTTTCAAAGCGTCCAGCACCACAAATAAATCTTCAGTGTTTTGCTCGTACGCTATCATAGAAGATTGATAACTTTTAAGGTAGGACGGAATAATGTTTTCCCGGTAATTGGAAAGCTGTTGTTTGGTATAGAGGATTTGGGATTGAATGGAGGTAATCATTCCCAAGGATTCATTGATCAGGGCTTGCTTTTGAAAATCAATCGCGCTGGCCGTATTATCTAATCCTTTGAGATTGGCGGTATACTCTTTTCTGGCCCAGGGTGCAATCGGAATCGTCACCATACCCATGGCCGAAAACTGATTGGGCATAGCCCCAAGTGATTTCATGTGACTTATGGAAGCTCCGAATTCGGGCAGGCGTTTCGATTGTTCGTATTGTTGCTGCAATCTTACCAGAGCAATGTAGGCATCAAATTGTCGGATGTCACTTCGTGACGATGAAATCAAAGAGGTATCGGGCAGCACCACCTCATAGTCCTTAGGCGTCAATGTAGTGTCGATATTCAAAGGCATGTAGTTATTCGTAATCATGAGGGTTTGCAAAAGCACACTTTTCATTTTCATATCACTCACCACCATCGTTTCCATATTGCGGAGTTCATACAAATCAGCTTGTGCTTTGTAGATATTATTGAGTTTCTCCCGGTTATACGTGTAACGAAGCTGAGCCACTTGCGAGATGTAGGTCAGTAGCGAATCGAATTGAACCAAGGCATCATATTTCTTTTTTAACACGATCCATGCATAGTAATTTTCTTTCGCGAGCGCAAATAATTCATTTCGTGTGGCCGCTTTGCCCTCGGCCTCAACGGAGGCCATCCCCAGCATATAATTTAAGTTTGCATTTTGTTTTCTTGGATTGGGAATCATCTGCTCCCCGGTGATCATCAACATACCATCTCCGATGCGCTGATAAGGCGTTTGCCATAAACCCATCGAGAGCGAGGGAGGCATCCAACTCTTGGCCCCTGCAGCAAATTCTTTTGAGGCCTTGATTTGCTCATCGTACATGCTGAGCATTGGATTATTTTTTTCGATCCGGGTTAATATTGTATCAAGGGTGAGTCCCTGGGCAAAAGCCGGCAAGGAGCAAATACTAAAAAGGAAAAGCAGGATGGTTTTATACGTCTTCATGAGTTCCTGGGAGTATGATTTTACCTTGATGTTTTAATTCTCTTTCCTTCACCATTTCATATATCACAGGGGTGACCAGCAACACATAGATGGTGGACGTGATAACGCCCCCGATCAAAGGAATGGTAATGGGAAGCATGACATCGCTGCCCGTCCCTGTAGCCCATAGGATAGGAACAAGACCAAAAAGGGAAACGGAAACGGTCATTAATTTTGGACGTAAGCGCTGCACGGCTCCATCTATAATGTACTCGCGCAAATCGCCTTGTCTGATAGAGGCTGATGAATTGCCTTTGGTAGCCACTAATTTTTCCATGTACTCATTCAGGTAAATGGTCATCAACATGGCCGTTTCAATGGCTACACCAAACAGGGCGATAAATCCGACTGCAACGGCAACCGACAGATTTACGCCATAGAAATACACCATAAACACGCCCCCTATTAATGCAAAAGGAACGGTTATCATCGTGATTAAAGCTTCCTTAAGCGATTTGTAAGTGAAATACAATACCATGAAAATGATGACTAACACGATCGGCATGATGAGTGAAAGTGTTTTGTTTGCCCGGAGCTGATTTTCCCATTGACCGCTCCATTCAATATTGTACCCTTTTGGAAGTTTCGTAAATAGCGTATTCAGTTTGTCTTGTGCTTCCTTTACCGTACTTCCCAGATCTCTGTCCCTGACATTGAAAAGCACCGTCCCCCTCAACATGGCATTCTCCGAATTGATCATAGGAGGGCCTTCCGAAATGGTGACGTCTGCTACAGCAGAAAGAGGTATGGTTCCATAATTCACCGTCTTGACAGGAATTTGCCTGATGGCATCCAGGCTGTTTCTGTAATCCTGTGCAAACCGGGCATTCACCGAAAAGCGTTCCCGGCCCTCAATGGTTGTTGTAAGATTCATACCTCCAAGAGCCGTTTCAACGTACATATTGACATCATCCACACTCATGCCATATTTGCCGATTTCATCTTTCTTTACACTGACATCTACATATCTCCCACCAGTGATCGGTTCTACATATAAATCTTTGATGCCATTGATTCCTTCCAGTTCTTTTTTCAGCTTTGTCGCCAGGGCATAGATAGAGTCCAGGTTTTGCCCATAAATTTTTACACCCACATCTGTCCGGATTCCTGTAGAAAGCATATTGATGCGATTGATGATCGGTTGGGTAAAACCATTGACTACACCGGGGATCTGAAGTTTAGCATTGAGTTCATTGATGATATCATTTTTGGATAAACCGGTCCGCCATTCAGCCTTAGGTTTGAGGAGGATGATCGTTTCAATCATGCTGATCGGCGAATTATCAGTAGCGGTGCTTGCACGACCTGCTTTTCCCAGCACATTTTGGACTTCGGGAACGGATTTAATAATTTTATCCTGAACCTGTAAAATGCGTTTCACTTCGGAATTCGAAACATCCGGCAGTGTGACCGGCATAAAGAGAATAGATCCCTCATCTAACGGCGGCATAAATTCAGAACCCATCCGTAACATCATGGCTACTCCGATCACAAGGGCGATGATATTTATGCCCAGAACGGTTTTACGCCAACGCAAACACCATGATAGAACCGGGGTGTAAATTTTTTCTAAAATGCGTGTTACCGGATTGGCCCCTTCAGGTTTGAGCTTACCTTTAAGCAAGAAAGAGATTAATACCGGTGCTAGCGATATAGCCAGGAAGGCATCAATAATAAGTATAAAAGATTTTGTCCAGGCCAACGGATGAAAAAGTTTACCCTCGATACCTGTGAGCAGAAAGACCGGAAGAAAGGAAGTGATGACCACAATCGTGGAATAAAACACACCCGGTCCCACTTGTTTGGAGGACTTTTCAATAATTTTTAGCCGTTCTTTTTTATCCATGAGTCTATTTACAGCAATCCTTTTTAAAGAAATTCCTAAATCCTTTCCACATCTTTTTCAGCGTAGTCATAGACCAGAAGCGATGTGTGTTTGAATGACGAAGCGTCTCCATTTTCAATGTGGTTAATGCGTAAGTAATAGGATGTACTTTGCATAAAATACAAACAGCCGAACATCTTGGCTGATGACGGCTTGCCAATTAACTAACGGAAATCAAATCAGAAAAACCTCATGGAGCAACCAGAGTTGTTGCCCTGAAGGGAGGTCAGGAGGATGTAGATAATGGTATTGATTGACTGGAACCAGGTAAGACAGCAGATCCAATTTCCACGGAAGAAAAGGAGGTGTCGTTTGCAATCCTTTAGAAAAGCCTAACGCTAAGGCAGGCATCTTATACTGGTTGTCATTTAACTTAATGAAAGTGGTTTTGTCTTTACAGCAATCCTTTTTCATCGGCATTTTACCGCAAGGACAACCAGGACCGTCATGATGAAAGAGGGAAATTGAAGCCAACTTACCGCCACAGTAGTGGGCTGTCAATGATACACCAATAGCTGGCATCATATAACAGAATAAAAGCAGCAGAACGATGACTCGTTTCATATATAAGCCTAAATTACAGAAATTACATATACACTGTATATAAAATTAATCTCCCAATCTTGTTTGCCCCATGTTAGTTTTTTGCTGCCTTGCCGTTTTGTTTATCGTATTTGACATAAAGGTGAATACAGATGAACGATGATTCCTTACATAATTTTGATAAAATGTTACATAAATCCTTGTTTTGGATAAGTTTTATCCTATTAGCAGCGTTTTGTCAGATTAAATGTCAGGCCGCCCAGGTTGAAGCGGGATATTTTTATAATGTTACCCGACTTCAATAGTATATCTCTGAAATAAAACTGACCCACGACGGAGGACAGGTTACTTCGCTGTCAGATCTTTATCTGCTGGTTAATCCTGCATTACAATCTGACTTTGTACTGGGAAGTTATCCGGTAACCTATCTGGAAGGGATCCAGTTTTCAATAGGTGTTGATCAAGCCCATAATCACCTGGATCCCGCCTCTTATTCCTCCCAACATCCTTTATCGCCTAAAAATCCTTCTATGCACTGGGGCTGGGCCTCAGGTTATAGATTCATAGCCTTCGAAGTGTATTCCGGGGACAGCGAAAGCAGCCTTCCCGATAATTTTCAAATACATACCGTAGCGGATGCAAATTACCAGACGCTTATTACCCTTCCTTTAAATGCTGAAGCCGCTGGTGATAACCCTGTTCCAGATCATACTTTAGTTACATATCAATTTTCGAATCTGAAAAAGCTGACGCTTACCATTACTAATATGAACGGAAGGGTATTTCATACAGCGGCATTACCTGACGAAACTGGCAGCAGCAAGGTTCCGGCCCATTTGCCATTTGGGCTTTATCTTGCATTGATCCAAGCAGGCGATTGAATCATTGCTAATTAAAAATTTATTGTTCAATAAGTTTAAAGGTCAAAGCGGGAGTGAACATCCTCAAGTATAGGTTTTAATAAGAATGAAATATTTCGTTTTCATTTATGTTTTGATATTGTTCACCTCCTGCCAGGAAGACATGCATGATGTGACAGAAGAAACTTTGACGCATATTCCTAGGGATTTCTACTAGTTGAATTTCTCCAAGACGATGAATTGACACCTGAGCGCTGGTTTCTGGGTAAGCGATTGTTTTTTGATCCTGTATTGTCAAGGGACAGTACTCTGGTAATGTGGGATAGCTACCTGATCAATAAGGTAATTATGGAAAAACCGTTGGTGACGATAAGGCCGTTGGAGCCTGTTATGATCAGGCTGGAGGCAGGCAAGTAGTACGAAGTTGATTTTAACGGAGTTAAATTGGAAATAGTTGAACACACAATCGGCCGTACGGACGATCAGCATATGGCAAGTGTATAGATTAAATGCAAGCGCAGTTTGCATTTAATTACACCCAAGTTAAGTTTAAGTTTTCTTAAGCTTTCGCGTGTGCAAGTTTTAACTTGCGTAAAGTATCAGTTAGTCATCACTGACATCAATCTCCATCAAAGTGGGCATACCCAAATAATTTCGCATACTGCCATAAAGCCAATCCTCTGCTTTGTCTACCCAGTCCGCGCGCATTGGATTCAAATGCAGGTAGGCCAGCTTTTGAAGAAAGAAATCACGCGACTGAATACGTACAGCATGATTGTCATGTGTCCAAAACTGATAAAACTGTCCCTGCTGTTCTTTCTCGTTGCAAATTTAAAACGTTTCAACATCCAGTCCTTTCGGCTTTCCGTGGCACTGCTCATAGCCTTAATGATCTTACTGGCTGTAGGTCGTTTCATGTCCCGAAGAATCGCAGGCAGATTTCCATTTTTTGCCCGCACGATACAATGCATATGATCGGTCATAATCATATAACCCCATATCTGCAATCCTTTTTGTGCTCGGCAATATTGAAAGCTATCAAGCAAAATATCTCTGTAGACCTTTCTTGAAAATATCAACCCAGTCTACGACAGTAAGGGTTAGAAAATACGTTCCTGCAGGATCATCAATTTGATAGCCAGTAGACATTTTTTTATGGAAAAATAGGGGGTCTTTTGGGACGATCCGTTAGATAAACGGAAGTAAACGTAAGTATTCGTATAAGCAAGGTTAACCTTGCGCAGGCGAAAGCGTAAGTGAGCTTACGCTAAACAATTTGATTTTGAGATACAAGCTTTGCTTGTATCTGTATGATATCGTGTTAAGTGTAAGTTTACTTACGCTTGTGCATGTACAAGCTTTAGCTTGCGAATGATTTTTTCGGCATGGTCACGTGCATTTTCAATAAAAAATTTATTAGTGCACATGCCACCGCATACCACACCGGCGACGTAGAGACCCGGGATCGTTGTTTCGTGTGTCTCGGTGTTATAGACGAGTTCGGTATCGGGTTGATGCGTGAGTTGGATACCGATTTTTTCCAGCCAGGCGAAATTGGGTTGATAACCGGTCATGGCCATGACAAAATCATTAGGAACTGATATCGGGCCTTCCGGTGTAATGACTTCAATTGTTTCTTCAGTGATCGAAGTGACGTGTGAATTGAAATGCGCTTTGATAGATCCTTCCTTGATCCGGTTTTCGATGTTGGGTTTGATCCAATATTTGACACGGTCGCTGATGGCTTTCTCACGGATGATCATCGTGACCTCAGCGCCTTTGTGCCAGAGTTCGAGTGCCACATCGCAGGCAGAATTGGCAGCACCGATGACGGCTACCCGCTGATCTACATAGGGGTGTGGCTCGTCATAGTAATGAAGGACTTTTTGAAGCTCTTCGCCCGGCACATGCATGAGTACAGGTAGATCATAAAAGCCGGTGGCGATGATGACGGATTTGCTGAGATGGGTTGTTTTATTTGTTTTCACCCTGAAATGGCGATCGGCTTTTCGTACATCAAGTACTTCTTCGTAAAAGAGGGCATTGAGTTTCCAGCTTTCATAGACTCGTCGGTAATATTCCAGGGATTCGCGACGGGTTGGTTTTTCGTCATGGCTTACGAAGGGTACATCACCTATTTCCAGCAACAAGGAAGTGGAAAAGAAAGTCATATTGGTTGGAAAATGAAAAAGCGTATTGACCAACATCCCTTTGTCGATGATAAGGGCATCGAGCCCTTCGCGTTTTGCTTCGATGGCGCAGGCCAGGCCGATAGGTCCCGCCCCAATTATGATAAGATCATGCATAGACTGTAAAGATAAAGGCAAAGTCTTCAAAACACTGAAATGGAATACCAATACAAATAACTGTTCCTTCGCCTCAGTCTCCCCTATATTTTCCAGAAATACACCCCCATTGAAGGAATAAGCTATTTTTGATCGTCAGAGACGAATATGCACAACCTGAACACTGAACCGTATGCTCTTTACATCCCTGCTCAGATGAAGCACGGTTCCGTAATAAAAAATACCTAAAACTTTTGACTCAAGTACTCAAGTTCAACCAACCCGACTACGATTCTATATCAACGAAGGAATGGATTGTCACCAATGGTATAGGCGGATATGCGTCCTCCTCCATCTGCGGCGCTAATACCCGCAGATATCATGGACTCCTGGTCGCATCCTTTAATCCGCCAACGGACAGAAGAGTGCTGGTGTCTAAACTCGAAGAGAAAATCATTTCCGCAAGGGAAGAGTTTTATGCATGTTCGAATGTATACCCTGGAAAAATCCATCCGAAGGGTTTTCAATACTTGACCTCCTTCAGCAGGATGCCCCTCCCTACAAGTGTTTTTTCCAACGGAAAGCACACCATCGCCAAGACTGTATTCATGCGGTATGGAAAAAATACGACGGTAGTTGAATATACGAACGAAGGAGAGGAGGCGCTTCTCCTGGAATTAACACCGCTGCTGGTCTACAGGGATTATCATCATCTCTTTCGGGAAGACAAAGAATGGACGTTTGAAACCAGACATCTGGCCGAAAGACTGATTGAAATCATTCCCGCTAAAAATGGTCCTGCACTTTTCTTTCGCTTTACGGCCGGTATCTTTTATCCGGAGCCACATTGGTATAAAAATTTTGAATACGCACGGGAAAAAGATCGTGGTTTAGATTTTTCAGAAGATGCAAAGAGTGTTGGAAAAGTGAGCTGCATGCTGGCGCCGGGTGAAAGAGCTTCCATGATTTTCAGTACGTCCCTGGCAGATACAGAAGGAGATCCGATGGAATGGAAAGAGGAAGAGGAACATCGGCTCAAAGGGCTTACCCATAAAAAGAAAAATTCATTTTTAAAAGATCTTGCCATCAGTGGTGATCAGTTCCTTGTCCGACGACAATCTTCAGATAGCTATACGTTGATCGCAGGATATCACTGGTTTACAGACTGGGGACGGGATACCATGATCGCGATGAGAGGACTGATCATCGCCACCGGAAAAAAGGAAGTGGCAAAATCCATCCTGCATACATTTCTCCAATACCTTGATCGGGGTATGATCCCAAATCGATTTCCGGATCTAGGTGAGCATCCCGAATACAATACCATTGATGCTTCTTTGTGGTTGTTTGTTGCACTCCATGAATATGATGAACAGTTTCATGATACTGAATTTATCCGCAGTGTTTTTGGAAAACTGACACAGATTATCCAGGCACATGATACCGGGACCAGATACGACATTCATGTAACGCCTGAAGGATTGTTATACGGAGGCCAGCATGGAACCCAACTTACATGGATGGATGCCAAAGTCGGGGATTATGTAGTCACACCGCGGATCGGATGTCCGGTGGAGATCAATGCCTTGTGGTTTAATGCCCTTTCTATATATGTTTCTTTTGGCAATCTGCTGGGCTTTCCGGTAGCTGCCTATGTGCAAAGGATTAAAAAACTCAAATCCGTATTCAGGGAGCACTTTATCAATGAGAAAGGTTATCTCCATGATGTGGTGATCCCCGGGCATAAAGCAGATGATGCCATACGACCTAACCAGGTGTATGCTATCAGCTTACCCTATTCACCATTGACCAATACGGAGGCAAAGCGCGTCTTGGAGGTAGTGCATCAGCATTTATATACCGATTATGGGCTCCGGTCGTTGTCACCTTTTCATCCAGATTTTAAACCTATTTATACCGGTGACCAATGGCATAGGGATAATGCATATCACCAGGGTACGGTGTGGGGATTCCTTTGGGGTGAATATGCCATGGCGCATCTCCATGTTCATAAATATTCGCCGGAGTCCAGAAAATGGGTGAGGCAGCATGCAAAAAAACTGGAAGAGCATTTTTATACGGAGGATGGGCTGTATGCTATGTCAGAGAATTTCGATGGAAACAATCCGGGACATGGCAAGGGATGCATTCAACAGGCGTGGTCTGTAGGCATGACTTTAAAAGCTTTACTGGCGGCTGACAAATAGTGATTTTTTATATATAAAATTTCGGGGGATTTAACTATATTGGGGGGTTATTTTAGCTCACCCAAGCAAAGAACAAATGAAACAGGTCCTCACGTTCCTGAGTATACTCTTTTGTATCCCCTTTCTATCTGCGCAGGAAATAGATCATGCAGTTGTACCTATGGCTGTCATGGATCAGTTTCAGTTGCTTTATCCTGATGCAAAGAATATTATCTGGTATCTTCCGAAGGATGAATACAGGGTTGAGTTTAAAAACAACAAAATGTCCACCAAAGCCATTTTGGGTAAGCAAGGCTCTGTCATTCGAACTGAAACGGAGATCAGGATCATAGCCCTACCACCAGAAGCTATAGCTTTTATCGAAGATGAGATGCAGGCCAAGAAAATTGACTTCGCTTCTATTATGGAGGATATGCATGGCCAGATCACCTTCAAAGCTTTGGCGAATGAGGATGAATATTGTTTTGATGCCAACGGCCATTTTATTGCCGTTGGGATTCAAGCCCTCACCCAGGGCAGTAAATAGGATAAGATTCCAGTTTGGATCATTGAATAAAGATATCGCCCTGCTTTCTTTATTACAGGATGATGATATACTTATTGCAGATCTGCCTACAGGACCTATCTTGACGTTAATCCTGAATTTCTACAGAATTGCTTCCGTATATTGAGCAGATGAAGCTATTGCTGGTAGAAGATCAAGAGGACTTGGCTACTTCGATCGTTTCATTTCTGATAGCCACAGGATATCGTTGTGAATGGGCTTGTACCTATCAGGAAGCAGACAGTAGAATATCCATGTTTTCCTATGATTGTGCCCTCATTGATATTATGCTGCCGGATGGTTCAGGCTATCAGTTAGTGCGTAATTTAAGAAAATATAGTCCTTCAGCAGGCATCATCGTCCTCTCCGCGAAAAATTCTGTGGATGATAAAATTAAAGGCCTGGATCTTGGCGCAGATGACTATTTACCCAAACCATTTCATCTCGCGGAACTGCATTCGAGAATTAAATCCCTTTGGCGGCGCAGACAAATGAATGGCGTCATGGAACTGGTCTTTAACGAAATAAAAATAATTCCGGACCAGATGGTCGTGGAGGTGCATCATACCCCAGTCATCCTTACCAGAAAGGAGTACGAACTTTTGCTATTCTTTATTACGAATCAGAACCGGGTAATGTTAAAAGAAGTACTTGCTGAGCATCTTTCGGGTGATCAAGCGGAATTTTTTAACTCTTTTGATTTTATCTATTCCCATATTAAGAACCTCAGGAAAAAATTGTTGGATCAGGGATGTGCGGATTACATACAATCTATTTATGGCGTAGGCTATAAATTTACTGCTTTATGAGACTTATCACCCGGGCGGGATTGTATTATCTATGCATTACCGCTTGCCTCTGTATACTTGCAGGCTTTATTTTTTATGGACATCTTTCGAGCCTTCTGGAGGAGGAAATGAATGAACAACTGGCCATTGAAAGAAAGGACATTCGACAGTATATAGCGGCCCGACACCAATTACCTGAGAGTTTATCATCAGATGACCGACATCTTCAGTTCATTCCTGTGACGTCTGAAGTGGATTCTTCTACCATGGATACCTTCTTGCTAAGCCCACTCGGCGATGAAATGCTTCCATACCGGCAACATATTTTCCCGGTATTCGCATCAGGGAAATGGTACAAAGCCATTCTCAGCAAACCCATGGTTGAAAAAGACGATCTCCTTGACGCTATTGCCAGATCCCTGGGTCTTTTCCTTTTATTACTACTAATAGTTTTAATTTTTTTCAATCAATGGATAGCACACAAGTTATGGTCTCCTTTTTATAAGATCCTTGATCAATTGCGCTCTGTCCAATTACAATATCATTCTTCCTTATCCACCCCCCCAACCCGAATCAAAGAGTTTAATGAACTCCGGCAAGGAATCAACAGGCTCCTTAATGAGATTAGCCACCAATATCTACAACTTAAAGATTTCACTGACCATGCCTCACATGAAATTCAAACTCCATTGGCGGTCATTAGATCCAAGTTAGAATTGCTGTTGCAAAAGGAAGATTGGTCAGGCAAAGAATGGGAATGGATATCGGACGCTATTACTTCCACCGGACGATTGTCCCGTCTGACACAATCCTTATTGTTGCTTTCAAGAATTGAGAATCGGCAATTTTCATCCCTAGAGGCTGTGGACCTGGGTGAGCTCATCCGAAACCGCATGGAGGCTTATGAGGAATGTGAGCCTGGAAGCCACATTAAAATGGAGCTATTTCTACATGAGCCGCTTACCGTTCAGATAGATCCATCGCTGGCAGATATCCTGGTATCGAATATTTTGCAAAATGCCATTAAACATAATGTTGAACCCGGGCAAATCAAAATGGATATTCATTCCACACAATTGACAATTGCCAATACCGGACGTCCACTTTCCAAGCCGTCCGCGTCTTTGTTTCAAAGATTTAATAAAGATGGCCTCCCCTCGGATTCTCCCGGACTAGGACTTGCCATAGTGGAGAGAATTTGCTCGAGCTATGGATTTAGAATAGCGTATCATTATAACGATGGATGGCATTCGATACAAATCGTTTTTAGTTAATCCAGTTTTTCTACAGATTCGACCCCTAGCTTTGTTTCATTGTTGAACCATAAAACTTAAAAGTATGAGTAAGTCCATGTTTTTCACATTGCTTTTCGCTTTGGCATTTTTTTCCTGCCAAAAGGATGAAACACTAAGAACCCTCGATCAATCCTATCAGCCCGTGATCACCGCCGCGAATTTCCCCAACAGTACAACCATTTCAAATCCCTATTTTCCTGTTGCAGAAGGATTGGTATACAGCTACGAGGGTCAAACCCCGGATGGACTTGAAACGATAGAAGAACAGCGATTAAACATTACCCGGACGGTACAGGGCATCGAATGCCTGGTCGTTAATTTTAAAGCATATCTCAATGGACACCTTATTGAGGAAGCAGATGATTGGTATGCTCAGGATAAGGACGGTCATGTTTGGTATTTCGGAGAAGATGTGAATAATTATAATCCGGATGGCACGATCAAAGATCATTCTGGTTCATGGGAAGCCGGCATAGACGGAGCTAAGGCAGGAATTATTATGCAGGCTAATCCGCTTATCGGCACGACATATCGGGAGGAGTATTATTTTAATGAAGCAGAAGATGAGGCTGAAATTATGGCTACAGACTTGAATATCACCATTCCTTTTGGTGCGTTCACCGATTGTCTACAGTCCAGAAACTTTACAGCAATAGAACCTGATCTCCATGAGCATAAGTTTTATGCACCCGGGATAGGCCTGATCAAAGAAATAAATTTGGCAGATAATTCAGAGATTCATCTGGTTTCCATTCATTAAATCTGGTGATGGAAATGTAAAATGGACATACCTAATCAAGTGATAAAAATGATGAAAAGAATAAAGGCGTATTCGCTATGTCTTTGCGGCTGTTTCTCTCCTTTGGTACAAGCGTAAATGCACAAAACAATAAGGATATTCTGAAAATGATTACTGACAAAATCAAATCACTTTATCCCGATGCCTCCAAAGGGAATTGGGAAAAAGAAGATGGCATCTATGAAGGCTCCTTTTCTATACGCATGAAAGAATCCTCTTTGGTATTTTCAAGAGACACAACACTCCTGCAGACAGAGACTGAAATCAAAATAGCAGTCTTGCCAGAGCCAGCTTTACATTATCGGGTAGAACCCTATGGGGATAATAAGACAGACGAAGCCAGTATTTTTGAGGATGAGAAGGGGATCAATACCTTTGAGCCAAAAGCAGAGCAGATGGAGTACACCTTTGATTTTACTGGATAAGTACTGGCCACAAGCCAGGTGGTCATTGGCCCAAGAGAATAATTCGATTAGTTTTCCACTTTATACCTATTTTTAAACTCTATTTAAAAAATACATCAATGAATAAGCTCATACTATTAGGTGCTGTAATGTTCTGTACACTCCGTATTGAAGCGCAATCCATAAAGAAACGCGATGTTCCGCCTGCTGTCATCACCGGTTTCAGCGCCCTGTATCCCAATGCCTCTAAAGTGAAGTGGGAAAATGAGGATGGTATGTATGAAGGCTCTTTCCTGATAGCGAAGAAAGAAACCTCCCTGCTGTTTTCGAGAGACGGAATATTGGTCCAGACAGAAAATGAAATAGCAATAGCTGATCTCCCTTCCGGCGTGACGGAATATGTTTCCAAAAATTATCCTTCTGCAACCATAGAGGAAGCTACCAAAGTGACCGATATCGAAGGGAATGTAAACTATGAAATCGAGGCTGCAAGTTTCGACATCCTTTTTAGCAGTACCGGCCAGATGCTCAGTCAGGAAAAAGAGGATGATGAAGAGGATGATGAAGAGGATGATAAAAAATAGTCACCAGACTTTTTTCGGACGTTAGTAAGCATAGTCAAACCACCTCTTTTCATTTTTTCCGTGTACTGCGCGGAGCCGAAGCATCATTTTTCACTAAACGCTATCCTTACCAGATTGAGCTTGTTGTTTCGTTCACTCGGAACAATACACTCATTGTTTGAAAGCTGAACCCCATCACGGAACCTTAGCTTGAGGCGCTGATAATCTGTATTAAAAACTGTTTTTCTTTCTACATATCCATTCCCGGCAACCTCATATCCACCCACTGTATTTTCCTGTTTTATTTCATCATTAAACAGAAACCGTAGGTGCTCCGGTGTCTTAAACAACATAAAGGACGAATACATCGCACCATCATCCTGAGAGTATTGACGTTTACGCAGGACTTCCTTCCAATGCTCTTTTCCATCGGGGTGGACGGCAAAGAGGATCATATCTTCGAAATAATAATCCACCCAGCCCTCCCGGGCATAGGCCCCATGGTCACGTTGCATCGGGAGACTGGAACGGCGTGAAAATTCCTTGATCAATTCCGCGATGATCACAGCACCTCCATCCTGTCTCAGGGCTACGCGTTGTACTGTAAAATCACTGAGTCCCTTTGAAACAGAAACACCACGGCCGTTGACTTCCGTGAGCAATGATTCGTCGAAAGGCAGTAAACTCAACTCAGCCCGCTTATCATCGTGGTAGCGGACGAAATAAAATCCTTTGGCCCTGCTGGTGTTTCTTTCTCCCAACAAACCTGTGACAACGAGGCATTGCTGTATATGATCATAAACAGGAAAAATATCCAGGATCTGTATATCGCCCAGTCTGATCGTGTCGTGAATGATCTTGGTGACATTAGGGGCGGAACAGAGTATATGGAGGTATTGGATTTTTTGCTGGGTCCTTTCAGATCTCATCGGCAGATAGAAATCTCCATAATTGTTAACGATGAGTGGGCTGAAATCCTCTTCGAGTTGTGTCCCTTCAAAATTGATGGATTTGCCCCAGATAATCTGCAGGGTATGCAGGTCATAACTGTACAACTGCAGACTTTTATTTTCTTGCTTATACAACAACACTTTGCTCTTATCCTCCGATTCTTTAAAAAGAAATCGGGGGATCATGAAAACATTTTCAAACCGGGTAATGGTGGCGGTATCCACCAGGGTGACATCTTTGGAAAAGGATTTGTGCAGTATAGCATATGATCCTTTTTCCCGCGTCCCATAGATGATATGAAAACGATCAACATGAGCTACAATGCCGATAATATCCGCTCTGCTATCGCTCAGGTAGAGTTCGCGTTCCCACTTTAAATGCATGGCCTCGTCAAATGCCTGGATAAAGAAGGCATGTCCCTTGTCCCTGAAGAGCAGCAGATTTTTATCGACCCAGCCCAGGATCGTGTAGGCATAGTCATTGCGCAAGGCGAGTTCTTCGGAAATGGTGATAGACTGTGCCTCCGCTGACGTTGACAGAAAGCAGCTAGCTACGATAAGCATTATAAAAAACCGGATCCCGAAGATGGTCCTCATAGTAATGATGACAGATTGAAGATTTCCTTTAACAATGGAAAGGTAGGTTCATTTTGAGTAAACGCCAAGCCGGAAAGCGTTGTTGCCTTGTTTTTTTGAGGCTATTCTTGTTGGGTGGAGGCTAACCTGTATTTTTACTGCTGAAAAAAGTAAAAACAGCATGATACAGACACCCCTCATAGAGTGTGTACCCAATTTCAGCGAAGGCAGGCGGCCTGAAGTCATCGAAGCGATTGCCCAGGCAATACGGCAGGTGGAAGGTGTAAAACTCCTTGACGTGGATCCCGGGAAGGCCACCAACCGGACAGTCATGACGATGGCCGGGGCTCCAGACCGGGTTATCGAGGCTGCTTTTCAGGCTATTTCGATGGCGACATCGCTGATCGATATGAGGCAGCATACCGGTGAGCACCCCAGAATGGGTGCAACTGATGTTTGTCCATTGATTCCGGTCAGCGGCATCACGATGGAAGAAACGGCGATGTACGCGCATCAGTTAGCAAAAAGGGTTGGTGCAGAGCTGGGCATTCCTGTATATACCTATGAGGCTGCCGCGACTCGTCCGGAACGCCAAAACCTGGCGACCATCAGAGCAGGAGAGTACGAGGGTTTTGCAAAAAAAATGGAACATGCAGACTGGAAACCTGATTACGGACCTTCGGCATTTAATGAAAAAGCAGGTGCATCGGTGATTGGTGCTCGAGACATTCTGATAGCTTACAATGTAAATCTCAATACGCGCTCTGAGCGAAAGGCGAATGCTGTGGCCTTTGATATCCGCGAAAAGGGCCGGATTAAAAGAAAGGGTAATCCGGTGACAGGAGAGATCATTCGTGATGAACATGGGGAGCCTGTCCGTGAAGAAGGTACGTGCAAAGGTGTGAAGGCGATTGGTTGGTACATCGCAGAGTATGGGACAGCGCAAGTGTCGATGAATATCACGGATACGAAACAAACAGCGCTTCACACTGCATTTGATGCCTGTGTGGCAAGTGCGATATCACGAGGCATGCGTGTGACCGGATCAGAGTTGGTTGGGCTCGTGCCATTGCAGGTGATGCTCGATGCCGGAATGCACTATTTAAGAAAACAGGGACTATCTCCAGGCGTTTCGGATGCAGAGCTCATCCATATTGCTATCAAAAGTATGGGGCTCGATGAGCTCGGCGTTTTTAATCCGAAGAAAAAGATCATCGAATATTTACTTCAGGATGACACTGCCGGAAGGCTTACTGGGCTTACAATGTCTGGATTTACGGAGGAGCTTGCTTCGGATATACCTGCGCCAGGTGGAGGTTCTGCTGCAGCCTATGCGGGTGCATTGGCGGCTTCACTGGGCACGATGGTCGCTAATCTCAGTGCCAATAAAAGGGGATGGGAAAAACGTCATGAGTATTTTTCTGCCTGGTCTGTCAAAGGCCAGGAAGGCAGGAAAAAACTGTTGCATATGGTGGACGAAGATACACTGGCTTTTAACTCACTGATGGATGCCTTCCGACTGCCAAAAGAATCAGATGCCGAAAAGAAGGCCAGACAAGAAGCCATCGAACACGCAACGCTGAGAGCAACCTATTCGCCACTAAATATGATGCGCGTCGCCCACGAACTATTCCCATTACTTGAAGCGATGACTACAGAAGGAAATCCAAACTCCGTCTCGGATGCAGGTGTGGGAGCCATATGCGCCCTCTCGGCTGTCGAAGGGGGTTGGTTAAATGTCATGATCAATTTGGGCGGATTGAAAAACAAAGAGAAGTCAGCCGAAATACGAAACGAAGCTGATCAGATTCTCCAAGAGGCCAGGGCGCACAAAGAAAAAATATTCTCACTCGTGACAGCCACTATTGAGAAATCATCGTAATCTTTTACTTTGTCAACAATCAATGGTAAATGGTAAATGGTAAATGGTAAAAGGTAAAAGGTAAAAGGTAAAAGGTAAAAGGTAAAAGGTAAAAGGTAAAAGGTAAAAGGTAAATGGTAAAAGGTAAATGGTAAAAGGTAAATGGTAAAAGGTAAATGGTAAAAGGTAAATGGTAAAAGGTAAAAGGTAAAAGGTAAATGGTGAACGGTCAACGGACTGTCAACTGTCAACGGTCAGCAGTCAACGGTCAGCAGTTTGTCTTTAGTTTGTAGTTGGCTTGTATCGGTAAGTTGGGGGATCTAATTTGCGAAATATTTCTTAAAATGCATCTGCGAAATCTGCGTTTAAAAATCGAATTGAAAGGATCGCATAGTTCGGCTTCCTTCAGGACAATCAACACTCACAATTCATACTTCGACTCAGCACAAGCAACACTCACAACTCATACTTCGACTCAGCACAAGCAACACTCACAACTCATACTTCGGCCCAGCACAAGCAACACTCACAATTCACAACTCACAACTCACAATTCACAACTCACAATATGGCCATTATTCGTCCTATCCATAACATTTATCCCGTAGTGGGGAAAAACTGTTTCCTCGCTGATAATGCTGTCGTCATCGGGGATGTCGTCATGGGAGACGACTGTTCAGTGTGGTGGAGTGCAGTTGTACGTGGCGATGTCAATGCGATACGTATCGGTGACAGAGTCAACATCCAGGATGGAGCTGTAATCCATTGTACTTTTGAAAAATCACAAACCATCATCGGAAATGATGTGTCTATAGGGCACAATGCTATCGTGCATGGTTGCACCATCGAAGATGAGGTATTGATAGGCATGGGTGCCATTGTGATGGACCTGGCCATCGTGCAGAAACATGTTATTGTGGCTGCAGGAGCAGTCGTGCTTGAAAATTCAATCCTTGAATCAGGATGGATTTATGGTGGAATTCCGGCAAAAAAAATCAAAGAACTCGATCCGGAAAACCGGCAATTTTTTATCACCCGCACGGCAGCTAATTATGTGAAGTATGGAGGGTGGTTTAGGGAGTAGCCACTAATTTATGCTTTGCATTGACCAGCCATTGCTCGGCCGTTATTTGGGTTTGTTCTTACCGTTGTTAGGGTTTATCCCGGCCGTTGTTGGAGTTTGCTCCAACAACATCTGTCTTCAATCCTCCTCCCCGGTCAAAACCCCACCTCAGCCCTTAACCGGCCACATATCACAATGAGCTATAATCAGGTTGTTTAGTTTCCTCGGATTTTCGATGATTTCAAAAAAGGCTGCGAGATATGCTCTTGCCTGATCAGCTGATTTTTGACTCAGCCCCTGGATTCGATAGGGCATGGCGAGCATATTATCTTTTTGATCCCGAAACATATCAAGTGCCTTTTCAACTTCTTCTTCCGGAAAACACCAGCCCTGGTAATACCGCGAGGCAATGGAGGTCAGTTTTAGGCTTTCATGATGAGCGGCATAGGTAGCTCCGACAAGGCCTGAATAGTCAAAGTCATATGGAATAGGCACCAGAAGAGGATGACCGGGGATCACCACAAATTCAAGGTTGTGACGATTCTGTATAAACCAGTCTGTATTGCCGATCATAAACTCAAATAAGGCAACCCTGAGCATAGGTTGACGGTCAACAGCATTGTTGCTGATCACCGGGATTTTGTTTTTTCTTCCACCAAGCCTTTCTACAAGTTCTTCAGTATGCTCCACAAAAAAACCATAGGAAGGATCATGTGCATCCGTACCATCCGGATTGATGTAATGGATCTGTACCAATTGCGTCCTGAAGTAATCCGGCGAGACAAGTTCCCATAGCTTATAGGCGAGATATTCTTTAAGAATGTATTGATAATACTGATCTGACTCATGGCATGGTTGCACCAGGTCCAGTTCGTTGAGCGGGGACAATTGGTATGTCGCCAGATCACTCTTTTCAAATTTTACTTTGAGCGGAGGTAAAGAACAAATCTGCAGACGCATATTTCCCCTTGTTCTCACCTTGGCTGGGATGGTGATCGTATCTGTTGCCGCGGTGATCAGCCGGACATTAGCAGATTGGTATGTTTTCTCCTTTTTATGCTTTTCTATATGCTTCCAGTCCTGCGTGAGATAAAGCTTGATTGCTGAATCTTGACTGATTGAAGCCATCAGAGATGAATTTTGCGCAAAGAGGGCTACATCCTGCAGGAGTAAAAGATATAACAGCCATCTGAATTTCATATGCTAAAGATTCTGTGGCGAATTTCGGACATTTCAACGAAAGTATATGCCACACGGTCCCAAAGATTTTAAGCCCGTTACACCCGAAAGTGCCATGTTTGATTGAGTGATTAAGGGTACATTTACCATAGCCATGGGATTTTGATTTCACCAATCCAGCCGAAGATAATTTCGGAATACAAATGGCCTGTTTCTAATGGATGGATGTTTATTTTTTCTTCGCTCTTTTTGGCTCACGCATGTGAACATAGCCTCCTGATGATAGGTATAAACATCCTGCATGCTGATAACCCTGGTGCCTTCACTGACATTTTCAGGCAACACGATACACAAACACCACCACCGGTTAAGGATTTTTTTTCTCAATCCACCTCTTCAGGCGTTATGCCTTTACTATACGCCGAATGTATTTTACCATACCCTGCCTATCCGATCAAGGTGTATCATGGTGACCAGTTTCAATGGTTGCTCGAAGGGTGCATTTACAATTATACACCCCAGGAGATTCAGTCAGGTCTTGATCAATGCTTTACAGAGGCAGTTCCGGATATCAGAAATTGCAATTACTTGCCATATCATTTTCCGGCGAATTCCTGATGCTCATCAGGACGCCCTCTTATCTATATATGCTTAATGACACTCTCGGCAGATTGCCGGTGTATACGGCTTCTTCCCGTGGATTGACTTATTTCGGACGTTCATTGGCATGGTTACATCAACATACTAAATTGACCCTCGACAAAAAAGCGGTGTTCGAATATTTATGGTGTAGCTATCCGTTACATTTTAAAACCCTCTATCAGGATGTATATCGATATCCGGGTGGAAGTGTCACCGGGATAAATCTGCAGACACAAACGATCACAACCTATCCCGGTATCGTCTATAATTTGCCGGACCACCGAAAACGGTATTATCGCTTATATCGCCATTTTATGGATGGCTTGTCACCGAAACTTAACCTCCTTCCCATGGACTCCGGCACCCATATCCATCATCCTAAGTTTGTTGCCGGCAAAATGTTTCATGAATTATTACGCGCTACTTCAACTGAAATCAAATCAATCCTTAAAACGCTATCAGGGCAAAGAACCCTTGTCACTCAAGAGGAATTGACATCACGACAAGTATGCCTTGAACTGATCAGGCAGAACCCAAACCTGCATTCATGGATTGATACAGATCACTTAAAGGCACTTTTGCAAAAGGCTACGAATGACCAGTATGCTTACATCTTCACACTAGCGCAACTAGCCAAAGTCCTATGAGAATCTTTATCTTTGATGACATAGATAACCTATAGCAGAAGACCACGCCTGCCGAAATGGGCGCATCAACTTAAACCTATTCAACTTGGTTACGATAATCATCCCCTTCTTTGATGAGTTGAATTACCTTGAGGAAGCCATTACATCTGTTCTTGACCAACGTTTGGAGGATTTTGAGATTCTGATCGTTTGCAATCAGGCTCAACTTCCGGATGAACTACCTGGTGAATTGCCTGTTTTTAACCATCCGTCGATCCGTTGGTTAGTAGAACCAAAAAGAGGATCTGCTTTTGCCCGTAACACAGGATTACGGGAAGCAAGGGGTACCTGGTTGCAATTTCTCGATGTCGATGATTTGTTGGTATCTTCAAAAATCAAGACCCAATTAAAGTATCCTGATGCTGCCATAGTGGTATCTCCCCATATATATCATTTTCTCAGTGGGAAGGAGGTTGCATCAGCATGGTCACCAACAGATATATGGGCTGGGCTTTTAGCCAGTGAAATCGGATCAACGTCTTCCATGTTGTGGCGAAAAGAAGCAGTGCAAAAAGTAGGCGGATGGAACGAAGCTTACTACAGTAATCAGGAATATGAATTGATTTTCAGGATTCTCCAGGCAGGGTATTCCGTACAGGCGGATGCAGAGAATTTTACCATTGTTCGCGAAAGGCCATCTGGATCGATCACCAAAACAGCAAGACACAAACCCAGGACAGGCATACAATTGCGGGAGCATATATGGGCTTTTCTCGAACAAAACCACCTCGCTACGAGTACGCGATACCGGGCTTTTCAAAAGCTTGTGTTTAAGAATCTGCGCGCGCTACACATTACAGATCCTCATGAAGCAAACAGACTGTATCGTCAGTATTTCGACGGTACCGCGTTTAAACCTGAACTGGCAGCTATTCGTATTTATCCTTTATTGTATCACGTATTGGGATTCGATCTTACAGAAAAATTGATCCGCGTGTACCGGGCAGTACGGCAGCATATTTTCAAATCCTTGCCCTTTAATACCTGACCAGCATATGCAAGTACTGATTATACCTTCATGGTACTTTAATGCAGGCTCTGCCTCTATAGCAGGTATTCTTTTTCATGAGCATGCAAAGGAACTCCGGAAGCTAGGCATTGACGCGCAGATTGCCTATCCGGGTTATTCGCACTCCTCAAGGCAATCTTCAGGATTCACGTATGCAATTGAAGATGAAGTACCCACCTGGAGAGGTCATGGGTGGTTTCCACCCAAAATTCATAAAACGATTATTAAGTGGTGGATCCAAAAAAGTGGACTGAAGATTATCCAACATATCAGAGCACATTCCACACCGGATGTAATCCATGCACAGGGGTATCAGGCAGGATGGGTTGCAGAATTTATTTTTCATCAAACAGGAATACCCTATATCATTACAGAGCATTATTCCGGTTTTTTGCATGAGGCCATTCCTGCACGTAACCTTCCTTTTATCCGTTTGGCATTCAACAATGCAAAGTTTGTCACCGCAGTGAGTCCAGGTTTGAAAGATGCCCTGACTGCCTATACTGATGCTGCAATATCCGTTTTACCAAATGAGTTTAATCCGGATATTTTTTTTTCGGAGCCTCATAGAAAGCAGACAAATCACTTTCAATGGGTGACAGTTGGGGAGCCGATTTATACCAAAGGTCTTGATCTAGTGCTGGAAGCGTTTTGTGCAGTAGTGGAGGCCTTGCCAAATGTAAAATTTCGGCTTGTTCTCGCAGATCAGATACCGTATCAGCATGTGCTTGAGCGAATGGCGAAACAATTGGGTATAGAAGATAAGATTGATTTCGCCGGATTGCTCACTCCAAAAGAGGTCGCTTTGCTCATCAATCAAAGTCATGTATTGATTTCCGCGAGCCGATTTGAAACGTTTGGAAAAACCATGCTCGAAGCAAACGCTTGCGGAGTCCCTGTCGTCGCCACCCGCACGGCAGGTTCAACTTTTATCCTTGCATCAGAAAAGCAAGGTATACTATGTGGACAAGGATCCGCCATCGCGCTGTCGAAGGCCATGGTTCAAATGTTTCGCCAATATGATACTTTTGAACCAGCAGAGATCACTGCTTCTGTTTCCGGTCGGTTCCGCAGATCAGACCTGTTGTTGAAATGGATAAACTTGTATAACGCCTGCGTGCATGATCGTTGAGCAGAAAAGATGGATGACGTATACGTATTTCAATCGGGAGCCGGGTCAGTCGCTTGGCACTACGCATCTATTTTCGATGTTCAAAAAGCAAATAGCCCTGATGGTTCGTGTTCCATTTCCAACCATGATAGTGGATCTTCGTGATAGTGCATTTGTCAGTCAATGGTCGGCATCTACACGCACTAAAATAAACCGAGCTGAACGGGAAGGTCTGACGGTAGACCGTGGTCACTACCTTATACCGGATATTCTCAGATTATTCTCTTCCACAGCAGCCCTGAAAGGACTGAGGGGATATGTTCCTGAAGATTTTGAGCACTTACCGCAGATCCAATCTTCTGCTATTTATTATGAGGGCTTCATGCTGTGCAGCCACATCTGGCTTATCGATACTGAAGAGAAACGTGCAATGCTGTATGTGAATGCCAGCAATCACCACAATGACAATGATGATAAATCGCTGACTGGGCGGGCCCATTATTTTTTATTGTGGCAGGATGGATTGTACCTTAGAAACCTGGGCATAGAAATTATGGATCTTATGGGTTATTCAGCCAATTCCACCCATAAATGGATGAGCGGTATCTATCAGTGGAAAGCAGGGACTCATGGAAAGGAGGAAATGCTTTACCATTATTATCCGATGTGGTTTTACGTGCTCAGAAAGTTTCGTAATATGCTGACAGGATGAGTCGGAAGGAGCGAAAGCAGCAATATATCACCTTATGTGATAAGGGAAACATCCCGGGATTGTTTATGCAGCCCTGGTGGTTGGATGCGACAGGTGAATGGGATGTGGCACTGGCGGTTCGTAACGACCAGGTAGTGGGCGCCATGCCATATGCTCCAGGTAGGAAATGGGGCATCAGTTCCGTTGGCATGCCGGCACTTACGCATCATCTGCGGATATGGATGGACAAGCCACCGGATATCTCTGATCATAAATGGCTGACGCGAGAGAAACAGATCATCTGGTTGCTAATCGACGATCTGCCGGCCTATGGATATTTTTCGATGGTGTTTGAAGAGCGGAGTTTCAATAATTGGTTGCCATTTCATTGGAAGGGATTCAGGCAGGAGATGAGATATACCTTCGTGATCGACCGGATGGAGGAGGAAGCGCTGGATCAGCATATCAATCGTAATCTCAAACGAAACATTAAAGAAGCCTCTGCAGGGCTGACCGTGAAACGGGAGGTGGATGGACAGGTGTTTTTTGAAATGTGCAGTAACACCTATCGACGTCAGAAGATGGATATGCCTTATTCTTTCGGGCTTTTTTCAAGTATTGATGCAGCTGTGTTATCACGCGGAACCGGTATCAAGCTAGGTGCCTATGATTTGCAAGGCAAGCTGGTGGCCGTTGCTTTTCTATTGTGGGACCTCGATCGGGCGTACTATCTTTTAGCAGGTGATGATGCAAGTGGTCGCAATACCGGAGCCAGCATTTTATTATGCCGTGAGGCACTTCGCATTGCCTTTGAAGAGAAGCAGGTTAAGGCTTTTGATTTTTGTGGCAGTATGCTCGAATCCATCACGGAGATAAGGAGACAGTTTGGTGCAAGGCCTGAGCCGTTGATGAAGATCTTCAAAGCGAGGTATAGGTGGTTAGATGTGTTGTATAGCCTTACCAGGTAGAAGTTGCCTTCGCCAAAAAGAACTTTGGTATTCGAAAAAGGTGTTTGAGTTCCTAAAATCAATTAGGAGATGATGATCAAGTCCCCTTTAGGGGATTTAGGGGCTAGACATTCTAGAAGTTGCCTTCGCCTAAAAGAGATTTGGCATCCGAACGGAATATGGGAAGATATATATTTAATGATTCGTTACGGTAGGCTAAATTGTTTCAACCAGTTCCAATGCAACGGTGCTGCCACCATCCAGTGGTTAGTACCATTGGGATATGAATGCGCAAGGCCTTTCACAAAAACAAAGCGATAATCATTTACGGAGCCTTGCGTCAGTGAAGGATAGGTAGCGATGATGGCTGTATTGGTGTCACCTGTAACTATGTAATCGGGGGACAGTCCAAAACTCTTGATATGGGTACTTGCCACCCGCGCAGGCTTATAATCTGGATTATGAAGTACGGTATCGATCAGGGATAATGAAACAGCAGGGCCTGTATTGCCTGGCCCATAATCTTCATTGCCTAGTTGAAAGGTGGTGGGCAATTTTCGCTTAGGTACAAATGTAGTATCCCTATAAAACGAGCCAGCATTTTCAACAATAGCAGCCAATTGATCACTCATTTCAATGGAACATTTGGCGGCCATTTGCCCTCCATTGGAAAAGCCCACCAGGTAGATGCGTTTGGCATCCACATGGAAGCGGTCTTTAAGATCTGCAATCACTTCTGATAAAAACCGCACATCATCCCGCGGTGTCTCACTTTGACAAAATTGCCATTCCACCGGTTGTGAATTCCATTTAGTTGTATTCTTCTGGCCATCCACCGGATCAATGATACAATAGCGAAGCGAAGAAGGGTAAACGGTTAGTATGTTCTCTGCTTCCCCGACTTCTTTCCATCCGCTCCTGATCCACATATCCAGACCATTACCTGAGGTGCCGTGTAACATAAACACAACGGCTGTAGCGGTATCACCTGTGTACGATTCAGGCACATGCACGTAGTATTCTCGTTCAGTGGATTCAACAGTTAGCGTAAACCGGTTTTGGCCTTTGGCAAAAGTATCAGGATTGGCCGGGTCATTATCCTTGCAAGCTGGATTCAATACGACGAGAACGACTAATAAAAGTGAAGTGATTCTGGACAGATGCATATGAACAATATACTAAGTAAGGCTCAAAGATAAACGTTGCCAATCATGATCCATTCACCTAATTGGGTGAATGGATCGTTCTCCTACATAACCCCTGAGGGGTTAGTTTATCTTTTCGATAGCATCTATTACTTCTTGATGGTTGAGCATCGCCTTCATGTACATATAGGCTGGTTCACTTAATACCCTGGCCAGTGCTGGAGGTACTGGAAATTTATTTTTTGCTTTGTACGGTTCTAACAGTTTTTCTATTATTTGATTGGACGAATCAATTCTTTCCTGAATTCTCAGTGGAAAGGCAGGCGTACCGCGAATGAGTGCCACTACCTCATCAAACGTGATAGGATAAGGTAGATATACAGGAATGAAGTTCTCCCCGAATTGCTGCTTATACTTAGCTTCAAGGGCAAGAGGTAGAATATCAGTAGACGCTACCGTGCGGAGTATGGCGCCCATTTCACCCGTGGCCAGTTCATTTTTTACGATTACGTTGACTCCCAGAACCTTGCGTATATAGGCTTCTTTTGAATTAATGATGACGATGACCTTTGAAGTTTTGTCTCTGATATCCAGTGAGGTAGAGTCTTTCAAATGTTCGTAGAAGTTGATCAGACTTAGTAGTCCTGAATTCTCAAAGTATCCTCCATCCAGAAAATGGCCTTTACTATTGATTTGAGCCGTTGGACTGAAGATTGGAAATCGTTCGGTAGTAGAGGTTGCATCCAGATAAGAGATAGAAGTGTTTAAGCCTAAATCCAGCATATCAACACCGCCTGGAAAGATGGTATTAAATCTTGATGTTTTAGAAGTTGAATCACTTAGGAGTGAATAGGCCAATCCATAGCGGCTGTGCGTGGCAGTTGAGTTACCAATGAGTACGGGAAGGAATTTTTTTTCCGGATTATTATATAGGGAACTCCAGTATTCACGATACCCTGTATTCAGGAATTTTTTTCTTTTATCGGGATCACCTTGAATCAAAGTCGCATATTCCTGCATGGATCGACCAGCCCTATCCTTAAAATAAAACGAATCTACGTAGGGTATCAATTCACGTATAAAATCAAAGCCCAGCAGATAGGCAATATCGATAGAGAGGATATTGTGTTTACCTATTCTATCGATGATGTTTTTTCGATCCTCCGGAGTATGGTGTTCGGCCAAAATGGAAGCGTACATGGATAGGCCAAGAAATCCACCTGATACACCGGACATGGCTACCGTCTCTTCAAAAAAATCTGGATTAGATTCCTGAAGGGTATCGAGTAGTAACATCGTCCAGGTAGTTGCCCGTAAGCCACCACCATAGGATGCAATAAAATATACAGAACTGTCTGGCCGTGCTTCCATCACCGCATGCAGCCTTTCCTCAAAAGAATCTATCGTCACTATATTTGCTTCATCCTCCTTTAGCGGGTGCAGGACATGCAATCCATTTCCGGCTTTTCCGGTATAGAGTATCCAGAGGATCAATACGACTCCAAGAATGGGCACATATTTTTCAAAAAATATTTTTGCTATTGGAGAAGAAGACACTATTGTCTGGTTTCTAACAGGCTCGCGATACAACAAATGGTGCTTCAGAAGCACCACGATAAAGCCATAAACGAGGTAGATATAAAGTAGAATAAAAACAAGCGCATTGATGTTGGAAGGTTGAAAAGTGCCGCTAACAAAAGTTACCAGGGAGAGGATTCCCATGATGGCAAAGAAACGTACATACGTTATATCGTTGTTCAGATAGTATATGGGTACCCATCGCGCATATCCTGGAAGAGAAGCCATACTAAAAACGGTCCTGAAGTGTTGGAACAGAATAATGAAAATGGTATTGATAAAAGAAGTAACTATTAAAGCTTTCCAGGTATAAACCCAATAAGCCTGACAGGAAGCCCAAAACGTGAAGGCCATTGCCAGGATGAGGAGGATAAATGAAATCAAGGTCGCATGTAGGTAAAACCCAATCCTGGAATCTGTTTTCATGATGCCAGATTCTTCTGGAGATATTTTTCCAGATGGAATCATTCTCTGTTCAATTTTCCCCATATTATTGGCAACCTTTCGTCCCCAATATTTCCTTGCGCGATAACAGATAAAATAAAAGACAATAAAGAGACCAAGCAGTACAAAAGATGTTTCGAAAAGGGGTAGCTCCATAACCTCGTACTTCATCATGATGAAGAGCAATACATAGATCCAGGTCATCATCACCAGGAGGCCGGTGATTTTCCGGAAATGATCTAAAAAATCAGATTCCGCTGCTCCTGTTTGTCGCTGTGCTGCGACAGTATTTATGCCCTGCGGGCCCTGCGGGGGGAGGATACTATAGGTGATCAATCCCATTCCCCATGTCGGATTCTTCCCAAACAGACCATGTATTTTCCATTTTACGACCGGACCTGAAGGATTGTTTTGGTTTGAGGAGAAGTATTTATCGAGGTAGTCCGGATAGTGTGCACTTGCCAATGCAAGTAGATTGATTAAAATGATAGACCCTACCAGACTCCAAGGGTTATCGAGCAGGTGAATGATGACGGTGCTTCCCTGATCCATCAGAACGGCGAGAATGATCAACAAAAGGATTGCCAGAATCGATAGAAAGGATGCCTTCAGCGCCTTCTTAACCTTATGGAGATTATGGAAAACGTATTGCTCATATACGAAGATCAGCACGAGGATAAAAACAAGCGCATACGCGAGTATTTTCAGATCAATAATGGTTGAGAATTGCTTACTATAACTACCATGGAGAAACCTGAGATAGGTAATGTTTTCCCAAACATCAAATACATAGGCAAAAACAATTGAAATGAAAAGTAACCTTGGCAGTCCCTTTACCTTAAATGGATTTTCAGATAACCAATTGGAATTGTTCCTTACTCTTCTGTAGAGGTATGTCAATAAGCAAGCAGCCCAGATAAAATCAATTATAAAAAAACTGACATACCATAAAACGCCGAACGTATACCACGGTGGATCATTGTCCTTTTTGATTTCGGCAATGACATTCTCTATCGGCTGTATATCGCCAAACTGCGGATGCGTGATGGCTTCATTTATTCCTGATATCGTAAACATTCCAGCCACTATGCCCAGTAGCAATGTTAAGATCAGTGTTGCCCATGCATGAATTTTCATACAAACGATTGGTTTATAAATGCTTCTGCATTCGATGAAAAGATTCTTTGTACTATTTCTGCAGAGGAAATCTGGTTTCGCCAGCTCAGGACCTGCTTGCTCCGGCCATCCATGTAGTTATATGCATCCCGCTCTACATATTCCACCAGCGCATTTAACCCTTCAGCAGTCAGATCTCCATTGACCGGATGGATGATACCGTCGAAATCCGTACCCAGGGAGCATAAATCTGCCTGCCGGAATTTCACCATTTCTGCCCAGGTCTGTAGCAGTCTTTCTGTGGTATTGGGGGAGTCATCGTACCATATACTATGTTCATCGTTTGGATTTGAATTGTTTTTTTCATTGGGTGATTTTTTGAAACTTTGCCCATACGGCTTGTTCGTAGGATGGCAATGCAGCGCAATATTAAATGGAATGGGGGTGGAGGGCATGATTTAAAATTTGAATGGTGAGAAATGAAGTTTACGAATACAATAGGTATATCCCTGATGAGCATCCCTTGCTCACCTCGGCATTATTTAAAATATCCTGAAAGGAAGATGTGTATGCTGACATCCCCTTTTTAGTTCTGACTGGATGTTTGAAAAAATAAATCAATCGCAACCTGAAACACTATTCACGCAGCAGCAATTATATATAATCTGTTTATTTAAAATTAAGCGTAATCAACCAGGAAGAAAAAAAATGATAAGACTAAAATACAATAAATTATTTCCTGGGAATATTTAACAGCAAATTATTTTCTGTGATGTATTCGAAAAGACCAATTGGCTGCATCGCCACGTCGAGAAGCATAGACAGGGATATTTTGAAGGGAATCTTATTTGGGTGAGTCAGGCAGCTTATGCCCACACTTTACATCCTTCGGTACAATTCGTACAGATATCAATCTGATCCCTCCCCTTTAACAATCTTGAGCGGAATTGCTGATACGATGAGCCTTTCCAGATGGAAGTAAATGTTTGCTCCCGCAAATCACCCAGCTGGTACTTAGCATCTTTATCAAAACAACAGGGAACAACCATCCCATCCCATGTGATGACACAGGCATGCCACAGTTTCCAGCATTGATTGAGTAATTTGTTTTTAACATGCCACTTACCGGCTGCATCCTGGTGATACCTGCTGTATTTTGACTGCGTAGGTATGAGTTCGTTGCCATGCTTGAAATCATAGACCTGGGCTGTTTTCAATTTTACTTCGTCTACACCGATTTCTTTCGCCAGGGTGCGCACCTCTTCGATTTGATGTTCGTTGGGTTTGACGACAAGCATCTGGAATACGATATGGGGTGTTGATGAACCAGCTTCCTTTTTCGCCGCAACCAGATTACGTGCACCTTCGAGGACTGTAGCCAGATGGCCTTCCTTTCGATACTGCTCATACACCTCCTGCGTGGAACCATCGATGGAGATAAGAATCCGATCCAACCCTGATTCAATCGTTTTCCTGGCATTTGCAGGATGTAGAAAATGGCCGTTCGTCGAGGTGATGGTATAGATACCTTTTTGATGGGCGTATCGCACCATCTCCAGGAATTTGGGATTGATATAGGGTTCGCCCTGAAAGTAAAAGATGAGGTAGATCAGTTTTTGGTACATTTCATCAATTACCTTCCGGAAAAAATCCTCTTTCATGTTCCCGGTATCACGGGTGAAGGATCTGAGTCCACTCGGACATTCAGGACACCTGAGGTTACATGCCGTCGTTGGCTCAATAGAAATAGTCATGGGGATACCCCACTGAATCGGTTTGCCTGTCAATTTAGTCAACTGGTAGGATAACCAGATTGACCCGAGATTGAACAATTTAGGGAAGGTGAACTTTGAAATAAACCGAATAGTGTCTGCCCGGTGAAACATGCTATTCTTCCGATGTCAGATAGCGCTCCTTAGCAATGTTGTAGTGGTGGATCACGTGCCCGGCCATCATATGGGGAAACGCCAGCGCTTTGATCGGTAAATTATTGGCGGTGCCGGTCTGAGCTGACATCGTCGCGTCAATGGATCTTGAAAGATAGAGCGTAGCTGATCGGACAGCTCTCCATTCATTGGCAAGGTCACCAGGGAATATATCCTTATAAATGGAGTTAGTCACATAGAGGTCCTGATCAAAACCTGGAATTTTGTTTTTATCACCCCTGCTGATAGCCATCATACGGAAGGCAAATACCCGCTCAGTATCGAGCACATGTCCGATCATTTCAGCAAGGGTCCATTTACCTGGCTCATACCGGTAAGCTGCCTGTTCTATGGTGAGGCTTTCAATCCAGTCGCCATACCAATCGCGCTGAGTGTGGAGGTAGGTCAGGATGTCAACTTCTGGCACCAGATTGATGTACCTAAAGTAATATTCAGGGCATTCGCCTTCAACAGGCCTTGGGAAAATGGGGGTTGATTTCATGCTCCAAAGATAGTTAGCAAAGGGCATAGAGCATAGGGCTTAGCGAAATGATATAGGCTATTTACATTATGCTCTCTGCGCTAAATGCCCTACTCCCTTTGCCCTACTCCCTTTGCCCTTTGCTCTTTGCCCTTTGCTCTTTGCTCTTCGCCTTTTGCGTTATACTCAGCGTCTGACGGCCTTGACTTACACTTCAAGTCTTAAATCAACTACTTTTGCGGGAGTTATGAAATATCTGATTGCGGGACTGGGAAACATAGGAGACGAGTATGCTGATACACGGCATAATATCGGTTTTAAAGTGGTGGAGGAACTTGCATCATCACTCGAAGGCACGTGGAAGAATGCCACGCTGGGAAGTATATGCGAATTGAAGCACAAAGGCAGGATCCTCATCCTGCTCAAACCTAACACGTATATGAACCTCAGTGGCAAAGCGATCAACTATTGGCTCCAAAAGGAAAAAATAGCTGTGGAGAACCTGTTGGTCATCGTTGATGAGATTCAACTTGATCTCGGGACCATACGGTTGAGAGGTAAGGGAACAGATGGAGGCCACAATGGATTGAAAGATATACAGGCGCAGCTGGTTACTACAGCGTATGCAAGATTACGTATTGGGGTAGGAAAGAATTTTCAACCGGGAGGTCAGGTCAATTATGTTTTAGGCAAATGGAATAAAGAAGAAAGTATGTTGCTGCCTGAGATATATAAAGCCGGCGCTGAAGCGATCCGGACATTTGCTTCTATAGGACTGAAAAGAGCGATGGACCAGGTCAATGCAGTAACTGCGCAGGTGAAGCAGGAAAAAAAATAAATTATTGGATTGGCACCTCTGTCATTTGCATTTCCGGATTCTGTTTTGTCAGATGAAGTAACCGGTTAAGGTGATCCTCTATCACATTATATGCGCCATACCCAATGGGTTTGACATGCCTGACATCAGCTAGTGCCTTTTGTAGATTCAGATTCTCTTGCCGGGTATACACGCATTGACCAAGATTATTGAGCCTGTCGGCAAGATAGATCTGTTCGTATTGTCCGGGTGTAGGGCACAGTATAGCCTTGTGTCCCGTTTTGGAAAGATCCATCAGGGTGGTATATCCACTTCTGGAAATCACAATTTCTGTTTCATTCAGGAGTGAGGAGAGTTCAGCCCTTGTAGCATATGGAATGATGGTCAGATTACCCTCTTCCTTGACAGGCTCATGTATATCTGGTTTACCCCGGACGATCGCGTATTTGCCCTCTATAGCTGACAGTTGTTTCATCACCATTTGTTCGAAATGGGTGCGCTGGGGTTCCGGGCCTGAGATGACAACCACTGCACTGTATTTTCCTTTGGCCGGTGATGATGTCAACTCTGAGATCGCGCCCAGATAATATTTAGGAATCGGATCCGTATTGGTACCTGACAGGTCTCCGGTGATATTGTTCGGTGGTGCCTGATCCGGAATCCAGATTTCAGAAAATTTTTTATACCACGATCTGATCTGGCGTCTGATAAATATATCGAGCAGTTTTTGTCCGGTAAAAACCTGAAGTTGATGGGTGATCAGTGCGGATGGAATATCGTCATGATAACATCCATATCTGTTGTCCGAAATGATACAATCAATATGATGTCGTTTTACAATGGCGAGCGTCAGTTCATGCTCAGTGCGAAGTGAACGCACCATGCCCGGACCATGCTTGAGCATATTGATGGGCATAAACCGACTGCCATAGAGGATACCATAACCCGGCAACTCAAGGACCAATAGATCCGGCAGGTCTTTTCTCAGCATCGAGAGCGATTCACCGTCAGAGGCGCAAATGACCTCATGACCGCAGTCAAGATAGTTTTTGATCAGGGGCAACGACCTGCTGGCATGTCCAAGGCCCCAATTGAGTACAGGAAAAAATATCTTCACACCTCTTGCATTAAGCGAATATAAAGGAAATGCAATTCCGGATGTAATATTGCTTTCCTAAGGTAAAAAGAAAATTAATAATGGATGAACTCGCAGATAACAGTGCTGAACGAGCGTTTATAAAATTAAACAAACTTAGGCTTCCATGTCATCACAATAAGGCTGGATCGGTTCTTTGCGTCTTCAGCGACCAGGCCATGGAAGTTTTCATCCACCGTCTCATGAAAGAGTTGTAACCAGCGTGTAAAATGTGCCTCCGTCAGGGGCACCATTTTATGTAATTTTTGATGCACCTCCATCGGATTACCTTTATAGGTATCCATGCCTAGTAGCAGGAATTCCCAGAAGGCATACATCTTGGGAAGATGCTTAGGCCAGTCTACATGCGCAATATCATTGAAGATAAACCCGATGACTTCATCTGCTTTTACTTTTTCATAAAAGGCATCGATAAGGGTCCTGATGTCTTCAGAGGTGGAAATGTCTTTTTTCATTTGTGTTAACTTGAAGCTTGTGGCTTATAGCTTATGGTTTATAGCTTATGGCTTATGGCTTGTGGCTTATAGCTTATGGTTTATAGCTTATGGCTTATGGCTTAAAGCTTAAAGCTTATGGCTTATGGCTTATAGCTTAAAGCTTATGGCTTAAGGCTTAAAGCCGCTCGCGTACCGAATTTGCCCTCTTCCCGAAGGACCCGGGACGATCCCTGTGTTCTCCAGTCACTCGTTTCTACGAAACATCATTCTTCCGAAACCCCGGGATACTCTATGCAAGAGGCATGGTAGCCGTTTTCAAAGGCAGGGAATAGCTCCGTTTGCCCCTAAATCCTACTTCGACTCTCTTTAGAATTAAGCTCTTCATGCTTTGGTTACGCTCAGCACAGCGCTTTTCACTTAATAAAGCCTTATCTCATCATTGTTCTTATCATAGAACTTGTACTCATGGAGACTAAAATCGGTATTGGGGGTTATGCCAATCCATCGCTGATTCTTTAGCCACCATTTTTGCTGGAAGTTCGGGAAACCTTGCTTTAAAAATGCATTGACATAGGGGTGTACTTCTAAGCGCAGGCTTGTTTTTGGTCTGCTTTGCTGGATATATTCAATATCGCGGACGATATCGTCGGTGATGAGTACCGTTGGATTGACTTTTCCGGTCCCATTGCAGGTATAGCACATTTCAGTAGTATCGATCTTGACTTCGGGACGTACACGTTGACGGGTGATCTGCATCAAACCAAACTTGGACAAGGGCAGGATGGTGTGCTGGGCACTATCACGTTTCATCAGCTCTTTCATCTGCTTCATCAGCTCCGTTTTATTTTCGGGGCTTCGCATATCGATAAAGTCGATGACGATCAGGCCGCCGATGTCGCGTAGCCTGAGTTGACGGGCGATTTCTTCAGCTGCTTCCAGGTTGACGGCGACGGCTGTGCTTTCCTGGTCTTTGCGTTGCATCTTGGGGCCGGAATTGACATCGATGACGTGCATGGCTTCTGTCGATTCGAGGACGAGATAAGCACCACTTGGCAGGGTAGCTGTTTTGCCAAAGGAAGATTTGATCTGGCGACTGACGCCATAAGCATCAAAGACAGGCTTCTTGCCTTTGTAAAGAGACGTGATCTCTTTTTTGGCAGGAGCTATATTTTCAAGATAGTCCTGGATGTTATCATAGATTTCTTTGTCGTTGACGATGATGTTGGTGAAATCATCGTTGAGCATGTCACGAAGGATCGAACTGGTCTTATCAAGTTCGCTCAGCAACTTGGCGGGTTCTTGTCTTTTGTAGAGTTGTTTGTGAATCTGACTCCATTTGTCGAGCAGCTCTTTGAGCTCTTCATGTAGATCGGCAACCTTTTTTCCTTCTGCAGCGGTACGTACGATGATGCCGAAGTTTTTAGGTCGAATCGATTCCACCAGGAGTTGAAGTCGTTTACGTTCTTCCTGGCTACTGACCTTTTTGGATACAGCAATGGTATTGCTGAATGGGGTGAGTACAATAAATCGGCCTGGAATCGTGATTTCACAGCTGAGCCTCGGACCTTTGGTGGAGATGGGTTCTTTGAGGATCTGGATCAGGATGTTCTCATTCTTCTTAAGGACCGAATCTACTTTGCCTGTCTTGATGATCTCGGGTTCGAACTCAAAGCTGTCGAGAAGGGCTGTCTGTTGTTTACCCTGGATACTGTCCTCGGTATATTTCATGACGGTCCTCAGTTTCGGACCCATGTCTGTATAATGGAGGAAGGCATCCTTTCGGTGCCCGATATCAACGAAGACGGCGTTGAGACTGGGCATGATCTTTTTGATCTTCCCCAGGAAGATATCACCAACTGAAAAATTGGTTTTGGTTTTCTGTTGATGCAGTTCTACCAGTTTCTGATCCTCCACCAGTGCGATTTCCACCCTGGTCGGGGTCCCCTGGACGATTAATTCTTTGTCCATAAACTACCTATATGCTCAATGGCACATCAGCAGTCGAAGCCCTCAAAGGCAATGATCAAAACAATTTTCTTACACCGTTCCTGCACACGTACAGGGAGGATCAGGCATTGATTGACGGCAATAGGGTATATCGTTAATAATGCAGCGATGATACACCGGAAGCATGGATAATTACTCATCCTTCAGCACCAAAAGAACGTAGGAGGGCATTCAATGGTTCTGCTCAACCGGCGGCCCCCCTGCATCAGGAGGGCATATATCTTGGACATCGGACTGCGTTGATGCCGGTTAAATGAATGCTTATCTATTCTTCTTCTTGTGTCTGTTTTTTCTCAGACGCTTTTTTCGCTTGTGTGTAGCGATTTTATGTCTTTTTCTTTTCTTACCGCAAGGCATACGTAAAAAATTATGTTTTTATAAAATATAGGTCTAGTTCTGTCCGGTGCACTTGTCCGTCAGCTTTTCAGCTGCTTCAGGTTTGTTGAGCACCGTATAAATGTCAATGGCCAGACAGGCGATTCTTGAATCTTCAGGATCAAGTTTCAGGGCCTGTTCTATCCGTGTCAGTGCACGTTCGTATTGTCCAGTCTTCACAGCTAACCTTGCCAGTTGGTAAGGAGGAGCGGGCGATTCCGGATAGCTTGTAGCTAACCCTGCCAGCATCTGAATTCCTTTCATAGGCTGACCTTCTTCGGGCATTTCAATGTAGCACAAGGCCTGATTAATCCTATGATCTACCACAGCAGGTTCCAAAGAGATGGCATTTTCAAATGCTGCCAGCGCCTGATCTTTCAGATAAAGCTTTTGCTTTTCTTCGAGATCTTGTTGCAGTCCGGATGCAAAAGTGGTACCCACAATGGACCAGCTCACTCCGGAATTCTCCTTTTCTGCCACTTCTTTGGCATAAAGACCAGCCATGAGCGGGTTTCCGAGCCTATACCAGTACCCTGAGATTTGTTTCAGGATATTGAGCCGGCTAGAATCCTGGCCGGCATGCTGAACTTGTGCTTCAAGTGTTTCGAGGTATTTGATATCCTCTTCTTTTAGGCTTTTTTTAGCTTCGGCCTGGTAGGAGGTAATATCGTATTCCATTGTATTTAAAGCTCTTGACTTTTCAAGTGCCTTATGAGTTGAAGGGTTTATATCAAAGCCAAAATAGAGTACGGCGAGTAAAACAATAGCGCCGAGCACATATAAGACTTGCTCTTTTTTCTTCACTCGAATGACTATATCCCAGGTGGTACGCCGTCTTTCACCTCATCCACGAATACCTTGGCGGGTTTGAAAGAAGGAATATAATGAGCCGGAATCTCAATAGATACGTTGTTTTTAATGTGTCTGCCGACTTTTTTAGCCCTTCTTTTAGTGATAAAAGAGCCAAAACCGCGGATATATACATTTTCATTTTTTGACAGAGATGCTTTTATCTCTGAAAAAAACGTCTCCATGGTGACCAGGACGTCCACTTTGGGTACACCTGTTTTCTCGGCAATGATGTTGACTAAATCTGCTTTTCTCATTACTCTGATTTATAGTAAGTTATGCCTATGTTCCGGCAATTCGGGAGGTCAAAGTTCTAAAAATACTTTCGATAATGTATCATAGGGTTACACATTTTTATTTTGCTCATGTATTTATAACGTGTTGTATCCCAATATGAAAAGGGGGAAAAGACTAAAAGATGATGAAGGAAAGAGGCCCCTATTGGTAGGGGTTTAAAATTTTGAACCCCTACCAATAGCAGCCTCCTGCCTATTTTAAAGGCAACGCCTTTAAAAAATTATCTTTGCCCCATGATTCAATCCATGACCGGGTATGGACGCGGAAGCGCCGCATACAATGATATGACCGTCTTGTCCGAGATCCGGTCGCTCAACTCCAAAATCACCGATCTGCGGATCAAACTGCCCGTCAGCCTGGGGGAAAAGGAAATCGATCTGCGCAACCTGGTCCTCCAACGTACCCAACGCGGTAAGATTGAAATGATTATCTCCTTCGAAGGCGACCTGGGTATAGATGATATAGATTATGACAAGGCCCTCATCAAAAAGCACTTCAAGCAGCTCAGCTCGATTGCGATCGAACTAGGTGTCAATCCTGACCAAATCCTCCATGAAGTCCTGAAGCTCCCCAATATCCTCAAATCCGGGGCCACCTCCTCCATGGACGACGCCCTCTGGAATGCAATACTGGAGGCAGTCAACAAATCAATTGACCAACTGATCGTCTTCAGAGAACACGAAGGCCGTAGTCTCTACAATGACCTGCATCAGTCCGCAACAGCCATCCATGATATGTGCAACCAGATCGAAACACATGACAAGGAGCGGTTTGCTTATGTACGCAACCGCATGAAGCAAAAACTGGACGAATACATGAATGGTGACCAGGTCGATGCTAATCGGTTTGAGCAGGAAGTCATCTATTATCTCGACCGTCTGGACATCAATGAAGAAAAAGTAAGACTTCAGCAGCATTGCACCTTTTTTATGGAGACCCTCAAGGGGGACATGGAGATGAAGTCCAAACAACTCAACTTTATCTCCCAGGAGCTTGGTCGTGAGATCAACACACTCGGTGCCAAAGCGCAATGGAGCCCGCTGCAACATCTGGTCGTCGGGATGAAAAACGAACTGGAGAAAATAAAAGAACAACTGGCCAATATCGTATGAGGTCTCAAGGCAAACTCATTGTTTTGACGGCGCCAAGTGGTTCCGGGAAAACAACGATTGTTCGACATATATTAAATACGTTTCCCGAAACAGGCTTTTCAGTATCAGCTACCACGAGAAAACGAAGGTCCCATGAACTGCATGGAATCGATTATTATTATCTATCGGTCGAGACATTTAAACTTTGGATTGAAAATGATGCCTTTGGAGAGTGGGAAGAAGTATACCCTGGTCAGTTTTATGGAACGCTCCGATCTGAAATTTCAAGGTTGCATCAAATGGGTAAACATGTGGTCTTTGATGTAGATGTAAAGGGCGCGATGAGCATCCAGCGAAATTATCCTGTTGACACCCTAACCATTTTTGTTAAAGTGCCTTCGATGGAGATTTTGGAGCAACGTCTGCGCGCCAGGGGAACTGAATCAGAAGAAAATATCCAGAGTCGATTGACGAAGGCTACAGAGGAGCTTACCTACGAATCGCATTTTGATGTAGTCCTCATCAATGATGTTTTGGAAGACACGCTGCAACAGGCAGAGAACATTGTCCGGAATTTTTTAATTTAGCCGTATGTTGGCCTTAACGACACATGGTATTCGGATCGGGGTGGAAAGTGATTTCCGGCCAGGGCAATCATTTCCGCACAGGTCGCAGTACCTCCATGTATACACCATCCACATCAAAAACTATAATGAATATCCTGTGCAGCTGATCTCCCGTCACTGGGATATCACGGAAGGAGATGGCGCTAAAAATGTTGTTGATGGCCCCGGCGTCGTGGGCGAACAACCATTGATCGAACCGGAGGGATTTCATTCCTACAGTAGTTTTTGTGTCCTCGCTTTTCCGATGGGGAGGATGTCAGGATATTATACGATGATCCGACTGGATACAGGCGAGGCCTTCAATGTCGATATTCCAGCTTTCAATCTCATCATGCCGGACTTACTAAACTGATTGATTATCATCTACTAGTTGGATTGTAACTTGTCCTGGCAGTAAAGTAATCTTTGGGATTTTGCGTTTTGCCCCTTCGTCCTGCGGACTCCCCCCTGTGTGCTGCGCAACCCCGGGGTAAAGAGATTTTCGTTTTATTTCTCCATTGTGCTGAGGTCTCTGGACTGAGTGATGGGCAAGTACGGTGCAATGGGAATTTTACTTTTTCGGTGAGGAAAAAAGTAACACGATGAGTGCATGATGCATAGGCATCCGTATCAATTGTTTTTGGAGACGTATGCGAAGAATCATTAAATTAGCCATCCCAAATCCCTGAAGCCCCAATTTCAGCATAACACGCTTCCGGAAAAAGATTGAAAGTGACATCCCGTCGTGGTGACCGTCATGGCTTGTGCTATACGTATATAACCGAAAGTGGTCTTAAGCTAACGGATAATAGGGTACGTATGAGCGGTGTGGATCACCCGTATAATCAGATGGAAGGGAGGGGAGTGAAAAGGGATTTGGGGAGGGAGTGCAGGTATAAACAAGTTAGATGCAATCAACGAAAGAATACTTTAACCAAAATTTAAATGCATTATCATATGCAAAATAAAAATGCAATACCAACATGGATCCTCATAGGGTTACTCTATGGTTTCTTTATGTTTCTAATTTTGGAAATCGCTACTCCTTTTGCCGAAGGAATTCAACTGCTATTTGGGAAAATAATAATGAAACTTATTTTATGGTTAGTGGTTGGGATCGCCTACGGATATACGGTTCATTTAGTAGAGAAAAGAAAAAGCGAATAAGTTATACAGCATCTAACAAAACCTACCCACCAGCAGGGTCTTAACAATTGAAAATGAAAGCGTATTTTTAATGAAAGCTACCATGACAGAGCTCCAGCAAGTGAGGCCTCCCATCGGTTAGCCCGGAACGTTATATGAGCGATTTCACACACAGGATTCTTCCTACACCAATGCACGTTTAGAAAATTATAGTTGCATATTAAGACAACTACCTCTATCTTTACTTCAATGCACCAGTTGAAGGTAAGGACGGTCTTCGCGTACAAGACTTACTTCAGTGACTTCTATGATAGACAGCGACTGAAAGTAAGGGATAAGATTCTTTGAACTTTCCGGATTATAGAATATGTACAACATGTACCTGAGGGATATCTCAAACACCTTAAAGGTACTGATGGACTTTATGAAATACGTATTCAGCAAGGAAGTGACATCTTCAGGATCTTTTGCTTCTTTGATGAAGGCCAACTTGTTTTTACTGGCCAATGGTTACCAGAAGAAGACCAAACGGACACCGAAATCTGAAATTGAAAAGGCATTGAAGATAAAAAAACAATATGAGCAAGAAAAGTAATTTAAAGTCCCTTGACCAATTTATCAATGAACAATACGGGAAGAAGGGCACTCCCAAGCGAGATAAATTTGAAAGAGGATATGAAACTTTTAAGATTGGCTTTCTCCTTCAGCAAGCCAGATTGAAAAAGGGCTTGACACAAGAAGAACTTGCTGATAAATGTGGTACCAATAAGGGCAATATTTCAAAGATTGAGAATGATGTACGAGAGGTGCGTATCTCAACACTTCAAAAGATCGTTGAGGAAGGTCTGGATGGCGAGCTTCAATTTAAAATTAAGTTGAGACAGACTGCGAAGTAGAAATCCCTCCTATAACATCGGATGCTCATAAGCAAGGATGTGAGGATAGATTATGAAAACATAAATTTGGACAAAGGTGACCTGGAAACAGACCTAAACTCAGTCGGCCCGCCTACGAGCATCCTTTACCGTTTCTGCGCGGAGGCTCCCTCCGAAGCATATTTATGTTTGAAAGAATTGATTCTCCATCCTGGTTAGCGAAGAAAGGGAGAACATGACGAAGTGAATGGCAGTCGAAGCAAGGTTGCTGAGCTGAAGAACGAGGTTGAGTGGTAGGTGGTCGAAGCAAGATGTGTCTCCGGTTGGCATAGGTATAGACCTACATTTTAGGTGTCTATGGTGTGTAATCTTGTGGAAAATCAAGTATCTGTTGCCTTTGAGTTTGATTACCCGGCCAACCTTCGCCCTCCCGTTGCCGCAGCCATCTCCAACTGATTGTCAGGGGCGGATGCAATACGCCCCTGACAATCAGTTAGACCAGCTCTCCCTTCACCCTCTGCCCTCAGTCGTTCCACACAACAGCTTCTTTTGTTCTGCCTCTTTTGCCCCTAAATCCCCTGAACGGGGACTTGAAATAGTCTTTTCTGCCGTTCTGCCTTTTCTGCCCCTAAATCCCCTGAATGGGGACTTGAAATAGTCTTTTCTGCCGTTCTGCCGAAACTCACCGATGTGGACGAAGAGGTCATGCATCCTCATCATTTGGGCTCTCCATCACCAAATAGCAACCATAGAGCGCTATGGCAACAGCGATGCTCGTCAGGCCATACATCAAAAACCCGCGCATACCCGGTACTGCATCTAAAAGGGTCAATACACAACTGATCAGGCCTAAGAAGCCTCCAACGCCCATCAGGGTCCAGCCCAGTGTATTACGTTTATCCAGGCGATATTGGGCGTAGTCTTTCCAGGTGGCCGAAATGTCTTCCGCGGACCATCCCTGGCGTTGTAATTCTTCCCACACCTGAGATTTGGAAGCTTTGCGTTGCTGCCACTTGAGGAAAAACAACTCATTGTTTGAAGACGCTTGTATCATAGGGCAATTGTTTGTACGCTCCTGAAATCCAAACCCATGCAAGGGGTATTCCTGTCTTTGATACAACCGACTTGTATGGAAGGGATATTACTTTACAATAATAAGGAATTAGGTGGAATGGACAAGGGGCGAAAGTGCAGAACGACGGAAGCGGTATGTGGGTACAAAAACGTTATCGGTGGATGTGGAAAGTAATAATTACCCAACCCAAATCCCTGAAGCCCCAATTTCAGCATAACAAGCTTCCGGATAAAGATTGAAAGTGACATCTCGTCCTGCTGTCCGTCATGGTTTGTGCTATACGTATATAAACGTATGTATGCGTAAGCGAGAGGATAGTAGGGTAAGTATGAGCGTTGTGGATCATCCCGACAATCAGATGGGAGAGAGGAGATGGATAAGGGATTTGAGGAAGGGAGTGCAGGTATAAACAAGTTATAGCCAATGGTACCAAATGTGAGGATCAAATTAGAAATCCTTAACTTTGTTTTCAAATGAATGAGGTAACAAGACATATTGAGCAAATCAGAAAACTTTGTGGTTCAAACAAAGTCAAGTCACTTTTTGCCTTTGGATCTGTTCTTAGAGATGATTTCAAATTTGATAGTGATATAGATCTGGTTGTAGATATTGATTCAAAGGATCCACTAGCGTATACTGACCATTACTTCAACTTGAAATTCCAGCTCGAACAATTGTTTCAGAGGAAAATAGACCTGTTGGAACAAAACACTTTCAAAAATCCATATCTGAGAAAACAGATTGATGAGACTAAGGTCTTAATTTATGGATAACGAAATATAAACGTGATTGGCTGATATCGAACACGGAATTTCGGAAATTTATCAATTCCTTCCAAATCAAACAGACTTCGAAGCTTTCCAGGAAGACCTTAAAACAAAGCGGGCAATTGAAAGAAATATTGAAATAGTCGGGGAAGCAATGGGCAGGATACTGAAAATTAAACCTGATTTCCCGATTACCACAGCGCGCTACTTCGACTACCTGACCCACATCCTCGTTCGCCCGCTCAGCATGAGAATTTGGCTTGTCGCAATGAACATATCGAAAAGCGCAACTTGGTAACACTGATTATCAATAGTAATTTATATTTTGGGTCGCGGAGATATCCTTATTGTCTCCAATTGCAAATTTGAAAATATTCCCCTACTTTAGTCCTTATGAATTATTCAGATTACATCACCATTGATCCCAATATCCGTTTTGGAAAGCCTTGTATTACAGGCACCCGGATAACAGTTTATGATGTTCTAGGATGGCTGGCATCTGGAATGTCAGTCGAAGAGATACTTGAAGACTATCCAGAACTTACAGACTCAAAAGTGAGAGCTTGTCTTGCTTATGCTGCAGACAAGGAGCATAAATTAAAGGTTGCATCATGAACCTCCTTTTTGATCAGAATATTTCTTACCGAATTATTAAATGAATTGAAGATATATTCCCTGGATCGATTTCCGTACAAGCACTTGGATACAATAATCCTCATGATATCCAAATCTGGGAATATGCCAAATCGAACAACTTTAGTATCGTAACTTTTGATGCTGACTTTATTGACCTTTCCAATTTAAAAGGTTTCCCGCCCAAAATAATCTGGCTCAGAATAGGAAATACTTCCACGAAAAATATTGCAGCCCGAATTAGGGCAGAACAAAGAAGCATAGTAGAATTTTTAAGCAATATTGAAAGTGCTTTCCTTGCGATAAACTGAGTAACAGGAGATAACATCGGATGCTCATCAGCAGGGCTTTTGAACAATGGCCTCCTTTTCTTTTCTCAACTCATCTTTTGGCATAGAGCCTTTTCTATACCAGAAGTCCCTTAAAAATTAATGTTCCCATATTGGGAACATTCCGTATGCTCGCATAGTGAGCGTAATCGCGAAAAGAACCCTGGGGGCTTTTTGGAGTAAACACAAAGACTGTGAACAACAGTTAAAAGCCTGGTGTAATGAGGCTCAGGAAGCTTGCTGGAAAAAAGTTAGCGATATCAGGAGGGATTACCCTTCAGCCAGCGTTTTACCTGACAACAGGGTTGTCTTTAATATAAAAGGCAACCAGTATAGGCTTATTGTTCGGATCAATTATGCTTACGGAGTAGTTTGGATCAGGTTTATTGGGACTCACGGTGAATATGATAAAATCAATGCATCAAAAATTTAACAGTCATGGAATGGAAAGTAATTAAAACAGAGAAGGATTATAAAAAAGCAATAAGCCGACTGGAATTGATATTTGATGCCACAAGGAACTCAAAGGAAGGAGATGAACTTGAGTTGCTTTCACTTCTTATTGATAATTACGAGCAAGAAAAGACCCCAATAGACTTTCCTGATCCGATTGAAGCAATTAAATTTCGCATGGAACAGCTAGGCTATAAACAGAAGGATCTGGCAGTTGCTTTGGGACTTAAAAGTCGCATTAGTGAAATTTTAAATTAGAAAAGAAAATTAACACTAGATATGATTCGAAAACTAAATGAAGAGTTGGGTATACCAACAGAGGTTTTGGTTCGAGAATACTAAAATCATTACTGGTGATATCATCGGATGTAGTCATTGGCGCATATCGACGTATTTAAATATTTTTACGTAGAGAATGCTACAGCTACTTAATTGGTATGTAATTTGAATCGCCAATGCCTACATCCTCGATCGTATTACGCTTATCCAGGCGATATTGGGCGTAGTCTTTCCAGGTGGCCGAAATGTCTTCCGCGGACCATCCCTGGCGTTGTAATTC
>ENA-ORBV01000251-ORBV01000251.1-microbial-mat-metagenome-genome-assembly--contig:-NODE-251-length-119345-cov-9.088205_pt1 | contig 119345 bp, 91 predicted proteins | sample MGYA00237777_ERZ505514 | MGnify/ENA primary metagenome ERZ505514 (study PRJEB26160, sample SAMN06269048) | microbial mat metagenome | isolation source: Oligotrophic lake microbial mat | place...
CCCTCAATCCCCCCGCTGCATTCTCACGACGCACTCGACATGCGGCGTCTGCGGAAACAAGTCCAGCGCGACGATCGACACGACTCCAAATCCGTGCGCTCGAAACGCCTTGAGATCGCGCGCCAGCGTCGCCGGATCGCACGAGACATAGTGGACCTTCCGCGGTGCGAGTCCAGCGATGCGTTCGACGACGATCTCTCCCACTCCGGCTCGCGGCGGATCGAGCAGCACGAAATCGACGCCTTCAGACAATGCTTCGAGCGCGAAGCACGCTTCCACCGCCCTGCATTCGAACTGCGCGTTCGCGATGCCGTTGTGTGCAGCGTTGCGCCGCGCGAGTTCGATGGAACGCGGATGCCCTTCGACGCCGACCACGCGCTCGAACCTCCGCGCGAGAGGCAGAGTGAACAATCCCGCGCCGCAGTAGAGATCGAGCGCGGACTCTCCGCGTGCATCGGCGACAGCTTCATCGACCAAGCGTTCGATGAGTGCGCGATGGCCCTGGAAGAAAGTCGTCGCATCGAACGCGTACGCAAGCCCGCGAATCGACTGCTCGACGAGCGTATCCGCAGATCGCCCGCCTACGGCGTCCGCCTCCTCGTTGGTGAACACGGAGCGCACGTGCAAGTCCCCCGCCGCAAGGTGCAGGCGTTGCGCTGTTTTCGGGATGCTCTCCGGAGCGTCGCGCAACCGGCCCAACTCGGTGCGCAACGACTCGACGAGGACCGGACAATCGTCGATCGGTTCGACTTCGCGGCTGTGGGCGCGCTGGAATCCGACACGTCGGACGCGCTGCGCGTGAACGACACGCATCATGGCCCGCGCGCGCCAACCGTATCCGTCCAGACCGATCATTTCGATCGGCGGCGGCGCCGCGATGCCGCCGATGCGCGTGAGAGCGCTGCGCACGATCTCGACCTTGGCGGCGCGCTGTGCTTCGATCGACACGTGCTGCCATGTGCATCCCCCGCACGAACCGAAGTGCGCGCAGGCCGGCCCGCGTCGGTGCGGTGAGGGCTCGCGCAACTCGACGATCCGGGCGCGCACGTGGTTCGGCCCGAGCGCGACGATCTCGACGAGCGCTCGGTCGAGTGGAGCGCTCTCGGGCACGAACACCACGCAACCGTCGACGCGCGCGACACCGTCACCACCAGCTGCGAGGGAATCGATCGTGACTTCGACGCGCGATCCGAGCGGCAATCGTCGAGCGGATTGAGGCGGCAGCATCAGGTGACGAGCTGGGAGCGCCCTCGCGCTTACCGTACACCGGTGCGTCCTCGATCGCGATGCCCAAAAAGAGCGCGGCCGACTGCGGAAGAACCGCAGTCGGCCGCGAGGATCAGCACTCAGCCCGCCTCGATGAGCTCGAGGAGGGCCGCGAGATCACGGGACCCAGGTCAGTTGGATACCGTTCGTCAAGTTGAAGGTACTCGCGGTGCAGAACACCACCGCGTCGCGATACCAAGCCTGGTAGGTGCGCAGGTTGCCGGCCACGTCGAGGCCTTGGACGTGCACCAGCGGCAGAGCGCCGCTCGGGTACGCCGAGGTGTTGCCGGTCGCGAACACGACGCCGAGGCGCACGATGCCGACGCCTGCGCAGAGGAGACCGTCGCCGAACGCGATCGAGGTTTGACCGGTGCCTTGGAAGTACAGCGCCGGTCCATTAGGGACCTGCGTGCACGTCAAGAGCAACGTATCGGCCGCGATGCTCGGATTGCCGGTCGCGCGCAAGCGACCACCTTGGCTCAAGGACGACAAGCAGCCGTCGTTGTTGCTCACAGCAGAGTTGTTGCCGCACGGGCAGGCCGTACCGGTACCGTCACCCGCGCAGTAGTTCGTGAACGCGCTGCCCGAAGACGGAACGTTGACGCTGGTCGTCACATTCGAGGGCGAGCCGGTCTTCCACAAGCCCAAAGTCGCGAGACCCGAGGTCGGCGCGGTGTTCGCGTCGAAGCGGAAGTTGTAGGTCGTGCCCCAGCGCAGCGCGTTGGCGCTCCCATTCACAGCTTGCGTTTGGCAGGCCCAAGTGATCGACGACGCGGTCTGGGTCACGGTCCAGTCCGTGTTCGAGAAATCCACATCGCCAGGGCCGTCACCATTCCGGTAGTCGACGTCGTGAAAGCCCACGTTCGTGAGCGTCACGCCCGTCGGCAGCGGGATCGAGAACGAGCCGCCATTACGGTCCGCGTTCATGTTGTAGACGGCGTACTCGTAGTGGTGTTGACCGCCGCCGAGGTTCGTCGCTTTGTTGCCGACGATGAACAGGCCATCGCCCGCGACCTGCACGTTGTTCAACGTGACTGCCGGGTCGATCAGTTGCCAAGCCTTGATGGCCGGTTGCTCACGCTGGGTCGTTGCCGCGAGAGCCCAATCGGTCCCCGCACCGTTGACCGTCAACTCGCGATAGCTCGCGTTGTTGTTTTGGTTGCCCGCTGCGGCGTCGTCCGGTGTCACATACTGACCTTCGCCGAAGTAACGCACGCCCGGCGTCGTGTCGACGTCGGATGTCAGGAACTGCAAGCGGCGCGCGGTCGATCCCGACCAAGCCGGGTTGGCGGGGTTGAAGGTGAAGGCACCCGTGTTCGCATTGACTTGCCAACGCGGGCCGAGACCCGACTGCGAGCCGTTGCGGCCGGCGGTGTACGGGTCGGCGCAATTGACGCCCAGCGTCGTGCCGTCCGTGCCTTGGCAACCCGTGCAGCAGAGCGTGTTGCTCAGTGCGAAGAAGCCGTGCTTGAGCCAGCTCAGGCCGATCTGCTCGAAGCGTCCTGCGCCGCTGACCACGCGGTAGCGGTACAGGTTGCCACCGATGACCGGGTGCTGGTTGTTGCCGGCGATCCACAGCAAGTTGGTCGTACCGACGTTGCACGAGTACGTGCCGAGCGAGATGGCGTCGACGCCGCCCGTAGACGCGTAGTTCGCGACCTCTTGCAGATCACCGACGATGACATCCGGCCCCGTATTGGTGCCGCAGGGCGGCGGAGGATTGAAGACGGAGATCGCGAAATTGCCCGTGCCACCCGGAGCGCCGCCGCCGCCTGTGACCGGGTAGGTGCCGAGTTGGATGACGTAGGTGCTGCCCGACGTCGCAGCGAACTGAACGTTCGATTGGAACGCTACGCCGCAGTCGTCGTCGGAGCAATCGAGCGCAGCTGCACCCGGGCACGCCGAACTGGCGTAGACCGCGATCTTCGTGTCGACCGTCGTGAGCGAGCAGGTGGTCAAGTCGAACGTGTTCGTCGAGGGAGCCGTCCACACGAACCACACGTCGCGCGTGATCGCGATATTGCCGAAGAAGTTGCAAATGCTGTTGGCCTGACCTTGGGTACCGGTCGTGGCAGTGGCATTGTTGAAGGGGAACGAGCCCACACCCGCGATGGCGGTGGGCGTCGTGCACGCGTCCGTGCCTTGCCCAAAGGCGCTGGCCGTGAACACGGCCGTGGCCGCGACGGAAGCGAAGAGAGAGGAGAAACGCTTCATGAATTCCGAACTCCGTAGTGGGTGGCCCGAGAGCGGGCGCAGACAGAGAGACCGAGAGAGAGAGACCTGGAGGAAAAAGCTTACCCCATCGCTGCGATGTGCAAACGAACTCGCTCGAATAGAGTCGTGGGGCCACATTCAGACGCATCGAAAGAGATATGGGTTCCCTGATCGTGATCGCGCTCGCGGGCTTGCCTGGGGCCGGTAAGAGCACGCTGGCCGCAGCTTTGTCCGCGTGCTTGCGCTGCCCCGTCCTCGACAAGGACCGCGTGCGCCAGGCGCTCTTGGGAGCACAATTCACGGCCTATTCGCGTGACGAGGACGATCACTGCATGGAGCTCGTGTACGCCACGGTCGCCTTCTTGGCCGAGCGACAGACGACTGCGTTCGCTCTCATCGACGGGCGCACCTTCTTGCGCAGAGGCCAATCTGAACGCCTCGTCAGCATCGGCTCGCAGCGCGGCTTTCAGGTGCGCTTCGTCCTGTGTACAGCTCCGCGCGAAGAGGTCCTGCGGCGGATCGAATCCGATCGATCACGCCACGCGCACCCGGCCGCGAATCGGACGCGTGCGCTCTTCGAGGAGATCGAGCGCGAGGCACGTCCTCTCGCTCATCCGCACTGTGTCGTCGACACTCACGCACTCGAGATCGATGCACAGGTGAGGCAAGTGCTGGAGTGGATCGGGAGCTGACGCGCGCTCTGTCCACGGGCGGCGAAGTGTCCCCGCTCGATTCGCCACGAGTGGACAAAAAGCGTGTCCGACTTCGCTCCGCACGTCCCCGGCGCGGCACAGCGTTCGCTTTCCACTCGTCGAAGTCGCGCCACGAGTCCTCGCGACACATTGGAGACGACCATGAACCTTCGCCCTCTTTCCGCACTGTTCCTACTGGCCGCTGCCCTAGTGATAACCCCGTCGGCGAACGCGCAGGAGCTCGGCATCCAGTTCAAGAAAAAGCACGTTTCGTTCGGTCTCACGATCGGCAACGCGCACGCGCCGCGGCACTACGACGCGCGCCCCATCGGGTACGAGCGCCGCGAGTGGATCCCGAGCCACTACGAGACCGTCAGCGAGCAAGTGTTCGTCCCCGGACGAGAAGAGCGCGTGTTCGTTCCGGCTCGCTACGAGTGGCGTCACGACTCGTGCGGTCGGCCTTTCCAAGTGCTCGCGTGCGCCGCGCATTACGAGACGCGCTGCACGCCCGGGCACTACGCAACGGTGACGCGCCGCGTGTGGGTCGAGGGCGGCTGGCGCATGCGCCACTGCAACTGATCCGCGGAATCCAGAACACCAAAGCGGCACGTCACGGATGGGGAGCGGCTTTGGGATACGCCCTCGGCGAGCGCAGAGTCGCACGCCGGGGGCGTCCTCTTTTTTCGTATCCAGTTCGCCTCCGCTCCTCGTGCACGAAGCGCGAACCGCACCCGTCACTTGAAATCGAATCGGGGAGCGAGCAGGACGAGCGTGAACAGACCGCGAGAGTCGTGCACGATCCGGCGCACATCCAGGCCTGATGCCTGCGCGAGTAGAGCGACTTCTGCGTCGGAGTACTTGTAGGAGTTCTCGGTGTGGATGCGTTCTCCGCGTGCGAGATGGACGGCGATTTCGAGGCGCGGAAGTTCGATCGTCTGTTCGACCAGACTCTCGATGTGCATCTCGATGCGCCCCAGTTCTTCGTCGTAGAAGGCGACGTGGCGAAAGCGCGACAGCTCGATGTCGGCCCCGAACTCGGCACCGAGACGCGTGAGCAAATTGAGGTTGAAGCGCGCCGTGACTCCCGCCGCATCGTCGTAAGCGGGCTCGAGCACACTCTTCGACTTCCTACGGTCGACCCCGAGGACGAGGCGATCCTCGATGTCCATTCCGGCGCGCCACTCGCTCAAGAACTGCGCGGCTTCCTCGCGATCGAAATTGCCGACGTTCGAACCGAGCCACACGTAGAGCCGCGGCACACCACCGCTCGTCGCGAGCGCCTCGAGCCCGGCTGCGTACTCGGCGACGACGCCCTTCACGGTGAGCGCTTCGAATTCGTTCGTGAGTGCGCGACCTGAGCTCTCGAGCGCCGATCGCGAGATGTCGACCGCCGTGTACCGCGCGCGTCCATCGCGTTCGATCGCAGCTTGGATCAAGCGCCGAGTCTTCTTCGACGAGCCGCTGCCGAGTTCGACGATCTCGAATGGGTGCGGCATCAGCTCCACGATCTCGCGCGCGTGCCGCTCTAGGATCTCGTCCTCGGCACGCGTGAGGTAGTACTCGGGCAAGGCACAGATTTCCTCGAACAGCGTCGAACCGACAGCGTCGTAGAAGTAGCGACACTCGAGACGTTTGGGCGTCGCCGTCAGCCCCTCGCGTACCGAAGCGGCGAACTCGTGCACGACTGCGCGCGACCCGATTTGCTCCAAACGAAAACGCGGACGAGGGCCCGCGAGCCCGACGTTTTCGACGAGAGCGCGCCACGCGGCGACTTCGGAATCGAAAGTGAAGTGCGGGGCCAGCTGCGCACTGCGTGCAGCGAGCTCCAAGCGCCAGGCTGCGTCCGTTTCGAGCCGCCCCAACAACGTCGCCAGTCCGCGCGCGTCCCCAACCTCGAAGAAACCTGGATGGTCGTGACCGAGCATGCCGATCGCGCCTGGGATGCGCGACGCGAGCACGGGTTTTCCGGCCACGATCGCTTCGGCCAGCGCAATCGAACCGCCTTCGTTGAGCGACGTCTGCACGAAACCCTGCGCACGTTCGAGCACGAAGAGTGCAGCTTTGTGCGTGCGCTCCCCGAGCCAACGCCAGTGCGGATTGTGCGCTCCCTCGTCGACGGCTCGATCCTCCATCCCGCGGTCGATGACGCCGCCGACGTGACTGACCCGCAGCTTCGAATCCGCCGGGAGCAAGCGCGCGGCCTCGGCCGCGAGGAACGGGTCCTTCACGCCGCGCAGGTGGCTTAGGGCAGCGACCTCGAAGACACCTTCGATCGGCTTCGCGTCCCCCGCGAGCCTGTCGGCCGATTGCAAGATCACGTGCGTCTTCGAAGCCAACTCCGGCGGCAGACTGGCGATCGCCGCGGGCTGCAAGACGACGATGCACGTCGCAACTTCGAGCGAGCGCAGGACTTCGTTCGAGCGCCCGATGTCTTCGTACAGATCCGTTCCAGTCAACACCACCACGAGCGGTGCGAGCGGATGCGTAGCCGCGAACTTCTGGATCGAACTGGAACTCTTGCGCGCGTGGAGGGCGACGAGCATGTCGCACGGACTGCCGCTCCAATTCTCCACGACGCGCGCTCCGAAGCCGAGTTCGCGGAAGATGCGCGCGTAGCGCTGAGCCGTGTGGCGATTGCCGGTCGTCGAGCCCTTCGGCGCGGGCGTCACGATTTCGATTTTCATGCTGCGCGGAGGCTCGGACTCTTCCGGTCGAGACCGCGGATTGTGCGAGTGCCGCGTGAACTTGGGAAGAGAAACCGAGCGCAGGGAACGCAGAAGCGCACGTCGGTGACGAGCTTGACCGCGAGGGTTGTCGGCGAGGCGTCCCTGCGCTTGACTGACGCATCATGCTTCGAGCGCACTATCCGTTCTATCTCGCCAACCGACCGATCCATTCCGAGGCGACGTTGGACGTCGTCGACAAGGCGACCGGTGCCGTCGCGACGCACGTGAGTCTCGCTGATCCGCTCGCCATCGAGGCTGCGATCGCGGCTTGCCACGCGGCCGTACGACCGATGCGCGCGCTGGCCTCGTTCGAGCGGCGTGACGTGCTGCTCTATTGCGTGAAACGTTTCGAAGAACGGCGCGATGAATTGGCCATCGGCCTGTGCATCGAAGCCGGCAAACCGATCCGCGATGCGCGCGGTGAAGTGGCGCGCCTGATCGACACGTTTCGTATCGCTGCCGAGGAGGCGACCCGCATCGGCGGCGAGGTGATGGCGCTCGACGCGACCGAGCGGGCGCGCAACTACTCGGGTTCGTGGCGCCGCTTCCCGATCGGCGCGTGCTCGTTCATCTCGCCCTTCAATTTCCCGCTGAATCTCGCTGCGCACAAGATCGCGCCGGCGTTGGCGGCAGGTTGTCCGTTCGTGTTGAAGCCGGCCAGCGCGACGCCGGTCGGAGCGCTCACGATCGGAGAGATCCTCGCGGAAACGAATCTGCCGGTGGGTGCGTTCTCGATCCTGCCGTGCTCGCGTGCCGACGCCGAGCCGCTCACGAGCGACGAACGTTTCGCGTTGCTGTCGTTCACCGGCTCGCCCGAGGTCGGCTGGGATCTCAAACGGCGCGCAGGCAAGAAGAAGGTCGTGCTCGAGCTGGGCGGCAATGCGGCTGCAATCGTCGATCGCGATTGGGACCTCGACGACGCGGTCGCGCGCATCGTGTCCGGCGCTTACTACCAGTCCGGACAGAGCTGCATCAAAGCGCAGCGCGTGATCGTGCACGCGTCGGTCTACGACGAATTCAAGAAGCGCTTCGTCGCGGCGTCGCGTGCGCTGAAGTCGGGAGATCCGCGCGACGAAGCGACCGTGCTCGGGCCCTTGGTCAGCGAAGCCGACGCGATCCGCCTCGTCGAGTGGATCGAGGCTGCGCGCGCGAGCGGTGCAAACGTGTTGTGCGGAGGCGCTCGTCACGGCGCTTGGTTGGAAGCAACGGTGCTCGAAAACGTGCCGAAACAGGCCGCGATCGCGTGTCGCGAAGCGTTCGGACCGGTCGTCGTCCTGTCGCGCTTCGACGACTTCGAGCAGGCACTCGAGGAGGTGAACGATTCCGCCTACGGACTGCAAGCCGGCGTGTTCACGCGCGATCTCTACCGGGCCCAACAGGCCTACGAAATGCTCGATGTCGGCGGCGTCGTGATCGGCGACGTGCCCAGCTTCCGTGTCGACAACATGCCCTACGGCGGCGTGAAGGACTCCGGCAGCGGTCGTGAAGGCGTGCGCTTCGCCATCGCAGACATGACCGAGATCAAGATGCTCGTCGTGCGCACGCCGCGTTGACGCGCACCTCGAGCGTGTAGCAAAAGAGCTAGCTCGGATCTCTCACCACGTTCTGCTGCGGCGGCGCCGACTCGCGCCCAACTACGAAAGTGGTGAGAGATCCGCGCTAGAACGAAAAGCCGACGACGAGCGCAAGCTGCGTGTAGTCGACGTCGCGCTCGCGCCCGAGAACTTCCACTTCGCCAGCGCGCAAACCGCGAGCATCGAGACCGACGAACAGGTACTCGTGATGTCGAGCGTCGCACCGACGTGCGCGTAGCCCCCGATCGAGCCGTCGTGCTCGCTGCCGACGCCTTCTTCGTGAAGCTTCATGAAGATGGAGGAGAGGCCGACACCAAGGTGAGGATGGACGCTTCCATCGAGGGAGCGCAGGCGCACCCCGCCGAAGAACTAGGCTGTTTTCTCAGTGAATTCTGCTGAACTGCGGCGCGGGTGGTCGCGAGCGGGGAACAGACCGCCTTCGAAGCCGAGCACGCCGGGAGAGTGAGCGAAAACGAATCCGACGCTCGCCTGTTGCTCGACGGGCTCCCTTTCGTCGTCGTCGTAACCGCGAGCGCCGACGTAGACAGACAGGCTGTTCGCATGCTCGTCGGCATTGCCGTAAGCGCCACCGATCGTCGATTTGCAGGCCGCGCCCAGAACCACACATCCAGCGATCGAGAGCGACGAGAACGCGAATTTCTGCATCGCAAGCTCAGAAGCTGAAGCCGAGCGCGAGTGCGAGCTGACCGTAGTCGACATCGCGATCGACACCGAGCACTTCGACGTCCGAACCGAAGACTCCGCGCGCATCGAGGCCCAAGTACACGCGCTCCGTCACGTCGACGGTGAAGCCGACATGCACGTATGCCGCGAGCGTGCCGTCGTCGTCGTCGTCGAGACCTTCGACGTCGAGCTTGGTCGCGATCGCTGTCACACCCGCACCGATGTACGGACGGATCACGTCGTCACCGAACTCGAGCCGCAAGCCGCCGTAGAGTTCGCTCGAACTCCCCTCGGTCTTCACGCCGCCTTCGCGCTCTTCATTGGCTGCTGCCAAGAAGCCCACTTCCCAGCCGATCACGCCGACGCGGTGCGAGAACTCGGCGCCGAACACGCCCTGCTCCTCGACCGGACTCCAATCGTCCTCGTCGAACTTGCGCGCACCCAAGTAGAAGGTCGCACGGTTGGCACGCGCCGCTTGCGTGCCGCTGCCGCCCTCGTCTGCGCGCGGAATCGAATTGCATGCGGCGAGAAAAACGAACGGGAGAGTGAGCGTCCACTGCATCGCAATATCCGTGGGGGGGGTTGGTCGCGTCGTGTCGGATCGAGCCGGATTCGTACCCAGGAAACGGCGTGCTTCCGGGCCCGAGCGGCTTCGCACTGGAGCGTCGCGAGATCGTTGCTCGATTGCAAGCGGCGAGCCGCACGGCCAGCGACTCCCGCGAGCGCGATCGACGTTCGCCTGCGAGACGCGAACCGACGGCGTGTGGGATCGACCCGCGCGCGGAAGCAAAATTCCCCACCCTCACAGCGTCGCGAGATCCTGAAAGAGATATCCGCGCGGTATCGCTCCCCCGTCGCAAGGCCTTCGAAACCCACATCAACATGCAGGCTCGCCTGCTTTCAGCCCTGATCTCGCTGTTTCTCGCGACCGCCGTCACTCGCGCGTGATCTGTGACGAAGCGCCGGCGCCCGTCAGCATCTCGAGGGCGACTTTGCGACGCAGAGCGACTTCTTCAGCGAGAAAAACGACTCCCTGCGCGTCGCGCCCGAGCTCGTTCAAGAGCAAGTAATTGCCGAAGCGCCGCGGCTCGGGCGTGGGAATGCCAGCGTCGCTCGTGCCGTCGGGATCCGACGCGCAACCCATTCACCGACACGAGTGATCGACGAGGCGTCTTGCACGCGCATACTGCACCCAAATGACGCCAAGATCGCGACCGAGGCACGCTGCCACGAGCCGCGTCGAATGAGCGCCCCGCACGTGATGGACGTGCTCTGCCCCGCGGTTGCTCCCAACCCCAATTCAGCCTTCCCCTCGTTCGAGTGCCGACGCCGCAAAGATGGTCAGCTCGAGTTCGGAGTCGTCGATCAACGCGTAGACCGGTCGCCGCCCGGAGAGCTTTTCGCCGCGCTCGAGCAGGATCGCAACACCTTCACCGCGACGGTCCATGAGCGTAACGCGCCCGACAACAGCAGATCTCAGGCGACTGGGGTGGACGACGAAGCCGCCAAGTCCGCGCCCGATCGCGGTTCTGTGGCGCACCCGGCTGGACTCGAACCAGCAACCGTCGGTTCCGAAGACCGATGCTCTATCCATTGAGCCACGGGTGCTCGATGCGCAGTGTTCTAACCGATCGAGCGTGCGCGCGCGCTCAGAAGCGGAACCACGGACGCGGCACGCTGCCGCCCGGCCACGGCATCCGTGCGAGGATCAGGACCAGTGCGATCCCGAAGAAGATCGCGGTGCGGCGATGGCGCGCGCCGTCGCTCTTCGCCTTCCGCGCCAGCACTTTGCCGACGTGCACGACGACGACGACGAGGACCATCAGCGCGGCATGTTCGACGGCCCAATAGCGCAGCTCGGGATTCTTCATCGCGGCGCCCATGTCGGACAGCGCGCTCTTCACCTGGGGACTCCACACGATGTAGAGCAGCAGGCCGAGCGTGAACTGCACGTCGACCACGATGGTGGCGACGAGCGACGCGGTCTTGTCCACCGCGCCGAATTGCCGCGCGCCCATCCAGCCGCGGCAGGCGCGCAAGAATGCGTAGAGAATGGCGGCGAGCGCGACCCAGCGCATCAGGTTGTGAACGATCAGTGCGGTTTCGTACATGCGAGTTCCTTCACGCGAATTCCACTAGGCGAGTTCGAGCATGACTTGCAGGCGCACGAAGTCGACATCCTTCACGCGCACGCTGATCGGATGGCCTTCGGTGAACGAGAGCGACTTGCGGCCGGCGCGGATCGTCATCGTCGGGCCCTTGATGTCGACGCGTTCGCCGATCGAACGGGACGGCAAAAAGCCGGAGATATTGAGATCGACGAGCTTCACTTCGAGCCCCGGCGGCGACACGCGCACGACTTTGGCGGCGAGCTTCTGGCCGATCTTCGGATACATGAATTGGCACACCTTGAGATCGAACATCGAGTGTTCGGTCATCTCGGCCAACTCCGATTGGAGCGAGCAGTGGTACGCCGTCGCGTTCATGTCCTCGACGATGTCGAGCGCGCGTAACTCGCGAGCAGCTTCGTCGGGCCGACTTTCGACGGCCCACAACCAACGGTGCACCATCAAGTCGGGATAGCGCCGAATCGGTGACGTGAAGTGCAAGTAGGCCTTGCGCGCCAGACCGAAGTGCGTCGCGACGTCTTCGTGATCGCGCACTTCGTATACGGCGCGCTCGATCAGGCCCATGATGCGCTGGATCAGCGCTTCGGCATTCGGCTTCTTGCGCGCTTGAGCGATGAGCCGGGCGATGTCGCGACCGGTCAGGCGATCTTTCTTCGGCACACGGATGCCGTGCTCTTCCAAACTGTCGGCGACGGCGGCGATCTCTTCGGGATCTTTCTCGGGGTGCACGCGGTAGATGGCGGGCAGGCCCTTGTCCTTGAACAAGTCGCCCACGGCTTGATTCGCGGCCAGCGCCGTCTCTTCGATGAGCGACATCGAGAAGTAGCGCGGCGCATCGACGACCGCGATCGGCTCGTGCTTGTCGTCGAATTTGAACTTCTTCTCGACCGACGCCATGCGCATGGAGCCTTTGGCGTCGCGAATCTGCTGCTGACGCACGGTCCACTTTTGGAATGCGATGAGGGACGGCGCCATGCCGCGCGCCTTCATCTGTTGCGTCGACGCGTTGTCGACACCGTCGAGCAATTCCTGCACTTCGCGGTAGGTGTTTCTGCGCACGCTGCGGATGACGCTCTTCGTCACCCGCGCGCTCGTGCGCGTCCCCTTCGCGTCGAAGTGCATGAACACCGAGTACGCGAACCGATCGCGCTCGCCGACGAGGGAGCACAAGTGATTCGACAAGCCCTCGGGCAACATCGGGATGACTTGGTCGGCCACGTACACGCTGGTCGCGCGCGCCAACGCTTCGTCGTCGAGCGCCGTCCCGGGCCGGACGTAGTGCGCGACATCGGCGATGTGCACGCCGACCTCCACTTCACCGTCGGCCAATTCGTCGATCGAGATCGCGTCGTCGAAGTCCTTCGCGTCCTCGCCGTCGATCGTGTAGATGATCTTCGAGCGCAAGTCGGCGCGACCCGCGTACTCCGCCGGATTCGGATCGCGCGGCAACTGCGCTACTTCGCCGAACACGTCCTTCGGGAACACCGTGCGCACGCGGAACGAGGCGAGGATCTGCATTTCCTCCGAGCCTTCGTCTTTGTAGGGCAGCGGACCGTGCTCCATCGGACCGAAGGCAGCCGGCCGTCGGTCGATGCGCTCACGTGTGGTCGCGTCGCCCGTGTCGGCGCGCTCGACGGCTTCTTTCACGCGTTTTTCGAGCGCACCCTCGAGGCGGATCTCTCCCTCGACGGGCTTGGAGGGTTCACCGCCCGACTGCTTCTTGAGGTCCTTGAAGCTCTTGAAGCGTCCCGAATCGTTCGTCATGCGCGGCCAGGATAGCGAACAGCTCCGCTCGACCGCGCGCGAAGTTCGCAAACGAGCCAGGCGAGCGACAGAACGAGCAGCGGTTCGATCGGGAAGCGGTAGCGCTCCAAGGCGTGCGTCGCGTAGTAGACGAGTGGAAACAGCGCGAAAACACCGAGGAAAACGCGCCCTTCGAAGTGCCGTAGACCCCACACGATCGCGCCGAGGAGACCGAATACACCGGTCGCGATGAAGGCGAGGTACTTGATCCAACTCTTCAGGTCCGAGCGCGCGACGCGACCCGAGTTGTCGACGCGCGTGTCCGCTACCGGATTGACGCCGAACCAAAAGAACGTCCCGCGCAGGAGTGTGAGTTCCGCGAAGCGCAGCTTGTGCGCACTGATCCAAGCGGTCGCGCGCTCCATCGACTCGTGCGTGTACGCAGCTTCACCGATATCGCGATAGCGCATGAAGTCGGCCGCGCTGTTGCTCGGATGTCGCGTCAGTTGGAAGCGTCCGTTGGCTTCGTCGTTGTTGCCGACGTCGAGCTCGACGCCGAGGTTCGTGCGCAACGCGAAGACGCCGACTTCGCGCTCGTTGCGTAGTAGCCATGGCAAAACGACGAGGAAAGCGGTCGTCGCGAACGCGGCGGATTTCAGCAAGAACGTCGCGCCCGACTTGCGCTCGTGCCACGCGATCCAGGCGAGCAGCGGAGTCAAGACGAGCGGCGCCGGATTGACGAGGAGCAGTGCACCGAACCCAACACCGCAGACGGCATGCGTGAACAGTCCGCGCGATCGGAGCGCGAACGCCGCCCACAGGACGACGACGATTCCGAAGGCGACGATCGTCGTGTCCCAGACGACGCTGGCGCTGTTCCAGATCGCGACCGGCAAGAGCGCGAGGATCCAGGCCGCGAGTCGCCCTGCGCGCTCGACTCTCATCTCTAGGCCGAGCTTCCACAAAAACACGCACGTCAGCGCGGATAGAAGGCTCTGCACGCACAACACGAAGAGCGCAGCACTCTCGGTCAGTCCGCCCGTGAGTTGCATCGCGAGAGCGACGAGTGCCGGATATCCAGGCGCGAGCCAACCCGTCGCACTCGAAGGTTCGCGCCACGGCGGTTCGGGCCTCTGCCACTGTGCTGCGAACCCGTTACCGTCATGCACCGATTGCGCGATGCACGCGGCTTCGAATCCGAACTCCCACGGTCCGTCCGCGACTTTCTCCGGCGCATGCAGCACGAAAATCGCAGCGACGCGCAGAACGAGTGCGACGACGAAAACCCACACGATTTCTCGCCCGCGAGGCTTCAGCGGGGATTCGGCAGTCATTTCACGACGAAGTTCACGAGGCGGCCGGGCACCACGACGGTCTTGACGACTTCTTTGCCGGCCAGGTGACTCGCGACGGCTTCGCGTGCGATTCCCTCGAGCTCGGCACTGTTCGCCGTCTTCTTCGCTTTCGCGGTCGCGCGCAGTTTGCCGTTCACTTGAACGGGCAGATCGATTTCGTCCTCGATCAAGTAGCGCACGTCGGCCCCCGGCCACGAGGCTTGCACGATCAAGCCGGGCATGCCCATGCGCGACCACAGCTCTTCGGCGAGATGCGGCGCGAACGGAGCGAGCAGGCGCAGGAAGCGTTCGGCTTGACTGCGCGACAGCGACGACACGAGCGGCGTCGCATCGTTCACGAAGGTCATGTAACCGGCGATCGCGGTGTTCAGATTGAGCGCTTGGAAGCTGTCTTCGGCACGCTTCGTCGCACGCGCCAAACTCTTCTCGAGCGCGAGCGTGTCGCCTTCGATCGCTTTGTCCGCCGCACCGGCGGCGAAGTGAGCCCGAATCGGCTTGTCGTTTTCGGTGTCGACGAAGAGGCGCCACACGCGCTCGACGAAACGCCGGCAGCCCGGAATGTCGCGCGTGTTCCACGGCTTCGAGTCGGCGAGCGGGCCCATGAACATCTCGTACAAGCGGAACGTGTCGGCTCCGTGTTCGGCGATGATGTCGTCGGGATTGACCACGTTTTTCAGGCTTTTCGCCATCTTAGTGACGATCTGCGTCAGCGGTTCGCCGCTGCCGCGCTTCGCGTAGGCGTCACCCTTCGTCTCGACCTCGTCGCTCGTGACGAGGCGACCATCGGCGCCTTGGTACGCGAAGGCGGTGACCATGCCTTGATTGAAAAGGCGCTGGAACGGCTCACTCGTGTGCACGATGCCGGCGTCGAAGAAGACCTTGTGCCAGAAGCGCGCGTACAAGAGATGCATGACGGCGTGCGCAGCCCCGCCGACGTAGAGATCGACGGGACCCCAGTAGTTTTCGGCCTCTTTCGAGAAGGGCTGCTTTGCGTTCGAGGGATCCATAAAGCGCAACCAGTACCAGCACGAGCCGGCCCAACCGGGCATCGTGTCGGTGTCGCGTCTCGCTGGACGCTTCGTCTTCGGATCGACCGTCGCCACCCAATCCTGCGCACGTGCGAGCGGCGCGGAACCGTCGCTCGCCGGTTTGAAGTCGTCCATCGGCGGCAAGAGCACCGGCAGTTCGTCGTCGGGCACCGCTACGGTCGTACCGTCCTCCAAGTGCAACAGCGGGAACGGTTCGCCCCAGTAGCGCTGACGCGAGAAGAGCCAGTCGCGCAGCTTGTACGTGATCTTCGATTTACCGACGCCGCGTTGCTCGAGCAGTTGGATCGCCTTGGCTTTCGCAAGTTTGGTGGCGAGACCGTCGATCGGACCGGAGTTCACGGCGACGCCTTCGCCGGTGAAGCACGCTCCGTCGGCGAGCGCCTTCGATCCGCTCGGCGCTCGCACCACTTCGCGCACTTCGAGGTCGAACTTGCGCGCGAATTCGAAGTCGCGTTCGTCGTGTCCGGGCACGGACATGATGGCGCCCGTGCCGTACGTCGCCATCACGTAGTCGGCGACCCACACCGGCACTTTCGCGCGCGGATCGGCAGCGTCGAACGCCGGATTCAGGGCAAAAGCACCAGTAAACACGCCTGTTTTCGTCTTCGAAGCATCCGTGCGGTCGAGTTCGCTCTTCGATGCAGCTGCGGCGACGTAGGCTTCGACGGCGGAGCGTTGTGCGCTCGTCGTGATCTTCGCGACGAGCGCGTGTTCCGGCGCCACGACCATGAACGTCGCGCCCCACAGCGTGTCGGGACGCGTCGTGAACACCGTCAGTGTCTCGTGCGCATGTCCAGCGAGAGCGAAACGAATCTCCGCGCCCTCGCTCTTCCCGATCCACTCGCGCTGCTGGATCTTGATCGACTCGGGCCAATCGATGCCGTCGAGATCAGCGAGCAGTCGCTCCGCATACGCCGTGATCTTCAACATCCACTGCGACAGCGGTCGACGCACGCACGGATGATTGCCGCGCTCGGAACGTCCGTTGATGACTTCCTCGTTCGCGAGCACCGTCTTCAACTCTTCGCACCACCACACCGGCACTTGCGCGCGGTACGCGAGTCCGCGCTCGAACAGCCGCGTGAACAACCACTGCGTCCAGCGGTAGTAGGTCGGATCGCTGGTGTCGACCTCGCGCGACCAGTCGTACGACACGCCGATCAGCTCGAGCTGACGCTTGAAGTTCTGCGTGTTCTCGTTCGTCGTTTCGCGCGGGTGCTTGCCGGTCTGGATCGCGTACTGCTCGGCCGGCAGACCGAACGCGTCCCACCCCATCGGATGGAGCACGTTGCATCCGTCCATGCGCTTTTTGCGCGCGACGATGTCCGTTCCGACGTACCCGAGCGCGTGACCGACGTGCAGACCCGACCCCGACGGGTACGGGAACATGTCGAGGACGTAGTATTTCTTCTGCGCCGGATCGAAGCCCGGCTCGCCCGGATTCTTGGCGCGGTACGCGTCCGCAGACTTCCAACGAGCTTGCCAGCGCGGCTCGATTTCACGCGGTTCGTAGACGTTCGACACAGGGTTGGCTCTCTCGACAGGTCAGGAAACGGGGCGAGCGCGTGAGCTTAGCCACCCGGCTGCCCGAAACCACCCGCTCGAGCGTTGACTCCGACGGGATCGGGCCGCATTCTTTTCGTCCCCGTTGTGCGCGAGTGCGGCGGGGAACGACCGGTCTCGGGGGTTTAGCTCAGTTGGTAGAGCGCGACAATGGCATTGTCGAGGCCAGGGGTTCGAACCCCCTAACCTCCACCAGTTCCGCTGCGACACGCAGCACAGGCTGGTGGCGGCCCGAGGTAAGAGGCGCGGTGTAGAGTTTCGAGCGACTCGAGTTCTCTGGGCATGGCGCGCTTCTACAACTACCAAGGTCTCGCGGCCGAGAATCTGACGCACGTGCGCTGCTACGTGTGCGGCGCGGATTCGACGCGGCCGGTCGGGCTCGACAACGGTTTCCAGATCGTGCGCTGCAACGAGTGCGATCTCGTGTACGTCAATCCGCGGCCGAATCCCGCGCAACTACGCGAGTTCTACGAGAAGTACTACGAGCCCGAAGAAGTCGTCCCCGAAGCGTGGGAACGCGAGATGGGCGCCGTGTTCGCGCAACACGGCGATTGGATCGAAGAGCATTCGAAACCTCCGGGAGTCGTGCTCGACATCGGCAGCTCGTTCGGACATTTCTTGGCCGGCATGGAACGTCGCGGTTGGAAGACGGTCGGCATCGAACCGTCGTCCATCGCGGCCGACGATTCGCGCACACGCTTGAAGGGCACCGTACACACCGGCGGTTTCGAGGAAGTGACGCTCGCCTCGGAATCATTCGACGCCGTCGTGTCGTTGTACGTGCTCGAACACGTGAACGATCCGCGCGGATTCATGCAGGAAGTCTTCCGCGTCCTCAAACCCGGCGGCCAAGCGATCATCCGCATCCCCTTCACGCGGCCGCTGTTTCCGATCTACCGCATGTTGAAGCGGCCGCTGATGTACGCACCGATGCACTTGAACGATTTCCCGCCGCGCGCGATGCGTCGCATGGGGCTGGGCCTCGGGTTCAAGCGCGTCGATTTCCGGATCGGTACAGCGCGCAAAGCCAGCGACACACTCGAGAAAGTCGGCGCTGTCGTGTTGGGCGGTTTCGGTCGCGTGGTCGAAGGCGCGACGGGTGCGCGAGTCGTGTTCCCCTACGTGGGCGCACTGAGCTACCGGCTCTACAAGTGAGTCCCTGATCGCGCGTCGCGTCGCGATAGTTTTCGTGCTCTCGGGCAGCGGCGTCTCGAACGCGGCGGCGACCTACTTCCAAGGTTCAGCGGCATCCGGCAGTGGAGGCGGGATCGCGTTCGCGGATGGATTGCTGTGTTCGGGCGGGACGATCGCGCGCCTGGTGACGCGCGCGGTGAGCGGAGGTCAAGTGGCCTATCCCGGTGTCGGCGATGCTCCGCTGAGCACGCTCGGCGGCGGCTCGAGCGTCGGAGCAGAACGGATCTACCAGGTCTGGTACCGCGACTCAGCGCCCGGCTTCTGCACGAGCGCCACGTTCAACCTCACGAACGGTGTGAGAACGGTTTGGGCGCCGTGATGTCTGCGCCTTCCGGCGACCACCGGAAGACGTGATCGGGCACGGATCAGAACGCGCGCTACTTCCGTCCGCGGGGCGCCGGTATGCTCCTCCGCCCCATGACGGAACTCGCTCATCCTGACCGACTCGCGAAGATCGAGACGATGCGCGGACGCGGCATCGACCCGTACCCGGCGCGCGGCGTGCAAGGCACTCCGATCGGGGAGATCTTGGCCGGTGCGGGCAGCGCGACGGCGCACGGACCGATGATCGGGCGCGTCGTGACGGTGGCGGGTCGCATGCTCAACGTGCGCGACTTCGGCAAGCTCATGTTCGCGCCGCTCGTCGATCGTTCGGGCCGCATGCAGATCGGTTTCCAGCGCGACAAGCTCACGGATTGGTGGCCGGATCGAAAGCTCCTCGACGGCGGTGATTGGATCGGCGTCACCGGCGAGGTGGGCTTCACGCAAAAGGGCGAGGTCACGGTGTGGGCGAGCTCGATCCAACTGCTCTCGAAAGCGGTCGCGGCGCCGCCCGAGAAGTGGCACGGACTCGTCGACAAGGAATTGCGGTATCGACGGCGCTACGTCGATCTGTGGTCGAGCGAGGGCGTCGCGGACGTGTTCATCAAGCGCTCGAAAGTGCTCTCGACGATTCGGCGCACGCTCGAAGATCAGGGCTACCTCGAAGTCGAGACGCCGACCCTGCATCCGATCGCCGGCGGTGCAGCGGCGCGTCCGTTCACGACGCACCACAACGCGCTCGACATGGAGTTGTTCCTGCGTATCGCGCCCGAGTTGTATTTGAAGCGGCTGATCGTCGGCGGCATGGAGCGCGTCTTCGAAGTCTCGCGCAACTTCCGCAACGAAGGTTTGTCGGCGCGACACAATCCCGAATTCACGATGCTCGAGCTGTACGAGGCGCAAGCCGACTACCGCCGCATGATGGAAGTCGCCGAGCAATTGATCGAGCGCTCGGCAATCGCGGTCAACGGCACGACGCAAGTGCGCTTCCGCGAGAAGGACTACGACCTGAAGGCGCCGTTCGAAAAGCGCTCGTACGTCGAGATGTTCCGCGCGCAGAACGGTTTCGAATTCGACGATCACGCGCGCACGAAGCAGCGCGCACTCGAACTCCAACTGCACGACACGGGCGATCCGTGGAAGCTCATGAACGACGTGTTCGAAGCGACGGTCGGCGATGCTCTCGAGGGCCCGCTGATGGTCGTCGACTATCCGGTCGCGATCTCGCCGCTCGCGAAGCAGAAACCCGACGACAAGCGCCTCACCGAGCGTTTCGAAGTGTTCGTCGCGAGCATGGAACTCGGCAACGCGTTCAGCGAGCTGAACGATCCGGCCGAACAAGCGCGTCGCTTCGAGGAACAGGTCGCGTCGAAGGATCCCGAAGCGCCGGGCGAAGTCGATTGGGACTACGTGCAGGCGCTCGAGTTCGGCATGCCGCCCGCGGGTGGACTCGGAATCGGCATCGACCGTTTGGTGATGGTCTTGACCGGTCAGGATTCGATCCGCGACGTGCTGCTCTTCCCCGCGATGAAACCGCAGCACGACGGACCGCTCGACGAGAGCGTGTCGAAAGCTCCGCCGCTCGACGCAGCGCCCGCGACGGCGAAAAAGTTCGGCGCGGAAATTCCGAGTTCGAAAAACAAGGGCGCAACGCAGGCGTAGCGCCGGCCTCGCGCGCGACATGTACAAATTTTTCCTCTCTTGGCGCTACATGTGCGCACGCCGCACCAATCTGATCGGCGTGATCGGCATCTGCGTCGGCGTCGGCGCGCTCATCATGATCCTCTCGATCATGACCGGCTTCCTGGAGGAGACGAAGAAGAGCATCCGCGGCGGGTTGGCCGACGTGATCATCGAGACCGATCAGAACGCGTACTTGGGCGGCCGCAAACTCGAGACCTCGGCGCAACCTCTGCTAGACATCGTGCGCGCCGATCCGCGCGTCGTCGGTTCGTGCACGCAATTGAGCTGGTTCGGCATGCTCACACGCGGCGGTCGAGGTGCGGGCTTCTCGTCCGATCAACTGGCCGATCCGTCGAAGGGTCAGCTGTCCGGCGTGCGTCTGTTCGGCATCGACGTCGCCGACGAGTACAAGACGACCGAGCTGCGCAGCGCACTCGAGCGCGTCTCGCTCACCGGCACCGAAAAAGTCGCGAACATCGAGAAGCCTTTCGATCCGCCGCCGGGTTACGAACCGGAGGGCCGCCCGCTCGCGTCGTGTCTCATCGGCGAGCAGTTGGCGTACATGTGGCGCTTGAAACGCGGCATGGAGATCTGGATCACCACGGCGCTCGTCGACGCGAAGACGGGCGAAGTGCATCCGAACGATCGCCGTTACGTCGTTGCGGGCACATTCCGCTCGGGCGAGAACGAGATGGACCTGCAGCGCGTGTACTTGGAGCGCGCGGAGCTGGCCGATTTCCTCGGCAACGAGCGCGAGTACAGCCAAGTGCTGTTGAAGCTCTCCAACTACGAGCGCGACGGCGAAAAAGTGCAAGCCGAGCTCGGTGCGAAGCTCACGGCCGCGCGCATCCTGCCGCGCCCCGAATTGGTCCACACGTGGGAGGACTACCGTCGTCCGTTGCTGGGCGCGATCGAGAACGAGCGCGTGTTGATGGCGATCATGCTCTCGCTCGTCGTCGTCGTCGCCGCGTTCACCGTGTTCGCGATCCTCTCGATGATGGTGACCGAGAAGCGGCGCGACATCGGCATCCTGTCGGCGCTCGGAGCGACGCCCGGTGGCGTCACGTTCTTGTTCCTGTTGATCGGATTCTGGGACACGCTGCTCGGCGCGACCGCGGGCGCGATCCTCGGCGTGCTCGGTGCGCTGAACATCGATTCGATCGAGCGTTGGCTGTCCAAGACGATCGACGTCGAGATCTTCAATCGCAAGGTGTACTTGTTCGACCACATTCCCGCGATCGTGAATCCGACCTGGGTCGGAGTCATCGTGCTGGGCGCCTTCGTGATCGCGCTGCTCTTCTCGCTGTTGCCGGCGTGGAAGGCCGGTCGTCTCCATCCTTTGGACGCGCTCCGCTATGAGTAGCACTCCTCTGGAAGTCCGACCGGCGCACACAGCCGCGAGTGCTGAGTCGATGATCGCTTCGCGCGGAATCGTGAAGTCGTTCCAGATCGCCGATCGCACGCTCGAGGTGCTGCACGGCGTCGACATCGAAGTCGCGCGCGGCGAATTGGTCGCGCTCATGGGCGCCTCGGGCGCGGGCAAATCGACGCTGATCCAAATCCTCGGTCTGCTCGATCAGCCGACGTCGGGGAAAGTGATTCTCGACGGCGTCGACGCGTGGAGTCTGCCCGCGAAAGAGCGCGCCGCCCTGCGCAATCGCTCGATCGGGTTCGTCTTCCAGTTCTATCACCTGCTGCCCGAACTCTCGGCGCTCGAGAACGTGCTCCTGCCGGCGATGATCGGCAACGGGTACGCCGCGTACCGATCGTCGAAGCGCGCGTTCGAGGATCGCGCGCGCTCGACGTTGGTGCAATTCGGGCTGGAAAACCGCCTCAAACACCGCCCCGCGCAATTGTCGGGCGGCGAGCGTCAACGCGTGGCCATCGCGCGCGCACTGTTCCTCGATCCGAAGATCGTCATCGCCGACGAGCCCACCGGAAACCTCGACAGCGCGACCGGTGAGCGCGTGCTCGAACTGCTCTTGACCGAGCAACGCAATCGCGGGTTGTCGCTCTTGCTCGTCACCCACGACGAACGCTTGGCCGCACGTTGTCAGCGCGTCGTGCGCATGGAAGACGGCCGCGTCGTGTAGGCTCTGCGGCCTTCATGCACGTCCTCTTCATCGCGCCCGATACCAACGTCTACAACCTGCGCTTCGTCGATGCGCTCGCGCGCGCCGGTGCGAAAGTGTCGGCTCTAGGTCACGCCGACATGGCGAAGCTGCGACCCGAGTTGAAGAAGGTCCTCAGCCGTTACGCGAAGGCGAAGAGCCTGCTCGACGACGCCGAGATGCTGCGCCTGGCACGCGCGATCCATGCGGAGACACCGATCGATCGCATCGAGACGATCGACGAACCGCTCGTCGTCCCCGGCGCGAAATTGCGCGAGGCCTTCACACTGCCGGGTTTGAATCTGGCCCAAGCGGTGTTGTGTCGCGACAAGGCGGCGATGAAGGATCGCTTGCGCGCGAGCGGAATTCCCTGTGCAGCTTCGGCGGCCGCGACGAGTCGCGACGAAGCGCTGGCCTTCGCCGAGCGCGAAGGCTATCCGGTGATCGTGAAACCTCGCGAAGGCTTCGGCACGCTCGACACGTTCCGCGTGGAATCGAAAGCCGAGCTCGAAAAAGCGCTCGACAAGCTCAAACCGACGGCACGGCGCGCACTCATCGTCGAGGAGTTCATCGACGGTCACGAAGGTTTCTACGACACGATCACCGCTGCAGGATCGATCGCGCACCGCTTCATCGGCCACTACTACCCGGGCTGTCTCGCGGCGCTGCAAGACCGCGCCATTTCGCCGCAGATCGCGGTCACGAACCGCGTCACTTCGCCGACGTACGACGAACTGCACAGCGCGGCCGATCGTGTGAACCAAGCGCTCGGTCTCGCGAACACGGCGACGCACATGGAGTGGTTTTTCGGCACGAAAGGCCTGAAGATCTCGGAGATCGGCGCGCGTCCCGCGGGCGAGCGCATCTGGGACATGCATCAGGCCGGCAACGAATTCGATCTCTATCTGTCGTGGGCTGACGCCGTTCTCTCCGGCAAAGTGAGCGGTACGCCGACGCGCAAGTACGCGACGGGCTCGGTGCAGATTCGCCCGCCGAAAGACGGTCGCTACGAGGGCCATCGCGGCGTCGAAATCGTGCAGCGCACGCTCGCGGGATCGATCCTCGAGAGCGAAGTCCCCGCTCCGGGCACACCGACGGAGCCGCTCGATCGGGGCTGGCACCGCAACACCTGGTTCCGTTTGCGCGACGAGAACTACGATCGCTTGCGCGAGAAGCTCGACTTCATCGCGCGGACGGTGAAGGTCCTCTGACCGATCCAGTCACACGCATGAACGCATCGCACTTGGCGCGCCTCTACGCGCTCACCCTTCTGATCGTTCTCTCGACGACGCGACACGCTTCCGCTCAACGTCCACCGACTCAACAGGACAGCGCGCGCATCCTGCACGAAATCCACGGACTCGAAGTGCTCGGGAGCGTGCTCTACATCGCCGCGCATCCTGACGACGAGAACACGCGCCTGATCAGTTGGCTCGCGAACGGCCGACAGATGCGCACCGCGTACTTGAGCCTGACGCGCGGCGATGGCGGCCAGAACTTGATCGGCTCCGAGCTCGGGCCCGCTCTCGGCATCCTGCGCACGCAAGAGTTGCTCGAAGCGCGTCGCATCGACGGTGGCGAACAATTCTTCACGCGCGCGACCGACTTCGGCTACAGCAAGAATCCCGAGGAAACCTTCGAGAAATGGGGCCGGGCCGCGGTGCTCGGCGACGTCGTGCGCGTGATTCGCACGTTCCGTCCCGACGTGATCGTCACGCGCTTCGACACGGATGGATCGGGCGGTCACGGGCATCACACGGCCTCGTCGATCCTCGCGCGCGAAGCCTTCGCTCTCGCGGCGGATCCAGCGGCTTATCCGGATCAATTACACGGGGAATTGCAGCCCTGGCAGACGAAGCGTCTGTTCTTCAACGGCAGCACGTGGTGGCGCGCCGAACTGGCTGAGATCGCGAAGAAGGAACCGGAACGCTGGATGGCGCTCGATGTCGGCGGATTCGAACCGCTGCTCGGGCTTTCCTTCACCGAGATCGCCGGGCGCAGCCGCAGTCTGCACAAGAGTCAAGGCTTCGGCGCCGCCGAGACGCGCGGATCGACGCTCGACTATGTGCGCCTCGACCTCGGAACCAAGTACACGAAGCCGGATCTCCTCGACGGCATAGAAACGACGTGGGCGCGCCTCGGCGAGGGCGGAGCCGCGGTGCAACGTGCGATCCGACAGATCGGCGCGAGCTTCGATGTGAATGCGCCGGAGGCGAGCGTCATGCAACTCGTCGAACTCGCGCGGACGATCGACGCGCTCGCCGGTTCGGACCACCCCGAGAGAGCCTGGGCGACGGTCAAGGCCGAGGCTGTGAGCCGCTTGATCCTGCAAGCATGCGGTGTCGTCGTCGAAGTCACGGCGAAGACGGCGCGCGCGTCTCGGGGCGAGCCTGTCGCAGTGAACATCTCGGCACTGCAGCGGCGCCCGACACCGCTGCTTGCGCTCGAGGAATTCGGTCTCTTGGGTGCCGATCCCAAACGCGAGCGCGAACCGCTCTCCGTCAACCGCCAGAGCCTGCGGAGCTTCACGTTCGAGACGTCGGAGGCGACGTCGATCGACGAGCCGCATTGGCTGACTGCTGCGGACCTCGGTCAGTCTTACTCGGGCGCAGCCGAGGCCGCGCTGATCCTCCCGATGACGCGCTCGGTGGCGACGCTTCGCACTGCCTTCGCCGTGGACGACGGCGACCGCGTGAGCGTGATCCAAGGACTCGCGCACACCTGGGTCGATCGCGTGGCGGGTGAGCGCGCGCGCCCGTTCGTGATCACGCCGATCGCCTCCGTGATCGTCTCCGATCCGGTCGCCCTCGTGCGTACGGATCGCACGAGTGTGAAGATCGCCGTCGAAGCACTGCGCGCCGATCTCTCGGGAACGTTCGAGGTCACGCTGCCCGACGGTTGGTCGCTCGACTCGAGGCCGGCGCCGATCGAGCATCTGAAATCCGGCGAGCGTCGCGAGGTTCTGCTGAACTTCGTTCGCGCGAGTGGAGCGCAACAGGGCCGTGCGCGAGTCGCCTTCGTGAGTCCCTGGGGTCGCGCGGACCGCACGCTGCGCGTGATCGACTACCCGCACATCCAGCCGCAGACGTGGTACACGCCCGCCGAGATCGTGCTCGTCCCGATCGATCTGGATGTGCGCGTCCAGCGCATCGGATTCATCGAAGGAGCGGGCGACGAGATGCCGGCGGCACTCGCGAGACTCGGCTTGGAAGTTCTGCGCATCGACCCCGCGAGCGCGACAGCGCAGGATCTGGACGCGTGCGACGCGATCGTCACTGGGATCCGCGCCTATAACACAGTGCGCGCGCTGACACGTTTTCAGGCCACGCTGCTGGCTTACGTGGAGCGCGGCGGAACGCTGGTCGTCCAATACAACACCAACGGCAACGACTTGGTGATGAAGTCGGCCGAGATCGGGCCGTTCCCGTTCTCTATCACGCGCGACCGCGTCACAGTCGAAGAAACTCCGCCGCAGTTCTCGGCGAACAAGCACCCTCTCCTCCATCAACCCAATGAGATCACGGCCGCTGACTTCGACGGCTGGGTGCAGGAACGCGGCGTCTATTTCACGGGTGACCTGGACCCGGCTTATGTGCCTTTGATCACGTGGAGCGACCCGGGAGAGAAGCCGTCCAGCGGCGCACTCATCGTCTGCGATCACGGCAAGGGACGCTTCATCTACACCGGTCTGAGCCTGTTCCGTCAGTTGCCGGCCGGCGTTCCCGGCGCGTACCGCTTGCTGGCCAATTTGATCCAGCGTCGCACGCAGCGCGAATGAACGCTTCGCAAGCGACGAGGAAACGCTGAAACCCCCATGAGTGCACTCGACTGGTGCGTCCTGCTCGGCACGCTCGGATTCATCGTCGCTTACGGCGTTTGGAAGACCCGCCGCGACAACACGAGCGAGAACTTCTTGCGTGGCGGTGGCGAAGATCGCTGGTGGGTCGTGGGCCTGAGCGTCATGGCGACGCAAGCCAGCGCCATCACGTTCTTGAGCACGCCTGGCCAAGGCTATTTGGACGGCATGGGTTTCGTGCAGTTCTATTTCGGGCTGCCCATCGCCATGTTCGTGATCGGCGCCGTCTTCATCCCCCTCTATTTCAAGTGGAAGGTCTACACCGCTTATGAATTCATCGGTCGACGCTTCGACAACCGTACGCGCGTACTGACGGCAGGCCTGTTCTTGATCCAACGCAGCATGGCTGCGGGCATCACGATTTATGCACCCAGCATCATCTTGTCCAAAGTACTGGGTTGGCCGCTCTCGTGGACGTGCCTGTTCATCGGCGTTCTCGTTATTTTGTACACGACGACCGGAGGAGCGCGAGCGGTCGGCGTCACGCACAAGCACCAAATGGCCGTGATGATCCTCGGCCTCTTCACGGCACTCGGGCTGATCGTCTACGCCCTGCAAGACTACATGTCGCTCGGTGAGAGCCTCGTCGTCGCCGACGCGCTCGGCAAACTCGACGTCATCGACACTTCGTTCGATCCGAGCAACAAGTACACGCTGTGGAGCGGCTTGATCGGCGGGTTCTTCCTGCAGCTCTCGTACTTCGGCACTGACCAGAGCCAGGTCCAGCGCTATCTGTCGGGACAGTCTGCGCAGCAAGCGCGATTGGGACTGTGGATGAACGGCGTCCTGAAGATCCCGATGCAGTTCTTCATCCTTCTGACGGGCGTCCTGGTGTTCGATTTCTACCTGTTCCATTCGACGCCGATCCATTGGAACGACGCTGTCCTCAGAGAAGCGCGTGCTGCAGATACGACGCCTGCGACTCGCGAACTGGAGAGTGCACACGCCGACGCGATGAAGCAGCGCGAGACGCTGGCGACGCGGTTTCTCGAATCACGACGTGCGAGCGATGCTGCCGGCGCTGACGCGGCGCTCGCCGAGCTGAAGGTCGTCGAAGCGCGCGACGTCGAACTGCGCGGCCGCTTCAAGGCGCGCGTCGCCGAGGTCCTGCCCGCTGCCGAGAAGAACGACAAGGACTACATCTTCATCACGTTCGTGATGGACCATCTGCCGATCGGCGTCATCGGCCTGCTCCTCGCGATGATCTTCTGCGCGGGGATGAGCAGCACGAGCGCAGAGTTGTCGGCGCTCGCGACGACGTGGGCGGTCGACATCTCGCGCACGAAGCGCAGCGACGCGGCCCAAGTGCGCTTCACGCAATTCGCAACGGTCGCGTTCGGCGTGTTGGCTCTCGGCTTCGCAGCGGTGTTCTCGCTCTTCGAGAACTTGATCCAGGCCGTCAACATCCTGGGCTCGCTCTTCTACGGGACCATCCTCGGCATCTTCCTCGTCGCGTTCTTCCTGCACCGCGTCGGCGGGACGGCAGTTTTCGTCGCGGCCCTGGTTGCGCAAACGGCGATCCTCATCATCCACTTCACGGACGTCGAGATCGCCTTCCTCTGGTACAACCTGATCGCCCCGGCCATCGTCGTCGTTCTGAGCCTGTTTTTTCAGACTTTCACGCGAGTACGCTCCTCGCCCTGAACAGAGCGCTCGCTATCTCGGCGGGGAGCGCGTAAATCGAGCCGGTGCATGCCGGGCTCCAATTCGTGACCGGTCTTGTTGCGGATCACGGACCCGGAGGACGCGCTCGCGCTCTGGTAACACTGCGTCTTCGCGGTACAACTCGGACGGATTTTTCCGTAGAATCCGCCCACCATGAAGCAAATCATCCTCTTCAGCGCGTTCATCGCGCTCTCCGCATCCGCGTTCACTTTCCTAGCTGGCGATTCTCGCGCGGCCACTGCGCAGGAAAAGAAGCTCGAACTCCCGCAGCCGAGCCCGGCGGCCACGCTCAAGCAGAAGGTCGGGATCACCGACGTCGACATCGAGTACTCGCGTCCAGGCGTCAAAGGCCGCAAGATCTTCGGCACGCTCGTCCCCTACGGCGAAGTGTGGCGCACGGGCGCCAATTCGGCGACCAAGGTCACCTTCAGCACCGACGTGAAGTTCGGCGGGCAACCGGTTCCCGCGGGCACGTACGCGTTGGCCACGATCCCGAACCAGGGCGAGTGGACCGTCATCCTGAACAAGGCCACGGATGGCTGGGGCACCTACGCCTACGACCAGAAGAACGACTTGGTCCGCGTCACCGCGAAGCCGATCGCTTTGAACGACGCGGTCGAGACGATGACGATCGGTCTGCACGACCTGCGCGACGATTCCGCGATCCTCGCCATCGAGTGGGACAAGGTTCGCGTGCCGGTGAAGATCGAGATCGACCTGGTCGCGATGCTGATGCCGCAGATCAAAGTGGCGATGGCCGCTGAAGGCAAGAAGCCTTATCTGCAGGCCGCGATGTTTTATTACGAGCACGACCTCGACCTGAAGCAGGCACTCGCGTGGATCGAGGAAGCGATCAAGGAAACCCCTGACGCTCCGTGGATCGTCTACCGCAAGGGCCTCGTCCAAATGAAGATGGGCGACAAGGCCGGCGCTCTCGCCAGCGCTCAAAAAGCCCTGGAATTGGCAGAGAAAAAGGGCGGTTCGGTCGGCACCGAGTACAAGCGCCTGAGCGAAGCGTTGATCGCGACCCTCAAGTAGTTCGAGCTTTGGAACTTGACGCGAGCGGCCGGCGGGACGAGTTCCCGCCGGCCGCTCGTCATTTCCGAACGGCGGTCGCGCCGCGGATCAGGTCTCGGGAAACACGTCGGGTTCGAAACTGCCGCGCCACCCGAGCCGTTCACGCAGTCGCTTGTACGCGTCGAATCCCGGCAGCGAGAGCAGCGGATACGGCGTCGCGTGACGCCGGATGCGCACTTCGTCGCCTTCGTGCAGCGGGTAGAAACCCTGACCGTCGACGACAAGCGTCGTGAGGCCGCTCGCATGCGTGACCGACAGCACGAGTTCGTGATCGCCGTCGATGACGAGCGGTCGATGCGACAGCGCTTGTGGACTGACCGGAGTCACGACGAATGCAACCATCGATGGCGCCAAGATCGGACCGCCCGCCGCCATCGAGTACGCCGTCGAACCGCTCGGCGTCGCCACGACGAGTCCGTCGCTGCGATAGTTCGTGACCCAATCGGCGCCGTCGCGCAGCGCGATCGAGAGCATGCCTTGGAACGCTCCGCGCGTGAGCACGGCATCGTTCAATGCGACCGCACGCGTCTTGCGACCTTCCGAGGTGAACTCCGCGACGAGACGCATGCGCGTCTCGACAACGGCGCGGCCCTCGATCACGAGCGCGAGGCTCTCCTTCCAATGCGACGCTTCGACCGACGCGAGGAAGCCGACGCGACCGAAATTGATACCGATGGTCGGAATCGGATCGTCAGCGAAGGCGCGCACTGCAGCGAGGATCGCGCCGTCGCCTCCGAGCACCACGACGAGATCGAAAGTCGGCTCGCTTGCCCGCTTCTCGCCACGCCGCTTGTAGAACTCGCGCACGTCGCGCTCGATCGTGACCGATTCGACGCGTGCTTCGAGCCAGGCCTTCAGGTCGCGCACGAGTTCGGTGACCGGGCTCTTGCCGGCGTCCGGAAGCACGAGGACTCGCGCCATTTTGGCCTTTTTTTCCGGCGTTTTCGGCGTCGCGGCCTGTCGAGCGGAGGGTTCCTTCTTCATGGCTGGACTCGCCCTCGGAAATCGCTCGCGACGATCGGTCGCGGTGCGCGCGAGATTCCACGGCTAGAGGTACGCATCAGACGAGTGTGGCCGTCGTCAAACTCTTCACGACGCGTTCGATGCCGTCGGCGTCGAGGCCGCACTCGGCGAGTTGCTCTTCGCGCGTCGTCTTGTGGTCGATGAAACGATCGGGAATCGCGAGCACGCGCACACGCGCACCTTGAATCGGAAGTGCATTCAACGCTTCGAGCACCGCCGAGCCGAATCCACCCGCGCGCTGGTGCTCCTCGAGCGTGACGATCCAGCGGTAGCGCGTCACATGCGCCGCCAACAAGTCGACATCGAGCGGTTTCGCGAAGCGCGCGTCGACGACTCCGAGTCGCAATCCGAGCTTGGCGAGTCGCTCGGCGCACAAGAGCGCTTGATTGACGAGCGCGCCGTACGCCCACACCACGATGCTGTCGCCCTCGAGCAACGTCTCGGCCCTGCCCGGCTCCATCGGGCGACGCTCGCTCTTGTGGATGCGTTCTTGTCCGGGTGCATTGTCGCGCGGGAAACGCAGCGCCACAGGCACTTCCAGCTTCAGCGACATCTCGAGCATGCGCTCCATGTCGGACGCATCGCGCGGCGCAGCCAAGACGAAGTTCGGCAGCGTGCGCAAGTACGCGATGTCGAACACGCCGTTGTGCGTCGGTCCGTCGGCACCGACGAGCCCCGCGCGATCGAGCGCGAGCACCACGGGTAGATTCTGCAACGCGATCTCTTGGAAAACTTGGTCGTAGCCGCGCTGCAAGAACGTCGAGTAGATCGCGGCGACGGGACGCAGGCCCCCCTTTGCCATGCCAGCCGCCATCGCGATGGCGTGTTGCTCGGTGATACCGGTGTCGTGCGTGCGCGTCGGAAAGCGCTCGCCGAAAGCGTCGACCCCTGTGCCCGAAGGCATTGCGGCAGTGATCGCGTGCACGCGTACGTCGCGCTCGGCCAGTTTGATCAACGCATCGGCGAAAGCCTTGGTGTAGGCCGGTCCGCCCGGCTGTTTCGACGATACTGGCGCGGGCAACTTCGCGGTGTCCCCGCCCGAATCGACGGCCTTTTCGGCGTGTTTTTCAGCCGCTTTCACTCCGTGCACACGCTCGGGATGCGTCGGTGCCTTCGGATGCCCCTTGCCCTTCTCGGTCAAGATGTGGAGCAGGACGACGCCTTCGAGTCGACGCGCACGCTCCAGATGCTCGACGAGCAGGTTGACGTCGTGGCCGTCGATCGGACCGACGTACGTGACGCCGAGCTCCTCGAAGATGTGCCCCGGCACCATCGCGTGCCGCATGACCTCGCCGATCTGATCGAGCGCGCGATCGACCTTGGGTCCGATCATCGGGATGGCCGTGATGAGGTTCTGCACTTCTTGATGCGCGCGCTGTACCAATCGGCTGGAGCGAATGCGCGACAAGTAGCGCGCGAGTCCTCCGACCGATTTGCTGATCGACCACTCGTTGTCGTTCAGGACGACGAGCAAGCGCTGTCCGCTCGCGGCGGCGTGGTTCAAACCTTCGAACGCCACGCCTGCGCCGAGCGCCGCGTCGCCGACGAAGCTCACGACGTGCGGCGGGTTCTTGCCCGAGCTTTCGGCCAGCGCGAGCCCGAGCCCCAAGCTGATCGCCGTGCCGGCGTGGCCCGTGTGGAAGAGATCGTATTCGGACTCTTCTTGATGCGTGAAGCCGCACAAGCCGTCCGTCTGGCGCAGCGTCGCGAAGCCACTCTTGCGGCCGGTCAGGATCTTGTGCGTGTAGCACTGATGGCTGACGTCGAACACCAAGCGATCGCGGCGAAAATCGAAGACGCGGTGCAGCGCGACGGTGATCTCGATCGTCCCCAAATTCGAGCCCAGGTGCCCGCCTGTCTTCTGCACGGTGTCGAGCAGGAAGGCCCGCACTTCGCTGCACAACTTGGGCAGTTCGGACTCGTGCAGTCGCTTCAACTCCGCGGGCGACTGCACGCGTTCGAGCAACGCCCCTGCGCCGCTGTGAGTCTTGTGATCTGGATCGGATGCGCGCGGTTCGCTCATCGGTGGACCTGTCCCTCGATTGTGGCCGATGTCACGGTGCTTTGAACAGAGTAGGACACGACTAGCCGCTTCAAGCTGAACGCACGAGCAATTCGCCCGGCAATTCGTAGAGGATTTCACCTTGTTGCGCGCCCAGGCGTTCCGCCGCGACGCGCGCTTCGTCCGCGAGTCGACGCGCTTCACGACGCGCGCCGTCGAGTCCGAGCGCGGCGACGATCGTGGGTTTCAACGCCTTCTCGTCCTTGCCCGGCGTTTTGCCGAGCGTGAGCGCATCACCCGTCACGTCGAGCACGTCGTCGACCGCTTGGAAGCACAATCCCAGCACGCGGCCGTACTGCGCCGCACGTTGACGTTCGCTCGCACCCTGGTCGGCGACGATCGCGCCCATCTCGCACGCGGCTGCGATCAATGCCGCAGTCTTCCAACCGTGAACGCGCTCGACGTCCGCTGGACTCACGCGCCCCTCGTCTCCGAGCACGAGATCGAGCGCTTGCCCACCGACCATGCCGCGCGAACCGGCGGCTTCGGCGAGGCACGAGACGAGCGACGGCACGTGTGCCGGAAGCGCGCCTGACAGCAGCAAGAACGCGTGCGTCTGAAGCGCGTCTCCGACGAGAACGGCCGTCGCTTCGCCGTAAACTTTGTGACACGTCGGCCGACCGCGGCGCAGATCGTCGTCGTCCATGCACGGCAGGTCGTCGTGCACGAGCGAGTACGTGTGCAGGCATTCGATCGCCGCCGCCGGCAATGCGCACGTCTCTGCGCTCGCGCCGAAGTGCAGCCCGATCCAGTGCACGAGTGCCGGGCGCAGGCGTTTGCCGCCGCTGAAAACGGCGTAACGCAACGCTTCGTGGAGTGTGCGCGGTTCGTCGGCCGCGCGCGGCAAGAGCCGGTCGAGCTCGCGATCCGCCCACATCTTCGCCTGCGCGAACCGCGCCTCGGTCGTCTCGCTCTGGCGCTCGCTCACTTTCACGCGCGCTCTTTGTGGTCCGGATCGCCGGCGTAGGGACGCAATGCGCCCTCGGCGTCTTGGGAGAGTTCCTCGACGCGCTTTTGAAAGCCCAGAAGAATCGTGCGGCAGTCCCCGAGCAGCGCGACGCCCTCCTGGTAGCGGTCGATCGAGGTTTCGAGGGCGAGTCCGCCGCCCTCCAGTTCGACGACGATCGCCTCCAGGCGCGCCAGGCGGGCGTCGAATCCGCTGGCGGGCGCCACGTCGGTCTTCTTCGGGGTCAGGGCCATGTGAACGCTCAGTCTAGAGAGCGGAAAGGACTTCCCAAAGTCTCTGCTCCGGAACGCTGGAAGCGGGTTCGCCGATTGCCGCTACCCCGCGAGGGGGATAGAATCCGATACGCGTTGCCAGACTCTCTCTCTCCACTGCTTCCAAACTCTCCAGTTCTCTGGATGGTAAGGCTGCCCGAGGAACGCACTCTCTCCGCCACACCCTGGCTCGCAACTGGTTTTTCCCTACATGAAAGTCTCCCTGATTTACGCGAAGTCGCAGGCCATCCGACAGAAGGCCGCTGAAGTCTTCGCAGACGAGACCAAACAAAAAGGCGAGCTGGCGCGCGACGAGATCTATCCGCCGCTCGGCATTTCGATTCTGGGCGCAGAGCTCGAAGCCCTCGGACACGAAGTCAAACTCTTCGACGATTCGATCGAGGAGATGGATTCGCTGCGCGAAGCGATGACATGGGCGGACTTGGTCGGCATTTCGTCGCTCACTCCGAACGCACGCCGCGCGCGTGAGCTCGGCAAGATCGCGCGCGACGAGATCAAGCGTCCGGTCGTGATGGGCGGCCCGCACCCGACGACGAACCCCGAGTTCTTCCTCAACGCCGGCGCCGCGGACATCTGCGTGCAAGGCGAAGGCGACAAGACTCTCCCTGAGATCATCGATGCGCTGAACGATCGCTCCAAGTGGGAGAGCATCGAAGGCATCACGTTCTTGAAGGACGGCCAAATCTTCGCGACGCCGCGCCGCGCGCTCGTCAAGAAGATGGACGAGATCCCCTTCCCCGCCTACCACCTGTGGGACATCCCGAAGTTCATGAAGTTGATGGTCAACCCGGGCGTGACGCTGATCACGTCGCGCGGTTGCCCCTACGCGTGCACGTTCTGCGACGCCGAGATGACGCCGCGCCAATACCGCGCGATGACGCCGGAAAAGACGGTCGATCTCATGGAGATGATCGTCAAGAAGTACAACCCGCCGCAGCTGGTGCTCTTCGACGATCTGTTCACGATTCAACGCAAACGCGTGATCGCGATCTGCAAGGAGATCATCAAACGCGACCTGTTCTTCGAGTGGGTGTGCGAGTCGCGCGTCGACACGATGGACTGGGAAATGCTGCGCTGGATGCGCAAAGCCGGCTGCGTGAAGATCTACTACGGTCTCGAGTCGGGCAGCCCGGATATGCTCGTCACGATGAAGAAGGGCGTCACGCCCGACAAAGTGCGCGCCGGTGCGAAGCTGAATCGCCAGCTCGGCATGTACTTCAAGTTCTTCATCCTCTACGGCTTCCCGCAGGACACGGTCAAAGATCACCGGTTGACCGAAGAGTTGATCGCCGAGACGCGCTGCAACGCAGTGTGCTGCTCGATCTTGCAACCGATTCCCGGCACCGAGGTGTACGAGGAATTGAAGCCGTACTTGATCAAGGACGTGGCCGAGATGGAGTTCCACTACTGGCACTCCACGGAATCGTTCAAGCACCCGAACTTCACGCACGAAGAGCTGCATCAAGAGCGCGATCGGTTGTTGAAGGCTCACGCACGCGCGACGAAGGGTTTGATCCCGAAGTTGAAGCGCAAGGGTGAGCGCTTGATGGCGATGATCCGCCATCCCGAGATCATCGCGGACCTGTTCGAGATCCGCGCGCGTCGCAAGCGCTACCTGAAGCGCGTCTCCGAGAGCGACTGGGCCTACACGCAAAATGCGCAGCGCGACATGACCGGCTTGCAAGTGCCGAACGTCACGGCCGACTGATCGGTTCGAGACAACTCGTGTGATACAAGCGGGGCATCATGACGATGCCCCGTTTCACTTCCATCGCGACCGCGCTCGTCGCCCTCGCCGGCGCCGCATTTCTCTCCAGCTGTCCTGACGCCGGACCCTCGACCGGGCCCGAGCTGTACCGCGCCTGGGGCTGCGTCAACTGCCACGCCGAGAACGGCTCGGGCGTAGGCGGGCTCGGGCCGACGCTCAACGGCAAGCAGAGTCACTGGTCGAGCGACACGCTCACGCAGTACCTGCGCAATCCGACTGGTTTTGCCGCAAAGGATGCGCGACTCAAGGAGCAAGGCCGCAACTTCATGTCGCCGATGCCGCCGGTGCTCGTGCAGGACGAAGCCGCTGTGGCGCGCCTGGTCGAGCACGTTTCGACGCTGTTGCGCTGACAGGCTTTATTTGGGGACGGTTGGGATCCGGGCCACGTGTCTCAGGGAGATGTGGCTGGAGTCAGTCATGGCGAAAAAAGGGGGGGGGACGCGAAGGGCGCTGTAAGGCACAGCGACACGCGGCCGGAGTCATGTATGTCGGGATCATGTGGGGTTTGACCGGGGCGGACGCGAAGGGCGCTGTAAGGCAACAGGGGACCGGCACAGAATCCTCCGCTGGCTGGTCGCGGCGAATTCGCCGCGACTACGTCTTGACGCCCACCCACACTCCGTCCCCAAGCGGCACGATCACGCTCTCCAACCTCTTCTCCCCCGCCATCACTTCATTGAAGCGCTGAATCGCCGGCGCTTCGCGATCCCTCGGCTGTCGCTCGAGCACTTGCCCAAACGCAAACGCGTTGTCGACCAGTACCAACCCGCCCGTACGCACGATGCGCAGTGCGTGCTCCAAATACGTGGGATAGTTGGTCTTGTCCGCGTCGATGAACGCCGCATCCGCCGAGTTCGCAGGCAACGTCGCGAGCACGTCGGCCGCGCGACCTTCGAGCACGGTGACTTTGTCCGCCACGTCGCTCTTCGCGATCCACTCACGCGCGAAAGCCACGTGTTTCGGCTCCAATTCGATCGTCTGGACGCGTCCCCCATCCGGCAACGCGCGCGCCATCTGGATCGCCGAGTACCCGGCCAGAGTGCCGACCTCGACGACGTCGCGGACCTTCGCCGCACGCAACAAGATGCGCATGAACGCGGCTTGTTCCGGCGCGACCCAGATCGCCGGAATGCCTTGCTCGCGCGCCGTGGCCTTCAACTGTTCGAGGAACGGATCGTCCTTGCGCGTACGCGCCGCGATGTACTCGAAGTGCGCGCCTGAGAGTACGTTCGAATGATCGGACATCAGAGTTTTCCGCGCGCAGGGACGACGATGGGTACGCTGCGACCGTCTGCGCTCGCGCGCTCGATGTATGCGAGATGACGACCGTAGACGGGCTCGAGAATTTCGCGCCGCAACACCTGCTCGGGACTCGCATCGATCACGACACGACCGGCGTTCATGAGCACGATGCGCGTCGCGAACTGTGCCGCCAAGTTCAGATCGTGCGTGACCACGAGTGCTCCGCGCCCCTGTTGCGCGAGCGAGCTCACCAACTCGAACACCTGGATCTGATGCTCGGGATCCAGCGCATTCGTCGGCTCGTCGACGAGCAACGATTCGGCCTCTTGCGCGACCGCGCGCGCGATGAGGACGCGCTGTCTTTGGCCGCCCGACAACTCCGTCATCGCTCGCTCGGCGAGGTCGAGCGCATCACACGCGCGCATCGCTTCGGTCGCGGCATGTTGGTCGGAGCCGCTTTGCGAACGGCCCAGAAGCGCCGCCGCGAAACCGCGCTGGCGATGCGCGTAGCGTCCGCCGGTCACGAACGTGCGCACGCTCACCTCGGGCACCGCAGGCAGGAACTGCGGCACGAGCGCGATGCGGCGTGCGCGCTCGCTCGGACTCAGCGTCTCGATCCGTATTTGGGGAGCGACCGTCACCCGGCCCGCGTCAGGCGACAAGAGTCCGCTCAAGACCTTGACGAGCGTGCTCTTGCCCGAACCGTTGGGGCCGATCACGACGACCAACTCGCGAGGACACACTTCGATGTCGACGTCGACGAGCGCGTGTGGTCCCGACGGATAGCGGTAGGCCAGCGACTCGCCGCGCACGATCGGGTCGGAGCTCGGACCAGAGCTCACGCGCGAACGCCGGACGAGTCCCACTCGAAGCTCATCGGGATCTCGACATTCGCTGCCAACGATTTGTGCACCGGACACGTGTGCGCCGCGCGCTCCAACGTCTCGCGTGCGCGAGCGTCGAAGGTGCCATGCATGCGGATCGTGACGGTCAGCTTGCCGATGCGGCGCGCCGGATCGGCGACCATGTGCTTCACCACGGACGCCTCGGATCCCTCCATGCGCCAACCGTGTCGTTCCGCGACGACAGCCATCGTCGTCAGGATGCAGGTGCCGAGTGCAGTCGCGACCAGATCGGTCGGCGAAAAACTCTCACCCTTACCTTGATTGTCGACGGGCGCGTCCGTCACGAGCTGCGTTCGCGAAGGAGCGTGCACTGCGGCGCAGCGCAACGAGCCCTCGTACTTCATCTGGATCTCTACCACGTGTGACGTCTCCTCGGCCGATGTCGCGGAGAGTCTACTAAGGATCGTCAGCGCGCGCGCCAGACGATCGCGCCGTTGACCACGGTCGCACGCACGGAACCCTTCAGGAGGTCCTCCGGTTCCGCAGTGGTCGGATCGACGCTGAGCACGGTCATGTCACAAGCGAATCCGGGCTCGAGTCGCCCGCGACGATCGTCCTGGAAAGCTGCGAACGCCGCACCGCTCGTGAATCCGGCGAGTGCCGCGGCGCCATCGAGTCGTTGGTCGACGACGGTGTTCTGGCCCGCGAGTTCGAGCGTCTGACGCGTGCGCGCCGCGTACAAGCCGCGCAGTGGATCAGGATTTCCGTACGGAAAATCGCTACCGAAGGCGAGGCGACCGAGTTCGGGGGCGAGCGCTCTCCACGCGTACGCGCCGCGCGTGCGTTCGGGGCCGAGCCGCTCGGGCACCCACAAGAGATCCGCCGACGCGCGCACCGGCTGCATCGACGGGATCACGCCGAGTTCAGGAAAACGCGGCCAATCCTTGGGCGTGACGACGAGCGCGTGTTCGATGCGCGGACGCAGATCGCGAAAGCCCGGCACCGCGACGATCATGCGGCTGAACGCGTCGAGCACCATGCGATTGGCGCGGTCGCCGATCGCCTGTACGGCCGGTTGGAGTCCCGCGCGCGCGACTGCGGCGAGTCGTGCGTTGAAATCGTCCTCGCTGATCGCGAGCCGCCCCCTTTCGAGGGGTCCGTCGGAGTAGTCGTCGAGCAGCGCCGCGCCGCGGCTGTCGAGCGAACCGTCGACGACGATGCGCACGCCCGGTACGGACAACATGTCGAGTGGATCAGGTGCCTTGGGCAGGCCGGTCAACGTTTCGGGCTTGACGTCGCCTTTCAAATCGATGTAACCGACGACGCGCAGCATCAACTTCTGATGGCGGCGCAAGTCGTCGAGCAAGGCGAGCGTCGAGCGCGTCATGCCCATGTCGTGAACGCAGGTGATGCCGTGAGACAACAGCAATGCTTGCGCCGACATGAAATGCTTGGCGCGCGTCGTCGCGTCTGCCGACGGCATCACGCGTTCGACGAGGTCGCAAGCCGTGTCGAGCAGGACGCCGCTCGCGCGCTTGCCTTCGTCGAGCACGACGCGGCCGCCCTGGACCTTCAACTCGGGCTCGAACACTTGATCCAACTTCGCGATCGAGAGCGCGGCCAGGTTCACGAGCGCAACGTTGCCGCCGGCGCGCTCCAGGTAGACCGGATGCTTCGAAACGGCGGTGGAGAGCAGAAAATGGTGCGGGTAGCCGCTGCTGGCCCAGTTGGCGTCACTCCAACCGAAGCCGCGGATCCAGGTGCCTTCCTTGAGATTCGCCGCGCGCACTTTGACGCGCGAGATCAGGTCCTCGAACGACGTCGTGGTCGACAAGTCGAGCGCGTCGAACGTGCGCGCGAGCGCCGCCAAATCGCCGTGCGCATCCTGCAATCCAGGGACAGCGACGGCGCCGTTCAGGTCCTCGAGGGTCGCGCCGCGCGCGTCGGGGCGCGCCGACAGCGCGTCGAACGAGCCGGTCGCCACGACCTTGCCGTTCGCTGCGAGCAGCGCTTCGACGACTCCTCCACGCTCGTCGTTCAAGACGATGCGCCCATTGTGGAACAGCATGGGCTGCGACTGAGCCGCGCCGGATGCCGCTACGGCGATCCAGCCGAACCACGCACAGAGCGCTCGGATAGGGAGGGACATGGGAAGGATGACCGGGGAAGGATCGGCGCCGGCCTCTCTTCGAATGGAGGCGATTTCCCGAAAATGCCCTGTGTCGGAAAGTCCTTCGCGACGCGATGCCGACGCGCCGCCCGATGGTAGTTTTCGCGCATGACATCCCTCTCGAATCGGCGCGCCCTCGTCACGGGCGCATCTTCCGGCATCGGTGCACGCACGGCGATCCATTTCGCGCGCGGCGGCGCGCATGTGTTCTTGGTCGGCCGCGATCGCGCGCGCCTCGAGGAAACCGCGGCCGATTGTCCGCGCTCGACCGTGATCGTGCTCGACGTGCGCGATGCGGACCTCGTGCAGCGCGAACTCTCGAAGCTCGATTGCGATCTCGTCGTGAACAACGCGGGTATGGCGCTGGGCGCGGACAAGTTGCCGCTCGGTGACGCACGCGAATGGAGCACCGTGATCGACACGAATGTGAAGGGCGTACTGCACGTCGCGCAAGCCACGCTGCAGTCGATGGCTAGCGCGAGCCGAGGCGATCACGTCTTCTTGGGCAGCGTCGCCGGTCGTCAGGTGTATCCGGGTGGCAGCGTGTACTGCGCGACGAAACATGCCGTGCGCGCGATCTACGAAACGCTGCGCTTGGACATGGCCGGCAGCGGCGTGCGCTTCACGACCGTCGATCCGGGAATGGTGCAGACCGATTTTTCGCTCGTGCGTTTCCGCGGCGATCGCGATCGAGCCGCCGCCGTGTATCAAGGCGTCTCGCCGCTCACGCCCGACGACGTCGCCGAAGCGATCGTGTGGGCGGTCACGCGTCCGCAGCACGTGAACATCGGCGAGATCGTGATGTGGGCGTCTGCTCAAGCGAGCACGACGGTCGTCACCCGGCGCGGTTGAACGGCTCGACCTGGCGTTCGCGCGGAGCGTGCGCCAGCGGCGCGGTCACGATCAAGACGTCGAGGTCCTCGGCTGCGCGACCCGCTCGAGCGATCGCCGCTTCGGCTCGCGCGGTGATGCGCTCTGTGTCCGTGCCCAGCGCTTCGTCGATCCACAAGACGACCGTCGCATCGTCAGCCGCGCGTGACAGGCGACTCGCGAGCGTCTTGTCCCAAGCGCCTTCCGTGCTGGAAATGCCGATGATTTCGACGCGAGCACGAGAACCGGCCAGACGTTCCTCGGGCGTGGGCAAGCCCAGATCGGCGAGCACGCGAGCCAGGCGTTCGTCGGAGAGTGCGCGCGACCTCGAGCCTCGCTCCAGGATCGCGGAGGCGGCGGATCGCTCACTTTCGACCGAGCACACACGTGCAGCCGAGCGCCGCGCGAGCCCTTGGTGAACGGCGAAGTTCCGCGCCACATCCAACAGTGCGCGCTGCGCCAGAGTCTCGTCCCCCGCGGCGAACCAGGTGCCGTCGGACTCGTCCAGGATCTCGAGCGCGGCTCCGCTCGCAGAACAAGCCAGCACCTTCTCGGAAGTCGCCAGGTCGAGCGCTGCAATCCCCCACGCGTCGCGATCTTGAATCGAGCACACTGCGTCGACGGCAGCGAGTTCACGTTGCCAAGCGAGCGAACCTGGGACCGTGACGCTCTGAGCGACTTCGAAACCGTCGACAGCTAGCATCGACCCACCCACGTTCAAGAGACGCGGAGTCCGGACCGCGGCACGTCGATCCTCTGCGCGAGTTCCGCTGCCCGGCGCGATCACGTGCGTCTTCGAGCGCTCGATTCCGAGTGAAGCGCAGAACTCTCCTTGCGCGAAGTTCGGCACCCACACTTCGTCGCAATCAGCCAGAAATGCAGCTGTTTCGGCGTCGAGCGCGGTGCAGTCCACGATGACGAACGCGACTTGGCGAGCGTCGCGTCGCAGCGGGAGGATCGCGCTCGTCCTGCACACTCGCGACAACTCGCATTGGCGCACGATCGTGGTCCCGGTCGCGCGGACCGCGGAAGCCGCTTCGAACTCGCTCGCGACGGATCCATCGCCCGTGTCGAGCACGGCGACGCGGACACGGCTCGCGATGAGACCGCGCACGTGTCCGCGAGCCGTTCGGCCCGCTGCATCGTCCGCACTCACCGGCCCGATCCACACGAATTCTTCTTGCTCACTCATCTTTTCGAAGACCTTTCGGACAGACGCTTCACACGTTCGACGATGTCGCGCGCGACGATGCGGCGATCGAATCGAGTCAATGCACGTTCACGAGCCACGGCACCGACTGCGCGGGCATGAGCCCGATCACGATGCACGCGCACGAGTTGATCCTTCAGTTGCGAAAGGTCCGGCTCGCCCCAACGATGACCCGCGTAGAGCGGCTGTTCTTTCACGGCGTCGTCGGGAACCGGAACGATGCTCGCATCGACCAGGAAGCTGTTCTCGTCGTCCATGAACTCTTGATTGCCGCCGAAACGCGTGCCGATCGTGGGCAAGCCCGCTGCCATAGCTTCGAGCAACGGCCGTCCCCAACCTTCACCGCGACTGGGCATCACGTACGCGTCGCAGCGCACGTAGAGACGGACGAGGTCGTCGCGCGACAGGGACTCGGAGAGGAGCAGGATCGTCGGAGTCGGCGAGTTTCCACGACCGAGTTCGCGCCGCAGGAAGTCGCGCAATTTGGCCTGGATTTCGCGCGGTTGGAGCCCGCTCGAGCTGTGGACTTTCAAGATCAGCGCGACGTCGTCGCCAGCGCGGAACGATTCGACGAACGCGCGCACGAGCAGGTCCCAGCCCTTGCGCCGACTCCAGTCGAAGATCGAGAGGAAGTTGAAACTGCGCGCGCCTGCGACGGCGAGCGGCGACGGCAGACGTTCGAAGCGCTGCGCGTCGAGAGTGCCGTGGATCACCTGGACGCGTGCAGCGTCCAGTCCGGAGCGCACGAATCCTTCCTTTTGCCACGCACTCGGCACCCACACTTCGTCGAGCAGTGACAACGGTTCGATCCAACTCGCGGGTGCGCGATCGGTTTCGAACATCGTGCGGCCGACGGTGGCGAGCATGCCCGGAACGGGTTTCATCGTGCATCCGAAACCGTGATGGACGGCGACGCCCGCCTCGAACAGCACAGCGCCGCTCGTGCGCGAGAGCACTTCGCTCTCCGTGCTCGAGAGCGGCACTGCTCGGCCCCAAGCCACAGGCAGCGAACGCACGCGAGCTCCGATCGCATCGAGCCCCATGACGAAGTCTCGTCCTTCGTCTGCGTATCCGCTCATGTCGAGGAGCGGCCCGCTCCACATGATGGGCGCGCCGACGGCGGCGCTCGAGGGCGATCTACGGCGCGGTGCCTTCCGCGCGTCGGCGTGAATTCCCTCGACGATGCGCGCGAATCGTTCGGCACCGTGGGCGGCACTCCATTCGGCGAAGACGCGCTCGCGCGCACGCTCGCCTTTCGCGCGTGCTTCGTCGCGTTGCTCGAACACGCGCCGCATGAGCCGGCTCGTGTGTTCGACGCTGGGTCGCGCCCAGTGGTGATCGGCTTCGTAGTAGGGATTCTCGGCCGTTTGTTCGGCGTCCACGGGTTCGAGGCCGTCGATCGGAATCGTGTAGCCGACGTCGTCGTCGAGGAAGTCGAGATGTCCGCCCCAGCGAGTGCCGATCGTCGGAAGACCGGCGGCCATCGCTTCGAGGAATGGCAGACCGAAGCCCTCGCCTCGCGTCGGGAGCACGTAGGCATCGGCCGCCGCGTACAGAGACGGCAGATCGTTCTCCGAGACGAAATTCTCGATCAATTCGATGCGCGGAGCCTCGTCGGGGTCGACACCGAGTGCAGCCAAGTGCTCGGCGATGCGCGTGCCGAGCGGAGGATCCTTGCGCTCACCTGGATAGGCGCGGATGACGAGCCGCACGTCGTCCGAGCGACGGAACGCGCGCACGAACGCTTCGAGCAAGACGTCCCAACCCTTGCGCTTCGTCCATTGGAAGACGGACAAGAACGTGAACGCAGGTGCTCCCGCGAGCTCGAATTTGGCGACGTCGCGCGTGAACCGTGACAAGTCGAGCCCGGGCTGGAACAACACGATCTTCTCGCGCGGGACGCCCGCGGCGACGAAGGTTTCGACGTTGAAGCGACACGGCACCATCACGCGATCGAGGCGCGACAACTCCTCGGCCCATCCGCTCGGCAAACGATCCGTCTCGAACATCGTGAAGCCGACGTGCGCGATCGCCGTCGGATTCTGCACGCACGCGTTCGAGAAGAAGCGATAGCCGTCCCAACCGACAGGCGGATGGAAAGCGACGTGCACGGCGTCCTCCGGCCGTGCGGACAACAAGTCGCGAAAACCAGAGAGGAACTGCGGCGATTGAGCCGCGAGGAACGCGCGGTCGCTGGCGTAGGCTTGCAGCCCCGTCACGACTCCGTGCGCTTTCAATTGGGGCAGCAGCATGCGCGTGATCCGCGCGTAACCGCTCCAATTGAACGGCGCGGCGCCGAACACGAGCGGAGTCTCCAGCGACGACGACGCCGAACACGAAGACCCGACGACCGGCGTCGAAGTCGTGGCAATCGCCTCCGCTCGCGACGTCGTCGCGCGAGCAGACGACTGCGCCTGGTTCGATGGCTTCGCCGACAGCGACGTCGGGGCCGCGTCGATTCCGCGCGACGGTACTACGAGCGGTGCTCGACCGCTCGTGCATGCAAGGGCCAAGCGCGTCAGTGCGACGTCCGCAGCATGTTCCCAGGTGAACCCGGCGCGGATCTTCTGCCGCGCTAGCCGACCCTTCGCGCGTGCACGATCCGGGTGACGCGCTATGTCGCGCAGAATGGCGGCCAGCGCGTCGACGTCGGGTTCGAACACGATTCCGCGCTCGAGCAGCTCGATCGATCCTACGCGGGCCTCGCTCATGCGCACTTCGCGCGCCGGGATCAGATACGTCGTCACGTCGTCGCAGAAGTCGAGTGCGGGGCCGCCTCCGGTGACGACGACCGGCAGTGCGCACGCCATCGCTTCGGCGATCGGAAGCCCGAATCCTTCGGCGAGGTAGGGATGCACGAGCACGTCCGCACCCGTGAAAAGACCCGGCATTTCGTGGTCGGCGAGCGTTTCGTCCGAGTACACGATCTGCGCTGAGCCTGGAGTCGCCGCGGCCTTGCGCACGAGGGCGGCCAACGTCTGTCCGGCGTACACGGTCCCCGCGCCGAAGTCCTTCACGATCAGGGCGACGTCGTCGCTCGAGTCGAAAGCGCGCTTCCAGGCTTCGAGCAGAATGTGCACGCCTTTGCGCGGCAAAGCTCCGCCCACGAAGAGGAACTTCAGCGTCTTCGTCGTCCCGAAGATCCGTTTCACGGCACCGGGATGAAAGCGCTGCGTGTCGGCGCCGTTCGGTACGACGACGACGCGTTCTGAATCGATTCCGGCGCGCAGATACGTTTCGCGCACCCACGTCGACGGGACCCAGACTTCGTCGACGCCCCGCTGGATCGGTTCGACCCAAGCGCGCGGCAGGGAGCCGTACTCCCACGGTTGGATGACGATCAGCTTTTCGTTCGAGGAGCGTGCGAAATTCGGCGGCCAGTGATGACGGATGACGACGTCGCTCGCGGAGCGATTCGGTCGCGCCAAGTGTTCGGCCAGGCGCGCGTGCGATCCGTTTCTCGGCTGGAACGCGTCAGGTTCGACCCGCGTGAAATCGATTCGGTGTCCGCGGTCCGCGAAGCACGCGGCGAGTTCACGGTTCACGACGGCCAACGAGTGATGCGCGAACAACGCGCCCTCGAAACGGATCGCGAGCGAGGAAGTCGAAGGCGACGCAGGGCGGGAACGAGATAGGACGGCCTGATCCATGCCCGATCCATCGGACCGAGAAGGCTTTTCCTTGATGCGCCGCGCGCGTCCAGCGTTTTGGACGCCCATGCATTCCTAGCGTCGGGAGTGTTCAACCCGTGGCTCTGCCGGTGTCGAAAAGAATGGACATGTCCGCCCCCACACGCGCCGCGACGATCCTGGTGGTCGACACCGAGGAGAACGCGCTCGAGCTCGCCCAATGTCTGCGCCATGCGGGGTACGCGGTCGAAGTCTGTCACCAGGCCGCGCGCGCCAAGCGCTTGCTCGAGGAGCGCAGTTTCGGAGCCGTCGTGTGCGATCCCGAAGCGATCGAACTCGACATCGGCGCGCTGATCGGTTCACTCGCCGACGCGCCTGCGTGGATCGAACTGGCTGGATTCGGCTCGGTCGAAGACGCAGTTGCGGCAGTGAGACGCGGCGCTTCCGATTACATCCAGCGCCCCTTCTCCGACGAGCAGGTGCTCGTTGCCGTGGCGCGCGCACTCGAACGCCGCGCGTTGAAGAGCGAGAACGAGGACTTGAAAGCGCGGCTGTCCGATCGCTTCGGCATCGGGAATCTCGTCACGCGTGATCCGGTCGTGCAACGCATCCTGCAATCGATCGAAGCCGTCGCCGACACGCGTGCCACGATCCTGATCGAGGGCGAGAGCGGCACGGGCAAGACGCTGTTCGCGCGCACCGTTCACCAACAGTCAGGTCGCGCACGCGGACCGTTCGTCGAAGTCAACTGCGGCGCACTGCCCGACGCGTTGCTCGAGAGCGAACTCTTCGGACACGTCAAAGGCTCGTTCACAGGCGCCTCACGCGACAAGATCGGCAAGTTCGAAGCTGCCGATCACGGCACGATCTTCCTCGACGAAATCGGCACGGCGTCTCCCGAATTGCAAGTGAAGCTGTTGCGCGTGTTGCAAGATCGTGTGTTCGAACGCGTCGGCGACACGAAGACCCGCGTCTGCGACGTGCGCGTGATCGCAGCCACGAACGCGCGCCTCCTGGAAGCCGTGAAGTCGGGCGCCTTCCGCGAAGACCTCTACTGGCGCCTGCGCGTCATCGCGTTCGAACTGCCGCCTCTCCGCGAGCGACCGACCGACTTGCCGTTGCTCGCCGAACAGTTCGTCACGCGCTTCGCCAACGAACACGGCCGGGGCGCGAAAACACTGTCCGACGAAGCGCTCGCTTCCATCGTCGCGCACCGTTGGCCGGGCAACATCCGCGAGCTCGAACACGTGCTCGAACGCGCCGTGCTGTTGTCGCGCGCGAGCACGATCGAAGTGCTCGACCTGGGCTTCGAGCGGCCTGCGAGCGCGAAGCCGAAAGAGCCCGAAATGGCGGCAATCTCGCCGGTTTTCGCGTACCGACCCGGCGAGCCTCTCAGAGTGGCGCTGGAGACTCCCGAGCGCGCGATCATCGAAGCCGCACTGCGTCATTGCGGCGGGAGTCGCCAAGAAACAGCGCGCATGCTCGACGTCAATCGCACGACGCTCTTCAACAAGATGAAGAAGTACAAGCTCATGGAGTTCCAGCGGGGCGCGGAGTAAAAAGAACGGTCACCGTCGCCATGAAACTCAGCAATTGGATCCTGTTCGGACTCGCGCTCGCGCTCGTGCTCGGCGTGTTGGCGATGGTCGCCCGGCAGGCGAAGATGACTCCGACGGAGTTCTTCGCGATCGTCGAGGAACGCGCCAAGAAGGGCACGGCGGATCGCGAACAGACGATCGCCAATCTCGACCAAGTGCTCGATCGTGCCACCGACGTCGGCGACGTCGAGCTCGGCACGCGCGCGCAACTCTTGCGCGGCCTCACGTTGATGGACCTCGGTGCTTACGATCGCGCGCGCGACGACCTCTCGGCCGTGGCGGCTGCGCGGCCGGGCGACATCGCCGTCGAGAACGATCTCGCCGAGCTCGAAGCGCGCTCCGGCGATTTCCGCGCGGCGCAGGAGCGCGTGGCGAAGATGATCCAGCGCGATCCGTCGAACTTGTCGGCCTACGTGCGCCTGGGTCGACTGCACCAACAAGCTGCGGACCGTACGATCGCGCGCACACTCGAGATCCTCAATCGCTCGCTGATCCCCGAGAACAGCGCGCGCGCTCGCGTGTTGCTCGAGAACTCGACGGCCCTGATGCCCGGCGATCCGCGGCGCGTCGCGTTGTCGGACGAGCTGCGGCTCATGCTCGCCGGCGGCACGCCGGGCATGCTCGAAGACGCCATCAATTCGGCGGACCAGGCGTGCGCCGACCTCGATGCAGCGCGCCAGGCGTTCACGAGTTCGCTAGAGCATGGAGTGGAACCCGAGGCGCTCGCTGCGCTGATCACATTGTTCGAGCGCGCGCAGAAAACTCCGCTCGGCGTCGATTTGGGAACGGTCACGTTGCGCATGGCAGCCTTGCGCCAAAATCCGGGCTTCCAAAAGGCCTTGCTGGCTGGGTTGGTCGAGCTCGGTCGGATGCGCTACGCCGCCGACTTGGCGCAGCTCTGGACGGACGACAAACAGCCCAACGTGAGCGCCGACCTCTACGCGGAAAGCTGCGTCATTTTTTGGGAGACGAAGCGCTACGCACCGCTGAGCTTCGCAGCTTGGCAGTTGTCGCGCATCGGTAGCGCGCACCAGATCGCGTGGTCGTACCTGTACTCGGGCCTGTCCGGCATCGAGCTCCGCAACGTGCAGGACGGACGCCAGTTCCTGTACAGTTTCTGCGCGACCGACGCGCCCGATCCGTTCCCGAAAGCACGCGCGATCGCGTACCAATACATCGCGCGCGCTTGCAAGGCACTGGGTGAGCCGATCCCCGAGCGCACGGCCCTGCAAGGGTTGATCGACCTCGAACCCGAGCTCGATCCCGAAGCCTGGTTGCGCCTCGCCGAATTGCAGATCGCGTCGCCCCACGGCGGCTATCGCGAGCCGGAGATGCGTTGGGCGCGTGGGATGAGTCTCCTGCCCAAGCGCACCGCCGAACTCTTTCCGCGCTGGAGCGAGATGGGTTCGCAAGAGCTACGTTCCGTCGGCTTGGATCTCGCAGCCGTGCGCTCCGACCTGCAGCACGCGAAGATCTGGTCGCCCTCGGCCGACGCATCGCCGTACGAATTGTTTCGACTCGCCGAGGTGCACGCCGATGCCGGAGACGTGCTGCGCGCCTCCAATCACGTGCGCAAATTGCTCGAGAACATGCCCGGTTTCGTGCCCGCCCTCGATCTCGCGATACGCATCGCGGAGATGGAGAAGAAGCCCAAGGAGCGCATGGCGTACTTGCTCGAGCGCGTGAGGCTGGCCGGTCGCACGAGCGCGATCGACAAGATCCTGCGCGACTTGCCGCTGGTCGAGCTCAGTCCGCGCGACTTGTTCGCGCTCATGCGCGCCGACCCCGATCGCACGGGACGACTCGCGCTCGCCGAAGGTCTGGCGCGCGCGGGTCGAGCCGACGAAGCGCTCGCGCTCATTCAGCAACTCGGACCGGACACGCTCGGCGACGAAGGTCAGCGCTTGATCGGACGCCTGCATCTCGCGCGCCATGAACCCGACAAAGCGTTGGCCGCGCTCGCGCCTCTCGCGCCCGCGATCTATGCGCAGCCGCAAGGACTGGAACTCTTGGTGCGCGCCGGAGTCGGCGCAGGCGATCACGTGCGCATGACGCAGCTCGGTCTCGACCTCGCACCGTTCGTCGGAGGCGGATCGAACGACGATCCGAGCACGGGCAGCCAGGCCGAGTTCACGCTGACACGCGCGCGCACCTTGTGGGTCGTCGATCGCTTCCTCGCCTTCGGCGCCGGCGACGCTGCGGAACCGCTCTTGGCTGCGCTCGACCAGAATCCGCGGTTGCGCGGCGGGGACGTGAACCTGCGCTTGGCAGGCGCCGCGATCGCGCGCGGTGAAGTCGAAGAAGCGCGCGCCGCCATCGAGCGTGCGCAAGCTTTCGACACGCGCGGCGCAGCCGACTTCATCTCGCTCGTGCTCGCTGCGTACGAAGGTCGCATCGACGATCTGCGCTACTTGGCGGGCGTGACGGCGACTTCCGATTTCTTGATGAGTCCGCTGCTCACGGCTCAGCTCTTGATCCTCGGCGAGCGCGGCGAGGACGCATCCGTCACGCTCGACACCGGCCTGTCGCGCGAATTCAGCACCGATCCGTGGTGGAACTTGACGGGGTACGCCGCCTCGAAGTTGCACACGCGCTCGACGCCGTACACGTTCTCGCCCTTCCTCGGCCGTTCCGCCGCCGGAGCAGCGCAAGCTTTCTTCCACGGGCCGCTGGGCGAGCACGATCCCCGGATCGCGCTCGTGTTCGTCAGTGCGGCACGCGTGCCGGTGGCGGCTCCCTTCGTGCGCGCGTGGATCGAGCGTGAGGGTCGCGACGCGAAAACGTCGAATGTCTGGCTCGATTGGATGCGCGCTTCGCTCGACGCACAGTGGGACGCGACGGGCCCTGCGCTCTCGACGCTGCGCCGCATGCGCGCCGAAGCACCGGCCTTCGGACCGGGTTGGAATCTCGAAGAAACCATGCTTGCGCCGAGCGTGCGCTCCCGCGAGGAGATCGTGTCGGCGCGAGCTCGTCGCGTAGCCGCACTCGGCGAACATTCGGGCACCCGCGTGCAACGCCTGCTCGACGACGCCGAGGAAAAAGCCGCTGCAGGCCTCTTCGAGGAAGCGCTGTCTGCAGCGGAAGAAGCGGTCACGCTCGAACCGGGATCGGTCGAAGCGAGCCTCACGGCGGCGGCGATCCAGCGCCAGATGGGACGCTCGGTGCCGGCGATCACGACGCTGCGCACGCTGGTCGCGACGCGCGCGAAAGCCGGCGGAAAAGTGGCCTCGAACGCCGTCGGTCGCAACGGCAACGACCTCGTCACCGAGTATCTCGTCGCGATCGAATCTGCGCGCAAGCTCGAAGGCAGCGTCGTGACCTGGAAGCGGGCGTCGACGCTCGTGCAAGAACTCGTCGGTCACCTGCCCGACGATGCGCGAGTCGTACTCGCCGCAGCGGAACTCGATCTCGAGCAGGACGTGCGTAATCCGACGTTGGGCGTGGCGCGCGCCTACTCGCGGCTCGATCGTTTCCGCGCCGAACACAAGCGCGTGTCGGTCGAGACTCTGGGCCGGGGTTCAGTGCGCGAGTGGGCGCAGTTCTACGCGAAACTCGATCCGGCGCGCGCGCGGAGCTTCGTCGAAGAACAGCTGGCCCTCGCCCCCACCGTCTTGTCCGCTTGGGTCGAACTCGCGCGGGCCCGAGAAGCAGAAGGCGACAACGCCGGAGCGCTGGAGCAACTGCGGCTGACCGCGCGATTGTCACCGCACGGTTCGGTCGAGCGCGAGATCCTGCGCCTACGTTCGCAAGGCGAAATTCCCCCCGAAGAGATCGAAACGGCTGTCGCAGACATCATCGCGGCGGAGGGCTTGAGCGCTCCCGACTCCGAACTCTCGCTGCTCCATGCGCGTTGCCTGTTGAATCAAGGACCGCGCGCACTCGAACGCGTGGGTCAACTGCTCGCGCGCGTCGATACGACGACGCTCACGCCGGCCCTGGCGAACGAACACACGCTGCTCCTGTCGACTTCGCTCGTGATGCGCGGTCGGCCGGCCGACAAGCAGGCTGCGAAGCCGGTCCTCGCCGCACTCAAAGCGCGTGAGCTCGATCCCTACTTGCGTGGTTTCGTCGAGGCGCTCGAAGGGCTCGCCAGCGCGCCCTGATCGTGCGGATCCGTCGCGTTCGCGAGCAGCGCGCCCTCGGCCGCGAGCACGTCGCGCATCGTTCCGAAGCGGAAGTGCTGGAGCAGGAACTCGAGGCGCGGCAGTGTGCGCTCGAGGTTCAAGTAGTGGCGGAAACGTTTGTGCCAAGCGGCAGCGTGGCGCGGTTGCGCGGGATCGAATTCCCACGGGTGCAGGTAGAACGCAGCCGGACGTCCGCGCTTTTCGAGTGAGCGCAGCGCCGCGCGCGTCACGCGCACCGGCAACAGGCGGAAGTACCCGCCCCCGCCGACCGGCAAGTTGCGCCCCAGGAACGGGTAGGTCGACACAGGGAATTCGACGATGTCGCCGAAGGCTGTTTTCACGGTGGAAATGCCCGGTTCGAAGTCGGGGACACCGTACGTCGGATGCTTGACCGGATGTACGCTCGAATCGTAGCGGTAGCCGCGTTGGGCCAAGACGTCGAAGGCCCACCACGTCGAACGCGTCAGCGTGAACGTCGAGGCGCGAAATCCGATCGGGCGCGATGCGCCGGCCGACATGAGCGCGTCCTCGGTGCGCGCGAGATCGAGCGCGAGGGCTTCCGGCGATCCGATGTCCTGCAGGAACGAGTGTTCGTAGCCGTGACTCGCGACCTCGTGTCCCTCATCGATGCAGCGACGCACGAGCGCCGGATGTCTCTCTGCGATCCAACCGAGGAAGAAGAACGTGGCTTTCGCATCGCGTCGCTCGAGCGCCCCGAGGATCGCGTTCATGCCGATGTCCAGCCGCGAGGCGACGCCGTCCCAATCGGAACGCGCGAACGTGCCGCGCAGGTTGGCGACTTGAAAGTACTCCTCCACGTCGAACGAGAGAGCGTGCAACAGACGATCGGTGTTCATGAGCGGGTCACCACGTCGCGGACTTCGTGACGTCGACGCCAGTGTTCCAAGACGAGCAAGCTCCACAAGAGCGCCGAGCGATCGCGTGCGCCGGAAACGTGCTCGGCCAAACACACGCGCGTTGCTGCGCGGTCGAACCAACGTTCCGGCAGCGTCTCGATCGCTTCGGCGACGGTTCCAGAGAGGGGCCCCTTCAACCACGCACGCAACGGTGTGTCGAAACCCATCTTGCGCCCGTCGAGCACATCCGCCGGCAAGCGCGAGCGCAACGCTTCGCGGAAGGCGTGTTTTCCTCGACCCGCGCGCACTTTTTCGGTCGCCGGCAAGTGGATGAAACGCTCGACGAAGCGGTGGTCGAGGAACGGCGGACGCACCTCGAGCGACGTCGCCATCGCCGCGCGATCGCTTTTGACGAGGATCTGGTCGGGCAGGAAGCCGTGCACGTCGGCGTACTGCGCGCGATACAGAGGATCGTCGATGCGCGGCCGTTCGTACAAGCGCTGGAACGCGTGGAAAGGATCGTGTCTTGCGACGGCAGCCCTCAGATCAGCGGCGAGAACCGCGTGCACGTCCGCCAGCGAGATCTGCGTCACCGAATTCCAGTACGCACGCGCCGGTTCGGAGCCGAAGTTCATGAGCGTGTGCTTCGCGCGCAAGAACCGCGGCGCCCAATCGAGCTTCGGGTAGTGCCGGCCCACGAACGCGAGCGTGCGCCGACCAGCCGGTCCCACGAGCGCGCGCGTTTTGTTCTCGGCCACGTCGAAAACGTAGCGTCGATAGCCCGCGAAGACTTCGTCGCCTCCGTCGCCCGACAGCGCGACCGTCACGTGCTCGCGCGCCATCTTAGACACGAGGTACGTCGGCACCGTCGACGGATCGGCCAACGGCTCGTCGAAGAACCACGGCAGGATGTCGACGGCGATCGCAGGGTCGGGCTCTAGCACGCGCGTGTGATGCGTCGCACCGAGTCTTGCGGCGGTCGCACGAGCGCGCGTGAGCTCGTCGAATTCCTTCTCCTTGAACCCGACCGAACACGCGACGAGTCCGGAGTCGAGCGACCGCGCCGCACGACCTCGAGCTCCGCGCGCGCGCGCCATCGCGTCGATCACCGCGCTGCTGTCTATCCCGCCCGAGAGGAATGCGCCGAGCGGCACGTCCGACACGAGGTGATCGCGCACCACGCGGTCGACCCACTCCAGGATTTCGTCTTCGTCTGCGGGTTCACGTAGCGAATCGAGCGGCAAATCCCAGTAGGAAACCACTTGCGGCGCGCTGCCCGGAGTCCACGACAAGGTCGAGGCTGGTGCCAATCGCGACATGCCTTCCCACGCCGCGTCGTCGCCCGAAACGTAGCCCTGTACCAAGTAGTCGACCAGGGATTCCGCGCGCAAGTTGCGCGGCAGGAGTCCGCTCGCGAGCAGTGCTTTCGGTTCGCTGCCGAAGATCAAACCTGTGCTAGTCGCAGCCCAGTAGAGCGGTTTGATGCCGAGCCGATCGCGTCCCAGCAAGATCTTCGGCCGCGCTGGATCGCGCGTGTCGAGCACGCAGAACGCGAACATCCCGACGAGTTCCCGAGCCAGGTCGGCGCCGACGTCCTCGTACAAGTGCACGATCGTCTCGACGTCCGATCCCGTCTTGAAGGTATGACCGCGCGCGATCAACTTCGCGCGCAACTCCTCGAAGTTGTAGATCTCGCCGTTGCACACGACGGCGATGTCGCCCGTCTCGTTCAGGATCGGCTGATGTCCGCCGGCGAGATCGATGATCGACAAGCGTCGGAATCCGAGGCCGACTCCGCTCATCTCGTGCAAGCCTTCGTCGTCGGGACCGCGGTGCTCGAGCGTGCGTGTCATCCGACGCAGCTGCTCGAGATCGACGCGCGCGCGCGGGTTGGAGAGAGCGATACCGGTGAAGCCGCACATGTGTCTAGGAACTAGATCGACCGCTCGAGCATGCGCTACGAAGAGGAACCGAATGCCGTACCTTTGTCGAATCCGCCAGCGCGCGGTGCGCGATCGAAGCCGCCGGGCTCGGGCCGCGAGCCGAAACCGCGCGGCCGCACGTGCTGCAACTGGCTGCGCGACGCGCTGCCGCTGTCGATGCTGGGTGACTCGGCCATGGACTCACGCGCGACGCGGCCGAAGACCACGATCAGCGCGACGAAGTGGTAGAAAAGGTCGAATTGGGCGCGGTTCAAGAACACGCTGCCCACGACGAAGGCGAGGAGGCTCGCCTCGAACATCGTGCAGTAGGACAAGATCCAACTGGAGTGGTAGCGCTTCTTCGCCTCGCGCCGCACCCCCCACAGATCGAAGAACGACAAGCCGATCAACGAGAGATAGATGAAGAACGCGGGCGTTCCGCACTCGGCCCAGATCTGCAAGTAGCTGTTGTGCGCGACGCGCGTGCCGGCTTGGTCCCCGGTGCCTTCGTTGTACGTGAATGCCTTCGGGTCGTAATTCTTGTAGTTGTACTGGAACTTGGCGTAGCCCACCCCGAGGAATGGATTGGCGACGATCATGTTGCCAGCCACTTTCCAGGCCTCGATACGACCGCGCGCCGACGCGTCCTCTTCGTACGAACCGATCGAGCCGATGCGCTCCTTGTACGACTTGGGGGCCGCGAGCACGCCGGCGATCCCGAGGAAGAACAGCAGCGCGAAACCAGCGACACGGTTGGGCGAGCGCCAGACGAGCAAAATCGTGGTCACGCCGAGCGCGAGGAACGCTCCGCGCGAGTGGGTGGCGACGATCGTCATCACCATCAGCGGGATGATCGCGAGCGTCGCGCGGCGCACCAGCGTGCTCTTTTCCGGAAGCGCCAAGTGCAGGAGCATCGGAATACCCATGCACAGCGCGAGCGCGAAGTCGTTGTTGTCCGACAACATGCCGCCCGGACCTTGGATGATCACCAGACCGCCGCCAGAGATGATGAACGCGAGCCCGTTCTTCACGCCGTAGAACCCGAACGACAGCGCGATCACCCACAACAAAATGCGCAAGTGGTCGCGCGTGCGGACGACGCCCGTCGTGAACAAGGCGACACCGATGATCTTGCCGTACTCGAGGAAGACCTCGAAGTCGCGCGGCTTCAGGTACTCGGACCCGAGCATCGACCCACCGACCAGCAAGACGAGCGTTATCATCAACCACGTCCGCAGGTTCGACACCATGAACTGGCGGTTCTCGCGCGCGACGAGGAACCCGGCGATGGTGATGATCGCGACGTAGTACGACCAACGCTGGACACGCGCGAAACCCCAGGTCAAATCCTGCACGCGCATGTACGCGAGCAAGGTGAACATCAACAGGCCGAAGAAAGGCCGCCGATAGCAGATCGGCAGACTGGCGAGGATGAACAGACTGACGATGATGTCGCGCATGTCTGTACTTCGCTCATGTCTGCCGGTGTGTTCCGGAGACTAGGCGCTCACCTCAACATCACGCGCAGACTCTCGATCGCGTCGCGCATGCCTTGAGACAAGAGTTGCGCATCCTTGGCCCAGGCCCACGTCACGAACGCGATCGCCGCGACCAGCGCCAAGCTGGAGACGCCGACGACGAGACGCCGCACGCGATTGCCGCGACGTTCGCCGCGCGTCTGAATCGTGCTGATCGCGCCGAGCACGGGAATCGCCATCGCGCGACTGATGTCCGCGACGCTGCGGAAGCAGCTCTTGCTGAACTCTGCGAGCACGGCGATCGACAGACCGAGGCCGAGGCCTGCCGCAAGCGCGATCCCGATGATGAGCCACGGATTCGGTTCGGTCGGCCGCGAGTCTGCGAACACGTCGGCGGTGATGCCGAACGGATCCGCCAGCGGGCTGGAAAGCTGGTCTACGAGCCGCACCTGTGCGTTGTACTTGAGCGTGGCGTCTTCGAGGCTCATTTGCAGGCGACCGATGCGATCGACGAACTCGCGCTCGGCGCGGTAGACGTCGTGGATCTCCGCAACGCGCGACGAATCGCCCTCGATGGCCGTAACGAGCCCACCGAGCATACCGCGCTTGCGCGCGACCTCGAGTTCCAAGGCTTCGACCTTGATCAGGTACTCGTCGCGCAGGGGGTTGTCGACCGTCGTCATTTCGATCGCGCCCTTGGTCACCAGGCGCTGCAGCTGATCGCGTTTCGTCTGGGTCGCGTCGAGCAGATTCGAAACCTTGCGCCATTTCGGATGCGCGGGCTTGAGCCCCGAGAGCTGTTCGTTCAGCGTCGTGATCTGAACTTCGATGTCACGCAGTTCGCCTTCGTTCGACTGCACCTCGAGCACGTTCTCGCGAGTCAACTTCGGCGGCGTCTCGTCGAGGCGTTTGCGCATCGTCTCGAGTTCGATCTGCAAGATCGGCAACTCTTGATCGATCGTCTTCTTGCGGCCCTCGTTTTCTTTCAGGCGCTCGAAGACCGAATCTTCCTGGCGCGTCGAACCCGAACCCGGTGTCGGCTGCGTCGGCGAGAGGCTGTTCAAGCGGCGCAGCTCGGTGAGGTTCCCGTATTCGTCCTTCAACTGTCGCTCGAAGCGCGACTTCTCGACCTGCAACTTCGAGAGCTCGTCCTGCGCCTTGTTGCGATCGCGCTTGACTACGTCTTCGATCCAATCGGTGCGCAATGCGAGCAGGAATTCCATCGCGAAGACGCGCTCGACGTCGACGTATTCGATGTTGACGAACGTCGTGCCCTGACTGCCCGTCGGGGTGATCGTGACGCGCACGTCGTCCTGCACGCGCTTCAAGAACGTCGCTTGCTCGTCCTGCGGAAGCGCCAAGAACCCGCTGGTTTGTCGGTCCTTCAGCACCTTGTAGATCCGGTTCAACGCCCGGATCTGGAACGGCGCGTTCGCGCCGTCCTTCGCGCTGATCGAAATTCCGACAGGTCGCAATTCGACCTGCGTGCGCGCTACGTACTTCTTGGGCACGATCACGGCGAACGCGACGCCCAACGCCAAGACGACGCTGGCGGGCAGGATCACCTGCCACTTGCGTCGCTTGAGGATGTCCAGGAAGTCCTGGAGCTGCGTCTGACTTTCGACTTGCGTCGCCATCGCTCGCTAGAAGATCCCGCCCGTGCCGGAGTTGACGAACGTGTTGCGGCCCTGCGCACGATCGTTGAGGTAGAAGGCCGAGGCCAGACCTTGCACGACCTGCTTCACGGGGAACAGGATCGCGTCGAGGAAGTAGCCGAGTTGCGCCAACATCGTCGGCGGCACGTAGATGATGTCGCGCTCGCGCACGAGCATGTTGAACGTCGAATCACCGCGCTCGATCAAATCTCCGATGTCGATCGTGAGGATCACCGGGTCGCGCGGATCGGCGCGGATCAAGCGCACGCGACCGAGGTTCGCGGAGTCGGTCTTCGGGATGGCGCGCGTGACGGCCTCGAAGATCGTCAAGTCACCGGGAAAATCCTGGGCGCCCTGCGAACCGACCTCACCGAAGATGAAGTACTTCTTGCCGCGCGTCTGGATCTTGACCTTGATGTCGAGGCTCTCGTAGTACGGGCTGTACTTCTCCATGAGCAGCGCTTCGATCTCGGTGCGCGTGTAACCCGCGACCAGCACCGCGCCCAACTCGGGCAGAAGCACAGTGCCGTCGATGTCGACGATGGCGCTCAGATTGAGCTCCTCGTTGTACGAATCGGTGATCAGCAGCGTGTCGGAGAGCGCGAGCCAGTTCTCCTCCTCGGCATTGCCCTGGTAGCGATTCCCGAAGCCGTCCGTGTTGAGGTACTGCAGGATGCGCTTGTCGGGCATCGTGTTGCAGGACGGCAGCAGCATGCCGACGAGGGCGAGGAGCCAGGCCAGTCGAATCGACGTCGGGATCATGGGTTTCTTATGCCTTGGAACCGGCCCTCTGGACGCGCAGGCCCACGGGCACCGATCGGAGATGTGCTTTTCGACCGGAAGCGCTCTGGGGTTGACGCCCGACTCCATCATCTGCCGTACTGCCGAGCGTAGTAGTCACGGTAGGCTCCGCTCCTAACCCTTTGCAACCATTCCTTTTCCGTCTGATACCAGCGGATCGTGAGCGGCAGAGCGACCTCGAAGGTGAAGCGCGGAGACCAGTGGAGTTCGGCCTTGATCTTGGACGCGTCGATGGCGTACCGGCGGTCGTGCCCGGGCCGGTCCTTGACGTAGGTGATCAGCGATTCGGGCTTTCCGAGTTCCTTCAAAACACGCTTCACGAGCGTGATGTTGGCGAGTTCGTTGTTGCCGCCGATGTTGTAGACCTCGCCCGATCGACCCTTTTCGAGGACCGCCAGGATCGCTTCGCAGTGGTCGCGAACGTAGAGCCAGTCGCGCACGTAGAGGCCGTCCCCATAGACGGGAATCGGCTTGTCCTCGCTCGCGTTCGCGAGCATGAGCGGAAGGAATTTCTCGGGGAACTGGTAGGGCCCGTAGTTGTTCGAGCAGCGCGTGATACACGCGTCGAAACCGTGCGTGTGAACGGCCGCGCGCACCAAGAGATCGCTGCCCGCTTTCGACGAGCTGTAGGGCGAGTTCGGCGCGAGCGGCGTGTCCTCGCGGAAGAAGCCCTTCTCGCCGAGCGAGCCGTAGACCTCGTCGGTCGAGACGTGGACGAAGCGCGCCGTTTTGTGCGCGCGCGACGCGTCGAGAAGGATCTGCGTGCCGACGACGTTCGTGTTCACGAACGGCACGCCCGACTGAATCGAGCGATCGACGTGGCTCTCGGCCGCGAAGTGCACGACGACGAGACGGCCACCGAATTTGGCGCATTCGGCGAAGGCTCTCTCGACGTCGTCGGGCTTCGTGATGTCGCCGTGCACGAAGACATGATTCTTCTTCGCGTCGAGCGCCTTCAAGTTCTCGCGGTTGCCCGCGTAGGTGAGCGCATCGAGGTTGACGATCGCCCACTCGGGCCGGATCTCGGCGAGCATGTGGACGAAGTTCGAGCCGATGAAGCCGGCGCCGCCGGTGACGAGACACGTCGTGTTCATTTGATGTGCTGCTCCGCTTGCGAACTCACGGCGAGGAACGTTTCGAGGGCTTTGCGCCAAGGCGCCAGCGTTTTTCCGCGCAGTTTCGCGAGCTTCGAGCAATCGAGCACGCTGTAGCGCGGGCGCACGGCGGGGCGCGGGAACTCTTCGGTCGTACACGGCGCGACCTTGACTCCGCGGACACCGGACAATTCGAGCGTCGCGCACGCGAACTCGAACCACGAGGCTTGGCCGTCGCAGGCAGCGTGGTAGATGCCGGCGTCGCCGCGTGCGAGCACGTCCCACAAGGCGGGCGCGAGCTCCAAGGTCGACGTCGGCGAACCGATTTGATCGTGCACGACTTTCAACTCGGGGCGCTCGGACGCGAGCTTCAAAATCGTGCCGGGAAAGTGCTTCCCGCGTGGGCCGTAGAGCCACTGCGTCCTCACGATGCGCGTCCCCTTCGGATGCGCCAGTGTCGCAGCTTTCTCGCCCGCGAGTTTGGTGCGACCGTACGCCGACAGCGGCCGCACCGTGTCGTCTTCGCGATACGGACGCGTGCCGCCGCCGTCGAAGACGAAATCGGTCGACACGACGACGATCGGGATCGAGCGTGACGCACAGCGCGAAGCGAGCACGCGACACGCGTCTTCGTTCGCGCGCTTGGCGTCGCTCTCGCGCTCTTCGGCGAGGTCGACGGCGGTGAACGCAGCACCGTGGATGACGCCCGTGATCGCGCCGACTTGGGCGAGCAACGCATCGACGGCCGCTTCATCGGCCAGGTCGACGCCCGCGAATTCGACCGGGGCGTCGCTGCGCAGATCCGTGCCGAGCGCCTGCGTGCCGATCGGCGCGCTCAGCATGAGTTGGCTTCCGAGCATCCCGGAAGCGCCGGTGACGAGCACACGTTTCATCTCGTCACCGTCCCGCGCCGCATCACTTGTTCGCGCCGCCGCTCGCCACGAGCGTGGCCGATTGATGCAACGATTTGAAAGTCCCCGCGTCCGTCCACCAGCCGTCGAGCACCTCGTACGTCATCGAACCGTCCTTCAAGTACCAGTTGTTGACGTCGGTGATCTCGAGCTCGCCGCGATCCGAAGGCTTGAGCGTCTTGATGATGTCCCACACGCGACCGTCGTACATGTAGATGCCGATGACCGCGTAATTGGACTGCGGGTTCTGCGGCTTTTCGACGATCTTCGTGACTTTGCCGTTCGCGACAGTGGCGACGCCGAAGCGCTCCGGGTCGGGCACTTCCTTGAGCATGATCTTCGCGCCCTTGCCCTGCTTTTTGAAATCGTCGGCGGCCTTCTTGATGTTCTTCTCGATCAAGTTGTCGCCGAGGATCACGCACACCGAATCACCTTTGGCCCAGTGTTCGGCGAGACCCAGCGCTTCGGCGATGCCGCCTTCACCTTCTTGATAGGTGTAGTTCAGGTGCTTGAGCCCGAAGTCCTTGCCGTTGCCGAGCAGCGACAAGAAGTCGCCCGACTTGCGGCCGCCAGTGACGATCATGATGTCGTCGATGCCGGCCTTCACGAGCGCCTCGATCGGGTAGTAGATCATCGGGCGATCGTAGACGGGCAAGAGGTGCTTGTTCGTGATCTTGGTCAACGGGAACAAGCGGGTGCCGAGGCCTCCGGCGAGGATGACGCCTTTCATGTGTGGTGTGCGCTCGACTCTGGATCTGGGTTTTGGGCTCTGCTCGGAGTGCCGAAGTGCGCTCGAACGGGCGTGAGAGGATACCGGCCGAGGCCGCGCTCGGCAACGCGCGATCACGGTAGAGTGCGCGCATCATGCCGAGCCCGACACGTCGATTTTGGGCGCTTTTCGTGCTGTGGATCGCGTGTGGACCCGTTCTCCACGCGCAGACGAGACCGTCAGGTTCCGACAAGGATCTCGCGAAGAAAGTCGGCGTCTTGGCCGAGCACTGGTGGCGCGCACGCCCGGCCTCGCGCTTCGTCGACTGGGATCCGAAGTTGCGCGCCGAGATCGAAGCCGAAGCGCGCGCGATCGGTCCCATTCCCGAAGGTGCGCTGTCGTCGGTCGTCGACGCACTCTGGGCGCCCTCGAAGAAGCTTGGGCCGAAGGCTCAGGTCGCCAAGGGCAAACTCACGCTGAGCACGCCCTACGGTGACGCTTGGTGCTGGTTCTCTCCCGCGCAGAGGCAACCGGGCGTCGTGATCGGTTTGCACGGCGGTGGTGAGGACGCCGGATCAGCCGACGAGCCGCGCGGCAAGTGGATCATGAAGAACGGGATCGGCATCTATCCGCAGGGCATTCGACTCGTGCACGACACGTGGAACACGGTGCACGGCGAGCGCTTCGTCCTCTCCCTGCTCGACATCGCGAAGGTGCAGTACGACGCGGATCCGGATCGCGTGTACGTGATGGGCTTCAGCATGGGTGGCACGGGCTCGTGGTTTTTCGCCGGACGACACACGGACTATCTCGCGGGTGCAGCACCGTTCTCGGGCGTGTTGATGGCAGCGCCGATGAGTCAAGTGCAGACGAAAGAGGAAGTGACCGAGATCCAGCCGGGCCTTGTGCCGAACGTCTTCAATCTGGCGATGCACTACACGATCGGACTCGAGGACAAGAACACGCGACCAGGGACCTATCTGTTCGTGGCCGACGTGCTCGAGAAGTTGCGCGAGCGCTATCCAGCCGGCTACGGAAGGATCCAGTTCGAGTCGTTCCCCGGTCTCGCGCACGAATTCCCGCCGGGTGAGCCGGCCGCCGCCTTCAAGTTCTTGTTCGCGCAGGAACGTGCCACGTTCCCGCGCGAGATCGTGTGGGAAGCCACGCGCACGATGTCGCCTGAGCCCGACTCGAATGACAAGGTCGGTCGGCTCGTGAAGCCGATGTTCTATTGGCTCGGATGTAAGGAGATCGAAGAGCGTCAGTGGGTGCACGCGGTCCGCGAGAAGAATGAAATCCGGCTGGACTTCGTGAAGCGTGCTGCCGGTGTGAAGGGCCTCACGATCTACTTGCGTGGCGACATGATCGATGCGAAGTCCGACGTGGTCGTGCGCTCGGGCGACACAGAGCTTTGGCGCGGCAAACCTGAGCCTGATGTATGGACGGTGCTTGAAACGTTGGACGAGAAGCTCGATCGCGCCATGGTGTTCGATAGGCGCATCGAATTTTGAGCGCAGACCATTTACTTCTGGTCGTGCCCCTCGATCACGCGCAGCAGACGTTCCATTTGGTCCTTCAAACGAGGAAGGTGCTCCTGGATCACGTTCCAAACGAGATCTCCGTCGACGTCAAAGTAGCCGTGAGCGAGGATGTTCCTCATGCCCGTGATCTGGCTCCATGGAACGGTCGGATCTAGTTCGCGTACTACCGGCGGAATCGCACGGACAGCTTCGCCCAGGATCTCGAGCTGACGGACACACCAGGATCGGATCAGTTCGTCCCGGTCGAATGCGGACCGTCCTTGCGCGGCGTATCGTTCGATGTTCGCGATGGCCTCGAGGATGTCGCGGATGCGCTCCTTCGGATCCCTCACAGCGCCTTGGCCTCGCCGAGCACTCGCTCGCGAATTCGATCGCGGAGCCCAGCCATCGTGACGATGTCCACCCGCCGGTCGAGGAGCGCCTCCAGGTCCGAACTGAGGCCACCCAGATCGAGCAGGCTCCGTCCGGGGTCCATGTCGACGAGGAGATCGACGTCGCTGTCCTCGTCGTCCTGCCCGCGCGCGACGGAGCCGAAAACGCGCACGTTGCGCGCTCCGTGGCGCGCGGCTAGCCGGAGTATGTCGTCCCGACGCTTCCAGACAGAATCACTGGGTCTCATGACTTTCAGTCTGCCGCATATCGCACGGGCCCGCCAATCCGTGGTCAGACAGCCCGACTGCGGTACCAGCGCACGAACCGTTCGATCCCCTCGCGCACGGGCACCTTCGGATCGTAGCCGAGCATGCGTTTCGCCTTCGACACGTCCGCGTAGGTGATCAGCACGTCACCCGGTTGCATCGGTTGCTTGTCGAGGATTGGCTTCTCGCCCGTCGCTTCGCCGATGATCGACACCAACTCCGACAAACTCGTGGTCGCCGATTCACCGAGGTTGTAGATCTCGTACCCCGCGCAGTGGTCGAGCGACTTCACCACACCGTCGACGATGTCATCGACGTACGTGTAATCGCGCCGCGTCGAACCGTCGCCAAAGAACGGGATCGGCTTCTTCTCGAACGCCGCCTTCACGAACTTGTGGATCGCCATCTCGGGCCGTTGCTTCGGACCGTACACGGTGAAGAAGCGCAAGGCAGTCGTCGGGATCCCGTACAGGTGGTGGTGCGTGTAGCACAACAATTCACCAGCGCGCTTCGTCGCTGCATAAGGCGAAACCGGATGATGGATGTCGTCGGTTTCCTCGAATGGAACCTTGTCGTTCGAACCGTACACGCTCGAGCTCGAGGCGAAGACGAACCGCGATTTCGGCCGCTTTTTCAGCTCTTCCAGCAAGATAACCGTGCCGCGTACGTTGACGTCTTGATAGTGCAACGGATCGAGCAACGATGGCCTGACGCCCGCCATCGCGGCCAAGTGGATCACGCCGTCGAACTCCCCCTCCGTGAACAAGCGTGAGACGAGATTCTCGTCGCGGATATCGCCCGTGACGATCGTCGCACCACGCAAACCACGCGCGTTCTCGCGCTTGAGCGCCGGATCGTAGAAGTCGTTGAAGTTGTCGAGGACCGTGACGTGATCGCCGCGTGCGATCAACGCGGTCGCGACGTGGCTGCCGATGAAACCCGCTCCGCCGGTGACTAGGACTCGCTGCACTTCAGTTCAGTCACGACTGTGACTCCTCCCACTGCCCCTGAAACTCATACCAGATCATTCCACCCGCCTGCTTGATGAATTTCTCTCGAAGCCGGGGCGCGTCCACACTAGCCACTCGTTCCTGAACATTCAGCCAGACCCAGAGTCCAGACTTGACCATCATGTCGACGGCCACAGGCTGGACCGGCGGTGTGAATCCGACGAACTTCATGTCGTCGTTGAGAGCCGTGGACAGTCGCTGCTCCGTGATTCGCTTCCATTCACGCATCGGAACCCGTGACGGATCCATCGACGGGAAGCGCTTGAGAAACCTGTCGGATTCGGAACCTACTTGCACTCCGCCTGCGTGTATGGCTCTGAACAGACTCAGCCGTCCCATGGTGTCGATTGGAGCTCGACCGTAGGAGCCGTCAAATGCCCTGACGAAGGATGTGCCAGCACACGCAACCGTGAGTATCCAATAGTTCCACGGGTCCATGAGTGGCCAGTCCACATGAGATTCACGGGCGAGCCTGTCGATGTCCTCATCCCACCCAAATGCGATCGTCGAGGCCATCGGAACGACCTGCCTTGCGCGCTCCATCACCTTGCGCTTCTCGGAACTATCGAACCACAAGTGAATTGCCACGGTACGCGAAAACTGTACTGAGACCAACAGACACGGCAGTCACTCGACCGTGACACTCTTGGCCAAGTTGCGCGGCTTGTCGATGTCGCAACCTTTCAAACTGGCCATGTGGTAGGCGAGCAATTGCAGCGGGATCACGTTCAGGATCGGCGACAGCCACTCGCTGGAATCGGGCACTTCGACCCGCTCGTCCGACAGATCCCAACTGGGCGCGTCGGAACCGATCGCGATCACGCGACCGCCGCGCGCGCGCACCTGCTCGATGTTCGAGCGCACTTTTTCGGCAACGTGACCTTTCGAGTTGATCACCACGATCGACATCGAGGGTTCGATGAGTGCGATCGGTCCGTGCTTCATCTCGCCGGCCGGATAGCCTTCGGCGTGCACGTAGCTGATCTCCTTCAACTTCAGCGCGCCCTCGAGCGCGACCGGATAATTGATGCCGCGGCCGAGGAAGAGGAAGCCCTTCTGATGCTGGTTTTTTTCGGCGATTTCGTGAACTTCGCGCACGGCACGCTCGCCCAACATCTGCTCCATGCGCGGGCGCAGGAGGCGCAATTCTCGGACGAGTTCGCGCCCCTTCGCGGGAGTGATCACGCCGCGCGCGCGCGCGAGTCGCACGGCGAGCATGAACGCGGCCGCGACTTGTGCGGTGAAAGCCTTCGTGCTGGCGACACCGATCTCGGGGCCGGCCTTCGTGAGGATCGTGGCGTCGGCTTCGCGCACGAGCGTGCTGCCGGCGACATTGCAGATCGACGCGGTGCGCGCGCCCAACTCCTTCGCTTTCCGCAACGCGGCCAACGTGTCGGCCGTTTCGCCCGACTGCGAGATCGCGAGCGCCAAGGTGTTGCGCGCCAACACCGGATCGCGATAGCGGAACTCGCTTGCGTAATCGATGTCGACCGCGATGCGCGCCAGGCCTTCGAACAGATAGCGCGCGATGTACCCCGCGTGCAGAGCGGTGCCGCACGCGACGATCGCGATACGCTCGATCCCGCGCAAGTCGGCGTCGCCGAAGCCCTGCGCCTTGAAATCGACGTCGCCGAGTTCTTCGTTCACCTTCTCGAAGGCCGTGTTGGCGAGCACGTCGGGCTGCTCGTGGATCTCCTTCAACATGAAGTGCGGGAACGTGCCCTTGCCCGCCTCTTCGGGATCCCACTCGACGTGCTTGGCTTTGCGTACGACGGGCGTGCCGTCGATCTTGAAGACGTTCACGCGACCGAGCGCGAGATCGGCGACATCGCCGTCCTCGAGGAACACGACGTCGCGCGTGTACTTGATCAACGCGAGCACGTCGGAAGCGAGATAAGCAGCGTCCTTCGTGACGGCGACCGCGAGCGGTGGACCTTGTCGAGCGCACACGAGTCGCGCGCCGTCGGGCGTCTTCGTGAGTGCTGCGATCGCGTAGTAGCCGCGCACGCGGCGCAAACTCGCGAGCACCGCTTGCAACAGATCGCTGCCGCGCGAAAGTTCGCGACCGATCATGTGCGCCAAGACTTCGGTGTCCGTGTCCGACGAGAAACGCACGCCAGCCGCGACGAGTTCGGCCTTCAAATCGGCGTAATTCTCGATGATTCCGTTGTGCACGAGCGCGACGCGACTCTCGGAATCGGTGTGCGGATGCGCGTTCGTGTCGCTCGGGACGCCGTGCGTCGCCCAGCGTGTGTGACCGATGCCCGCCTTCGCATACGACTCACCGGCAGCTTTCAGTTCGGCTTCGAGGTTCTCGATGCGCCCGGCCTTGCGTCGGATCGTGATGCCCGAGGCATCCATGAGCGCGATCCCGGCCGAGTCGTAGCCGCGGTACTCGAGCAACCGCAGACCTTCGATCAGACCTTCCGAAACCGATCCGTTGCGCACGAGTGCGCCGACGATGCCGCACATGATTCAGCTCCCCCTCGAAGGCGACTCGAGCTTGCCGCGGAAGTACTCGAACGTGCGCATCAGCCCTTCGTCGAGCCCGACTTTGGGCTCCCACGCGAACAGTCGTTGCGCTTTCGTGATGTCGGGTCTGCGCACTTTGGGATCGTCGACGGGCAGCGGTTTGAACGCGATCTTGGACTTCGAACCGGTAGTCCTGAGTACCGCCTCGGCGAACTGCAGGATCGTCATCTCGCGCGGATTGCCGATGTTCACCGGCAAGTGTTCGTCGGAGTTGTAGAGGCGCCAGATACCTTCGACGAGATCGTCGACGTAGCAGAACGAGCGCGTCTGCGAGCCGTCGCCGAACACCGTGAGCGGTTCACCGGCGAGCGCTTGTCCCATGAACGCCGGCAACGCGCGACCGTCGCGCAACCGCATGCGCGGACCGTACGTGTTGAAGATGCGCACGATGCGCGTGTCGACCTTGTGGAAGCGGTGGTACGCCATCGTCATCGCTTCGGCGAAACGCTTGGCCTCGTCGTACACGCCGCGCGGACCGACCGGATTCACGTTGCCCCAGTACTCTTCGCTCTGCGGATGGACGAGCGGATCGCCGTAGCACTCAGACGTCGAAGCGAGCAGAAAACGCGCCTTCTTGGCGTGCGCCAAACCCAGCACTTTGTGCGTGCCGAGCGAGCCGACTTTCAGCGTTTGGATCGGCAATTCGAGGTAGTCGATCGGCGACGCTGGCGAAGCGAAGTGCAGGATGCCGGCGAGTTCGCCCGTCACGTGGATGTACTCGGTGACGTCGCGGTGCTCGAAGTGGAACCAGCGGTTCTCGAACAGGTGCTCGACGTTCGCGACATCCCCCGTGATGAGGTTGTCCATGCAGATCACTTCGAAGCCCTCCGTGAGGAAGCGTCGACACAGATGACTGCCGAGGAATCCCGCGCCGCCGGTGATGAGGATGCGCGGGCGCGCGATTGCGTCTGTCACGGCGAGTCCTAACGGCTTCCGCCGAGACCTTCGAAGCGCGCGACTTCGTCCTTTTCGAGCCGCAGATGCACGCCGTTGGCTTGGATCTCGTTGTCGCCGAGCGCGCGCACGCGCACGGTGTCGCCTTCGCGCACTGCATCGACGGAACCCGACCAACGCACTGTGTAGCCAGCGCCCTCGACCATTTTTTGGCCGCTGTCGACCTGCATCGGTTTGCCACCGGCGGAGAGCAGCGCGAGGTCGACTTCTTGACCGGGATCGAGGCGGATCGCGGCGTCGCGGAAGAGCACTTCGCCGACACCCTTCGACTGGTTCGACACGCGCAACACGTCGGATCGCGTGCGCTCGAGCGTGAACGGACCCGTGGAAGCCGAGAGACGCGCTCCGGCCATCAATTCGATCTGATCGGCTTCCTTCAATTCGATGCGAGCGCGCTCGCAATTCAGGAAGATGAAGCTCGACTGACCTTTCGAAGGCGAACCGACGACGCCCGCGCCGCCGTCGAACAACACGATCGAATTTCCGTTCGACCACAAGACTTCGATGCGGCCGCCCGGAGCGCTCGACACTTCCGAACCGGCGTGGACACGCACGCTCTTGCGGTAAAAAGTCAGCGGATAACCGGCCGAAAGTCCCGTCGGGCGAACTTTGACCGGATCGGCGTGGCGCAGGACGAGCACTTCCTCGGGGCCTTCTTCGAACAAGTGCGCTTCGCCGGGCGGCAGCGGATCGACTGCATTCTCCATCGCGCCCGGCCAACGTTGCGTGGTGCCCCACGGCCAACGCGTCCAACCTGCGCACGAATTGAGCGCGAGCGCGATCACGAGCGGGACAGAGAGTCGCATCACCGAATGTAGTGCGAAGCGTTTCACGCGTTGTCCTTGCGCCCCATCGGAATGCCGGGGTGGCTGCCGTAGTAGCGTTCGATGAATCCGGTGTCGTGATCGCCGGCGCGGAAGTCGGAGTGATTGAGCACGTTGCGCAACAACGGAATCGTCGTCTTCGGACCTTGGATGATGAATTCGTCGAGCGCCCGCACCATCGTGCGCACGGCGAGATCGCGACGCGCGCGGTGGGCGAGGAGCTTGCCGATCATCGAATCGTAGTTCGGCGGAATCCGGTAGCCACTGTAGGCGTGACTGTCGAGGCGCACACCGGGCCCGCCCGGCGGCACGAACAGATCGATCTTGCCCGGGCTGGGCTGGAAGTCGCGATCGGGATCTTCGGCGTTGATGCGACACTCGATCGCGTGACCGTTGAAGCGCACGTCGCTCTGATCGAACGGCAGTTTTTCGCCCGCGGCCATGCGAATTTGGAGCTGCACGAGGTCGAGTCCGGTCACGAGCTCGGTGACGCAGTGCTCGACCTGAATGCGCGCGTTGACTTCGATGAAGTAGTAGTTGCCGTCGCGCCCGAGCAGGAATTCGACCGTGCCCGCGTTCTGGTAGTTGGCGTGTTTCGCCACGGCGACTGCCGACTTGCAGATGCGCTCGCGCAACTCGGGAGTCAGTGCCGGCGAAGGCGATTCCTCGATCAATTTTTGGTGGCGACGTTGGATCGAACAATCGCGTTCGCCGAGATGCACGATCTTGCCGTGCTTGTCGGCCATGATCTGCACTTCGATGTGGCGCGGGTTCTCGACGAACTTCTCGAGGTACACGGTGCCGTCGCCGAACGCCGCTTTCGCCTCCGAACTCGCCGCGTGGAATCCGGTGACGAGCGACGGTTCGTTGCGCGCAATGCGCATGCCGCGACCTCCACCGCCGGCGGCGGCTTTGATCATGATCGGATACCCGATCTTCGCGGCCACGGCGATCGCCTTCGTCTCGTCTTCGACGGGTCCGTCGGAACCGGGCACGATCGGAACGCCGGCTGCGTGCGCCAGCGCGCGCGCTGCGACTTTGTCGCCGAGCTTCGCGATCGTCTCGGGTTCCGGGCCGATGAACGTGATCTTGCAGGAGCGACACACTTCGGCGAAGTGCTCGTTCTCCGATAGGAAGCCGTAGCCCGGATGGATCGCGTCCGCGTCCGCGACTTCGGCCGCGGCGATGATCGACGGGATGTCGAGGTAGCTTTTCGCGCTCGCAGCCGGACCGATGCAGATCGTCTCGTCGGCTTGGCGCAGGTAGATGGCGTCGGCGTCGGCGGTCGAGTACACGGCCACGGTCTCGATGCCGAGTTCGCGGCACGCGCGGATCACGCGCTGGGCGATTTCTCCGCGATTCGCGATGAGGATGCGTCGAAACATGCGCGCGTCAGCTCGTCTTCACGAGGAAGAGCGGCTGGCCGTATTCGACGGGCTCGCCGTTCTCGACCAGGATCTCGAGGATCTCGCCCGAGACCTCGGACTTGATCTCGTTCATCACCTTCATCGCTTCGATGATGCACAGAACCGAGTCGGTCGTGACGCGTTTGCCGACCGCGACGAAGACTTCGGATTCGGGAGAGGCCGAGCGATAGAACGTGCCGACCATCGGGCTCGGGATGGGCGTGCCGATCAGCTCTTTCTTCGCCAGTGCGTCGCTGCCATGAGCGGCGGGGACTCCGGCCTGTGCCTGGTGCATCATCGGCCCACCCAGCGCATGCCCGCCCGACAGCAAGTGCACCAGCGGAGCCTGCGGCGGCGGGGCTGCACTCTCACGCTTGAGGCGCAATTTGATCCCAGCGTTGGAGTCCTCGAGGTCGATCTCGGCGAGACCTCCGCGGTTCATCATCGCGATCAGGCGTTGGATGAGCTTCAGATCCATACAACCGGTTCCAGGGGGGTGAGCTTTTGTCTTGGGGCTGGTGCGCGCGTTCGATCTCGCCGATCGGATCCCGCGTTCTCGTTCGAGCGGACTCGGGGCTCAGGCGGACGCGCCGCGTTTTCGACTCGAGTCGCTCGGTATCAATCGTGCTGCGACTTGCAGAGCGTTCAGGGCTGCGCCCTTCCGGATCTGGTCGCCGACGGCGAAGAAGCATAGCGAGCGGTCGCCGCGCATTCCTGCCCGAATTCGACCGACCGAAACGTCGTCTTGCCCAGCGCATTCGCGCGGACGCGGCCCGTGCGGATCGTGCGTGACCGAGAGACCCGGAGCAGCGGTCAGTTTCGCGATCAAGTCGGCGAGATCGAAGTCGCGCTGAGTCTTGACGTGCACCGCGACGGAGTGACAGCGTTCGACGGGAACCCGCGTCGTGGTCACCTCCACGACGAGATCGGGCCGCCGCAGGATCTTGCGCGTCTCGTCGATCACTTTTTGTTCCTCGCCCGAGACGCCGTTCGGTCCGACGTCGGCGATCGCGGGGATCACGTTCAGCGCGAGCGTGGCGGCGAAGGGAGACGGCGCTCGGCTGGAAGTCTGTGCTGCACCCGTGGCGTCGCGCATCTCCCACTTCAGCGCGTTCAATCCGGGCACACCGGCACCCGAGGCGGCTTGGAAGCTGACCAGGATCACTTCGGCGAGGCCTGCGACCGCTTCGATCACCGCGAGTGGCATGCAGGCGATCGCCGTCGTGCAATTCGGATTCGCGATCAACTTGCCCGAGCGCGCGAGCACGTCGCCGTTGATCTCGGGCACGACGAGCGGCACGTCCGGATGCATGCGGAACGCGCTCGACAGGTCGATCACGTGACAGCCCGCGGCCGCGATCTCGTGGGCGAGAGCGAGAGAAACGTCGGACGGCGTGCACAAGAAAACGACGTCGCACACTTTCCAATCCGCGCTCGTGTGTGGTTTCACGGCGAAGTCGGTGCCGCGCACGGTCAACTTGCCCGGGCCTCGCGCGAAGGAGTGCACGCGCGCCGGGTCGTGACCGGCGGCGACCAAGATGTCGAGCAATTCGAGACCGACGGCACCCGTCGCACCGACGACGGCGACGTGCTGTGCGCGGTGTTTGGAGCTCCAACCGTAGAGTTCGGCTTGCGTCGACGCACTGTTCGATCCGCTGCTCACTTCGATCCCCTCTTCTTCCACAGTCCGCTTTTCCCGCCGCGCTTTTCGATCAGCTCGACGCTCTCGATGGTGATGCCGTGGTCGAGCGCTTTCGTCATGTCGTAGACGGTCAAGGCTGCGACCGCCGCGCCGACCATGGCCTCCATCTCGACGCCGGTCTTGCCGGTGCACACCGCGGTGCAGCGCACTTCGATCGCACGCTTTCCGTGCGGCGCGAACTCGACGTCGACCGAGTCGAGCCCGAGCGGATGACACAACGGAATCAAGTCCGAGGTGCGCTTCGCGGCGAGCACGCCGGCCGCGCGCGCGATCTCTTCGATGGGCCCTTTGGGGCCACCCGACCGCAGGATCGAGGCCGCCACCGGGCTCGGGAACACGACCCGCGCGCGCGCTGTGGCCGTGCGGAGTGTCACTGTTTTCGCCGAAACGTCGACCATACGCGAGCGCGAGCGAGCGCCGCGTCCTACGACGTGGGATGGAGTGCGTTCACGTCTCACGGACCGTGCACTCAGCTTCTGTTTCGCTCCGTTCATCGAGCCCGGGACTCTACTCGTTCGAGTGCTCCCGTCGAAGACCTTCGGAACTCGCGGCCTTGGAAGGTCCTTCCCCCCGATCCACACTCGTCTTGAGCGGACGGGTCGCAAGTGTCGACCCGTATGATTTGGGTTCTCGCACCCGCGGCGTTGGGTGATCGACCGTAGAGTGAGCGCCCTATAGCCGCACAGACGCCGTACCGAACGCCCCTGCGACATGACCTTCGAGCGATCCATGACCAAAGCAACTGCACTGCTCCTGCTTCTCGCTCTCACCTCTTCGCTGCGCGCACAGGAACCGACGATCGACGTCTCCGCGCTCGTCACCGAGCGCCTCGCCGCCGTGCGAAGCGTCCCGCTCGCCGACTTGTGGCAGAACGCGATCGCGCTCGCGGCTGCGGCCGGTGAAGACAATCGCGCGGCGCTCGACACGGCCGTCGACGCCGAACTCGCGCCCGAGAAGGTGCTCGATCCGAACGCCGCGCTGTTCCTGTCGACGGTGCGCCTAGGCGGCAGCGAACCCGACGCCGAGCGGATCCGCGCACGCCTCGAACCGCTGCTCGATTCGACCGACGATGCGATCGCCAAAGCGGCCGTGATGCTGCTCGCCGACCGCGCCTTCGTCACGCTCAAAGAAGAAGAGCGCGAAGCGTTGGCGAAACGCGTGTCCGAGGTCGCGAAGGACGGCAAGCGCGCTCCCGAAGTGCGCCTCGCCGCCGCTTCGACGTTGCACGCGCAAGGTGGCGGTGCGGCCCAGCGTGAAGCTCGAACCACGATGGGCGAGTTCTTGAACTCATCGGACGGACGTCTGCGCGCACTCGGCGCGCTCGCTCTGGCGCAAACCGGCGACACCGAGACGCCGCGGATCGAGCTCGAGCGTTTGGCCGAAATTCCCGATGAAAATGGGCGTTTGGCGGCGAGCTACCTCAAACAGGACGAGTTGCGGCGCATCTACGATCGCCGTCAGAAGAACATCCTCGAGTACGCGAAGAAGCAAGCCGCCGACACGGATCTCTCAGGCGACCGCGACATGCAGCGCATGGAGCAATTGATGCGCTTGATCGAGACGACGTCGCTCGAAGGCGAGAAGAAGAAGCGCGACGACCTCATCACGGCCGCGATGGACGGGATGATGCGCAGTCTCGACGAGCACTCTTCCTACTTGACGCCCAAGGCGTACAAGGAAATGGAGCAGGATCTCCTCAATCCCGATTACGGCGGCATCGGCGCGTACGTCGGTGAGGATCCCGACGATCGTTTGTTCACGATTCGCCAGCCGATCTACTCGGGGCCCGCCTACCGCGCGGGTCTGCACTCCGACGACAAGATCGTGCGCATCGACGATTGGCCGACGTTCACACCGCAAGGCTCGCGTCCGCTCGACGAGATCATCAAGCGTCTGAAGGGCAAACCGGGCACGATGGTCAAGCTCTATGTGTGGCGCCGCGGCATGGACGGCGCGCTCATCGATCGTCCGACCGAAGACATGGCCGTCGAAATCCAGCGCGAAGAGATCACGATTCCGCCGGTGAAATCGGACTTGCTGCCGGGCGGCATCGCGCACATCGAACTGACGACGTTCTCACGCGTCGCTACCGCTGAGATCCGCAAGAAGCTGCTGGAGTACAAGGACCAGGGACTGAAGGGCGTGATCCTCGATCTGCGCCAGAATCAGGGCGGTTTGCTCGATCAGGCGCGCGACGTCGCGAACCTCTTCTTGCCCAAGAAGAAACTGATCGTGACGACCGAGAGTCGCGTGTTCGAACCGCAGTCGGAGATCACGATGAAGGATGCACTCTTGCCGGCGGACATGCCGGTCGCGGTGCTGACTTCGCGTTTCAGCGCATCGGCCTCGGAGATCGTCGCGGGCGCGCTGCAGGATTACCAACGCGCGGCCGTCGTGGGTCAGCGCTCGTTCGGCAAGGGCTCGGTACAGCAGCTCTTGAAGATCCCGGGCGAGGAAGACGACCGCTACGACGACGAAAACAAGAACGGTCACCACGATTCGTGGGAGAAACTGACCAAGGACCTCAACGCCAACGGCGAGTTCGATTTCGGGCCGCGCGCGCGCATGACGATCTCGCGCTACAAGCTGCCGTCAGGTCGTTCGATCCACCGCGAGTTCGACGACGACGGGAAGTTGGTGTCGGAAGGTGGCGTGGTGCCGGACGTGTCCGTCGACAATCGCCGCTTCGAAGCGTGGAAGCTGGAAGAGTTTCGCCGCGTGCAGAAGGAGCGCAAGATCCGCGACTACTTGGACGCGAACTACGCCAAGAACAAAGCGTTGTTCACGGCACTCGCCGCAGGGGACGCCGACGACACGACTCGTTATCCGGGTTTCGATGCGCTCTACGCGAGCCTCGAGACGACGTTGTCGAAAGCCGATGTGAGATACTTCCTGCGACGTGAATTGCGCGGGCGCGCGCAGGACGATCGTGGTGCGGCGTTCCCGGAAGGTGACGACTACGAAGACGATCCGGTGCTTCAAGCGGCGATTCGCAACGTGCTCGAGAAGTTGTCGATTCCGGTCGACTCGATTCAGGCGTATGCGTCGACTTTCGATCCGAAGGACAAGTCGAGCGAGCGGTTGACGGTTGCGAATCTGACAGATGCAGCGCGCACGGATCTGCGCCATGCGCTCAGCTTGATTGGTGAGGCGAAGGGTGGGTCGGCGTTGTCGGCGGAGAGGCTGGCGGAGATCGAGAAGGCTTTGCAGTCGGTTATCGATAGGTGAGCGCGAGGCGCGAGGCGGCGAATTCGCCGCCTCCAGGAGCGGAGGATTCTGTGCCGGTCTCGTGCTGTCGCTCGGCTCTCCTTGGCATTCGCTCCGAAGCATCACCTAGCTGAGTGTCAGGGCTAGATTTCCAGCGAGGGTCGCGTGCTGCGAACATGGAGGGGTACACGCATTCTGCTGCGGGTGCGGTATGGGACCGCGAGGCAGATGAACGGCGCGCCGGAAACTGGAAGCAACGGCCTTCACAAGCGTGCTCCGCATCGCTGACCCCGCGCGCGTGAGTGGCGGAATACAGCCATTCACGCGCCCGGTGTTCTACTTGGGAGGAAAAGGGGCGTGGCGGCCAAGTGTGCTGAGTTGCTCGGGGGGAAGAGTCTGTTTCGGCGCACGTTCGAAGTCGGCACCCAAACTCACTGGCGCTTGGACCTTGCGCTTGGACGCAGATCTCGGACCTTGCGCTCACACATTCTTCTGCTGCGCTCGATCGTTATCCGCCAGATCAGCGAGCACCGGCAGCAAGAACTCTCTTCCCAGGATCACCAACGTGGCCGTCAGAGGCAACGCGACCAACAATCCAAACATCCCCATCGACGCCGCTCCAGCCATCAAAGAGAAGATGACGACGACCGGATGCAACCCCAGGCTGTTGCCCAAGATCTTCGGGATCAAGAAGTAGTTCTCGAGGCCTTCGGCCAATAAGAAAACGGTGCCAACACCAATGACGGCATAACCGAGACTGTGCTCGAGCATCGCGACCAACAGCGCCATCACGAGGCCGATCGCCGAACCGACGAACGGGATCAGAGACAAAAAGCCGGTGCCCAAGCCGAGCAAGAGCGCGAAATCGACGTCAGCGATGAACAGCCCGAGCGCCAGGAACGTTCCTTTGGCCAGACACACGAGCAATCGCCCGCGGAAGAAGTTCGCCAGCACTTCGCCGATCTGCGTGCCAATGCGCACGAGACGGTCGCGATCGCGGCGCGGTAAGTAGCGTGCGACGAAGCGATGGATGCGCTCCAACTCGAAGAGCAGGAAGTACGTGTAGATCGGTAGCAGGATCAACAACGTTCCGACCGCGAGCAAGTTGCCGAACACCTGCTGGAAAACGAACACCGCGCCCGAGCCGATCTTCGTGCCGATGTCCGCCGCTTGCGTGCTGGAATCGTCGCTGATCCACGACGTCCACCACACGCGGATCTTGCGTTTCAAATCTGCTGCTTTGTCTCCGGGCTCGACTGCCAGAGCTTCACCCGACTTCAGGTCGACGCTTCCTCCAGTCTTCGGATCGATCGCGGCGCCCGTCATCGAATCGAAGTTCGCGTTCGGATCCGGCGTCTTCGCGCCATTGCGCGTCTCCACCTTCGCTTCGCCCTTCGATTCGTTGGCCGGCTTCGGCAAGTACTGGATCACCCACGAAATTTCGTCGTGGTACTGCTCGGCTGCTTGTTCGATGCGCTCGCGCACTTTCAGGCCCAAGCCTTGATCGCTGACGAGTTCGCGAGCGAGCCCGCGGCCTTGGAAGTACACGCCCGCGGCCACGAGAGTCATCAGGACGAGCGCCGCACCGAAGATGAAGTTCACCGCGCGCCGGCGTTTCCAGCCGCGCTTCTCCAAGCGCAACACGAGTGGATGAGCGACGAACGCCAGCAAGTAGCCGAGGATCAGCGGGTTCAGCACCGACCGGACGGACCACAAGAACCAGCCGATCAGGAGGAAGAGGGCGACGAGCGCGATGTTGCGCGCGGTCGGTGACAAGCGTTCGATCACGAAGGACCCTCGCCGCCGTGCGGCGTGAACAACTCGGCCGGCAATTTCGGCTGGTAGGACTTCACGAATGCCGTGTCGAAGTCGAAGCCCGCGCGGAAGTCTTCGATGCTGTCTGAATCCTGGCGATTCAAGAGCCCTTCTTCGACGAGCAAGAACACGATGCGTCCCCAATCGAGCGTGTCGCGAATGCCCCACGCGCGCCATACGGCTCCCGCGAGCGGACCGAATTGTTCGATCGCATGCACGCGCATGCCGCTCAGCAGTTCTTGTCCGGTCACGTGACGCGCCGTGCCTTCTTCTTCGTCGCGACCGGCGAGTCTCACCGCAGGGTCGAGCGAATCGTAGAGGAACTGAAAGGCCTCGGGCGCGTAGCGACCGTCTTTCAAAGCGAGCTTGCGCAACTGGGGATCGCTCGACATCAAGTCACGCTCACGGTTCGACGCGTCAGCGGATCGAGGGCGAGTAGAGCGCGCTCCACCGCCGCATCCGGCGCCAAATTCATGTCGACATCCTGCCGCGCGGCGAGCACGCCTTCCAGGACGTGAACCAAAAGTGCTTCGGGAAGATGCGCGATCCGCGCGGCCGTCGCTCCGAACGCGAGCTCCGACACGTCGATTCCGGCTCGGGCGCGCACCGCGTCGCGCAGCACGAAGCAGAGGAGATCGAGAAATGTCCGTGCCTTGACACGCGTCTGTGCGGCCGGCGTTTTTCCCGGGAAAACCGCCTCGATTTCGCTCCACTCGCGCGTGCGAGCGAATGGATCCGGGCCGACGCTGAGCGCGCGCTCCACGATTTCGATCATCGCCAGCGCGCCACGTTCTTCGAGCGTGACAGCGATCCCCGGCGCACCGGCCGCGAAACGAGCCAACATCTGGCGTTGCGCCGGTTCGACCGACGATTGAGCGAGCACGCGCTCGACCAGGCCCGCGTCCAGCGTACCGAAAGGAACGCGGACGCAGCGGCTGTGGATCGTCGCGAGCAAGCGATCGGGCCTGGAGGTCTCGAGCACGAGCAGAGTCGACTCGCCCGGTTCCTCGAGCGTCTTCAAGAGCGCGTTCTGAGCTTCCTCGACCAAGCGATCGCTCTCGCGCACGAGCACGATGCGCCAGCCGTTTTCCATCGGGCGCAGCGACAGGAACTGTCCGATCGTGACCTTCGGTCCGTCGGCGCGCGGCGTCACGTGACCGATCGAGATCGATTCGAGACCTTCGATCGTGGGATCGATCACGAACACGTCGGGATGCGAGTCGATCTTGGCGCGCTTGCACGGTCCGCATGTTCCGCAGGGCGGGCCGATGCCGCGAGCGCACAAGAGTCCAGCCGTGAGGCGCTCGGCGGAGAGGAACTTTCCGACGCCTTCGGGCCCCGTGAAACACAGCGCGTGTGCGAGTCGCTGCGCACGCGCCGAGCGCCACAACCCCTCGAGAACGTGCTCGTGACCGACGACTTCAGCGAAGCGCACGCTGCACCTCCGCGAAAATGTCGCGTGCCACATGGTCTTCGTCCCGCGCGCCGTCGATCACGATCGTGCGCGGCACGAGTTCCTTGTAGCGGGCGTAGCCGCGAGCGACACGCTGCTGGAATCCCAGGCCCTTGTCTTCGATGCGATCGGTGGCGCGTCCGCGCCGACGGGCGGCGAGTTCGGCCGGGATTTCCAGCACGATTTCGAGATCGGGCCGCGGTGATCCGGCCCACGTTTCGAGCAGCGTGAGGACCTCGCGTTCGTCGAGTCCACCAGCGACGGCTTGGTAGGCGAACGTCGAGGGATGGAAGCGTTCGCAGACGACGTGGCGGCCCGCGGCCAACGCAGGCGCGACGAGTTCCGACAAGGTCTGCGCGCGCGCAGCTGCGAAGAGCAACGTCTCTACGCGCGGCGTCAGAAGCGCGTGCTCGCGCGACAGGAGGATCGCGCGTAGAGCTTCGCCGACCGGCGTGCTGCCCGGCTCGCGCACGTGCAACGGGTCGGGGTTCGATCCGCGCGACAGAGCTTCGACCAAGCGTCGCGCTTGCGTGCTCTTGCCGCAGCCGTCGACGCCGTCGAGCACGACGAAGAGTGCGCGTATGACGGGTGCGCTCACTGGAGTTTTTGAATCACGCTCTTCGCGGCTTCGCAACTTGGATCGGTCGTGAGGGCTTCGTTCGCGCGCGCGAGTGCTTCTTCACGGCGCCCGAGCGAAAAGAGACACTCCGCTTGGTAGGCCTGCAACTCGGCGCGTTCGGAATCCTCGAGCGGCGCAGTCCCTTTCTTGTCGAGTTTGGCCGGGACCGCGAGCGTCGAGCCGTACTCGCGCAACGCGGCCTCGAACTGCCCGGTCGATCGCAACGCATCGGCCCATTTGCGGTGGACTTCGCGCAAGAACGGGTCGACCTCGTTGACCTCCGCGTACAGCTTGCACGCCTCGGCGTGACGACCGTTCTCGACGTGCCACTCGGCGACCAGGAGATGCTTCTCGATTTCGCCACCGTTCCACGCGATCCACTTCTCGCGCATCGCCATGGCGTCGTCGATGCGCTCCTGCTCGGTGTACAGAGCCGCGAGGCGCAGCTCGGCCGACAGATCGACGTCGTCGTAACCGGGGAACGCTTTCAGAGCCGCGAGCAATTGTTTTTCACACTCGGCTTCGTCGTCGGCGTCCTGCGCGAACTGGGCGAGCGCGATGCGAGCGCGGTAGTCCTCGCCCCCATTTTCGATCGCAGCCTTCATGAACGAGGCGGCGCTCACATTGTCCTCCGACGCGAGCGCGATGAACCCGCGCAGCATCGACGCGCGCGCCGGCTCCGGATCGACGTCCTTCAAGCGGCGCAGCGCTTCCTCGGCATCGAGCTTCTTGCCGCGCTGCCAAGCCGCCCACGCGACCGTGCACCAGCTGTCGATCCACTGCGCCTTGTCCGTTGCGTTCGAGGGCATCTTCGACGCCAACGACAATTGCACGCGCGCGACGCGAGCGGCGTCCCAGCGCGGCTCGATGCGCAGATCCTGCGTCGCGTTCTTCACGAACGCCAGAAATTCCGCGTCGACGATCTCCGGCGTAGTCGCATAGACCTCCTTCAGCGCTTGATCGAGGTCGAGCCCGCGATCGAAAGCCTCGAGGAACTTCACGATGCGCGCGAAACCGTAGCGCTCGATCAGCATCTGGCACACGAGTCCGCCCTGGTAGTAACCGAACAGGATGCGCGGTCCGCGGAACGCGCGGTTCAGATCGCGCAAGAGGATCACTTGACCGTTCGCGATCGAGTCGACGAGTTCGCGGCGCATGTTGCGCGTCCACGACGGATTGCGATTCACTTCCTCCCACGTCGCGAGACCTTCGGTGATCCACCGCGGACAGCGGTTGTGCGACAGACCCAAGTGGATCACGTGCGTGAATTCGTGGAAGGACGTGCGCGCCCACGACTGCGTGCCGCGCATCTCCCACAGCGGCGAAACCGCGGTGACGACGGGCCCGAAACACACGCCGAGTGCTGGAAAACCCTCGAATCCCGTCGAACGCACCGAAAAGTCGCGATGCGCGCGGAAGACTTCGATGAGCGTCGGACTCGGCGTGAAACCGTAGCGCGCGGAGAGTTCACGGCGCGCGTCGACGTAGAACGGCACCAGGTACGTGGCGAGCACGTCACCGCCCTCGGGATCCCACGAGAACGACAGATCGCCCTCGGAGACGACTTCGTGCTTCTCGGCAAGACGCTTCAAGACGAGGCGCATGTTGTCGCGCCACGCATCGGCCCGGCCAGCGGCGACTTTTTGCGCGGCGTCGAGCGCCGTGCGCGCCCCGGCTTCGTCGCCCGTGTTCGCGAGTGCGCGGCCCAATTGCGTCAACGCCTCATGGTCGCTCGGGTCGCGTTCCGATGCGCGCTTCACGAACGGCAAGCCTTCAGCGAAGCGATAGAGCTCCAAGAGATGGCGCCCGACTTCGCGCTCCGGCGTCGAGTCCTTCGTGTCCGCGTCGATCAGCTCCTTCAAGATCGCGTTGCACTGCGCTTCGTCGTGTTCGATCCACGCGAGCGTCGCACGCAGCGTGCGCACATCGCGACGCTTGGGCGCTGCATTCTCGAGCAGAGCCAAGCGCTCGCGCGCACTCTTCAACTGTCCGTCGTCCAGATCCGCGGACGCAGCAGCGACGAGCGCGCGGATCGATTTCGGCCGTGCAACGAGCGCTTTGCCGAGGATTTCCGCGGCCGATTCGCGCTGACGCTGCCAGTTGTAGCGGTGCAGCGCGTACAAGCCGAGCCACGCGCCCTCGTGCGTCGGATGCAGGCGCAAAGCGTCGCGGTAGAGCTTCGCGGCGGAGCGCTTGGCGCCCTCGGCCACTTCTTTGTCCGCTTCGAAGTAGAGATCGCCGAGCGCGACCAACAAGTCCGGCTCGTCGCCGCCTTGATCCTTGAGCGAGTCGAGCGCCGTCACGAAAGTCTGCGACGCGCCCTCGAGATTCCCGAGCCGACGCTGACACAGGCCGCGCGCGAGCAACGCATCCCAAGGTTGATCGTCTCCCGTGTCCGCGCCGATGGCGAGCAGCGCGAGCGCACGATCGCGCTGTCCGACGTCGAACGCCGCAGTCGCCTCCACCCATGCGTCGCGCGCATCGAGAGCCGGTGCGAGCACGCGTGACTCTCCGTCGACGAGCGCCAGAGCTTCGACGGCGCGGCCGATTTCGCACAAGACGCGCGCTTCGAGGCGCACGGCCGCGGCACGAACGGCGACCGCTTCCGCGCTTTTCGAGGCCGTCGCTGTCGGTGCGCCGGGCGCAGTTTCTCGAGCTGCTGACTGCGCGAGCGCTCGTTTGGCGAGTGCGACATCCGCGAGTGCCTTGTCGTACTCCACCAGCTCCAAGCGGGCCTCGGCGCGCACGAGCAGGGCCGCAGCGTCGTCCGGGTGCTCGGCCAGCAGTTCGTCGATGCGGCGCACGGCCGTTTTGGCCTCGCCGCGGCGCACGAGCTGGGCGCAGTCGGCGCGCTCCTCGGCGAGGAGCGCTCGGTCGTCCTGCGTCCCTGCCCAGGCGCTCGGATTCAGTGGCACGAACGCGGCCGCGAGAAGCAAACACAGGATGCCGAGCGTACTTTTCATCGTGACTTCGAGAGCGCCTTTCCACCCAGTCCACCATGCGCCGCGCCCTGAGCCAAGGGCGCGAACGCGGGCCGATCGAGCGGGGCGGAGCCTTGTTCGGCCGGGGCCGAACTTGTATGCCCTGATCCCATGAAGTCCAGCATCGGGTCACGTTCCAAGCAGGTTGCCGCGTGCGTTTTCGTTCGTTCGTCGCTGACGCTCACGGGCCTGGCGCTCGCGTTCGCCGCGTGCCGTTCGCCGCACGTCCCCTCCTCGCCGCCGGAGCCGGTCGCGGTCGCCACGTACGAACCCGATCCGGTCGATGTGGCCCCGTCCTGGCTGGCTGAGCCTTTGTCGTGGGAGAAATTGAAGCGTGTCGAGGCGTGGATCGCGAGCGAAGGTCAGAGATCAGCGCCGTTGTGGAAAAACGAAGCCGCGCTCGTGGTCAATCTCGGGCGACTCGAATTCGTGCGCCGAGAAGCAGGCGACTCGGCGAAGAAGCGCGACGCCGACGTCGATCGACGCATCAAGACGGCGAGGAGCGGCCTCGAGTCCGTCGCGAGCAATGCCGAAGCCACGGACGCACAGAGGCGTCGTGCGCAAGACGGTGTGCGTCGTGCGGATCGCCTCCTCGGCAACACGAGTTTCGTCACCAAGGTTTCTGCGCCGATGGGCGTGCCGGTGATCGCGCGTTCGGCGTGGGGTGCGGCGCGACCGCACACGGAGCGCATGGACAAGACGGCGGGCGAGTACACGCGCATCACGGTGCACCACTCGGCCGATCCGACGCCGATCGAACTCGATGGCACGAGCAGCAAGAGCTTTGAAGCCGTGCGCGAGATTCAGAAGGCCCACATGGACGGCAAGAGCACGCACTACGGCGACATCGGCTACCACTTCGTGATCGATCCGTACGGACGACTGATGGAAGGGCGCGATCTGCGCTACCAAGGTGCGCACGCGTACGGCGACAACAACCTGCAGAACATCGGCATCTGCTTGATCGGCAATTTCGAGAAAGAGACGCCGACGAAGGCTGCGCTCGACGCGCTCGAACGCGAGATCGAAGGCCTGCGCAAGCAGTACGACATCCCGAAGAAGCGCGTCTACGGTCACCGCGAGTTGCGCTCGACCGAGTGTCCGGGCGACAAGCTGATGCGCTGGATCGAGCGCTATCGCAAGTCGTGATGCGACGGTCGCGATCGTTCGTGTACCGAGCCAGCGTGCTTTTTCCGGTGCTGACGAAGCGACGCTCAGCGCGCTGATCGTGGCTTCGTCATCGCCGGAAAAAGGACGCTGGCTCGGTACACGAACGATCGCGACGGTCACGCGGCCGGCAGCACGTTCTTCCAGATCAGCACGGCCACGACGATCGCGAGCGCGATGCGATAGCCGCCGAACACGGCGAGACCGCGGCGGTTGAGCCACGCCACGAGCCATTTCACCGCGAAGAATGCGCTGATGAAGCTCGTCACGAATCCGAGCGCCAAGTACGTCGCACCGTAGTGCGCGACGAGAACGTCACCGGATTTGAGGGCCTTGTGTGCCGTCGCGGCGCCCAAAGTCATCACTCCCAGCAACAGACTGAATTCGACGGCTGCGCGACCTGCGAGCCCGACGACGAGTGCTCCGACGATCGTGGCCAGACTGCGGCTCGTACCCGGCGCGAGGGCCAGACACTGGAACAGTCCGATGACGAGCGCGTGCCGCACATTCATCGAATCCACTTCGATTCCCTCCGACCGACCGCGACGCAACAGCGGAACAGCGAGAATCACCACACCGCCGACGAACCACGCGACCACGACCGGCTTCAATCCGAACAGCACCGCGTCGATCTCGTCCTCGAAAGCGAGTCCTACGACTGCTGCCGGAACGAACGCCACGATCAAGAGGCCGAGTAGCCGCAGTCCGCTCGCGTCGCGGCCGACGAGTCCGCGCAACAAGCTCACGACACGCGGCCAGTAGAGCGACAGAACCGCGAGGATCGCGCCACCTTGGATGCAAATCGCAAACGAGCGCGACGCAACGTCATTCGGAATGCCGAGTGCGCGTTGCGCGAGAATGAGGTGCCCAGTCGAGCTGACCGGCAGGAACTCGGTGATGCCCTCGACGATGCCGAGGACGATCGCTTCGAAGGGATTCAATCAGCCGTCCCGACGAAGCGTCGATGCCTTCGCGATCTCGATTCGGAGCGTGCGCAAAACGTCGCTCACTTCAGCGGCTTGACCGCGTCCTTCGCGGACACGTACTTCATGCCGAACGCTTCCGCGACCGCTGCATACGTGATCTTGCCGTCGATCACGTTCGCCGCCGTCTCGAGCTCGTGACTCGTCTCGACCGCGCCGATCGGACCCAGCTTCGCGAGACGCTCGACCCACGGCAGCGTCGCATTCGTGAGCGCGAAGGTGCTCGTGCGCGGCACAGCACCCGGCATGTTCGCGACGCAGTAGTGGATGACGCCGTCGATGACGTACGTCGGTTCCGCGTGCGTCGTCGCGTGCACCGTCTCGATGCAACCGCCCTGGTCGACCGCGACGTCGACGATGACCGAGCCCTTGCGCATGAGCTTCAAGTCTTCGCGCTTGATCAGCTTCGGCGCCGCGGCACCCGGGATCAGGATCGCGCCGACGACGAGGTCGGTCTCGGGCAAGGCTTCGCGCACCGACAGCGGCGTCGAGTACACGGTGCGGCAGTTGGCCGGCAGGATCTCGTCGAGGTAGCGCATGCGATCGAGGTTGACGTCGAGGATCGTCACGTCCGCACCGAGGCCCGCGGCCATGCGCGCAGCCTGTGTGCCGACGACACCGCCGCCGATGATCAGGACTTTGGCCGGGCGCACGCCGGGCACGCCGCCCAAGAGAATTCCCGAGCCGCCCGCAGGCGCTTCGAGGAACTTGGCGCCCGCTTGGATCGCCATGCGACCGGCGACTTCGCTCATCGGCGTCAAGAGCGGCAGTCCGTGGTTGTGCTCGAGCGTCTCGTACGCGAAACAGTAGGAACCGGTCTTGATCACGCCCTCGGTCAGCGCCTTGTCCGCCGCCAAGTGCAGGTACGTGAAGAGCGTCTGGCCCTTCTTCATGTGCGGCCACTCGCTCGCGAGCGGCTCCTTCACCTTGAGCACGAGATCGTTCTTCGCCCAGACCGTCGCTGCATCGGGCGCGATCGTCGCTCCGGCCTTCATGTAGGCCTCGTCCGGAAGCGCGCTGCCGACGCCTGCGTTGGTCTCGATCATGACCGTGTGGCCCTGGGCCTTGAGTCGATCGACGCCCGCGGGGGTCAGGGCGACGCGGTTCTCGTTGTTCTTGATTTCCTTGGCGACACCGATCTTCAAAGCGTTGGACCTCGGCTCGTGGGCCCGGTGTAATCCGGGCTTCCCGTGCGCCGTGCGGCGCCGGATTTCAGGGGGGCTGGTGGGCGATAATGGACTCGAACCATCGACCTCTACGATGTCAACGTAGCGCTCTAACCAACTGAGCTAATCGCCCGTGTGAAACCGGAAGGACCTTCCGACTTCGGGGCGAGAAGCCTAGTGGAGTGATTCGCGAGCGACAAGCGTTTTCCATCCGCTTGCCGCGTCACTGCGCGCGGCTAGGGCTCACACCAAGGGCCCGGGCTGCGTAGAACGAGGCGTGGTGGTAGGGTCCTCTCGATCCGCCCCACCGAGCGAGGAAGAAGAACCATGCTGTCCCTTTTCTTGGCCCTCACGGCACCCCTCTCGACCCCGCGCACCGAGGACGAGACCGAACTCTACCGCCGGCGTGTGACGCCGATCGTCGAAGTCGCGCGCGAGGCTTCGCCGGCCGTCGTGTTCATCAAGACCGAGAACGTGCAGGTCGTGCGCGATTTCTGGGGCCGCGTCTTCCAGCAAGACGGCGGCGGAGCTGGCTCGGGCGTGGTGATCCACAAGGACGGCTTCATCATCACGAACTACCACGTGATCGACGGCGCGAAGAAATTGTCGGTCACGTTCGATGCGCAGTACGACGCGACGACGTATACGGCCGAAGTCGTCTCGTTCGTGAAGCAAGAAGATCTCGCGCTTCTGAAGATCGTGGGCGAGCGCGAATTCCCGACGATTCCGCTCGGCACGAGCAAGGACTTGATGCTCGGCGAGACCGTGATCGCCATCGGAAACCCCGAAGGCCAGGTCCATAGTGTGAGCGACGGCATCATCTCCGGATTGCACCGCAACGTGACGATCCCGACCGCCTTCGGCACGCTGAAATTCGACGACCTGATCCAGACGAACGCGTCGATCAACCCCGGCAATTCAGGCGGTCCGCTCCTGAACATCAACGGCGAACTCATCGGCATCAACAACGCGATGAACCGCGAAGCGCAAGGGATCGGGTTCGCGATCCCGGTCGACCACGTCAAGCGCGTGCTCGAAGAACGCATGTTGGCGCCCGACTCTGCACCGACGTGGCTCGGATTCGACGTCATCGGCGAGGATCACCTGCAGATCGGCACGGTGGTTCCAGGGGGTCCCGCCGAGAGCGCGGGACTGCGCGCGGGCGACTGCATCGTAGCGGTCGGTGGCACCACGGTCGTGAATCACGACAGCTACAAACTCGCGCGTGCGGGGCTGTCGCCGAATCGAGAGGTCGAGCTGAAGGTGGAGCGCGCGGGCCAGGAACGTGTCGTACGGCTCTCGCCGTGGAATCGGTTCGACGGCGTGCTCTACGAACACCTCGGAATGAAGGTCAAGACCGTCGTCCCGCCCCACAACAACTACACGAGCTACATCGTCATCACGGAAGTGCGCCCCGGCGGTCCGGCGGCAGAATTGGGCCTTCAAGTGAACGACGCCATCGACGCCGTGCGGCCGCTGTCGGGAGCGCGCGCTCGTCCCTTGCGCGTCCCCTCGCGTGAATTGTTCGCGAGCTTGGTCACCGAACTCGACCCGGGAATGAAACTCCAAGTCGACGTGTACCGCGACGTGGACCAGAACGGCCGCTTCGAGGAAGAAGAGCTGCACCGCGGGACGCTGACCTTGCGTTGATGCGGATGTCGTGCCCTGCGCACTCCGGGCTTGTATGATTGTGCGCCCACTTCTCCGGCGAGCCGGGGACGCGGGCGCGCAACTTTTTCCACCCATCCGATGAAGAAGGCCGTCCTCGAATTCAGCGAGCGCTTCGGGAGCATGCTGTCGCGCGTGCTCCTGACCGTGTTGTATTTCGGGGTCCTGGGCCCTTTCGCGATCGGCTACCGCCTCTTCGCCGATCCGCTGCACATACGCCGGCGCAAGCATGGCAACTGGACGGCGTGGACCACGACGAACGACACGCTGTCTTCGGCGCGTCGGCAGGACTAGGGTAGCGCGTGAACGTCCTCGGCCTCTCGTTCTACTACCACGATTCGTCGGCGGCACTCGTGCAAGACGGCGTGCTCGTCGCGGCGGCCGAAGAGGAACGCTTCAGCCGGCGCAAACACGATTCGGGCTACCCGTCGCTCGCGATCGAATTCGTGTGCAAGCAGGGCGGCATCACGTTGAACGACGTGGATTTCGTCGTCTTCTACGAGAAGCCCTTCGTCAAGTTCGAGCGCATGCTGCTCACGGCGATGAGCACCTTTCCGAAGAGTTCGGCCGTGTTCCGCGAGTCGATGCAGCGCTGGATCTCCGACAAACTGTGGATCAAATCGATCCTCGCCAAGAAGACGGGCCTGCCCACTTCGAAGCTGCTCTTCGCCGAACACCACGTCAGCCACGCGGCTGCGAGCTTCTTCACCTCGCCCTACAAGGAGGCCGCGATCCTGACCGTCGACGGCGCGGGCGAGTGGACGACGTCGACGATGGGTGTCGGTCGCGATCGCAAGCTCGAGATCATCAAAGAGATCCGCTTCCCCCACTCGCTCGGACTCCTCTACTCGGCGTTCACCGCGTACTGCGGGTTCGAGGTCAACGAGGGCGAGTACAAGTTGATGGGCATGCATCCCTACGGCAAGCCGCGCTTCGTCGACAAGATCATGGAGATCATCGACGTCGCCGACGACGGTTCGCTGTGGCACGACATGCGCTACTTCGCGTACCACTTCTCGCCCGACACTACGCTTTCACCGCGATTTGCCGAGCATTTCGGCCGTCCGGCGCGCGATCCGAAGCTGGGCGACACGTCGCTCGATCCGTACTACTGCGACATGGCCGCGTCGATCCAGAAGGTGACCGAAGACGTCGTGTTGAAGATGGCGCGGCACCTGCACCAGATCACGGGCATGAAAGCGCTCGTCATGGCCGGCGGCGTCGCGCTCAACTCCGTCGCCAACTACAAAGTGCTGCGCGAGGGCCCGTTCGAGGAGCTTTACATCCTGCCCGCGCCCGGCGACGACGGCGGATCGGTCGGTGCGGCGTACTGGGCGTACAACCACGTGTTGAATCAGCCGCGCGGACCGGCGCTCGATCACGCGTACTTGGGCAGCGAGTACTCGGACGCGGAGATCAAAGCGTTCCTCGACAAGTACTCGATCCCCTACGAGCACTTCGAGGACGACGAGAAGTTCTTCGACTTCGTCGCGCGCCAACTGGCCGACGGGATGGTGTGCGGTTGGTTCCGCGGGCGCTTCGAGTTCGGTCCGCGCGCGCTCGGGGCACGCTCGATCATCGCCGATCCGCGTCGCGCGGAGATGAAGGACAAGCTCAACGCGACGATCAAATTCCGTGAAGCGTTCCGGCCATTCGCGCCAAGCGTGCTCGAAGAACGCGCCGGTGAGTTCTTCGAGATCGAGAACGCCGAGAAGCACTTCCCCGCGCGTTTCATGCTCTACGTGACGCCTGTTCGACCGGAAAAACGGGCTGTTTTGCCGGCCATCACGCACGAGGACGGCTCGGGTCGCTTGCAGACCGTGTTCAAGGACACGAACCCCGCCTACCACGGCATCATCCGCCGCTTCGGTGAGATCACAGGCGTACCGGTCGTGATGAACACGTCCTTCAACTTGAAGGGCGAGCCGATCGTCGAGTCGCCGGCGCACGCGTTCAACACGTTCAGCTTGTCGGGAATGGACTTGCTCTTGCTCGGCAACTTCGTCGTGCGCGCCGATGCGAAGAAGAAGATCCAAGAGACGGTGTTTCACCTGCGTCACGAAGGCGACTCGGTCACGGCGATGGTGAGCTGAATGCGCGCGGTGAACGTGTTCTTGTGCTTCGTCGTCAGCGCGCTGCTCGCGATGGGGATGTTCGAGGTCGGCTTGCGCGTGCTCGGCAAAGGTCCTCAGCCGACGATCAACCAGTTCGATCCGGTCACGGGCTGGAGCAAGATTCCCTTGGCCTCGGCCGAGCGGAAGACGAGTGAGTTCCACGTGCACTACGAGATCAACGCGCTCGGTTTGCGTGACGATCCGATGAAGACGCCGGCGAAGAAGCCCGGCTCGTTGCGCGTGATGGCGCTCGGCGATTCGTTCGTGCTCGGGTACACGGTCGAGCGCGACGAGCTGTTCGTCGATCTGCTCGAGCAGCGTTGGCGCGCCGAAGGTCGCGACCTCGACGTCGTGAACGCGGGCACGGAAGGTTGGTCGACGGACCAAGAAGTCGCGTGGTTCGAGGCCAACGCCGAGAAGTACCAACCCGATGTGGTGCTCATTTTCCCGTACGAAAACGATCTCTACTGGAACGGTCAGTCGAACTACCGCCGCTTTCCGAAACCGCGCTACATCGAGTTCGGCAATCGCGAACCGAGCGTCCTCGAAGACCCTGGTCCGCGCGCGTGGTACGAGAGCACGGCGATCGGAACGCTCTACGCTGGAATGCAAGAGCGCCCGCTGACCTGGGCCGTGAGCGACGCGCAGCGCCGACTCGGCATGGAATCCGCGGCGTACTTCGTCGACGCCCCCGAGTTCATGAAGCAGGCGATCGGTCGCACACGCGGAGCGCTCATCGCACTGAAAGCCGCATGCGCGGCGCGCGGCGCGAAGCTCGTGATGGTGCCGATCCCCGGCAAACCTTCGATCGATTTGCGAGCCCGCACGGGTCTCGCGCAGAGCCTCGATCCGCGCACGTTCGTCGAGCGCCTGCCCTTCACGGACGACGGCCCGACGCTGGCGCCCGACAGTTGGTCGGCGGATCGGCCGGTCGACATTTTCCTGGCACTCGCCAAGGATCTAGGCATCGCCACCTTCGATGCACGCCCAGCATTCCGCGCGAGCTTCGAGGACGAGAAGGCGCTGTATTTCCCGATCGATTTCCACATGAACGGACACGGCAACCGCGTGTTCGCCAACTTCGTCCACGACGAGATCGACCGCGCACAGATCTTCCCGGCCGATTTTGCGGCGCAGTCGACGGTCGCTCCTCCGACGGAACCCGCCGCTGCCCCGTTCCCGCGCTGGCCGATCTGGTTCGCCGGATTGTGGATCGTGCTGTCGGTCGGATTCGCACTCACCTACCGCGACACGCCGTTGTGGAAGGCCGCACTCGGCGTGGGAGCGATGCTCGGCGCCGTCTTCGCGATCGTGATCGGCGGCGGTGCGCTCTTGAAACTGCTGCCCGCGAACATCGCGACCTTCTTGCTCGTGATGGCCGTGCTCGTGCTTTTTGGATTCATCCTCTACAAGCTCGGACGCCGCCTCGGCACCATTGCAGAGCTTTTGAAGGCCTTCACGCTGCGCGGACACTGGTATTTGATGCCGCTCGTCATCGTGCTCCTGACCGTCGGCAGCCTGCTCGTCGTCGCGGCCAGTTCGCCCTTGATCGCGCCGTTCATCTACACCCTTTTCTGATTCAGCGAGTATCTTCGGAGAGCAGGTAAACAATGACGAAACTCACGCAACGCCCCGTGCTTCTCGCAGGCTTGATCTGCGCCGCTCTCTTGGTCGCCGTGATGGTCTGGATCGCCGTCAGTGAATCGGGAATGCCGCAGGGCGTCTACCATCCCTGATGCTCAGCGCGATGAAGCACTTCTGGAATGACTTTTGGCCCTACATCGTTCTCCCGATCGCACTCGTGGTGATCGGAATCATGGTGCTCGCGCTCATCGGCGACGAGCCGGCCAGTCCCTTCGTCTACTGACTCATGAAGCAATTCTTGCGCGAGTACTGGCTCTACATCGTCGTGCCGATCGCGCTCGTCGTCGTCGGCGTGATCGTCTTGGCGCTGACGAGCAACGACCCCGGCGGTCCGTTCCACTACAACTTCTGAGCGCTACTCGGCGAGGTCGAGGCCGAAGCGCGCGAGGAAATCGAACCCGCCGCACGCGAAGGTCGCGATCACGTGCAGTTCGGCGTTCTCGTCGATCATGATGCGCTCGAGTCGGTAGCGATCGTCGCCGCGTTTGTTGGTACCTGCGTGCGTCGTCGTCGCCGAGTGCCAACCGACCTCGCGCGTGATCGCGACCGTCTCGTCGTTCCAATCCCAACGCCGGCCGAACGGGTACGCGAAACTGCGCGGTTTCAGGCCCAATTCTGCTGCGAGCGCGCGCTTCGAACCGTCGATCTCGGCTCGCGCGCCGGCCGCGTCAAGTCGCGAGAGGATTTCGTGATTCACGGTGTGCCCACCGATCTCGATGCCGGCGTCGCGCAGCGCTCGCGCGTCGTCCCACGTCATGTAGAGCCGGTTCGTGAGCGCGCGCTCGTCGCCGCCGACTTCCGCGAACATCACGTCGATCGCGCGACTGCGCTCCGCCGGCGGCACTTCGTACTTGAGCATGCGTTTGACGTGGTAGCTCGTCGCGTTGTCGTGCGGTACGAGTTGATTCATCGAAATGTTCGAGCGCGTATCCTTCGAAATCTCGGTGAAGCGCAGCACGAACTCGGCGGGGCTCATGTGCTCCAGGATCGCGAAGAACTTGTGCGACCAATTCGCGACGCGCTCGGTGAGCGGCCGGCTCTCGACGTAGATGGTTGCACCCACGCCGACTTTCTGGAGCAGCGGCAGCAGGTGTGTGCGGTTGTCGACGTAGCCGTCGTCCATCGACAGCGCGAAAAGGCTCCTTTTCGAGCCTATGTCGAGCGCATCGACACCCTCGCCGACGGTGACGACGTCGTAGCGCGACTTGGCCCACACGAGAATGCGCTCCAACTTCGCACCCTCGATGGTCATGTCCGCCGGTAGCCTCGACGAAGACGGAGCGGCGACGCAGTGTCCGGCCAGAATCGTCAAACGACGCGGCTCGATGCGATCGATCAGGCGATGCAGACCTGAGTGGTAGACGAATCGCGACCACGCGCCGCGCGCGACCAACTTCAATCTGTGTTTGACGCCCATGGGTCCTTTAGGGATCGAAAGACTACCCCATCGTCTCGTCGTCGCGATCGCCGTCGGTCAGATACCAACGTGTCGGGTCCATCGACACCGCAGCGAGCGGATGCGTCGGATCGAGCACGTTCACGATCACGATCAAATGATTGTCGGGTCGCGGCCGTAAAAACCCCCAGGATTCGAGCTGTTTGGCCCACCACGAGCCGTCGACCGCGGTGGCTTGCGCGACCGACGCACCGCTCGATTGCAGTGTCGCGAGTCCAGCTTCCACCGCGGCGATCTCCACGCTTTCCTCCAGGCCGAGCACGTCGACGAGGTAGCCGATCGGATTCGCGTGCGTCGGTTTCTGCACGATCGCGTAACCGACGAAACGATGATCGCCCGTGAAGAGTCCGACACATTCGTGGGCTCGTGAAGGATTGTCGACGAAACGCCAGTTCAAGTACTCGGCGTCGCGCCGCACCATCCACGCGTGGCGCGTCGCGACGTGTCGAGCGAGCGAGCTCACCTGCGACGGGAAACGGTCGAGCTTCTTGGCATAGATCTGTGCGGAGCGGGCGCTCGCTCGTCGGCGTGCTCGAGCGCAGGAACCGACGCTGAAACCTGTGAAAAAACCGCGCAGTCGTCCTTCACGCGTTCGAACTTCGCGAGCCGCATCGTCGGCCTCGAAAAGGAAAGTCCACGTGCGCAGCGTGCCGACCGACTTCCATCCGAGCTCGACGAAAATGTGCGCGGATCGTCGGTTGGGCAGACCGAACACGACAGGCCAACCGCGCGCTTGCGCCTCCGTGAGTGCTGCCCGATCGAGCGCGCTGAAGAGCCCGCGCTTGCGCCAGTCGGGATGCGTCATCACGTCACCCGTTTCACCGAGCGGCGCCAGCGTCTTCAGGTCACCGTGCGCGAGAACCAGACGCGGCGAGCACGCGTATCCCGACACCGCCTGCCCGCCCTCCGTGCGGGTGACGAGCGAGATCGAAGGTCCGTGCGGCGAGAGGTCGTAGCGCCAAGCAAGGGCCTCAGGTTTCGTTTGCTTCTTGAAGCACGCGTTGAAGAGCTCGGCTTGCTGCGCGCGCTCCGGTCTTCCGCACAGGTTCACTGCGAAGCCCGCCTGCTGACCGTTTGCCCCGGTTTCCACGCAGTTTTCAGCGCGTTTTCACGGGGTCTGCGGGACGCATCGGCAGTTTCAGCGCTCGCGCCTCGACAGCCTTCATGGCCTCGACGATGCCTCGTTCGAGTTGCGGATCGCGGCCGGCGAGGATCGACGTCGCGTCGTTCTCGACGACGATGTCGGGATCGACGCCGTGTCCCTCGACAGCCCACTTTCCGCGCGCGTCGGCGTGACCGAACTCGGGCACGTTGACGGTGCCTCCGTCGATCAGGGGTCCGTGATTCGTGATGCCGACGACGCCGCCCCAGCTGCGCTTGCCGATCACGGGCCCGAGCTTCGACTCTTGGAACATCCACGGGAAGATGTCGCCGTCGGAGGCCGAGTTCTCGTTGATGAGGCACACCATCGGACCGTGGAAGACGACTTGCGGGTACGTGCCCGTGAACTCCGAATTGCGCGAGTACTCGGTACCGAGGAGCACGCGCCGCAGCCGCTCGAGCACCATTTGGCTGACATTGCCGCCGCCGTTGTTGCGGTCGTCGACGATCAGACCTTCCTTCTTCGTCTGACCGTAGTACCACTTGATGAACTCGCGGATTCCGTCGGCACCCATGTCGGGAATGTGGATGTACGCGAGGCGACCGTTCGAGAGCGTGTCGACGCGCGCACGATTCGTGAGCACGTAGTCGAGGTAGAAGAGGTCGGTCTCGGACGAGATCGGATTGAAAACGACCTTACGAGAACTGTCGAAACTGGGCTGCGAGCTCATCGTGAACGTGATCGCTTGACCGGCTTTGTGGCGCATCAAGCGGTAGGGATCATCGTTCGGTTGCAACTCGACTCCGTCGATCGCGAGCACGTAATCGCCGACTTTCGCGTCGACGCCGACCTCGGTGAGCGGCGAGCGATAGCGCTCTTCCTCGTTCTGACCGCGCAGAATTTGGCTCAATTTGTAGCGTTTCGTGGCCGGCTCGTAGACGAGTCGACCGCCGAAGAGACCCACGCGCGGTCGCGCCGGCGCATCCCAATCGCCGCCGGTGACGTACGCGTGACCGACATTCAACTCGGCGATCATCTCGCCGATCACGTAGTTGAGGTCAGAGCGATGCGCGACGTCGCCGAGCAGAGCTTCGTACTGTTTCCGCAACGCTTCCCAGTCGTAGCCGTGCATGTTCGACACGTAGAAGTAGTCGCGGAAGCGGCGCCACACCTCGTTGAACGCGACGCGCCACTCTTCCTTCGGCACGCGGTCGATCGACAACGTCGCGGTCGACACGTCCTTCTTCGATTCTTTGCCCTTCCAGTTCGCGTCGAAGAGCGCGAGCACGCCGCCGACGCGCACGAGCAGCTTCGCTCCGTCGGCACTCGTCGCGTAACCGCCGCAGTCCTCGGCGAGCACATTGGCTTTGCGATCCTTCTTCGAGAACGCCATCAGCACCGGCTTGCTCTCGCTCTCGCGGCCGTAGTACGACGCAGAGCTCTTCACGTAGAAGAGTGTGTCTTTGTTGGCCGAGAGGCCCGAGAAATTGTCGGCGTCGACCGGCACGCGCACGACGCGCTGCGCCAATCCGTCGAGATCGATCCCCACCGCTTTGGGTGCTTCGTCTTTCTTCTCGTGTGTTTTCTCGTCTGTTTTCTCGTCTGTTTTCGCGTCGGATTTCGCGTCTGATTTCTTCTCGTCCGCTTTCGCGTCAGATTTCTTCGCGTCGTCTTTCTCGACGGTGACTTCGTCGCTCTCCGGCGGGAAGGGATGCTTCACGTCTTTGCGCAGTGCGAGCCCGTAGAGGCCCGTCGTGCGGTTCACACAGAAGTTCCACTCGAGTCCCATCAACTGCGGGGCGAACTCGCGGTCGGACAAGTACCAGATGAACTCGCCCGACGGATCGAAAACTGGTTCCGACTCGTTGAAGAGCTCGTCGGTGACGCGTGTGAGCTGCGTTTCTGCGGCGCTCCACAAGTAGAGCGAGCGATAGCCGTTCTCGTCGGCGAGCGAGAAAACGAGCCACTGCGAATCTGGCGACCAGTCGTAGTCCGAGACGTTCCCGTTGCGATCGCGCGCGACTTCCGTGGACTTCCGCGCGGCCAAATCGAGGCGCCACAAGCGCCCGTCCTTGTCGTCGTACGCGATCGCTTTCGAATCCGGTGACCAGCGCAAACCGTTCTTGCGCACCTTGCCGTCGAGGGTCACGCGTTCGAGTGCACTCGATCCATCCTGCGCCGCGAGCCAGATCTCCTCTTCGCCGCTCGCATCGCTGATGTACGCCACGCGCTTGCCGTCGGGCGACCACTTTGCTTCGCGATCGTGAGCGTTCGAACTGCTCGTGAGATTGCGCGGCGCGCCTTTTTCGATCGGCACGGTGAAGACGTCGCCGCGCGCCACGACGACAGCCCGCTCGGCCTTGTGCGAGAGCGCGAAGCCTTCGATGTCTTTGCTGACGTTCAGGTGCGCCGGACGCGACGAAACGCCGTCGTCGGGCACGCGGATCGAGAGCTTCGTCTCGCGCTTGGCTTTCGTGTCGAAGATCACGAGCTCGCCGTTCGACTCGTACACGATCTCCCCGTCTTCACCGCGCGAAGCCCAACGCACGTCCCACTGCTTGCTCGTCGTGAGCTGCGTCGTCGCTTTCGATTCCACGTTCCATGCGAACAGATTGAGCGTGCCGTCGCGGTCCGAAACGAAGTACACGTCGTTCCCGATCCACATCGGGTCGCGTTCCGTGCGCAAGCTGTGCGCGACGGGTTCGAGCTTCGACGTCTTGAAGTCGAAGACGTAGAGATCCTGCGCCCAGCCGCCTTGGTAGCGTTTCCACGTGCGAAAATCGCGCGTCAGCGGCGAGTAGACGGCGCGCTCGCCATCGGGCGAGAGATCACCGCCGCCCGACACCGGCATCGGGAGCGGCGTCGGCAATCCGCCCTCGATCGGCACGGTATAGAGGCGCGTGTCGGTCAAATCGAAGCCATCGCGCATCGAACGGAACAGCACCGCTTTCCCGTCGCGCGTGAAACCGTACACCTGATTGTCGAAGCCCCAACGCGCCGGCAGCGGACCGCGCGCCGGATAGAACGTGAGCTGCTTCGGCGCGCCGCCCGCGGAGGGCATCACGTACACCTGCTCGTCGCCGTCGTACTGTCCCGTGAAGGCGATCCACGCCCCGTCGGGCGAGAACTTCGGGAACAGTTCTATCCCCGGATGCGCCGTCAACCGCGTCGCCGTACCGCCCGTGCTCGCCGCGAGCCACAGATCGCCCGCGTAACAGAACACGACCTTGTCGGCGTGCACATCGGGGAAGCGCAGGAGCTTCGTTTGAGCGCTCGCCACAGTCGAGGTGACGAGGAGGGTCAGTGCGACGCAGCCGATTCGAGTCATGTGGGGTGTGCGAAGGGGGGTAGGCGGTTTCGGTCCAGCGCAGAGGATAGCGGCGCGCCCGCACGGAATGCGCGGCGCAATTTTGCTCTGAATTCGTGTCCTCTGGCGCGGGGTTGCGCAGACCAGCTGGTGAGGCCGTCGTCCGCCGCCTCGCGACGGGTCGCGAGGCGTGAGGGTGATCGGCCCACTCGAAAAGGTCTTCCCATGCGACACACGAATGCTGCGTTCCTCTCGGCCGTCATCCTCGGTTGCGCTCTCGCCGCGAGCCCGGCTCGTGCGAGTGATCGTGCTGCGGAGGCGCCGTCCATCGACACCGCCGCCCTCGCCGCGATCCGGTTCGATCACGTCGCGTACGACACGCCCGGCGACGGCGCGACATGGGCACGCGGCGCGAGTTGGAAAGCGAGCTTCGGTCCGCGCGGGGCGCAGTACATCCCGGCCTTCGGCCCGCGGCAACCGGCGAACGTGGTGATGTCGTTCTCGCCGGTCGGTGTGCACGTCGCGGGCAGTGCACTCCCCTTCGATGCCGCGGCGGAAGAGACGCGCGCCGGCGACCGGATCGAGTTCCGCCGCGGAACCTTCGTCGAGCGCTGGGACTTGGGCGTCGATGCGCTCGAGCAGTCGTTCGTGTTCGACACGCTCCCCGCGCGCGGCGAGATCGTGCTCACCATCCCGGTCGGCTCGGAACTCTCGGGCAGCGTGAGCGAGAGCGGGATCGTGTTCGCGGGTGAGCTCGGTCAGGTCTCTTACAGCCGCGCCGTCGCGATCGACGCCGACGGTCGCCGTGTCGCGGCCGCCACCGACCTCGTCGACGGTGCCATCGTGATTCGCGTGGACGCCGCTTTCGTGGAGAGTGCGCGCCTCCCGCTGATCATCGATCCGGTCGTCACCACCATTCACTTCGACAGCACGACTACGGACACGTTCTCACCCGACGCGACGTGGAGCGCGAGCGACAATGCCTGGCTCGTCGTCTACAACGTCCCCTTCGCGGCGACCGACAACGACGTCTACGCGCGTCAGATGAGTCAGGCCGGCGTGTTCTCGGCCGGCGCCTGGGTCGAGTTCACATCCAACTCGTGGAACGCGCCGCGCAGCGCCTCGATCCCGGCCCACGACCGCATGATCGTCGTCGCCGAGAATTCGACGACCGTTCCGAAGAGCATCTACGGTCGGCCGGTGATCCTCTCGGGCACGACGATCACCTTCGCCGCCATGGTCGACATCGCCGGAGCTGCCGGTGGCGACAAGTCCCTGCCGGACGTCGGTGGCGACTCGTCTTTCTCCGGCGTCCGCTACGCCTGCGTGGCTTGGACGCGACGCAATACCTCGACCGACTCAAGTATCGGATACGCGCTCGTGGACGTGAACGGCACGGTCGTCGCGGGGCCGACGTACTTGTTCCACCAAGGCGGCACGGAGGATTCGGCCGTGTCTGTCTCGAAGTCGAACGGTGCGACGAACTGGCTGATCGCGTGGCAACACTTCGACTTGGTCTCGCCCACGCGCACGGACATTTACGCCGCCCGCGTCACCTGGAACGGCGCGATCCAGAACAACTCGTTCATCGTGGCCAACTCGACGCTCTTCGAGTCGGGCCCGTGCGCTTCGAGCCCGCTCACCGGAACGAATCGCAACGTGGTCGTCTTCCGCAAGAACCCGATCGGAGGACAAGCGGACGTAGGCGTGGTCGCGCTGGATGGGACGAGCGTGCTGCACTACGCGGACTTGTCGACGCTGGAGAACTCGGGGCAAGGAGCCGTCGAGCAGCTCAACGCGAGCGTGGACAGCGACGGCCGTCACTTCCTCGTCTCGTACTCCGAGAAGGTCCCGGCCTTCGGGTATCACGACCTGTACTCGACCGACTTGTTCTTGTCCGGCAGCGAGCTGCGCGTTTCGCAGTCGCACGTGTTCAGCTACAACATCTCGCTGCCCGTGTTGCACTGCCAGGTCGCCGCCACCGGAGGATTCGGTGCGACCTCGCAGTGGTATCTGGTCCCCTTCGACATCACGCAGAACTCGACTGACCACGACGTCTCGGCCGTGCTCTTCGACGGCTCGAGAGGTGGTTCGAACGCGCTCTACTGCTACGGCGACGGCACCGGCACGGCGTGTCCGTGCGGCAACTTCGGCGCGACCACGCATGGCTGCGGACACTCGGCGTCCGTGCTGGGCGGTTGGTTGTTGCCGTCGGTCGGCGACAACACGGTCTCGAGCGACAATGTCGTGCTCCAGGTCAGCAACATTCCGAATGCAGCACCCGCGCTCTTCTTTCAGGGCACGGCGCAGTCGGCAGGCAGCGCGTTCGGCGACGGATTGCTGTGCGTCGGTGGATCGATCACGCGCTTGGCCGTCGCCTTCGCGGTGGGCACGACGGCCACTTGTCCGTTCGGGACCGCCAACCTGGGCGGCGTTCCGGCGGTGGGCGGAATGCGCACCTACCAAGCTTGGTATCGCGACAGCAGCACGTCCTTCTGTTCGGCGTCGACGTTCAATCTGTCGAATGGGCTGGCGATCTACTGGGCGCCCTGACGCGGCGAATTCGCCGCGTCCAGCAACGGAGGGGCGTGCGTCATCGCGTCGGTTGGCCCGCGTCCGGGCCCGCACTTCGTCCCTCGGCCGCGTCGGCACGCCAGGAATACTTTTTTTCGGGTCCCGCTGCGGCGGCAACCACGGGTTCTCATTTATCCGCGCCGATGAACGGCGCCTGATCTCCGAAAGGCTGCTCCCATGATCTCGATTCCTGCTCTGCTCCTGTTTCTGATCGGTCCCCTGGCTCCGGCGCAGAACGCCGACCCGGCTTCCGCGCCGCACGCAAAACCCTCGCGCTCGACGCTCGAATCCTTGCGCCGGAGCCGCATGCACTACGACGAGCGCGACGACGGCACGGTCTGGGCCGCGGGTGCCGACTACAAGGTCGGCTTCACCGCCGACGGCGTCCGCTACGTGCCAGCTCTCGGTTCGCAGCAACAAAGAAACCAGCCGCTGTCGCTCTCTCCGGTCTCGATGAGCGTCGCGGGGGAGCCGATTCGCTTCGAACGCGGCGTGACACCCGAGCGCGTGGAGAATCGCATTTCGTTCGCGCGCGGCGGATGCAGCGAGCGGTACGACTTGCAACCGCTCGCGCTGGAGCAATCGTTCGAGTTCCAAACGCTGCCCGCGCGCGGCGAGCTCGTCGTGCGCATCCCGGTCTCGACGACCATGACAGGCTCCAGCGACTCGGAAGGCCTCACTTTTCTCGCTGAAAACGGTCGCGTGACGTACAGCCGAGCTGTCGCGATCGACGCGCGCGGTCGCCGCGCCGACGCCCAGACCGACCTCGTCGACGGGGAGATCGTGATCCGCGTCGATGCCGCTTTCGTGACGGCGGCCGAGTTGCCGCTCGTCGTCGATCCCATCGTCACGACCTTTCCCGGTTTCACTTCCCCTTCCGACGGGTTGTCGGCCGACTGCGTGTGGAATCCGGTCAGCGATACGTGGTTCTTCGTGTACCAGACCGCCCAGAGCGCAGGTGACTACGACATCTTCGCCCTGGCGTTGGACGCGACGGGTACCTCGGTCTTCAGCGCGTCCGTCGAGCTCAGCGAGGGATCGTGGACGAACCCGCGTTGCGCAGCGCTGCCTTCTTCCAACGTGTTCTTGGTCGTGGCCGAAGTCGCCGCCGTCAGCCCCAAGATCGTCGTGGCGCGTCGCGTCAACCAGCACATTTTCGGAGGCATCTCCGCCGATCCGACGCTCATCAACGTCGGCGGCTCCATCGCCGGCGACCTGACAGCGCCCGACGTCGGCGGCGATCCGTACCCTGGCACGCCAGCCTACTTCTGCGTCGTGTTCACGCACGCGCTCGGCGGACTCGAGAAGGAGATCGGGTATCGGCTCGTGTCCCCCAGCGGAACCCTGATCGGAACGGGGCCGACTTACTTCGCGCACGCGGCCGGAACGAGTGAAGCGGGTGCTTCGATCTCGACCTCGAACGACGCCAATTTCTGGACGATCGCGTGGCAGCGCTCGGACCCGATCACGCCGACGATCTCGGGCATCTGGGCCGCGCGCCTGAATTGGAACGGCGCACTCGCCGCGGCTCCATTCCTCGTCGCGGACTCGGGCCTGCTCGAGCGCGCGCCGTCGGTGTCGAGCCCGCTGCCCGGAACGAATCGCATGGTGATCGCCTACCGCCAGTCATCGAGCACGTCCGGACAAGGCGACATCGGGTTGACTGCGCTCGACGGGACCACCGTGCTCTCCAGCGCGAACCTGACCGCCCTCGAAGCCGCCGGAACGCAAGCGCTCGACCAGCAGAATCCCACCGTGGAGACCGACGGCCAACACTTCCTGGTGATCTACCCCGAGTTCGAGAGCGCTGCCGCGCACTACGACCTGTACGTCAGCCAGGTGCTGCTGAGCGGGACGCAACTCTCCGTCTACGACGGACACGGCCTCGTGCACAACGGCCCCGGTTCCGTGCGGCGCGGACGCGTGGCCGGCAAACTCGGCGACACCGGCCCGACGCGGTATTTCGCGGTGTTCGACACCGAGATCACACCCACGAATCACGACGTCGGATACGCGTTCATCGACACGCTCGCGCCCGGCTCGGACAACCTGTTCTGCTACGGCGACGGGACAGGCACGCCGTGCCCGTGCGCGAACAGCGGCGCCGCGACGCACGGTTGCGCGCACTCGGCCTCGTCGATCGGAGGTTGGCTGTTGAAGACCGCGGGCACCGCGTCAGTGTCGATCGACACGGCACAGATCCAGGTCGGCAACGTTCCGCCCGGTGCGCCGTGCTTGTTCTTCCAAGGCACGACGCAGAGCGCGGGCAGCCCATTCGGCGACGGCTTGTTGTGCGCGAGTGGGACGATCACGCGTCTCGCGGTCGCGTTCGCCGTCGGCGTCACTGCGACGTGTCCCAGCGGAGTGGGCACGCTGGGCGGCGTGCCCGCGAGCGGTGGGATGCGCACGTACCAGGCGTGGTATCGCGACTCGAGCTCGAGCTTCTGCTCGGCGTCGACATTCAACTTGTCCAATGGACTGGCGCTCTACTGGGCGCCCTGAGCGAGCGAATTCGCCGCAGCGGGCTGGCCGCGGCGGATTCGCCGCAGCAACCTCAAACCCGATTCGCCGCCGCTTCGCGCGCGCGGTCCATCACCTGGTCGTGCACGTTGGCCGACTTCGGCGGCGGGACGAGACCCAGCGCTCTTCCGACGCGCTTCTTCCCGAACTGCGGGTTCTCCATGTAATACATCGCGCGCTCCATGAACCGGCGCGCACGCTGCGAGTAGCCGTAGTACCAGCGCTCGTAGCTGCGCACCATGTTCTTGCGCAGCTCTTCCAACTCGACTTGCGTGAAGTGCTCGTGCTTGTACGCCGAGCGATTCGAACTCACGTAGTTCTCCGACAAGTCCGTCAGGTCGATGTTGGCGAGATAACCGTCCCAACTCTCGGTGCCGATCAGCGGATTGAAAACGCTGACGCGCACGAGATCGGGACCGGCGAGCTTCAACGCTGGGTCGGTCTCCAAGTCGCCGGTCACTTCACTGCAACTGAATGCGAAGCGCGTTGCTTGCGCTGAAAACCCCCGCTCCCGAACAGGAGCTGGTGTTGCGGAACACGTACTGAGCTGCGAAAGGCAGTCCTGCCTGTAGTCCCGTCAAGGGCGCGGACGTCTCGACGAATCCCGCAGCGTCGCTCGAGACCGGACGGGCGATGATGCGTTTCGAAGGATCGAGCCAAAGCGTCGCGCCCTGCCGGACGATCGGAGTCGACGCAGCCGAACCGAGGATCAACCATCCGGTCGAGTTCGGCGGCGCGCCGCTGCACCAGAATCCGAAACCGGGCGAGCCCGCCGTCGGCATCTGCGTGGTGTTCATGCCGATCGAGCCTAGACAAGCGGGAGTCGGGGCCCCAAGAACGGTTACGCCGGGAAACACCATGTCGACCACGGCGACGAACCCATCCGACAGTCCCCCGTTGAAGGTCGTGTCGAATGCGCCGCTGGTGACAGGAAAAGAGCCCGTCGTATGCCCGCCTAGGACGATGTGATGATCGTCGATTGGAGTGGTACACACCCCAACATCGAAGCCGACGCTACCCGCGCCGGGGCTGCCTACTCGGGCCGAGTAGTACAGCTTTGTACCGGTCGGGTCCAGGCGCACGATCATCGCATCCGTGCCGTCGACCACACCTCCCCCTGTCGGTGCACCAGGAGTCAGTGGCATTGTGCTGCGGAAATCACCACCGACAATTGTGGCTACTCCAGACACGTCTAGGGAAACGCCCAAGGCCAGAGTCCTTACACTGAGATAGCTAGCGTAAATTAGACTGGATCCTGTTGGGTCGAGCTTGAAGAAGTACCCTGTAAAGTCATTGACTCCTGGGGTCGGGGCTTGGAAGAGGGCGCCAGGCGTGGTGAAGAATCCGAGGCTTTTGGTTGCGCCGACCACAAGCACGCTACCATCCCGGCCCAGCGACATCCCCTCGGGGTAGGTATCGTCAGCGGGAAACGGCGGTGAGATCCTTGCACTCCAGACGAGTCCAGATCCTCGTGAGTTCAGTCGCGCGACGAAAAACCCAGCGAACGAGTTGTGCAGAGTACCCGGGGTCGTCGGGAAATCGCTCGACGACGTCAATCCCGCGACAGTCACGTTTTCGGTGGCATCCAGGGCGACCTGCCGCACTTGATCGACACTTCCCCCACCCAAGAACGTCGACCACTCTAAGTAGCTGCCATCCGGAGCGATGCGAGCGATGAATCCATCGTAGCTCCCGCTCGCATTGAAAGTAGTGTCGTAAGCTCCCGATGAAGTTGGAAACAACGCTGAGCCCGCCCAGCCGCCTGCAACGGTGGCACCCGACGCAGCGATAGCTAGGCTGTATACCGCGCAACCGCCGCCCGCAGCATTGAGCAGGGTCGAGAATTCGAGCCCATCGCCCTGAGCCGTCAGCCGCATGACATACGCAGCACTCCCGTAGGCCAGAGTGATATCGAAAGCCTGCGGAGTCGTTGGAAAGCTGGTCTGCCCCACCGTCCCGTAAATCTCGCCGCCGATCGTCGCCCTACCCTGCGAATCCACGGCCAGAGCGTGCAGAGAGCACGAGGCGAAAGTGGGAGCGATGTGAGTCGAATAGACGAGATTGCCACTTGGATTGAGCCGCGACACAAAGAACGAACGTCCACTCAGGGAGGGCGTCGCGAAAGCGCCTGGCGTTACCGGAAAATTCGGGGATCCTGTGTCTCCCGCGACGATGAGGTCCCCTGTCGAGTGGCGTCTGACCGCAACGACGCTCTCCGTGCCGCCAGACGTGTCTTGCCCACCTAGGTAGGTCGCCCATTCGACGCCGGGATCGATATGAAGTTCCAGCGATCGATCCCGTCCCGGAGCGAGGAATCCAAAACGATTATGGCTGAGCAGCCGAAAACGGACATCGATGTCATGCCATTCGCCGAGTTCCGACTTCTCACGGCTCACCGGCGGTCGCTGACGCAGAACCCCTGCCCGCGTGTGGATCAATAGCGATCCGTCCTCCTCCACCGACAACGCTTCTTGCCCCAGACAACGCATGGAGAACGCGTCCAGATCGGCGTTTGCGGCAAGTTCGAGATCGTACTCCAAACCCCCTTCGTGTTCCCGTAGTACCCAGTCGATCCCGTCGACGACGCAGGGAACACGGACACGCGCAAACGTGCGCACGTTCCTAATCCACTCGGAATCACTGCCTGAGCAGTAATGATGGCGGCCAAGGAGCTCTTGCTCGCCTTCGGGCATCGAGTCTCCCCGGCTTTCGACCTCTATGCGCACGAGCACGCCTGAGCTCGAACCCTGGGCGCCTGAGGATCGCAACTCGAACGCGATGCCGGTCTCCTCGACGCGCGCAACAATGTCGTCAGTGCGAGCGACGAAGCGTATTACACTTGGCCACTGTCCGGCGTTTTCCTGGAACGCGATCGCTGCTCGCTTGACATTGCGGGCGCCTACGCCGATTTCTGATTGAGGGAGGGCTGTCGAATTCAGAGCAATCAGCAGGACAGCCGCGGCCCGGAGTCCTGCTCCAACGGCTCCCCATCGCCCATCTCGGCCACATCGGGATTGTAGGTGTTCTAACGTGTAGTTCATGTCAGTAGAAGCGCACGAATTCCGCGTGCGTGGGCAGGCGCTGCGTGGAGCCAGCGGGTGTCACGATGACCCAGAGCATGTACCAGCCGGGAGGACCCAGATGATCCTCCAGAGACCTGACGGTCAGTGTGGCAGCCGAAGGACTTGTCACCTGGGAGAGAATGTTCAACTCGATGTAGCGCTGATCGTTGTCGAAGAAGTGCGTAACTGCCGCTGGCCGAGTCAAGACGACGCCGACGACAGTGAACGCCTCGGGTTTGCAGTTCTCTACCGTTACCGCAAATGGTGTTGCCAGTCCTTGGGGACTCATGGGCTGTTCGGAGCCGACGGAATCGATGTAGGGCATGTCCAGCCCCGTTGTCTGTGGCATGTACGGCGGCTGAAAAATTTCGCCGCTGTAGGGACCGATCGCGAACCCGGGTACTTGCTGAGCATGAGCCTCGCCACCGGCGATGAATACACTTCCGTCAGGCAGCAAGACTGAGAAACTGTGATAGAGCCTTTGGGTCGGTCCAGCGGGCGTCCCAGCAGGGTTGCTCACCGGATTCCCCCTTGGCATCAACACGCTGGAGCCAAGCGCAGTTGGCGAGGGGCCTGGGTCGTAGATCTCAGGTTCCGCCACAGGCTCCTCGTTAGGCAATAGCTTGAACGCGCCGCTGCTCATCAGGATCTTCCCATCGGGGAGCGCTACCGCACCGCTGAAGGTGCGCGGCGACTTGAGATTGGCCTTCGTGATCCATTTACCACCAACCGTACTGCCGCCCGTGGAACCTGCCGGGCCGGGGATGAACTCTTGAACTGAGTTGACGGGTTGCCCTCCACCGGCGGCACCTCCTAGTGCCAGCACTCGATCCTTCAAAGTAAAGGCGGCCATGTGCATCAATAGCGCCGTGCCGTAGTTTCTGTCGGAATCCGGTCCCGGATTCGAGCCATCGACTCGGACGCGCCAAGACTCGAACTTCGATGCTCCGCCTTGATTGAGACGAAGTGCAAAGCACTGCTGAGGATGATTGGCGACGGCGCCCGCCAAGGTCGGCGTGTCGGCATCGTGGATGGTCAGCACGTCTCCATTAGAAAGCTGGAAGGCCCGCGGATAGCTATCCAGCTTGCCGTCGTACAAGTTTCCTGGTTGCCCCAAGGGAGGAACCACCTCTGTGGAGTCGGTGTACAGCATGTACTCGGCAATGCGGTAAAAAGCCGAGCCGGAGCCGGTCTCACTAACGGAACAGGCCCACTGCTTGCTGCCATAGGGAAGGAGCTCGAAATTCGTCACGCCCGCGTACGACGGGCTCGCCCCGTTGGGTCCACCGAGTACGAGGTGCGCACCACCGACGATGTTGGTGCAGTAGGTCGTACTCGCGTCGTACTGGATCGTCTCTTTTGTAAGGCCAATGATCGTGGGGTAGAAGCGCGGAAAGCGCATGTCGTAAAGTGCTTGCCACACACGACTGACGATGTGCAGGCCGCAGCCGCTCCCGATTGGAACTCCCAGGGATCCGGGATGGAACCGGTAGGCATTGTTCAGGAGAGCTGGCGCCTGTCTATTCCCCCCGACGACGATCAGTCGACCGTTGGGGTCCCAAGTAGACGAGGCGCAGAAAATGTCGCTCGGGACAGCATCCTTGATGAGGATCAGATCGTTGGGGGCGAGTGGATCGAAGATGTAGCCGTAAGTGCTGTACGTCGGCTCACAGGGCGTAGCGCTGGTCGGGTCGTACGCGATCTCGCGGTGCCACATGAGGACCTTGCCGCGATAAAGTCCCGTCGGGATCGGCGCGGCGTGTGAAAATTCGGCGAACACTCCCTGCGTCGTACAGATCGGATTGACCTGATGACAGGAGGTCCAGTCCCACGGTCCGGTCCACGTTTGAGCGGAAATTCGGCTCTCCAACGACAGCAGGATCAGGGGAGCTGCGGCCCAGCGAGCAACGACTGAGGCGAGTGACGCGTTCTCACGCAGTGACGCAGTGACGCAGTGACGCAGTGACGCAGTGACGCGCTAGTGAACGTGGAGCACTTTATGGTTCCCTCCGTCGCGAGTTGTTTGAAAAGAATTCTGGACGACAGCTCGGAGGCCACCAAGAAGCCTGGAAACCACAACTTGCAAATCCAGCAGGCTCAGAGCCCGTTTCGGTCCGAGGCCAGGAGCGGGCTGGCAAGAAAGGCGAATGTACTAGATCACACCCGATTCGCCGCCGCTTCGCGCGCGCGGTCCATCACCTGGTCGTGCACGTTGGCCGACTTCGGCGGCGGGACGAGACCCAGCGCTCTTCCGACGCGCTTCTTCCCGAACTGCGGGTTCTCCATGTAATACATCGCGCGCTCCATGAACCGGCGCGCACGCTGCGAGTAGCCGTAGTACCAGCGCTCGTAGCTGCGCACCATGTTCTTGCGCAGCTCTTCCAACTCGACTTGCGTGAAGTGCTCGTGCTTGTACGCCGAGCGATTCGAACTCACGTAGTTCTCCGACAAGTCCGTCAGGTCGATGTTGGCGAGATAACCGTCCCAACTCTCGGTGCCGATCAGCGGATTGAAAACGCTGACGCGCACGAGATCGGGACCGGCGAGCTTCAACACTTTCTCGGTCTCTTGGATGTCCGCCAGCGTCTCGCCCGGCGAACCGACGATCAGGTACACCTTGGCCCAGATCCCCGCGCGTCGCGTCATGCGCGCCGCTTCGATGATGACCTCGGGCGTCAAGTCCTTCTTGAGCACGTCGAGCATGCGCTGACTGCCCGATTCCCAGCCGTAATAGATGCGGCGGCAACCGGCGCGGTGCATGTGCTTCAACAACGGATAGTCGACGCAGTCGGCGCGCGTGTTGGCGATCCACTCGAACTTCAAACCGCGGCGCAAGATCTCGTCGCACATCTCGTGGATGCGCTTGCGACGCAGCGTGAGGATCTCGTCGACGAACAGAATGACGCCCGGGTTGTACGTCTTGACGATGTGCTCGAGCTCGTCGACGATCATCTCCGTCGAACGCACGCGGAAGCCGCGACCCGTCAATTCCTTCTGGCAGAAAATGCACTTGAAGGGACAGCCGCGCGTCGTGAACACGTACGCCAAGCGCTCGGGGTTGAGCGAAAAGTAGCGCTCCATCGGCAACAGATGCCGCGCCGGCATCGGCAACTCGTCGAGCTTCTTGATCAGCGGCGGTGCCGGATTGTCGATGATGATCGACTTCTCCTTTACGGCCGCGAGACCGGGCACTTCGCCGAGCGCCTTCCAGTCGTTGCCCTCGAAGGCCTTCACGAAACGCGGCAGCGTCTCTTCCGCTTCGCCTTTCAACACGAAGTCGAAGTGGCCCGAGTCGAGGAAGATGCCCTGGTCGACCGACGCGTGCGGGCCGCCCATGATCGTCGTCTTGCCGCGCGACTTCGCGTACTTCGCCCACGCGATCGCGCGGCGGATGTTCGGCGTCAGCGCGTCGAACCCGATGATGTCGTTGCGCTCGATCGCCTCGCGCATGTACTGGTCGTTGACGATGCGCTCGTCGCACAACTCGACCGGCAACTGCTCTTTCTCGAGCGCCGCGCCCAAGTACGGAATGCCGAGGACCATCGCCAGGGGATCTTCCTGGACGTGAGGTTTCACGTAGGTGAGGAGTGTTTTGCGCATCGGAAGTTTCGAGTCTCTAAAGCGTGGGTGTCGTCAAGGTGCGTCAATCGCGAGCGCGAAACCGGCCTGTGCGCCGTCACATCGAACCCTGCCTGGGATTCAGGGCTTTAACCAACCCTACCCTGCGCGTGAGCTTTCCGCAATGCTGCCGCCCAGCAGGACTTCGGTCTCGAGCACAGACTCATCGACCGTTCACACCTGCTTCACAGAGGCTTCGAACGCGCTGCTGCCTTCGCGCGCTCGTATTCGTCCAAGAACTCGTCCGTGAGGCGCTGGATCGTGAAACGCTCCAGCAGCCGCGTGTGGCCCGCCTGGCCGAAACGTTCGCGGAGCGCCTGGTCCGACAAGAGCTGCGCGACGGCCTCCGAAAAAGCTTCCACGTCGAAGGGATTGCGCACGAAGCCCGTGACTCCGTCGACGACGACTTCAGGGCTGCCGCCGAATTCGGTGGCGACTACCGGTTTCGCGTGTTCCATCGCTTCGAGATTGACCATTCCGAACGTGTCGAAGCAGATCGAGGGCGTGACGAACACGTCGGTCGCGGCGTAGGCCTGTTGCAATTCGTCGCCGGCTAGCCAACCGACCGGGACGACGAGATCGGCGACGCCGAGTCGCACGGCGTCCGCGCGAAACTGCTGCTCGTACACTTCGGTCTTGCCCATCACGATCAAGCGCAACGTCGGAAAACGCGGACGCAGACGCTGGAGCAGCTTGAACAGCTGCACGACGCCCTTCTGCTCGTGCAGACGACCAGCGATGGCGAGGACCAGCTTGCCGTCGAGACCGAAGCGCACGCGGAACGCGCGCACGAGGTCGGCGGACGGAAGCTCGGCCTGCTCGCGAATCGCGTTGTGGATCGTGCGGTCGACGCGGATCCGGTTGCGACGGATGGCCTCGCCGAGTTCGTTCGACACGACGGTGAAGCGATGGACGTCGCGCGCGAGTCGTTCGCGAATCGAAGCATTCCGCCAGGGGTTGTAGCGCAGTCGCTGGCACGGAATGCACTTCTGCCAATACGCTTCGTAGTCGCGCTCCGTGCCGCCGCGCGCTTCGCCGCCGTGGAAGCAGGTCAGCTTCTGGTAGCAAAACGTCATCACATCGTGCGCGGTGAATACGACACCGGCACCGAACTCGCGCGCTGCACGCAGCGTATCGTACGACAAGTGTGTGTGGATCAAGTGCGCGTGCACGACGTCGGGCCGCCACTGTTTCAGCACGTCCGCGAACGCCGTTTTCACGGCCGAATTGTCGAGCGAACGCCAACCGCGAAAGCGCACGTTGTAGTCCGAGTGCAGACGGAACACGTCCATGCCCTCGATCGCGGTCGGCGTCGCGAGCGCTGGATCTTGTACGCAGCTCACCAGCGCCGTCGCGTGTCCCAGCTCACGCAGTCGAGCACCTTCCTGGTACATCTGCCGAATCGAACTGCCGATCCGCGGATCGTGGAGATCGTTCAAGAACAGGATGCGCACGGCGTTCGGCGCTCACTCTCTCGGAGCGCGCGACGATGATAGCGGCGAGTGTGCTCTAATACCGTACGGGAAGCGCTCGCCAACCGCACGAATCAGGGAAGGGATCGAGTTCATGAAAAAACAAGCCTACGGCGAAGAAGCTGCGGAAAAACTGCTGCCCTTGCTGCTTTCCATCGGCCGCGAGATCAAGAATCGCGTAACCGCGATCAACGAGATGGAAGCGGCGCTCGAAGCACGCAAACCCGGGCTCGACATCAGCACGACGACCGCGCGGCTCGCGATCGAGAAGCGCGAGCTGCGCACGACCTTGCGCGAATTGGAACGCCTCGGTTGCGATCTCGATCCCGATCACCCGCTGCGCATCTTGATCCCCGGATTGAACGGCCCGATGGCGTTCGAAGGCAGCCTCGAGAAGACGATGTTCCGCTTCCTGCGCTCGATCGAAGAAGAGAAGAAGGCCTGAGCGTTCAGCGCTGCTGGCTGAGCGTTCAGCGCTGCTGGCTGAGCGCGGCGTCGTAGATCGCGAGCACGCGCTGCGCATTGTCGCGCCACGTCGAGCCACGCGCGTGTTCGCGAGCCATCTCGCCCATCGCGCGTGCGACGGTCGGCTCGCGGAGCAGCTTTTCGAGCGCCGCTTCGACCGCGTCGACGTCTTGATCGACGAGGAAACCGCTGACGCCGTCGTCGATGGCGTCTTCAGCGCCCGAATCGAGCGTTCCGATCGCCGGCACACCGCACGCTGCCGCTTCGAGATACACGATGCCGAAGCCTTCGAACCCCCCGTCCGCTGCCGTCACCGGAGTGTGCAGGAACACGCGCGCGCGCTGCAGGAGATCGACCTTCACGTCCTCGTCGACGTTGCCGAGGAAATGCACGCGGTCTTCGAGACCGTCGCGCGCGGCGCGATCGACGAGTCCTTGGTGATACTCGTCACCCACCGCATTGCCGACGATGTAATGATGCACGTCCGGGAAACGCTTCGCGAGGTGACAAAAAGCTGCGAGCGAAACGTGGTGCCCTTTGCGCTCCTTCACTTCGCCGATCGCGAGCGTGTAGGGATGCGCGTGCCACGGTCGCGTGCCGACTGCGCGGCGGACCTGGTAATGATCGAACGACACACTGTTCGCGACGACGTGCAGGCGCGCTTCGGGCAGTTCGTCCTCCGTGAGAAGTTCGCGGAGTCGCATGCGCGTGTAGTTGCTCACGGCGATCAAGGCGGCCAAACGGCGGTAGGTGTAGCGCGCGAAACGCTCGTGGCGCTTCGACATCAGCGGCTGAACGCTGTACGTCCCGTGCGCCGTCGCGATGCACGGTTTGACGGCGGATTGGGCACCGTAGAGTCCCGCGAACGCATGCGGATAGTCCTTGATCGCGTGCACGAGGTCAGCGTGTTTCGCTCGCGCCCGCACGCGCCACGCAGCGCCGACGAAGCTCGCCCAAAAACGTAGAGGCGACATGTAGTAGAAGTAGTCGGGCGGCAACGCGACCGACACATTCCAGTGCGCCGGCACGTCCTTCGACGTAGGGCGATGCTTGCGCGCGAGCAGGATTTCGACCTGCAAGCCGGGGCGTTCCTCTTCGAGCGCGCGAATCAAGCGCACCGTGTAGCGCCCGACGCCGTCCAGGTCGGAGAGAGAGTCGGTGAGGAAGAGGACGCGCATCGGTTCGTTCTAGCCAGAGAGGATACAAGTCGCGCGCGCGAGGAACAGAGCGCGCTCCAATCGGCTGTCTTTCGCGAGCGATGAGGTCGAAGCCGTCGACGGAAGGACAGTGCCGCGCACCCGCAGGCCGCGGCGCGTTCGGTGGGTTCATCGCGAGCAGAGACGGGTGGCAGCCTCCGCGTCACCGACGTCTCCCCGGATCACATGGAAGGAGCACGCGCGCATCGGCATCCCAGTCACGCTGCTGACGCTCTTCGTCGCGGCGGTGTGGCTCGCGGTCACGAGTCGCTGATCGTCGGCCCGCCGAAGCGCACTTCGAGGCCACCGGCTTCGGAGGGCTTGAATTCGAGCTCGAAACCGTGGCGAGCGGCGACGTCGCTCGCGATCGAGAGGCCCAGTCCGAGGCCGTCGGGATGGCGCGCACGCGCTTCGTCGCTGCGGTACGAGCGCTTGGCGATCCGCGCCAGTTCTTCCGCGGGCACGCCGGGGCCGTCGTCGAAAATGCGCAAGGAAAAGCGGCCTTCCGTGCTCTCGAGCACCACGGCGACATGCCCACCGCGGTGGTTGTAGCGCACAGCATTGTGCACGACGTTCGACACGGCTTGTTCGATCAGCGTCACGTCGCCTTGCGTGCGCACATCGGTTTCGGGCACGGCGAAATCGAGCTCGATCCCCTTCTCGGCAGCGATCGAGCGATGGCGCAAGTGCACGCGCTCGACCAGCGCATTCAAGACGAGTGGATCGCGCCGTGCGATCGGTTCGCCGCCTTCCAACTTCGACGCGGCGCCGAGGTTCTGCACGAGCGAGGCCAAGTAGTGCGACTCCTCGAGCGACTCGCGCACGAGCTCGCGCTCGATCGGCGTGCCTTTGGCGACGTCGTTGCGCATGCGCGTCAAGTGACCTTGCAACACCGTCAGCGGCAGCATCACATCGTGCGTCGTGTTCTCGACGAAATTGCGCAACGTTTTCTCGCGCGTTTCCACGGCGTCGATCTGCCGGCGCACTTCGGTCCCGGCCGTGTTGAACGCGGTCGCCAAGTCGGCGATCTCGTCGCCACCTTCGATCGGAACACCTTCGCGATAACCCGTCGACGCCGATCGCTTCACGCCGTCTTCGAGCTTCGACAAGCGCCGCAGGATCGGTCCGACGGCGAACAACACCGCACCGACGAGCAACGCGACGAGCACGGATGCGGCGGCTGCGTCGACCAGCATCGAGTCGCTGCCACGCGGATCGAAACGACGCACGAGCACGATCGCGCACGGACCTTCCATCCACGCCATGCGTGCCACGACCGAGGTGACCACGAGGTCGCCCTCGGCCGCCACACGACCCGCGTCCTGACCGTGCGCCTCCAATTTCGCGCGCAAGTCAGCGGGAAACTGCGGTGCGCGCGCATTGGCGGAGACGAAATCCGGGCCGTACGCGAACAGTTCGAGACGCGGCGTCGGTCGCGGCGGACCTTCACCCCGATCTTGAGCGCGACGCTCCATGTCGCGCATGCGTTGCTCTTCTCGCACGTCGAGCGGTCCGCGCATTTCGCGCATTTCGCGAGGATCGAGCGGATCGAGCGGTTCGCGACCTTCGATCGGACCGCGCGGACGCAGGCGCGGCGGCAAGCGCTGATCCATCGGCCGCATATTGGGCGGCGGTTCTTGGAAGCCGAGCGGGTTGGCTTCGCACGCATCCTTGCCACCGGTCGTCATGCGCAAACGCGCGTAGTCGACGAGTCCTTGGATCGAGGCACGACGCGCGAGATCGTGACGCAGCCACACGGCCCCACACACGAGCGGAACGGCGCAGACGAAGAGCGTCAACGCGAGTCGCGTGCGCAGTCTCACGCACGCGCTCCGGGCTCGTTCAAGCGATAGCCGACACCCCACACGGTCGCGAGCAGCGCACCGTGCGCACCCAGCTTCTTGCGCAAGCGCGAGACGTGCACGTCGAGCGTGCGCTCGCCGCCTTCTTTGTCGGGATCGAGAACGTGCTCGACCAGCCACGCACGTGTCACGGCCGCGCCCGATCGTCGTGCGAGCGACAAGAGCAGCGTGAATTCGACCGGCGTCACCTCGATGTCGCGTCCGTCGACTTGCAAGCGCCGCGCTTCGACGTCCAATCCGATGGGCCCGACGTCCACGCGATCACGGCGCGCCAGTGTCGGTCGCCGCAGTCGCGCTTGCACGCGCGCGAGCAGTTCCTCGGGCCAGAACGGCTTGGTCAAGTAGTCGTCGGCACCGAGTTCGAGCGCGCGCACCTTCACGGCCGCGTCGCTCTTCGCCGAGAGCACGAGCACAGGCAGATCCGATTTTTCGCGCCAACGCTTCAATACGTCCAATCCGTGCGCACGCGGCAACATCAAGTCGAGCACGAGCAGCGCGAATCCATTCGGATCGACGTTCATCGCCGAACCACCGTCGCGCAACCAAGCTGCCTGCATACCGGCGCCGGTCAGATGCTCGACGATCTGGTTCCCGAGCTTTTCGTCGTCCTCGACGAGCAGAATTCTGTGGGTCAAGCGTGCACTCCGGTCTGGATCCCCGAGTCTACGCGAGACGCCGCGGGACTCGTTGCACGTCAACGATCGAGGGCGTTCCTTGCGCAGATCTGAAGCAGGTCCGCAGGCTTTTTTTCGGAGCCCTTCAGATCGCCGCAAGGTCCCCTCCCGATTCTCATTCGTGGGGAGGCGAGGCGACTCGCGCTCTTCGCTCCCAGCAGAGTTCTTCCGGAACGGTTCGAATCCAAAAACTCGACGATTCACTGAACAACCATGAACAAACGAACTCTCGTGCTTCTCGCTCTCGTCGGCTTCGCGCGCGTCTCGATCGCACAAGGTCCGCCGCCGCCTCCGCCGCCGCTCCAGCCGCCCCCGATTCCCGCCGCCAATCCCGTCACCGCTGCGAAGACCAATCTCGGCAAGACGCTTTTTTGGGACGAGCAACTTTCGACGAGCGGCACGGTCGCGTGCGGCACGTGCCACATCTTCTCGGAGGGCGGATCCGATCCGCGCACGAGTGCTGCGAATCCGGCGTCGCGCCATCCCGGGTTCGACAACGTCTTCAACACGCCCGACGACGTCTTCGGATCGCCCGGCGTCGCGCGTCAGACCGCGAACGGCACGTACTCGAACGATCTCGTGTTCGGCATGTCACCCGGCGTCACGTCGCGCAAGGCGCCGAGCGTGATCAACGCGGCGTACGCGAACACGCTGTTCTGGGACGGTCGCGCGCTGCCGACGTTCAATGATCCGGTCGGCGGTGGTGTCGTCGTGCCGAACGGAGGCGCGCTCGAGAGCCAAGCGGCGCAACCGCCGCTCAACGCGATCGAGATGGGACACGCGACGCAAGACTGGAATTCGATCACGGCGCGCATGGCGACTGCGACTCCGCTGCGCCTGTCGCCGCAGGTTCCGACTCAACTGAGCACGTGGATCGCCGGTCGCAATTATCCGGCGCTGTTCCAAGAAGCGTTCGGCACGCCCGACATCACAGCAGCACGCATCGCACTCAGCCTCGCGACGTACGAGCGTGCGCTCTTCAGCAATCAAGCACCCGTCGATCAATTCGTCCCCGGTCAGCCGCCGCCGCTCACACAGCAAGAGCTGAACGGACAGCAGATCTTCGGAACGATCGGCCGCTGCACGGTGTGCCACGTCGGTCCGCGCTTCACGAACGACACGTTCCAATACATCGGCGTGCGTCCGCAGATCGAGGACTTGGGTCGCTTCGCCGTCACGGGTCAGAACGCGGACCGCGGCCGCATGAAAGTGCCGAGCTTGCGCAACGTCGAACTGCGCGCACCGTACTTCCACAACGGCGCGATGGCGACGCTCGCGGACGTGGTCGATTTCTACGATCGCGGCGGCGACTTCGACGCGCCGAACAAGAATCCGGCCATCGCACCGATCGGATTGAGCGCGCAGCAGAAAGCAGACCTGGTCGCGTTCCTGAGGCGGCCTGTCACCGACCCGCGCATCGCGGCAGGACTGGCACCGTTCGATCGTCCGCTGCTCTACAGCGAATCGACACGCGTGCCGCTGCACTACGGGGCAGGCACACCGGGCAGCGGCAATGTCGTGCCGCGCATGATCGCGAACGAACCTCCGGCTGTCGGCAATGGAGGGTTCACCGTGGCCATCGATCGCGCCAATGGCGGGCGCGACGGCATCCTGGTCCTGTCGAACACTGCGGATCCGTTCGGCACGCTGTTCCAGGGCGCGACGCTGCACGTGCAGCTGTCGAGCATCCAGAGCATCGTGCGCGTGGGCACGCTCGGCGGGGTCGGTGTCGGCAACGGGTTCGGTTCCGTCACGCTGCCCATCTCGAACGATCCCCTGCTGATCGGCACTCAGATCTTCGCGCAATGGTTCGTGCTCGATTTCACGCCCGCCTCGCGCTTCGCCACGACGGAGGCGGTCGCGATCACCTACTTCTGAGCGTCACGCTTCGAGCGTGATTTCGCAGCGCGGCGCGTGGACTCGGGTCCCGTGCTGCGCTTTTTTTTGGCGGCTGTGCCGGAGAGTGCCGCGCGCATTGCGTCATCCACGTTCGCGATGAGCGTGAACTTCATGTCCTTCTTCGTCGACTCCGGAACGTCGGCCAGGTCGGCTTTGTTGCGCTCCGGCAGAAGCACGTGACGGATCCCGGCTTGATGCGCGCCCAGCACTTTCTCTTTGATCCCGCCGACGGGGAGCACGAGCCCGCGCAACGAGATCTCGCCCGTCATCGCCACGTCGCTCTTCACGGTGCGTCCGACGAGCAAGGACACGAGTGCTGTGAAGAGCGTCACACCGGCACTCGGACCGTCCTTCGGAATCGCTCCCGCAGGCAAGTGCACGTGCACGTCGTGCGTCTCGAAAAACTTCGCGTCGATGCCGAGTGAAGCGGCGCGCGTCTTCACCAAGCTGAGCGCCGCCTGCGCGCTCTCGCGCATCACGTCGCCGAGCTGACCGGTGAGGATCAACTTGCCCTTGCCCGGCATGCTCGTGGCTTCGACGAACAGAATGCCGCCGCCCACCGGCGTCCACGCGAGTCCCGTCGCGACACCGGGCAGCGACGTGCGGTTTTTCACCTCGTCCTCGTAGCGCGGGATCCCCAGGATCTTCTCGATGTCCGCGATGTTCAAAGTGCGCTTTTTCGGCGTCGAAACCGCTGTTTCAGCCGCAACGAAACGCGCGATCGATCCCAGCTGACGATCGAGCGAACGCACGCCTGCTTCGCGCGTGTAGGCCATGACGATGCGCTCGAGCGCGCGCTTCTCGAGGCGCGTGTTCTTCGGTGCGAGGCCAGCTTGCTCGAGCTGGCGCGGCCACAAGTACTTCTCGGCGATCGCGATCTTCTCGAGACGCGTGTAGCCGGGCAACTCGATGATCTCGAAGCGATCTCGCAACGGCGATGGAATGTCCTCGAGCACGTTCGCCGTGCCGATGAAGAGCACTTGGCTGAGGTCGAAGGGCACGGCCAAGTAGTTGTCGCGGAACGCGCGGTTTTGCTCGGGGTCCAGCACTTCGAGCAGCGCCGACGACGGATCGCCTTGAAAGCTGCGCGAGAGCTTGTCCATCTCGTCGAGCATGAACACCGGATTGGTGCTGCCGGCTTTCTTCAAGCTGGTCACGATCACACCCGGCATCGCGCCGACGTACGTTCGACGATGACCGCGGATCTCAGCTTCGTCGTGCACTCCGCCCAGCGAAACACGCACGAATTTGCGCTCCATCGCGCGCGCGATCGACTGCCCGAGCGAGGTCTTGCCGACGCCCGGCGGACCGACGAGACACAAATTCGCGCGGCGGCCGTCGGGCTTCAATTTGCGCACGGCGAGGTACTCGAGGATCAAGCGCTTGACCTTCTCGAGGCCGAAGTGATCGGCGTCGAGGACCTCGCGCGCGCGCGCCAGATCGAGATTGTCCAACGTCTTCACCGACCACGGCAGTTCCGACAAGACGTCCAAGTACGTGCGCGTCGTCGAGTACTCCGACGAGGCTTCGTTCATGCGTTCGAGGCGCACCAATTCGCGGTCGGCTTCTTTCCGCGCTTCGGGCGGGAGCTCAGCTTTGTCGAGCGCGCGCTTGAGCGGTCCGAGCTCGCCGCCTCCGTCCTCGCCGTCCAATTCCTTCTGGATCTGGCGCAATTGCTCGCGCAAGAAATACTCGCGCTGCGCCTTGTCCAGCGTGCCCTTCGTCTCGGCGCGAATCTTCTGCGACAGTTGTAGTACTTGGCTCAGTCGCCCGAGCTGCGCGCCGATCTTCTCGAGTCGCTTCTCGACGTCGAAGGTCTCGAGCAGTTCCTGTTTGTCCGCGACGGAGATGTCGAGGAAAGTCGCGACCATGTCACACAAATTCGCAGGCGAAGTGATGTTCGCTACCGCGTTGACGAGATCTTCCGGCGCGCCGGGCGAGAGTTGCAACACTTCGCCGGCCTGCTGTTTCACGGCCAAGAAACGCGGTTCGAGGTGCTTGTGATCTCCGGGAACTTCCTCGATGCGCTGGATGCGCGCTCGCCAACCGCGTTGCTCGGGTGCGGGCTCGAGGATCTCGAGCAAGCGAAAGCGCTGCTGTCCCTGACAGATCGCGTGGTGCTTTCCGTCGGGTGCGGTGAGGTAACGCACGATCTCGGCGACGGTCCCCACGTCGTACAAGTCCGCGCGCGACGGATCCTCGACTTTGCCGTCGCGCTGCAAAATCAGGCCGATTTGCTGCGGTTTTTGGACCGCTTCCTGAATCGTCGCGATCGAACGCGGGCGCGAAACGACCACCGGCAGGACGACCGTCGGAAAGAGCACCATGTTGCGCACGGGCACCAAGAGGATCGTGTCGGCGTCGTTCGGCGCGACGACCGGCACATCGTTCGGCACCGCGTTCGCGAGGATCGGCGCCGGCTGCGTCAATGCCTCGCCGGGCGACAGAATGGGTTCGTTCTCGTTCGTCACATCACTGTTCTTTCACGAGTCGGAGCCACAGACAACGGTCGACGAAGGTCGCCAGCCTACGTCCTCCTGAAATCACGAGCACCGCGGTGCAGGATCGCGACGCACTTGGCGCTGTCGATCGCACAGCCTGATCCTCTGGAACTGGAGTGCAGACGGACTCGGCACTGGCCAGGGTGCGCCGAGCATGTGCTCCCAACTCACGACTCGAATCCATGCGACCACGTCGTCATTTTCCCACGATTGGGAAACAGTCTGAAGCCTAGACGCGGATTCCTGGAATCGACTGGAACGAAGTGTCCGTCAGTGTGAGAACTCGCACCAAGCAAGTCCTGTTCGTGGAGAGCGCTGCATCCACCTCGAACCTGCCTTGCGGTCTCTGGATTTCAGAGCGCACTCGTCACTCGGGCCTCGAGGCGACGGCGCGTTCGAAATGCGAGGCCTTCGAACAACCGAGCGTCGCGCGAGTCGCGCATTCGCGAGCGAGCGGAATCGACAAACACCGTCTGTTTCCAATGTGATCAAACCCTGCCTCTACTGAGGACTCAACATGACTTCGAAACTGCTGCTTTCCCTAGCCACGGTCGCGAGCCTCGCGACGATCGCGCGCGCCGGCGCCGATACCCCCTCGTCCCTGCTGCTCTTCCCTGAGTACAACAGCAACCCGGGCGTCTTCACCCTGATCTCCGTGGCCAACACGAAGACGGGACCACAAGCGCTGCACACTTCCCCGACGATCCGGGCGCACTTCGTCTACATCGACGGCACCACTTGCCAAGAGACGGACCGCTTCGAGAACCTCACGCCGAACGACCTCGTCACGGTCATCGCCAGCAATCACAACTCGGCTTCTGCGCGCGGCTTCCTCTACGTCTACGCGGTCGACGTCGCCACGGGTGCCGCGATCAAGTGGGATTGGCTGATCGGCAGCCAGATGCAGCTCGACGGCATCACCACGTTCAACTACTCGTACAATCCGATCGGCTTCCGCGCCGGTACGTTCGGCACGACCGACGGCAGCCCGACGGACCAAGACGGTGACGGCGCTCGCGACCTGAACGGCGTCGAGTACGAGCGCACCTGGAACGAGATCTTGATCCCGCACTTCTTCGGTCAAGGCAACGGTCGCAAGAGCGAGCTCGTCCTCGTCAACCTCTCGGGTCGCTTCGAATTCCTCGCGACCGCGAACTTCTTCGTGTACGACGACTACGAGAACTGCTTCTCGACGCAGTACCAGTGGCGTTGCTGGGCCAAGGTTCCGCTGTCGAAGACGGCTCCGCACGGTGGCCCGGACGGCATCGACAACCTCTTCAACAACACGTTCCTCCAGGCCAACGGCGGTCAGGGCGTGCTGCAAGGTGCCCCGAGCGTCGAGACCGGCTGGATGCGCATCCGTGGCGTGAGCGCTTCGTCGACGAACACGCAGATCGCGAACCCGTCGATCATCGCCGTGCTCGACGAGACGATCAGCACGTACGGCATGGCCGACATCCCCTACATGGTCGACCAGACGAACATCAAGGGTGACTTGCTTGCTCCGGCCGGTCCGATTGGCGACACGACGACGACGCCGTGAGCTGACGATCTGAAGATCGAGAGTGAACACGTCATGGTGTTCGCTCTGGTGGCGACCCTGGACTTTGTGCCGGGGTCGCTTTCGTTTGGGGCGGGGGTGAGGTCGGATGTGTTGAGCTTCGAGCATCCTTGCGATATGTGAGATGTCGTGTGCGTGAATGAGAGGGTTGACGCAGAGGCGTGAAGCCAACTGGCGGCAGCCATCGGGATCTCGCGCGGCTTTGGGGTAGTGTGAAACGGGGAGCCATCACTGGAAGTGACGTTTCCGTTCCGAGATGGAGCCGGACTTGATCGTGCGGCCAGCTTCATCGGAGCTGACGTTTCCATTCCGAGCAACTCGGCACACTCCGCCGCCACGCCCAGCTTCACCGGAACCGACGTTTCCATACCGACACGGAACCGCACTTGGTCGCCGGGCCAGCACACTTGGCCGCCACGCCCAGCTCGAAACTGACGTTTCCATCCCGAATAACTCAGCACACTCCGCCGCCACGCCCCTTTTCTTCTCTTGACAGAATTCCTGGCAGGTGAATGGCGGTACTCCGCCACTCACCTGTCAGGA
>ENA-ORBV01000252-ORBV01000252.1-microbial-mat-metagenome-genome-assembly--contig:-NODE-252-length-118646-cov-8.700107_pt1 | contig 118646 bp, 108 predicted proteins | sample MGYA00237777_ERZ505514 | MGnify/ENA primary metagenome ERZ505514 (study PRJEB26160, sample SAMN06269048) | microbial mat metagenome | isolation source: Oligotrophic lake microbial mat | place...
AGCCCGGGGGCGGTGTTTGGGGATCGACGCGATTGCCAATCGTGCGGCACGGGGGCAAACTACTCTCGAACTTGATGCTGCAAGCTCGTCGTTGGGGCTATGCAGACGGCCACAAGCGGGTGACTGGGGAAAGGAACGGGATTTATTTTCCTATCGCTTAACGCTTTATGTCGCCTGCTGTTGTCCGCATTAGTTCGCCGATCTTTTCCAACACACCGCTTCGTTCCCGGAGATTTCCATGTACATGGGCGAGAAGGTCATCGACGTTCACGGCCATATTTCAACACCGCCGCATTTGCGCGCGGCCGCCTTTACCAGTACAACAACCTCACCGGGGAGACCCTCGCTACCCTGTTGCTCGAGAACGGCGACGTATCCGGCCGCTATCCGAAGCTTCGCCAGGTGGCGAGCAAGGCATCCGCTGTCGCGGTGCAGGCCCCTGTGAAGATCGATGAAAGCCTCAACCACAACCTGTTTTTCGACACCTGCGCCTACGATCCCTGGACGCTCTCGACGGCGATACGCCAGCGGGGCGCAGCGCGCATGGTGTTTGGCACCGAATCGCCCGGCTCCGGCTCGGCCATCGTCAATCCATTGACCGGAAAGCCCGCGGACGACATCCTCGCCACCATAGATACCTTCGATTTCGTCGACAAGAAGCAGCAGCGCGACGTGGTGCACTACAACGCGCAGCGGGTATTTCCGCTGCTCGTGAGGAAAAACGTCCTTTAAGGACGGGCCCGCCGTCATCCAATACCCATCGACTGAACTCGATAGTCAGGAGCTTGCTGCATGCCATCCCCGATCCAAGTCATTTCTTCCATGGCCACCAAACAATTGCTTGCCGAGCTTGCCGGGCGCTTTCAGCAGGCGTCCACGAACCGGGTCAGCATCGAATCCGTCGGCGGCATCGACGCGGCAAAACGCGTGCAGGCAGGCGAAGCTTTCGACGTGGTGATTCTCGCGGCCAAAGTCATCGATCAGTTGATCGCCGCGGGCAGGCTTGTCGGCAGCCGCGTGGACTTGGTGAGATCCGGGGTTTCCATTGCGGTGAAATCGGGCGCACCGCGGCCGGATGTGTCCACCGAAGAGGCCCTCAGGCAGGCGGTCGCGAGCGCGCACAGCATCGGCTATTCCACCGGGCCGAGCGGCGTGCACCTGACCCAGCTGTTCGCGCGCTGGGGCATCGCCGACATCATCAAGGATCGCATTGTTCAGGCGTCGCCAGGCGTGCCGGTAGGTTCCCTGGTTGCCAAAGGCGACGTCGACATCGGCTTCCAGCAACTGAGCGAACTCATCCACCTTACTGGCGTCGACATTCTCGGGCCGCTGCCGCCGGCCGCCCAGATCATCACCACCTTCTCTGCAGCGGTGTCTGCTGGCTGTACGCAAGCGGATACCGCGCGCGCTTTGGTGGAATTCCTCGCTTCGAGCGCCGCAGACGACGCGAAGCGAAAAAATGGCATGGATCCGGCCTGATCTTTGCGCTGCTGCGGCATAATCCCGGTCCTCAATTCCCGGCCCGTTGAGGGTTTCCGCAATGTCCGCTTCCGCTCCACGCATTGATGCCCTCCAGCACCACATCCCGGAGTTCTACAAGAAGGCGCTCAAGGGCATCGGTGTACACGGCAGCGGCGAGAATCTGTGGGCGAAATGGAGTGTCGAGCAGGCGCTAGAGGTGCCCGACCGCAAGGGAATTGCGGCGACCGTGTCCGCGGTCTCTTCGCCGGGCGTTTATTTCGGCGATGTCAACTTTCCCATCAAGCTTGCGCGCGACTGCAACGAATACTCGGCGAAGATGGTCGCCGATCATTCTCCTTGGCAAAAAAACGCGGCGACTCGAAAACAGCGTGATTCTGTTTTTCTCCGACAACGGTCCGTCGGGCACCTTGCGCGAGGCCACGCCGGGCTGGCGTGAGTGGATCGAAGCCAATGCAGACAACCGCTTCGACAACATCGGCAAGGCCACCAGCTACGTGCCGATCGGGCCGCGCCGGGCGCAGGCGCAGTCCGCGCTGTTTTTCCTGTTCAAGCGGTATACGAGCGAGGGCGGCGTGCGCGCCTGCGGATTCGCCTGCGGGCCGCGCATCGCCCCGCGCACCGAGACCGATGCGTTTCTTCACGTCATGGATGTTGCGCCGACGCTGCTCGAATCTGCCGGCGCCGCGTCAACGATGCCGGCAGGCAAGGTGGCGATCCGGGGAGTGTCGGCCCCGATGCGCACCTGGTTGTGCACCGGGAACCCGCCATGACGGGGAAGGGGCCCTGTCATCCCTTCCGGCGCCAGCCGAGCATGCGGCTGCGCAGTTCTTCCGAGAGCGTGTGCTCGCGCACGAGAAACGCCAGCACCGCGCGCCGAAAACCCTAGAGGAGCAGCCCCTCGGGCACCGGCGGCAGGGTGACAAACGTGCCATCGGGCAGGAACGCTCCGTCGGCGGCGAGCACATGCACGTGCGGGCTGAAGTTGGCGAGGTCGCCCGCAGATCACCATCGGGTCTGCACAAACAGGATCAGCCCCGGGCGCGCACCGGCCGAACACCGGGCGCAGGAGCTTGGGCACGGTGACAGGACTACTCGGGCGATACGTCGGTGAACCAGGTCTGGACCTTCATGCATGGTCCGTGCATTCCAGTCTGCGGTGGAACCGGCCCCAACGGCCTGCCGCTGGCCATGCAGGTGGTCGGACGCATCGACGAGGACGCGCGCACGCTGCGCGCCGCGCATTGGGTGGATTGCGGCCTTAAAGCCGGCTAGCGCAGTGCGGCGCCATCCCGAGGTGCTAAAGCGCCGGACCGAAATCGCCGCCGATCCATTCGGCACCATGCCGTTGGGATTGATCGCAAGACAGGCCGGCCCGATCCGCTCGCCGGAGAATCGTCCTGCGCGCCGGTCCGCTGGCAACCGCAGCGAATCGCATCGCCGACTCACGGGCGGTAGCCGGCGCTTCATCATTCATGAAATTGCAGCCGCGCAGGTGCCGCTTTGGTGTCACCTTCTTGAACGACCTTCTTGAACGACCTTGCTGAACGACCCTCCTGAACGCCCCTCCTGAACGACCCATGACCCGGAGTGCCCATGGCCGCGACAACCACGCTCAAGCTGCCCCCAGACCTGAAGGAAGGTATCTCACCTCTGGCTGAGGCGGAAGGAAAAAACGCACACGCCCGGATGCATCGACGGCGTATTGACTGAATACGTGAGCAAGCACGCAACGCGTCGCACCCGCAACGCGACATGGAGAGCAGACCGGCTGGCAGTTTTTTGGGGCTGCGTATTCCAATTGTCATGATTACAAGGTCGTCCGCCCTCGTCGGAGTGGTTAGAATGTCGCCCCTTGTCAAGCGATGGGAAGAGTCCTGTGTCGAGCGAGTTGCTGATCTGGTGGGTGGTGTTGTGCGTGACAACGGTGGTCAACGTCAGCGCCTGGGGCGTGTCGGCGTGGCTGCTTGCGCGGAGGAGATTGCAATGGCCGGCCGAGGTCTATCGGACGCGCCGGTTGATGCTTTGGCTCGCGGCCGTCTACATGCTCGGTTGCGCCTACCGTTCCGTGCTGCCGATGATCGAGGTGCCGCGCATCTGCCTGTTCGATCTGTGGATATCGCGTTCGGTGATATCCCGAAGCATAGCGACGGTCGCCGAACTGGCCTTCGCCCTCGAATGTGCGCTATTGCTGCGTGAGGCGGGCGGGGCCTTCTCGAGCCGTTTCACGAGTCTCGTTTCCAGGGTCGTCATTCCGGCGATTGTTCTGGCCGAACTGTTCTGCTGGTTCGCCGTGCTCAGTACGAGCTATCTCGCGCACGCTCTGGAGAATGCGACCTGGACGCTGACTGCCGTGCTCGCGGTCGCCGCCTTTGCCTCGCTGTGGCCGCGTGCCGCGAAACAGGAACGTCGTTTTCTTGCCGCTGCGACCGTCAGCGGTACGGGCTACGTGCTGTTCATGGTGGTGTACGACGTGCCGATGTACCTCTCGCGCTGGCAAGCGTCCCTCGCTGCGGGCGGCGAGTTGCGGCCCTTGCTCGAGGGCATGAGCGCGTCGCTGCAGCGCTGCGTCGTCGAGCACGACTGGGCGGTGTGGCGCGACGACGCGATCTGGCTTACCGGCTATTTCACCCTTGCCGTATGGATAAGCATTGCCATGGCGCACGCCCCGCTGCTGCGGCCTGCCATGCCGGGGCGCGCCATCGGTCGCTGAGGGCCGCAACACTGAGGGCCGCAACGCTTGCCCTGCAGGCGCGCCGGGGGGTACCCTAGGCGCCCAGCCTGCCTCGGAACCCGCCATCGTGAACGAATTCGTCCTCTATAACGCGCCGCAATCGACCTGCAGCCAGCGCGTGCGCTTTTCACTCAACGCCAAGGGCCTGGCGTTTGACGAGAACAAGCTCGATCTTTTTTCCGGCGAGCAACTCAAGCCGGCTTATCTTGCGATCAACCCCAATGGCGTGGTGCCGGCGCTGCTGCACCAGGGCCGCGCGGTGCTCGACTCGGCGGTGATTATCGAATACCTCGACGAGGTACGGCCCGAAGTGGTGAGCTTCACGCCCGCGGACGCCGTCGAGCGCGGTCGCATGCGCTGGATGATGCGCTACATCGACGAGATTCCCACCCCGGCGGTACGCGTGCCCTCGTACAACCTCGCCTTCCTGCCGCATTTCCAGAAAATGAGCGAAGAGGAATTCCTCGCGCTGGCCAACTCCAAGCCGCTACGCAAGGAATTCCTGCTCAGCATGGGCCGCAGCGGGTTCCCGAAAGCGGAAATGGACCAGGCACTCGACCGCCTCAACCGCGCCGTGCTGCGCATGGACGAATGGCTTACTGAAAGCGGCGGACCGTGGCTGATGGGCGACACGCTGACGCTTGCAGACATTGCGGTCATGCCGATCATCGTGCGCATGGACGACATCAACCTTGCAACAAGCTGGGCCGACAAGCCGGCGGTGGCGCGCTGGTACGAGCATATCTGCGCCCATCCGGCGTTCAAGCCGACCTACTACAACGGCTCGCTGCTGACGGAGAAGTACCCGCATCTTGCTGAATTGCGGCGCGGCCGGATCTAGTTCACTCCACCCCTTTCACGAATTGTCATTCATTGTCATTCCGAACGCAGTGAGGAATCTGCTTTACCTCAAAAGCAGATTCCCCGGCCTTCGGCCCCGGAATGACAGGTTGCCATGAACTCGATTGCCATCGACTCCGGTGACCGTGCATAGCTCAGAGGAACTTGTTTTTCAGCGCCGATTCGCCGCGCCACTGCCGTTCGAGGTTATCGAGCAAGAGGTCGATGAGGTTTTCCGTCTGCGGCGTCAGGGGACAGGTCAGTGCGACAAAATCGGCTTCGGGCAGCACGCTAAGCAGTTGGTCCTGTGCGACCACCGTTTCCGCGGGCTCGGCGCCTTTTGACGGATCGCGCTTGACGCCGATGACGCGCATGTCAAAGGCACGGGCGAGTGTGGCAAGGCGCGAGCCGATACGAACCATGCCGGCGATGAGCAGCGTCTTGCCGCCAAGCTCATCCTCGCGCCTGGAAATCTTGCCGCGCCTGCCGCGCCAGTGTTTCGCCGCCTGGTTGTCGCGCGCTGCCGGGAGCAACCGTGCGATGGCGAGAATCAGCGCGATGGCGTGCCCGGCTACCGCGCGCTCGTTCACGCCCTGGGCGCTGGCCGCGCGCATGCCGGCGGCGGCGAGGGCCTCGCGTGAATACTGGCCGGTGCCGGCGCTGATCGACTGGATGAAGGCAAGCCGCGGCGCCAGCGTGATCAGTTCGTTGCGCCACAGCCCCGAGCACAGCAACACGTCGGCCTCGGCTATGCGCGCCTTGAGTTCATCCGGGCTGCGCACCTCGAACCAGTCAAACCAGTCAATGCCGCTTTCACGCAAGGCAAAGCGCTCGCCCATGCGATAGGCGGCGTGGGCGAAACAAATGCGCAGCCTGTCGCGGGCGGGAAGGGGGCGGGTGGTCATGGGCGGCTTTTCGAGGTTGGGATTGCGGACGGCCTGTGCGCGCTTGAATGTAATGAGCAGAGGCGGGCTATTCAAAAGAACCGCCATTCGGCACGCCGGGATGGCGATGCCTGGCGCACTGCCTCCGCTATACTCGCGCCATCGTTCCATATTAATTTTTATTCGACCGGATCCGCCTTGCAGTGAGCAGCTTTCCAATCGTCACCTGGACGCAAGACGGCGAAACACGCAGCGCGCGCTGGCGTTCCGAAGGCGGTTCGCCGCCGCCGCGCAAGCTGGTTATTGCCGATGACAACACCTACACCGCCGACGCCGCCTACCGTCTCGCCTGTGAAGGCACGGCCTTGTTGTGGCGCGGCGACTTTCAGAACGCGCGGCAAATGCTGCAGGCAATGGCGCGCCGTGCCGATGCCAAGCCACGGCGGGTGCGCGGGGCGCCGAAGCCGCCGGCCTCGATGGCCGAGGCGTTCAACCGGCACCGCCTGGCACAATCGCAGCGTGCACGCGTTCTCGCGTCCGTGCTTATTCCAGTCGAGGCCGATTACGCCATTGCGCTGCGCCGCGCGCCGGACATGCGCGAAGCCTTCGTCGAGGGCTGGGGGCCGCCGGATGGCGCGAGCGGGGGCTATGCCGCCTCGCTGCGCGAACTGCTTGGTCTGGTCGGTGCACACGAATGGCGCAAGAAGGGCGTGCCTATTCCGGCGCTCGATGCGCACATTCATCCGCATTACGGCGTGTTCTCGCCGGTACGTGGCGAATACATCGCGCTGGTGGCTGCAGCAGCCTTGCCCCCGGGCGCGGAGCATCTCGCCTTCGACGTCGGCACCGGCACCGGCGTGCTCGCCGCGCTGCTCGCGCGCCGTGGCGTAATGCGGGTGATCGCCACCGACCAGGACGCGCGCGCCATCGCCTGCGCGCGCGAGAACATCGTGCGCCTGGGCCTCACCGCCCGAATCGAGGTGGCGCAGGCCGACATGTTTCCGCCCGGTCGTGCTGCGCTCATCGTCTGCAATCCGCCCTGGGTGCCGGCGCGGCCCAGTTCACCGCTGGAGCACGCGATTTTTGATCCGGACAGCCGTATGCTGCGTGCCTTTCTGTCGGGTCTTGCCGCCCACCTGGAACCGGGCGCGGAGGGCTGGCTGATCCTGTCGGATCTTGCCGAGCACCTTGGACTGCGCACGCGCGAAGATTTGCTGGCCCTGATCGACGCAGGCGGCCTCAAGGTGCTGGGACGCTCGGACATGAAGCCGCACCATCCGAAAGCCTTCGACGCGTCCGATCCGCTGCATGCGGCGCGCAAGGCGGAGGTCACTTCGTTGTGGAGACTGGCTATCGCCTGAAGTTGCCGGCGAGTTTTGCAACATCCGTTTCGGGCTGAGCCTGTCGAAGCCCGTCCTGCGTTCGGCGACCTTGCCCGCATGCCCTTCGACAAGCCCAGGGCGAACAGGGCGAGCCGGGTCGCAGATGGGTAGGGCCAGTAGTGCCGTCACAAATCCTTAACTTGCACGGATTCATTATTTCGATATTATTCGAAATATGAAAACGATAGATGCCGTGTCACGGCTTGCCGCGCTGGGCCAGGAAACCCGTTTGTCGATATTCCGCCGGCTGATGCAGGCAGGGCCGGAAGGCCTGAGCGCCGGCGCGATAGGCGAGCGGCTGGGTCTGGCGCCGGCGACGCTGTCTTTTCATCTCGCGCACCTGAGCCGCGCGGGTCTGATCAGCGGACGCAACGAGAGCCGGTTCATTTACTATGCCGCCGACTTTGCCGGCATGGATGATTTGCTCGAGTTCCTGACGCAGAATTGCTGTAACGGCAACAGTTGCCTGCCCAAGCTCGAGGCCGGCGTGACCGCGGTCAGGGCTATTTCCAAACACCGGCGTCCGCTGGTGCGAAAACGTGAAACCACGAAACCACGAAACCCCGAGCGCCAAATAAAGGAGTGAAGCAATGACCGAGCGCGTGTTCAACGTGTTGTTTTTGTGCACCGGCAATTCGGCGCGCAGCATCCTCGCCGAGGCCATCCTCAACCAGCTTGGCAAAGGCCGGTATCGCGCGTTCAGCGCCGGCAGTCATCCGGGTGGCCGCGTCAATCCGTTTGCCATCGAGTTCCTCAATCAGCAAGGCATGGCGGTGGCCGACCTGCGCAGCAAGAGCTGGGACGAATTCTCGTCACCGGGCGCGGCGCAAATGGATTTTGTCATTACCGTCTGCGACAACGCGGCGGGTGAGGTGTGCCCCTTCTGGCCGGGCCAGCCGATGACCGCACACTGGGGCATAGAGGACCCGGCCGCGGTGGAGGGCAGCGACGAAGAGAAGCGCCGCGCCTTTTCCCACGCCGCGTCGCTGATGAACCGGCGCATCCAGCTTTTCACCAGCCTGCCGATGGCAAAACTGCAGGGCATGTCGCTGAAGCAGGAGCTCGATGACATCGGCCGCTTGCGGGAAAAAGGGCAATAGGCGAGATGAGCGGGCGCATTGACATTGACGTAAAGGGCGAAGTCTTGGCGAAGGAAGCGACCGGGCAGGCGATGAGCGTGTTCGAGCGCTACCTGACGGTCTGGGTGTTCCTGTGCATCGTCGCCGGCATCGGCCTCGGGCAGGTGCTGCCGGCGGTGTTCCAGGCGATCGGCAACATGGAAGTGGCCAAAGTCAACCTGCCGGTCGGCCTGCTGATCTGGGTGATGATCATCCCGATGCTGGTAAAGGTCGATTTCGGGGCCTTGTCGCAAGTGAAGACGCATGTGCGAGGCATCGGCGTGACCCTGTTCATCAACTGGCTGGTCAAGCCGTTCTCGATGGCGTTTCTCGGCTGGCTGTTCATCCGCCACGTGTTCGCGCCGTGGCTGCCGGCCGAGCAGATCGACAGCTATATCGCCGGCCTGATCCTGCTCGCCGCGGCGCCGTGCACGGCAATGGTGTTTGTGTGGAGCCGGCTGACCAATGGTGATCCGCTGTTCACGCTGTCGCAGGTGGCGGTCAACGACACCATCATGATTTTTGCGTTTGCACCGCTGGTGGCCTTCCTGCTCGGCATATCGGCGATCAGCGTGCCGTGGGACACCTTGTTCACGTCGGTCGTGCTGTATATCGTGATTCCGGTGATCCTGGCGCAGTTGCTGCGAAAATCGCTGCTGGACAAAGGACAGGCGGCGTTTGATGCCGCGATGGCGAAAATCGGCCCCTGGTCCATCGGCGCGCTGCTCGCCACGCTGGTGTTGTTGTTTGCGTTCCAGGGCAAGGCCATCATCGAACAGCCGCTGATTATCGCGCTGCTGGCGGTGCCGATCCTGATCCAGGTGGTGTTCAATTCGTCGCTCGCTTACTGGCTGAACAAGAAAGTCGGCGAAAAGCACGCCATCGCCTGTCCGTCGGCACTGATCGGCGCATCGAATTTTTTCGAGTTGGCGGTGGCTGCGGCCATCAGCCTGTTCGGGTTCGAATCGGGCGCGGCGCTTGCCACCGTAGTCGGCGTGCTGATCGAGGTGCCGGTGATGCTGCTGGTGGTGAAAGTCGTCAACTCGAGCAAGGGTTGGTACGAGGCCGGCTGACAGGTTCGACAAGATTTGACTGAAAAGGAAGTTCCCGCAATGTCTCAGGTGAAGATTTATCACAACCCCGACTGCGGCACCTCGCGCAATACGCTGGCGTTGATCCGCAATGCCGGCGTCGAGCCGCAGGTCATCGAGTATCTGGTGACGCCGCCGACACGCGCGCGGCTGGTCGAATTGATTGCAGCCATGAACATGCCGGTACGCGACTTGTTGCGGCGCAAGGGCACGCCGTATGACGAACTCAAGCTCGACGACGCCACGCTCGGCGACGCGCAATTGCTCGATGCGATGATGGCGCATCCCATCCTGATCAACCGCCCGATTGTCGTCACGGCGATGGGTGTCAGGCTGTGCCGGCCCTCGGAGGTGGTGCTCGTTCTGCTTGACCAGCCGCAGCGCGGCGCCTTCAGCAAGGAAGACGGTGAGCGTCTGGTCGATGAGAAGGGCCTGCGTGTCGCGGCTAAATGAGCTGCCGGCGCTGGACGCGGCGCAATTCGCCGTTCCGTCGCCGCAGCAGTTGGACGTCGGCGCCACTTCGACGCATCGGCCGCGCATCCTGCTGTTGTACGGATCGTTGCGCGTCCGTTCCTACAGCCGCCTGTTGAGCGAGGAGGCGGCGCACCTGTTGCAGGCCATGGGTGCCGAGACGCAGACCTTCGATCCGCACGGTCTGCCGCTGCCCGATGACGCGCCCGATACCCATGCCAGGGTGCAGGAGTTGCGGCGCCTGGCGCAATGGTGCGAAGGCATGGTCTGGTGTTCGCCCGAGCGCCACGGGGCGATGACCGGCATCCTGAAGGCGCAAATCGACTGGATACCGCTGGAAATCGGCGCGGTGCGCCCGACCCAGGGCAAGACGCTCGCGGTGATGCAGGTCTCGGGCGGTTCGCAGTCGTTCAACGCCGTCAATCAGATGCGCGTGCTCGGACGCTGGATGCGCATGATCACGATCCCGAACCAGTCGTCGGCGGCCAAGGCCTTTCTCGAATTTGACGAGGCCGGACGCATGAAGGCGTCGGCCTACTACGACCGCGTCGTAGATTTGATGGAGGAATTGATCAAGTTCACCTATCTGACGCGCGATGTCGCCGGCTATCTGGTGGATCGCTACAGCGAACGCCGCGAAAGCGCCGAGGCCTTGTCCAAACGGGTCAACCAGCGACCGATCTGAGGGCGTCAATGCTGCGGCGGGAAGCCTATGGCAGCCGCGCCGGCACGCCATTGCGGATATTTGTGCATGACGCGGGCAAAGTCTGCCGAGCTTTCAAAGTCGGAGAGCCAGACGCGAACGCGCGACCAGGCCTGGGCGCCGAACCACGCCGCATCGCAAGCGGCAAACTGGCGCACAAAGGGGGCAATGGCGATTTCCGCCAGGGTTTCCCGGCTGCCGCATAAAAACCCCTGACCGGTGAAGCGCGCTTCCAGTTCATCAATAAAGCGGGCACCGGCGGCACGGTCGCCGTTGCGTGCCGTGTCGTCCTGCGCCTGCCGGTCCGGATATTTGTAGCGATCGAGGTGGTGCTTGAACGGGCCGTCGCAGCGTGCGATGAGTTGCTGCATATCGGCGGATGCGTTGCCGGCCGGCACCAGCCAGCCATGCGGGTCGCGTTGTTGCAGCGCCCAGCGCATGATGTCGAGGCTCTCGTCGATGACCTGTCCATCGGCGGTGACGAGCACCGGCACCGTGGCCTTGGCCGAGACTGCGGCCAGTTCCGGCGGCTTGTCGCGCAGCAGCACTTCGCGCAGTTCGAAGGTGAGGCCGCTGGCGGCCAGCGCGAGCCTCGCGCGTATCGCGTAGGGGCAGCGGCGAAAGGAATACAGGATGGGGCGGGCGGCGTTCACAAGCGCGCTTTGACCTTGATCAAACGATATCAGCGTGACACCAGTTTTTCGAGCAGGCTGCGTCCGTACGGCGTCGCCATCGCGATCAGCGTGTCGCCGCCGCGCAGCGTGAACCCGGGGTCCGGATTGAAGTGCCAATGGCCTGCGGAGCGCACTGCCAGCATGACAAAGTCACGCTGCCCCTGACCCAGCGCTGCCAGCGGCTGTCCTGCGGCGCCGGCCCGAACGTGTACTTCCTCGACGCGCAGCTTGTTGTCCGAACGCAGCATTTCGTCAAGAAAATGCACCACCTGCGGCCGCACCATCGAGGAGACGATGCGCATGCCGCCGGTGAAATCCGGGGACACGATGGCATCGGCGCCGACCTTGCGTATTTTTTCGATGTAATTGATCTCGTGGCAACGCGCGACGATGCGCGGTTTCGAATTGAGCTGCTTGGCCGACAGGGTGATGACGAGGTTCTTGCTGTCGTCACCGGTGACCGCGAACACGCCGGAGGCGTTGTCTATGCCGGCCATCCTGAGCAGGTCGTCTTCGCTGGCGTCGCCCTGTATCCACATTGCGTCCGGATAGCGCTCGCGGTGCCTTTCTATATTCGCAAGATCGATGTCGATGACGACGTAGGGGCGATTGGTGTTTGACAATTCATGCGCGACATTGGAGCCGACGCGGCCGATGCCGCAGACGATGTAGTGCTGGTCGAGGGCGCCGATTCGTTTGAGCATTTTTCTTCTCCGTAACGCAACGTTGATTTCGCCGGCGACCAGAAACATGGTCATTTTGGCGAGTATGTAATACACCAGGCCGATGCCGACAGAGCCGATGAACATCGTGAACACGCGCCCGGAAATGCTGTGCGATACGTCGATGACCTCGGCATAGCCGATGGTGGCGATGGTGATGAAGGTCATGTAAAGGCAGTCGAGCAGGCTGTATTGCGGGCCGCCGATGATGCGGTAGCCGGCGGTGCCGACGACATGGGCGAGCAGCAGTGCGCCGACCGGGGCGGAGAAGTTCCGGTAAAGGGTATGCACAATGCCGGCCCGCTCCGACTGGGCGTATTTCACCGGCCGGCCCCGCCCGGTTTTGCCGCGCGTGCGCGTGCGCGGCTGCGCCAGGCCAGCGTGACCTGCACCCGCCAGGCGACCCGCGCCAGCAGGTAGCCGGCGAGAGCCAGTGTCAGGGCCAGCGCGAAAAGTCCAAGAGCGAGCGGCCGGCCCAGCGACAGCATCCAGGCGCCAAAGGCCTGCAGCCATGACCACAGATGTGTCCACTCGATACCCGGCGGGGCGCTCGGTGCGGCCATGCCCTCGCCGGTGAGCAGGCGGCCGTATTCGTAAGCGAGCAGGTAAAGCGGGCCGATGGTGAAGGGGTTGGTATAAAACGTGGTGATCAATGCCACCGGCAGGTTGACGCGCAGCGGCACCGCGAGCAGTGCCGCCATGACCATTTGCAGCGGACCCGGCACCAGGCCGGCGAACAGGCCGGCGGCGAATCCTCCCGACACCGAGCGGCGGTTGAGGTGCCACAGGTTGGGATGGTGCAACAGCGGCCCGAACCACTTCACATAGTGGTTTTTACGCAGCGACTGTGCGTCGGGAAGGTAGCGGCGAAAATATTTGCGTGGCATGGGTGGCGGGAAATTAAGTTGGTCGAAAGGGTAACCCTAAAGCCGCTGGCGCGTTAGGGCTTGATGCGCATCAACATCCTCGCATTCGCGCTGGGGGTATGCCTGCTGCAACAGCAGGCGGAACTGCCCGGGATTTTTGCTCTGGCGCTGCTGGCGCTGGCTGCAAGTGTGCTGTATTGCGCCGGGAAATGGCTGGAAAGCCCCGCCAGGCGGGCATTTCCAGCCATTGCCTGCGTTCTGGCCGGCTTTGTCTGGGCTGCCGCGTACGGCCATGTTCGCCTCGCTGACCGGCTTGAGCCGGGACTGGAAGGGCGTGATATCGCACTTAGCGGCGTGCTCGTCAGCCTGCCGCAGGCGGTCGAGCGCGGTGTGCGCTTCGAGTTCGCCGTCGAGAGCGCACCGGCCGGTGTGCCGTCGAGGCTGGCGCTGGTCTGGTACAACGGCCTCGCGCCCGAGGAGTTCCAACTGGTGCAAGCCTTGCAGGCCGGCGAGCGCTGGCACCTCGCTGTCAGGCTCAAGCGCCCGCACGGCACGGCCAATGCGTACAATCATGACGTCGAGGCGGCGCTGCTCGAGCGCGGTATCGGCGCCACCGGCACGGTGCGGCCGGCGGCGGCGGGGCTCGCCAATGCGCGCATCGACGGCCTCGCCCTTACGCCCGAAGCGCTGCTGCAGCGTCTGCGTGAGCGCATGCGCGAACAATTCTGGGATGCCTTGCCGGCGCATCGCTACGACGGTGTGCTGCTGGCGCTGGCGCTAGGCGAACAGCGCGCCATCGACGGCGGCGACTGGCGCGTCTTTGCGCGCACCGGGGTATCGCACCTGATGAGCATTTCCGGCTTGCACGTGACGATGGTGGCCAGTCTTGTCGCGTGGCTGGGTTCGCTTGCGTGGCGCCGTTCGACACGCCTGATGCTGGCGCTGCCGGCGCAAAAATTTGCGGCGCTGGCGGGGTTCCTGGCCGCGTTCGCGTATTGCCTGTTGTCGGGCTTCGCGGTGCCGGCGCAGCGCACGCTGTACATGGTCGGCGTGGTGGCGCTGGCGCTATGGCTGGGGCGGGCGCAATCGGGCACGCGCGTGCTCGCACTTGCGCTGCTGCTGGTGTTGCTGCTCGATCCGCTGGCGGTGCTCGCCGCCGGCTTCTGGCTGTCCTTTGGCGCGGTGGCGGTGATTTTGTATGTCGTGCTTGGTCGCAGCAGCGACACCGGAGGCCGGCTGCAGTGGCTGGTGCAATGGGGGCGCGTGCAGTGGGCGATTACGGTGGGGCTGGCGCCGCTGCTGCTGATGTTGTTCGGGCAGGTATCCATCGCCTCGCCTCTGGCCAACGCCGTGGCCATTCCTGTGGTCAGCCTGCTGGTGACGCCCCTCGCACTGGCCGGAGCGGTGCTGCCCGAGTGGTCTGGAGGCGGCTTGTTACTGCGCCTTGCGCACTGGCTGTTCGAGGGCTTGATGTGGTTATTGCTGCTGTTGTCGGAAAACGAGTTCGCGGTGTGGCAGCAGGCGCGTCCGTCGCTGGCGCTGGTATTGACGGCCGTGGCCGGCGTGCTCTGGCTGCTGGCGCCCGCCGGGTTTCCGGCGCGCTATGCCGGATTGGCCTTGCTGACGCCGCTTTTTTTCGTTTCGGCCGCGACGCCGGCGCCGGGGGCCTTGTGGCTGACTGTGCTCGACGTCGGGCAGGGCACGGCGGTGGTGGTGCGCACGGCGACGCATACGCTGCTCTACGACGCCGGCCCGCAATTCGGCCCGGAGTCGGACAGCGGCAGCCGTACCATCGTGCCGTGGCTGCGCGGCGAGGGCCTCGGGCGGCTCGATGCGCTGGTGGTGTCGCACCAGGACAGCGACCATGCCGGCGGCGCGGCATCGGTGGCGGCGGCATTGCCGGTGGCGCAACTGTGGTCGTCACTCGCCGCAAGCCATCCGGTGATGGCGTCGGTGCCCTACCGGCTGCCCTGTCACGCCGGCCAGCGCTGGGAGTGGGACGGCGTGCGTTTCGAAATGCTGCATCCGGCGGCGGCCGACTACGCCGCGTGGCTGCCTGCGGCCAATGCCATGAGCTGCGTGCTGCGCATCGAGGCGGCGGGCCGGGTGGTGCTGCTCACCGGCGACATCGAGCGCGCCAGCGAGGCCGCGTTGCTGGAACGTGCCGCGGCGGATTTGCGCGCCGACATCCTGATGGTGCCGCATCACGGCAGCCGCACATCCTCGACGCCGCCGTTCATCGCCGCAGTGCAGCCGGCGCACGCGGTGTTCACCGCGGGCTATCGCAACCGCTTCGGCCATCCGCGCGCCGATGTCGTTCGCCGCTACGCCGATGCCGGGGCGGCGCTCTACCGCAGCGATTACGATGGCAGTATTGAGTTTCGCGTCAGCGCCGACGGTATTGTCGCCTCGCGCTGGCGCGATGACAATCGGCGCTACTGGCGGTATCGCGGGGATTAGCGCGGCTGCGATGCGGCTGCAATTACCCGAAGCCGCCTAGACAGCTTTGCGTCGCAAATCCAGCGTGTAGGGGAACTGCGGATTCAGCGCTTCGGTTTTTACGTTCATCGGCCCCGGGGTGTGGCCGTGCGACCAGAAGCGCGCGACGCGGCGCGCTTCGGCCTCGTTGGCGTTGACCGGAAAGGTGTCGTAATTGCGGCCGCCCGGATGCACCACGTGGTAGGTGCAGCCGCCGATGGAGCGACCACTCCAGCTATCGACAAGGTCAAACACCAGCGGCGAGTGCACGCCTATGGTCGGGTGCAGCGCCGAGGGCGGGCTCCAGGCACGGTAGCGCACTGCGGCGACGAATTCGCCATGCGTGCCGGTGGGGTGCAGCGGCACGGCGCGGCCGTTGCAGGCGATGATGTGGCGGTTGCTGATCATGCCCTTGACCTTGACCTGGAGCCGCTCAACCGATGAATCGACATAGCGCGCCGTCGCGGCCAGTTGCACTTCTTCGCCCAGAACGTGCCAGGGTTCGATCGCCTGGCGTAACTCGATTTGCACGCCATCGTACACGGCGGTGCCGTGGCGCGGGAAACGGAACTCAAGGAAGGGCGCATACCATTCTTCGCGCAAGTCGTAGCCGGCGTGGGCGAGGTCGCGAATCACATCGCGGATGTCCTGCTCGATGAAGTGCGGCAGCATGAAGCGGTCGTGCAGTTCGGTGCCCCAGTAGATCAGTTGCCCCCTGTAGGGCGTTTTCCAGAAGCGCGCAACGAGGGCGCGCAAGAGCAGCATTTGCACCAGGCTCATGCGTGCATGCGGCGGCATTTCGAAGGCGCGAAACTCAACCAGGCCGAGACGCCCGGTCGGCCCGTCGGGCGAGTACAGCTTGTCGATCGAAAATTCGGCGCGGTGGGTGTTGCCGGTCAGGTCCACGAGCAGGTGGCGCAGCAGCCGGTCAACCAGCCAGGGCTTGGGGCTTTCCTTGCCGGGTGCGAGGTGTTCGGCAATCTGCTGGAAGGCGATTTCCAGTTCGTAAAGGTTGTCGTCGCGCGCTTCGTCAACGCGCGGTGCCTGGCTGGTGGGGCCGAGGAACTGACCCGAGAACAGGTAGGACAGCGCCGGATGGTTTTGCCAGTAGGTGATGAGGCTGGCAAGCAGGTCGGGCCGGCGCAGCATCGGCGAATCGGCCGGTGTGATGCCACCCAGGGTAACGTGGTTGCCGCCGCCGGTGCCGGTATGGCGGCCGTCAAGCATGAACTTTTCGGTGCCGAGGCGCGTCAGGCGTGCCTCTTCATACAGCGTGGTGGTGTTGTGCACCAACTCTTCCCAGCTCTTTGCCGGGTGGATGTTGACCTCGATGACGCCCGGGTCCGGCGTGACGCTGAGCACCTTGAGGCGGGTGTCAAACGGTGAGCCGTAGCCCTCGGCGCGAATCGGCATGTTGAGGGTGCCGGCGACGTTTTCGATGGCGGCGATGAGGTTGATGAAATCCTCAAGGCGTTGCAACGGCGGCAGGAAAACATGCAGGCGACCGGCGCGGGCCTCGAGCACCAGTGCGGTGCGCACGACCTCTCTTGGTTTGGGCTTGTTCTTTGATCTGGCCTTTTTCTCGCCGCGGGCTTTTTCCGCGGCGTTGTGCGCGTCATGCAATGTTTCAGCGGCGTCGAAAGGATCGCGCGGGAACTCGGGTTCGACATCCTCGGGCAGTACTTCGGGCAGCGAGGCGAGCGGCAGGCGGTAGCCCATGGCCGAATCGCCCGGCAGCAGATACAGATGCCCGCGCTTGATCGGCCACGCGCTGCTGTGCCATTGGGTCGAGTCCGATTTGGCCCCGGGTGTCCCTGACGGCAGGGCTTTCAACGGCAATACAAGGCCGGCGGGCTTGCCGAGGCCGCGCCCGAGCAGGCGCGCGATACGGGCGCGCTCGCCCGGTTCGTCGAGCTTCGCCTTGAGCGGGTCGATATTGTCGGGCAGCGCCGCCTCGAGGTGTACCGCCTGGACCACGTCTTCGTAGGCGCTGATGAGGTATGCCGGGTCGAGGCCCAGCTCGGTGGCCAGTGCCGCACCGAACTGGCGCGCGTGTTCGATATCGAAATCGGTCTTTGTGGTTTCAGCGGCGATCAGCTCCGGATTTCGCCATAGCGGGTTGCCGTCGGTGCGCCACAGGATGCCCAGTGCCCAGCGCGGCAGCGGCTCGCCCGGATACCACTTGCCCTGGCCGTAGTGGAGCAGCGCGCCGGGCGCGAAGCGTGCGGCGAGACGGCGTGCGAGTTCCTCGGCCAGCGTCCATTTTTTCGGCGACAGCGCCGTGTAATTCCATTCCGCGCCCTCCATGTCGTCAATCGAGACAAAGGTCGGTTCACCGCCCTGCGTGAGGCGCACATCGCCGGCCTTGAGGTCGGCGTCGACTTTGGCGCCGAGCCTTAGGATGTCCTGCCACTGCGTTTCGGTATACGGTTTGGTGACGCGCGGGTCTTCGTGTATGCGCGTCACCGTCATGGCGAAATCGAGCGTCGATTGGCACACGTCGGTAAAGCCGATGACCGGCGCCGCGCTACCGGTGAGGGCGGTGCAGGCGAGCGGTATGTGACCTTCTCCGGCCATCAGCCCGGAAGTCGGGTCAAGTCCGACCCACCCGGCGCCGGGGATATAGACCTCGGTCCAGGCGTGCAGGTCGGTAAAGTCCCGGTCCGTGCCCGAGGGTCCGTCAAGCGACTTCTGGTCGGCGGTGAGTTGTATCAGGTAACCGGACACAAAGCGTGCGGCAAGACCCATGTGGCGCAGTATCTGCACCAGCAGCCAGCCCGAGTCGCGGCAGGAGCCGCAGGCGAGCTGCAGGGTCTCATCCGGTGTCTGCACGCCGGGTTGCATGCGCACGAGGTAGGTGATGTCGCGCTGCACGCGCTGGTTGGCGGCGACCAGAAAATCGACAATGCCCAACCCGGGTTTGAAACCGTCGCGCGTGAAGGTCTCGAGCCACTTCGCCAGCAGCGGTCCGGCCGGCTCCGGGTCGAGGTAGGGTTTGAGTTCCTGCTGCAGCAGCGCCGGGTAGGCAAAGGGGAAGCTTTCCGCATACGACTCGACAAAAAAGTCGAACGGGTTGATCACCGTCATGTCGGCGACGAGATCGACTTCGACGCAAAGCTCGCTCGACTTCTCCGGGAACACCAGCCGCGCGACATAGTTGCCGTAGGCATCCTGCTGCCAGTGGACGAAGTGCTTGGCCGGCAGGATGGTCAGCGAGTAGCTGAGAATGGGGGTGCGGCAGTGCGGCGCCGGGCGCAGCCTCACTTCGTGCGGCGACAGGCCGACGCTGCGGTCAAAGGTGTAGTGGGTACGGTGGTTCAGTGCGACGCGGATGGACATGGTCTTGGCCTTGGCCGGTGGTGATGTCTGCGCAGCGCGCTCAGGGTCGCGCCGGGCTGCGCCGCGGCGCCGGCATTACTTGAAAATCTGTCCGTGCTGCTGCGCCGGAATTGCCGTGCTGTCGTCCCAGTAGGGGTCGGGCAGTTGCGCGAACAGCCGGCGCAGGCCTTCGCCCCACTGCGTATGGATCATGTTGAAGTAGGCGTCGCTCTCGGTAATGCGTCTCTGCGAACCGACCTTGAGGCTGTTGTTCTCGTAGGTGACGAGATCTATCGGCAGGCCGACCGAAACGTTCGAGCGCATGGTCGAATCGAAGGACACGAGAATGCACTTGCTCGCCTCGACCAGGCTGGATGCGGGTTTGACCACACGATCGATGATGGGTTTGCCGTACTTGGTTTCGCCGATCTGGAAAAACGGCGTCTCCTGCGTTGCCTCGATGTAATTGCCCTCGGAATAAATCAGGTACAGGCGTTGCGTGTCGCCCGCGACCTGGCCACCGATGATGAACGAGGCATTCGAGTCGATGTTGTGCTGGGTCAGGTAGGGGGCATCGCGTTCGCGCACCTCGCGCAGGCAATCGCCCAGCAGGCCGGCGATTTCGAACATCGACTCGGCGGTGAACAGCGTGACCGCACCATCGTTCTTGCGGGCTTTTTGCTCCATCAGGTTGATGGCGCTCTGCGTTACCGACAGGTTGCCCGAACTCATGATGACGACGACACGGTCGCCCGGCCGGTCGACCACTTTCATCTTGCGAAACGTCGAAATCTGATCGATCCCGGCGTTGGTGCGCGAGTCCGATGCGAACACCAGGCCGGCGTCCAGGATGATGCCTACGCAGTAAGTCATTGCAATTGTGCGGTTGCGGAAACCTCAGAGCATAGAGGATGCGGTGGAGGCGGGCAACCAGCATTGAAGGGTTTATTGAACAATGACTTGAATTGCATCCGGGGGGTCAGGCGTAGGCCGGGGCGAGGAAATGGTTATTGACCTCGGCGTTGAGCGCATCCATCTGCTCGACAAAGTCCATCAAATACTCGTGCAGGCCCAGTTCCATGATCTTTTCGGTGCGGCCGTAATGCAGTAAGGCGTGCATTTCCCCGGCCAGGCGTTCGGGTTCCTGGCTGGCTGTGTCCGAGAGTTCGGTAAAGATTTCGTAAATGGCGTTCATGCAGTGGTGCAGCGAGCGCGGCACGTCGGCGCGCAGGATCAGCAATTCGGCGACACGGAAAGGCGTGATGACATCGCGGTAGATCTTGCGATAGGACTCGAACGCCGACACCGAGCGCAGCAGCGCACCCCATTGGTAGTAGTCAACCGCGCCGCCGACGTCCTCGACCGTTGGCAGCAGCGTGTGGTACTTGACGTCGAGAATGCGCGCGGTGTTATCGGCGCGTTCCATGAAGGTGGCGAGACGGATGAAGCGGTAACCCTCGTCGCGCAGCATGGTGCCGAAGGTGACGCCGCGAAACAGGTGCGAACGCATTTTCACCCACTCGAAAAACTCGCCTATGCCCTGGCGCTGCAGCTTGGAGAAGGTGGTGTTGCGCAGTTCCAGCCAGGTGGTATTGAGGCTTTCCCACATTTCCGATGTCACCGCACCGCGTTGCGCGCGCGCGTTCTCGCGTGCCATCTGCAGTGACGAAATGATGCTCGACGGGTTGGTGGCGTCGAGCACCATGTATTCGAGGACGCTTTCGGCGCTGAGGTCCGTGTGGCGCTCGTAGTAACCGGTGGCAAGCCCGGTATAGACCAAGGGTAGCGACCACGGCTCGGCCCACTTCTCGCCCTGGTCGAGAATGCGGTAGGGCAAGAGCGACATGCGATAGGTGATGTCGAGCATGCGCGCGGCGTTTTCGGCGCGCTCGACGTGGCGTGACATCCAGAATAAATCGTTGGCGGTGCGGCTTAGCATGAGGGGCGGTGAACGCTGGATGGTGAACGGTGACTGGTGTATCGCGCATGTGCCCCCGGCGTCGCGTGGTTGGCGCGTTTGCCATTCACCATGTTCAATTTCCTGTTCACTGGTTCAACTCTCCAGTACCCAGGTGTCCTTGGTACCGCCACCCTGGGAGGAGTTGACGACCAGGGAACCCTCGGCGAGGGCAACGCGGGTGAGGCCGCCGGGCACGATGTTGTTGCCCTTTCCCGAGAGCACGAAAGGCCGCAGGTCAAGGTGGCGCGGGGCGATGCCCGTTTCGACAAAGGTGGGGCAGGTCGACAGCGACAGCGTCGGCTGCGCGATGTATTTTTCCGGCGAGGCGATGATGCGCTGGCGAAAATCCTCAAGCTGCGCGGCGCTCGACGCCGGGCCGACCAGCATGCCGTAGCCCCCGGCGCCGTGCACTTCCTTGACCACCAATTCCTTCAGGTGCTCCAGCACGTAGGCGCAATCGTCCTTTTTGCGCAGCTCGTAGGTCGGCACGTTGTTGAGGATGGGCTTTTCGCCGAGGTAGAACTTGATCATGTCGGGGACGTGGACGTACATCGACTTGTCGTCGGCGACGCCGGTGCCGATGGCGTTGGCGAGGGTCACGCGGCCGGCCTTGAAGGCCGAGAACAGGCCGGGCACGCCGAGGATGGAGTCCTCGCGAAAGGCGAGGGGATCAAGAAAATCGTCGTCGACGCGGCGGTAGATGACGTCAACCTGCTGCGGTCCGCGCGTGGTGCGCATGAACACCGTCTCGTCACGCACGAACATGTCCTGCCCTTCGACCAGTTCTATGCCCATTTGCTGCGCGAGGAAGGTGTGTTCGAAATAGGCGGAATTGAACGAGCCGGGGGTAAGCAGCACGACAGTCGGATTGCTCGCACCGACCGGAGCCACGGCCCGCAGGTTCTCCAGCAGCATGTCCGGATAGTGCTCGACCGGCGCGATGGCATGGCGCGCGAACAACTCCGGAAACAAGCGCATCATCATCTTGCGGTTCTCCAGCATGTAGGAGACGCCGGAGGGTACGCGCAGGTTGTCTTCGAGCACGAAAAACTCGCCTTCGCCGGCACGCACCACATCGACGCCGGCAATATGGGCATAGACGCCGCCGGTGACGTTGAGGCCGTGCATTTGCGGCCGGTACTGGGTGTTGTTGAGGACTTTCTCGGCGGGCACGATGCCCGCCTTGAGGATGTCCTGGTTGTGATAAACGTCGTTGAGGAACAGGTTCAGCGCGCGCAGGCGTTGCTTGAGCCCGGCTTCGAGCGTGCGCCATTCCTCTGCCGACAGCACGCGCGGAATGATGTCGAACGGAATCAGCCGTTCGGTTCCCGAGTCTTCGCCGTACACAGCGAAGGTGATGCCGACGCGATGGAACAACAGTTCCGCCTCGACGCGCTTTTGCGCAATTTGCTCGGGCGGCATGGCGCGCAGCCATTCGTCATAGGTACGGTATTGCGGTCGCACCGTGCCGCCCGGGCCGTTCATTTCATCGTAGAACGCCGGTCGTTGCGCGCCTGCGGATTGGGATTGGGATTGGCTTTGTGACATGTCAGCGGTGGCGCGGCTTCATCTGGAGTGCGATTCCTGGTAATTCCGGTCGCGGATTGCAACTGTCACGGCGTTGCCAGAGTTAAGCACTTTGGTTAATTCTTAGCAATCAAGACTTAGCAATGCCCATGCCACCAACGGGTGCGTGCCATCAAGCGACTGATAATGCGCGTGAATACCCCGGGTTGCCGGGAGCCAGCGGCGGTCCGTGCACCAATTGTGTGCTGCGAACTTTGGCGAGGCAAAGCGATGGTGCGGTTCGCACCAACTTGAAAAGTGCTGATTGAAAGTGCTGATTGAAAGTGTTGATTGAAAGTGCTGATTGAAAGTGCTGATTGAAAGTGCTGATTGCCGCTTTGCTATACTCGGACCGGTGCAGCGGTGGGGGGATTCCCCGCCCGGCTGACGCGTAGTTTCGCGCCTCTTCGTGCATCTTTGTACCTGTACCTTCCCAAGCCAGGAAAAATTTTGCCGGTTCCGTTTACCGCCGCCGTTACCGTCACCGGAGATGCCGGCTTGCTGCAGGCTTACCGTGCGCGGGTGCGCGAGTTGCTCGATGAAGAGCAGGTCGCTGATTACCGCGAGTTGCATACCGCAACGCAGTTGGACTGGCGTTTCAAGCTCAAGGGCGGGGTACCTTTCCCGGTTTTTGTCGACAGTTCCGCCGAGTTCCCGGATTTGCTGGTGAAGATTGAATGGTCGAGGCCGGCAGACGGGCAGCGGGGCCTCGCGACCATACAGAACGGCAGTGTCACCCAACAGTCGGCTGAAGCGGCGAATCATGCCGGCGCGGAGCAGGCCTGTTATGACCTTGGCGTCGCGGCGGACGGACGATTGAGGCTGGCGCTGGCGGCGCGAAGCTGGGGTAAAGGTGAACTGGTGGGCTATGCGCTTGGCGACGACCAGCATGCGTGGTTTTGCGTCAGCGGCGCGGGTGGCGCGGGTGGCGCGCAGGTGCTGAGCGCCAGCGACGGCATGGAGCCGGAGTGGGCGGAGCGCTGGACGGTGGCCGACGGCCATGCACACTATGAAGAACTCGGCGTGCGCGAGACTATCGATGCCGCCATGCTCAAAGAACTCGAAAAACTCGCCCGCGACCTGTGCGCGGAGTGGATATGGTTTGCCGCGAGCCCGATCGAGGAAACCATTGTCGAGCGCCGGCGTTATGAACAATACGGCATTGCAATGCACGAGGCCAACGTGCGCTCGCTCAAGCTGCGCACGGTGATGCAGGCCGTTGAGGGCGGCGGCCATATCCACAAAACGGCGCGGGCCGATGTCGCCGCCGCACGCGACTTGTTGCTGCGCTGCTGGGTGCGCGGCGCCTGACCACAGCCGGAAAGAAAACCATGACTGAAGCGTTTCGCCGCAAAAAAGTGCAATGCGCCACCCCATCGGGTCTGCACCGCATGGCCTACCTCGAGTGGGGCGATGCGGCCAATCCACGCGTCGTCATCTGCGTCCACGGCCTGACGCGCTGCGCCCGCGACTTTGACTTTCTGGCGGCGGAATTGTCGCGCGACTACCGCGTCATCTGCCCCGACGTCGCCGGGCGCGGCGATAGCGACTGGCTGAAAAACCCGATGGAATACGCCGTTCCGGTTTACGCGGCGGACATGATTACGCTGATCGCGCGCCTCGACGTTGCATCGGTGCAATGGGTGGGCACGTCGATGGGTGGGCTGATCGGCATGATGATCGCGGCCCTGCCCGAATCGCCGATCACGAGAATGGTTCTCAATGACGTCGGCCCGCTGGTGACAGCCGTGTCGCTGGAGCGCATCGCCACCTATGTCGGCAAGGCGCCGCGCCTGCCCTCGATTGAGGCGGCGGAAATGCTGGTGCGCACCGTCAGCGCGCCGTTCGGCCCGCATACCGACGCCGAGTGGCGATTCCTGACCGAGCATGTGGTGCGACGGCAGGCCGACGGCAGCTACAGCATGCACTACGATCCGGCCATTGCCGTGCCCTTTAACGCCACCGCGCCGCACAAGGACATCGCCTTGTGGCCGTTCTGGGATGCCATCGCCTGCCCGACGCTGGCGATTCGCGGCGAACTATCGGACTTGCTGACGCGCGAAACCCTGGCGCAAATGGCGAGCTGCGGTCCCAAGGCGAGCACGCTTGAACTGGCCGGCGTGGGCCACGCCCCGACGCTGATTCACGCCGACCAGATTGCCCCCGTAAAGGACTTCCTGCTCGCCGTTTAGGGCTCGTGTGCCGCGACCAAGGGCCAACGCAGGGCCCCGCATGGGTATTCGGATACTGTGAAATCGGGCTGCACCAGCCGGCTTATGCCGCTGGCATGCCTTGCGTCAAGTGCCAACTATGTCACGCTTTTACGCAATCGCCCGTGCTACATTAGCCACACGCAAAAAACCGAAAAAAGAAAACCTTTTCAAGTGCTTGAATCCAGACGTCCAGACGTCCAGACGCGGATGCCGATGCAAGAATGGCGATTTCCGGGAGGAAGCGCAAAGGGTCGGAGATGGCATTCCGTCACGGGTTCCTGTTCGTCTGCCTTTGCGCACTGTATGTGGCGGGATTTCCCGTCTTCGCGCAGACCAGCGGCGTGCTGATCACCAACATCAGCGGTGTGGTGTCGGCGCAAACACCGGGCGGTGGTTCGCGCATCCTTACCGGTAACGGCGAGGTGCAGGCCGGCGACACCATCACCACGCAAAACGAGAGTTTTGCGCGGGTGCGCTTTTCCGACGGCACCGAGGCGGCGTTGCGCCCCAATTCGACGCTGCGCATCGATTCGTTTCGCTACGACCCGGACGCGCTGCAGGCCGACAACCTGGTGATGTCCCTGTTCAAGGGCGGCCTGCGCGCGATTACCGGGTTCGTTGGCAAGCGCGGCAACCCTGACTCGCACAAACTGCGCACCACCACTGCCACCATAGGCATACGCGGCACCGACTACATCGCCCGCCTGTGCGAAGGAGAGTGTGCCGCAGAGAACGCCGCCGGGCAGAAGGCGGCGCGGCGCGCGCCGGTGCCGCCCATCATTGCGCGCGTCGCCAACCTGCAGGGCACGGCCACCGCCGAGCCCAAGGTCGGTGAGCAACGCCAGCTCGTCGTCGGTAGCGCGCTGTACGTCGGCGAGACGGTTGAGACCGGGCCGCAAACCTTTGCCGTGCTGGTATTCCTCGACGAGAGCAAGATCACGCTGTAATCGGCGACCAAGTTTGAACTGGACCGCTTTCGCTACGACGCGTCACAGCCCTCGAATGGCGAAGTCATCTGGAAGCTGTTGCGCGGCAGCCTGCGCGCGGCAACCGGGCTGATCGGCAAGGCGCGGCCGGAGCGCGTGCGCATGACCACGCCGACGGCTACGGTGGGCATACGCGGTACCGGCTGGGACGTGGTATGCGTCGCGGCCTGCGTCGATCCTTCTGCGCCGCCGACCGGCGAGCCGGGCGGTGACGGGCTTTACCTGTCAACCTGGGAAGGCACGGTGGAACTGACCACGCCGCAGGGCGCGCGTCTGTTGATACCCAACGGTGCGGTCGGCTTCATTACGCCGAACGGAACGGGCTTTTTTGCCGGAGGCGTGCCGGCGGTTGCCGGTGTGAATCTGTTGGTTGCGTACGGCGCGGTTCCGACCGGCGGTATCACGGTGTCCGAAAGCCTGCTCGCACCCTTATTGAAGGCGGCGGAAAAGAACACCATGTCAGAAAAGCAAAAGGAAAAAGAAAAGGAGAACGCCAACAAGGCGGACGGTGGTGCGGTCGAGCGCGCCGCAGTGACCATGGCCGATGCCTTCGAGGAGGAAACAGGCCTGCCCGCGGGTGGCTGCAAGTAAATCGATTCGCCCCCATCATCGCCCGGAAACGCCCGCCAGGCGGGCCTTTCCGGGCGATTGCGCTTTGGTGACCGGTGACCGGTGACCGGTGGCCGTTGGCCTAGGCGACCGACCCGGCGCGTTTGAGCAGGCGAGCGCGCACCAAGTCGATATGGGCGCGCAGGTTGTAGAGGTAGTCGCTGTAGGCGAGCGGGGTGGGGATGCGGCTGACGCTTTTCTCGATCACATCCAGTCTTTCCTGCAGCGACCTGACGTCCAGCGCTTTGTCGGCATTCTCCATGTCCACTTCCAGTACCTTGAGCTTGCCGTACCAGCGGTAAATGCGCGACTTGATACGCCAGGCATAGGCCGCAGGTGCGATCTTCATCAGCGGAATCAGCACCGCCAGAATGGGTATGAGCATCACCACCAGCCGGTCGAGCAGCACGGCGATCCAGAACGGCAGGTGGCGCTGCAAAAAGGGCGGCCCGTCCTTGATATGGCGCTGCGCGTCGAGGCTTTGCGCGATGTCGAGGTATTTGGAGGACGGGAACTCGCCGGCCTTGTTCAGCATGCGGGCCTCGCCATGCACCTCGTCGGCCGCCTGCATCAGCAGTGAGACCAACGCCGGATGGATGTCGTCGCGCACCACAAGGTTGGCCGTCGGGGCGATGAGGTGCACTTCGCGCGCCGGAACGTCTTCCACCAGATCAATGCCGCCCTTGGGCAGCACCACGTGCGACAGGAAAGGCAGGTAGCGGGTGTAGGCCTCGGCATGGCTGAAGTTCATCAGTTGCACCGACCGCGCATGCATCAGTTTGTGCACCACTGCAGATTCCGGCGTACCGATGACGAAGGCGACATCGATACTGCCCTTGATCAGGGCGTCGGCCGCGGCGCCGGCGCCCAGCGGCAGCAGGCTGGTGTTTCCGGCGTCGAGCCCGGCTAGTTTGAGCACCTGCAGTCCGAGCGCGCGCGTGCCGCTACCCTGTGGGCCGATGGCGATTTTCTTGCCGCGAAACGCGCGCAGCCGGTCGTACTCGGGGCCGCGGCGATAGAACACCCACAGCGGCTCGTAGTAGAGGCTGGCAAGACTCATCAGGTCGGCGCCGTCTGCCGCAGTGGCGATACCGCCCTGCACGAAGCCCACCGACACGCCGGAGGACTCGTCCTTGAGCCGGTCAAGGTTGTCCACCGAACCGGCGGAGGGCCGCAACTCGACTTCAATGCCCTCGCGCGCGAGGATGTCGCGAAACTGTGTGGCAAAGCCCTCGTAGGCGCCGCCCTCGGCGCCGCTGGTCATGATGATTTTTCGCGGCGGCGCCGGCTGCACGAACTGATAGGCGAGCCAGGCGGTGCCGGCGATGATGGCCACCATGGGCAGCGCGGTGTGCCAGAAATCGCGAAGAATGAACCACTGGACGAGTTTGGTCATGACAAGGCGGGGAGGATTGCGATTGTAGAGAGTGTAAAGAATGCAAAGAGTGTGGCAAGTCCGGCCTCAGGCCGGCTGGCGCGCCAGCGGGTCCTGCCGATAAAAGGCCTTGAGCTCGCGGTAAATGGCCGGGAACTCCTGGTTGAGTCCGGCCGCATCGGTAAAAAAGGTTTCGCTCGCAACGGCGAAGAACTCCGCCGGATTCTCGGCCGCGTAGGCATCCATGCGCGTGGCGAGGCCGCGTTCGACGGCGCCGCAAAAGCGCGCGTAGGCGGCTTCGAAGGCGAGTTCCCAGCGCGCAACGTCCATGCCGGCGTGCGGTTGCGGAAAACCGTCGTCGCCGCCGCGAAGCATGTGGATCTTGTGCGCGAACTCATGGATAACGACGTTGTAGCCGGGCTCGGCGAGACTGGCGTCCTGCCACGACAAGACCACCGGACCGTCGGGCCAGGCTTCACCGGAGAGTTCGTCATCGAACTCGTGCACGACACCGTCGTCATCGACAATGGTGCGCGCCACCTTGAACTCGCCGGGGTACACGATTACGCCCACCCAGCCCTCGTACCATTCAAGGCCGAGGTTGAGCACCGGCAGGCAGGCCTGGGCGGCAATGGCAAGGCGTGCCTCGTCTGAAATGCCGAACTCTGCCGCGCCGTGCAATTGCTTTTCGTGCAGGAACAGCACGACCAGATCGCGCAAGGACTGCATCTCGATCGCATTGAGCGCCGTAATGAAGGGGTAGGGGCTGATGGCGCGGCGCCACAGCGACCCGTCCAACGCGTGATCACGCAGAATGCGCCTGCGGCGCCAATCGGCAAACCAGCCCAAGTTCGTGCCCGCCGCCGGTCGCCGGTGCCTGCGCTCAGGCCGCCCGGGCCGGGGTCTTGATGGCCTCGTTGACGCGCGGCATGACCTGCGTCGCCATCAATTCCATCGAACGCCTGGCCAGTGCCGGATCGACCCAGTCCATGCCGGCGTAGACGATCTCGCCGAAGTGGCCGGCCTGCTCGCGCAGCGCAAGAATGCCGTCAACAACCTTGTTGACGCTGCCGGCGATCACCAGTTCGTCGCACAGGCGATCGACGGTGACGGCACCGTCGTCCTCGTCGGCGTGTTTCTTGAAGATGACATGGCGTTTGGCCATCATCATCTTGGTGCGAAGCTGCTGGTAGTAATAGCGATAGGGGTTGTCGGGCGTCTTGTTGCCGTAGGCCGCGGCAACCTTGTCGTCGTCAGCGACGAAAATGGTGCGCGCGACGCGCCAGTCAGCCGGGTCGGCGAGCTTGCCGACCCGCGCCTTGCCCTCGGCGTAGTTGGCCCAATGCGAGGGCAGCCAGTGCGGCAGCAGGAAGTTGGCCGACATCGGATGAAAGTCGCGCTCGCCCATGGCGATGACGCCCTTGGAGTGCGGGGCGACAACGGTGCCGACGATTTCCGGACGCGGCTTCTGATAGGGCTTGTACATCACGCCGCGACCGATTTCGGGCTTTTGCGTTTTCGCCGTCGAGACCTTGAAGCGGTTGTCCGCAAAGTCGATGTCATAGGGCGGATCACGCTCCCAGATGGCGAGAATGACGTCGATCGATTCGGCGAACAGTTTGTTGCGCTCCTCCTCTGCAAGTCCGAGGCCCAGCGCCTCGGCGTCCGAGGATAGCGCGCCCGGGCTGATGCCGAAAATGAATCGGCCTTTGGCGAGGTGGTCAAACATTGCCGCGTGGGCGGCGACCAGGGTCGGGTGGGTATGCGACAGATTGGACGTGCCGGTGCCAAGCAGGATGGACTTCGTTTCGCTGATCAGCGTGGCGAGAAAAATGAAACTGTTGGTGACGTTCTCCGCACTGTCGGTCAGGTGCTCGCCGACAAATGCGTCGTGAAAACCGAGCTTGTCTGCGAGGATGACGGCCTCGCGGTCTTCCTGCAGCGTCACCAGCGGGTCGCGCCCGAACGGGTGCAGAGGCATGGTGAAATAGCCGAGTCGCATGAAGCTGTCCTTGGTGGGAGTCTTTTTTTACGGGCTAGAGCATAGCACCGGCAGGGTTGATTTCGCATTCGCGCCAGCCCCGAAAATTCCCCGTGCAAATGACTGGAGATGCCCGTCCAGAAAGGCTTTCCAGCGTATTACCCGCTTCAGTCCCGATGCTGCTGCCGGGACGCTGGCAGAAATAGTCGCGAATTACCTTGACCCCTTGACATTACCTGCGTACAAGGGACCAGCAGGATTTTCTAAAGCAGTGCTCGCTGGTCCGTTGTAACCGCAAGCCGGTCCCCTCCAGGTCGTCGTGTCTCTTCTCTTGAATCTCTCGCAATGTTTCACCGGGCGTTTTGCCCAATTAATTTTTTCAGGAAGAACAGATACATGGCTACCGGTACAGTTAAGTGGTTCAATGATGCCAAAGGTTTTGGCTTTATCACCCCCGAAGATGGCAGCAAAGACCTTTTTGCCCACTTCTCGTCCATCAGCGGCGACGGGTTCAAATCTCTCAAGGAAGGCCAGAAGGTCTCCTTCGAAGTAACGGCCGGCCCCAAGGGTGACCAGGCAGTGGCCATCAAGGCGATGGACTGATCGTTTTGCATGCGCAGTAAAAAAGCCCGGGAAACCGGGTTTTTTTTCGCCTGCATTTTTTCGCCGGCAATGAGGCGGTGCCGCAGCGATTTGATCTTGATGAATCGACGTGGCGCGAATTCACTTGATCCCCAGCGGCGCTTCGTCCATCAAGGCACTCTGCTCCTTCAGTTCGAGTATCCGGTCCTGCGCCTGAAAGGAACAAGGGGACGATGCCCCCTTGTTGATCCCCCGAATCGGTTTGTACTTACTTGATTCGCAGTGGTGCTTCGTCCATCAAGGCAATCTGCTCCTTGAGTTCCAGTATCCGGTCCTGCCAGTAACGGTGTGTGTTGAACCACGGAAAGGCAGCCGGGAAGGCCGGGTCGTGCCAGCGGCGTGCCAGCCAGGCCGAGTAATGGATCAGGCGCAGCGTGCGCAGGGCTTCGATAAGGTGCAGTTCACGCGGATCGAATGCATGGAAATCCTCGTAACCTGCCAGCACGTCGGCGAGTTGCCGGGTCTGACTTGAGCGGTCGCCTGATAGCAGCATCCACAAGTCCTGTACCGCCGGCCCCATGCGCGCGTCGTCGAAATCGACGAAATGCGGTCCGTCTGCGGTCCACAGCACGTTGCCGGCATGGCAGTCGCCATGCAACCTGAGGTAGGCAATGTCGCCGGCGCGCTCGTAGCTGTTCTCCACGCCGGCGAGGGCGAGGTCAACGGCGCTGGTCCACGCCTCTTCAAGATCGCCGGGAATGAACCGGTGCTCGAGCAGCCAGTCGCGCGGCTCGTCGCCAAAGCCCTCGATATCGAGATCGGGCCGCTCGACAAACGATGCCAGCGCACCGACGGCATGGATGCGGCCGATAAAGCGTCCCATCCATTGCAGGGTTTCCCTGTCCTCGAGCTCCGGGGCGCGACCGCCGCGGCGCGGATATACGGCAAAGCGAAATCCGGCGAACTCGTTCAGGGTCTTGCCCCCAATGGGCGTTGCGGCGACCACCGGCAGTTCGCCTGCGGCGAGTTCACGCACGAACTCGTGCTCCTCAATGATTTGCGCGTCGCTCCAGCGCTGCGGACGGTAGAACTTGGCCACCACCGATTCGGGGCCGGATGCGCCCTCGTCTTTTTCCAGATAGATCTGATAGACGCGGTTTTCATAGCTGTTGAGTCCGAGCATGCGCCCGTCGCCGCGCAAGCCGACGCTCTCGAGTGCGTCGAGTACGGTATCGGGCGTCAGTCCGGCATAGGGCGCGGGCACTTCGGGGGCGGACGCATGGTTTGCCATGCCGGCATTGTACGTCCGCCGCAGCGGCCGACCGCAGGAAAGGACGGTGCAGGCCCTGTGCCGCAGCGGCGATAGCGTAAAATTCGCCACAACCAGAAAAATTGCACACCCTGCAAACCCTGCAATTCACAAGGAGAAGACATGTTTGAATTTTCACGGCGCGCGACAGTTGCCATTGCCGCGGTGGTCGGCATCGCCGCTAGCGCCTTGGTCATGCAGGCTTCGGCGCAGGCGCCGGTCTGGCCGTCCAAGCCGGTGCGTGTGATCGTGCCTTTCGCACCGGGCGGATCAGCCGATACGCTGGGCCGGCTGGTATCGCAAAAACTGTCCGAGAGTCTGAAGCAGACCTTTGTCATCGAAAATCGCAGCGGTGCCGGCGGCGTTATCGGATCGGATCTGACGGCCAAAGCCGCGCCCGACGGCTACACGCTGGTGGTTTCGGGTGTGGCTTCGCACGCGATTGCACCGGCGTTGTCCAAGGATGTGCCGTTCGACGCGCTGCGCGACTTTACTCATATCGCGCTGTTCGGCGGTCCGCCCGGCGTGCTGGTGGTGCACCCCGGCGTTCCGGCAAAGGATTTCAGGGAGTTCATCGCCCTGCTCAAGGCGCAGCCGGGCAAAATGAGTTATGGCTCGCCCGGCAACGGCACGCAGGGCCATTTGCTCGGGGAACAACTCAAGCAGATCGCCGGCGTGCAGATGACCCATGTGCCCTACAAGGGCGCCGGTCCGGCGGTGGCCGACATGATTGCCGGTCACATTCCCGCCGGTTCGCAAACCCTTTCCTCGGCGGCGACGCAGATTCGCGCCGGAAAGCTGCGCGCGCTTGCCGTCAGCTCGGCCAGGCGCCTGCCTGATTTTCCCGATGTGCCGACCTACGCCGAATTGGGCTATCCCGAACTGACGGCGACGATCTGGTTTTCGCTGTCCGGGCCGGCCGGCATGCCGCGCGAGATCGTCAACAAGCTCAATGCCGAGGTGCGCCGCATCCTGCAACTGCCGGACGTGCGCGAACGCCTCAAACCCGAGGGTGTGGAACCCGGTGATCTCGACCCCCAGGCCTTCACCGCATTTGTCGCCGGCGAGCTCAAGCGCTGGGCACCGGTGGTGCGCGCGGCGGGCGCCCGCGTCGACTGACACCGGATACGCGGTAAATTCTGAAAGGAAACATTGATGCTGAACCAGGAACAAAGCGGGCAATTGACCAGAACCGGTCGCGGCTCCCTGATGGGAGACCTGCTGCGGCGCTACTGGGTGCCGGCGCTGCTCGCCGAGGAAATCGCCGAGGCGGATGGCCCGCCGGTGAAGCTGAAGCTGCTCGGTGAAAAGCTGATCGCGTTTCGTGACAGCGCCGGTCGGGTCGGCGTGCTGGATGAGCTCTGCGCGCATCGCGGTGTGTCGCTGTGGTTCGGTCGTAACGAAGAGGGCGGTATCCGCTGTCCGTATCATGGCTGGAAATACGATGTGACCGGACAGTGTATCGACCTGCCGTCCGAGCCGGAGGCGACCGGCATTCGCAAGGACATGAAGCTGACCTCGTATCCGGCGCTGGAGCAGGGCGGTGTGGTGTGGATCTACATGGGCCCGCCGGAGCTGCAACCCGAACCGCCGGAACTGGAGTGGACGCTGGTGGCGCCGGAGCGCCGCTTTGTGTCAAAGCGGTTGCAGGAGTGCAATTTTCTGCAGGCGCTGGAGGGCGGCATTGATTCGAGCCACGTGTCCTTTTTGCACGGCGGCGCGCTGCACAAGGACCCGTTGTTTACCGGCAGCCGCGGCAACATATACAACCTGCAGGACCGCATGCCGCATTTCGATGTCGTCGATTTTGACGGCGGGCTGCTGATCGGTGCGCGGCGTAACGCCGACGACGCGCGCTATTACTGGCGCATCACGCCCTGGATCATGCCCTGGCACACCATCATTCCGCCGCGCGCCGGCCATCCGCTCGGCGCCCATGTCTGGGTACCCATTGACGATGAGAACTGCTGGGCCTGGAGCATCAACTACCATCCTTCGCGCGCACTGAGCGAAAAGGAAGTGACGGCGATGAACAACGGCGCCGGGATTCATTCCAGGTCGATTCCCGGCACCTACATCCCGCTCGCCAATAAAACCAATGACTACCTGATGGATCGTGCGGCACAAAAGCGCGGCGACACCTACAGCGGCATCGAGGGCATTGCGATGCAGGACGCCTCCTTGCAGGAGTCGATGGGACCGATCCAGGACCGCAGCAAGGAGCACCTGGTGCTGACCGACAAGGGCATCGTGGCGACGCGGGCGCGCCTGCTCAAGGCGGCGCGGCTCAACCGCGACGGCAAGCCCGTCCCTGCACTCGATGGCAAGTCGCAGCGCGTGCGTTCGTGCGCCATCGAGCTGCCGCATGCCGTGCATTTCAAGGACGGTGCCATGGACGGCTTGTTTCGCGAACTCGATACCGATCCGGTGTCGGTCTGAGCGCAATGGGCTTGCCGCGCATTGCGCTGGCGCTGGGCGATCCGGCGGGCATCGGGCCCGAAATAGCGCTCAAGGCGGCGCTGGATGCGCGCGTGCACGGCATCTGCCGGCCGCTGCTGGTGGGCCACCGCGGCGTCCTCGATGAACATGCCCGTTTGTGCGGCCTGAGTCCGCAGGTGCGCGGCTACCGCGACGCCGCAGCCGTCGATTGGGATGGCGAGGACGACACGCTCGCGCTGCTTGAACTCGAGCCTTTGGCGGCGCACGAATTCGCGCTGGGCGAGGTGCGCGCCGCCCACGGCAGGGCCGCCTGTGATGCCGCGCGTGCCGCGATCGCGGCGGCGCTGGCCGGACACGTGGATGCGGTGGTCGCCGCACCGCAGACGGAAACCGCAATCAGGCTGGCCGGCATCGCGTTCGACGGTTATCCCTCCTTTGTCGCGCGCTGTACCGGTGTCGCGCCCGAGGACGCCTTCCTGATGATCTGCTTTGACGACACGCGCATCGTCCATGCCACGCTGCACGTGAGCCTGCGCCAGGCGATCGGCCTGGTGACGCGCGCGCGCGTGGCGGCGGTGATTGGTGCCGCCGATACCGCGCTCAAACGCATCGGCATCGCACAGCCGCAACTGGCGGTGTCCGGACTCAATCCGCACGCCGGCGAGGATGGCATGTTCGGCTCGGAAGAGCTGGAAATAATCGGGCCGGCAATCGCCGCTGCGAAGGCCGCGGGTATCGCCGTCGAAGGCCCTTTCGGCGCCGACACGATGTTTCACAAAACCGGCTTTGACGCCTTTATCGTCATGATCCACGACCAGGGCCATATTGCCGCAAAGTTGCTGGCACGCAACAGGACCGCGGGTCTGACCATAGGCACGCCGGTGCTGTTTTCGTCCGTGGCGCACGGCAGCGCCCTCGATATCGCCGGAAAGAATCTGGCCAGTCCGGCGGCGCTGATCGAGGCGGTGCAGCGCCTCGCCGGTGCCGCAGCGGTGCGCCAGTCCGGCTAGAACGCCAGCCTGGCGTTGATGATGACCGACATGCCGCGCCGCGGTCGCGAGTCTGTGCGACGCCGTGTAGTTGCACAGTCGCGACATTCGCAAGCCACGCTTGATGCGGTGCCTGACGGAAACCGGAACGCGGTCCGCCCTCCTCCGGCTTGCAAAGCCGGGTCGCGCGACGGGAGGGCGGCGATTCGGGGTAAAATTTGCGCTCTGATTTGAGGATGACGCGTACGTGAATGCCGTTTCAGACACGCTGGTCGATGTTTCCGGGTTGCGCTTTGCCTTTGGCAGCCATGAGGTGCTGAAGGGGCTGTCGCTGCAGGTGCCGCGCGGCAAGGTCACCGCCATCCTCGGCCCCAGCGGCTGCGGCAAGAGCACGCTGCTGCAGCTTATCGGCGGTCAGATCGAGCCGGCCGGCGGTACGGTCACGGTCGATGGCCGCGTGGTGAGCGAACTCGATGACGCCGCCCTGTACGCGATGCGCCGCAAAATGGGTGTGATGTTCCAGGTCAGCGGCCTGTTCTCTGATTTGTCGGTGTATGAAAACATCGCCTTCCCGATGCGTGAACACACGCAGTTGTCCGAGGGCATGATCCGCTCGCTGGTGTTGATGAAGCTCGAGGCGGTGGGATTACGCAATGCGCGCAACCTGATGCCCAGCGAGTTGTCCGGCGGCATGCAGCGGCGCGTCGCGCTGGCGCGGGCGATTGCGCTCGATCCGATGCTCGCCATGTACGACGAGCCCTTTGCCGGGCTCGATCCGATTTCCCTCAATCAGGTGGCCGTGCTGATCCGCGAACTCAATGACGCGCTGGGCACCACTTCCATTGTCGTCAGCTATGACCTCAGCGCCTCGCTCAGGCTCGCCGACTACGTCTATGTGATCTCCGGTGGCGTGACTGTCGGACAGGGCGAACCCGGTGAAATGATGAGTTCGGAAGATCCTTTCCTGAAACAGTTTTTTCACGCGCTGCCGGATGGTCCCATCAGCTTCAACTTCCCGGCGCTTCCCTATGCCGAGGACCTGGGCTTCAAGCCCGCCGCCTGAAGCCTGCGCATGCCGGCAGCTTGCGCTGCATTGCGGCATGACAATGCTTTCTGGTGTCGTGCGCTGCGCCGGAGTATGATTTTGAAAATCGCCCGACGCTGAAAAAGGAGGCGCCATGCTGGTCAAGGAAGTTCTCAAGGTCAAGGGCAGCACGCTCTACACCGTCACGCCCGATACGCAGTTGTCGGACGCAGTCATCAGCATGGCCGAGCACGACATCGGGTCGGTGGTGGTGATGCAAAGCGGCAAGCTGGTGGGCATGTTGACGTTTCGCGAAGTGATTGCCATGCTGGCGAAGCGGCAAAAGGAAAAGCGCGTCGGGCCGACGCCGCCGATCTCCGAATTCAAGGTGAGCGAGGCGATGCAGTCCGATCCGGTTACCACCGATCCTGCGATGGACGTCGATCAATTGCGCAGTGTCATGCTCAGACATCACGCCCGTTACGTGCCGGTGCTCGAGGGCGAGGTGCTGCTGGGCGTGATTTCCTTCCACGATGTGGCCAAAGCCGTGCTGGAAGAAAAGAATTTCGAAAACAAGATGCTCAAAGCCTATATCAAGGACTGGCCGGAACCCGAGCAGGCCTGAAGCACGCGGGGGAGGGCCGTCTGACGGAGCCGGCAGGGGAGGAGACCCGAATGCGTCAATCGGTATTTGCTGCACTGGACCCGGTCCGCGCTTTGCCGGCCTTGCTCGCCATGCTTGCCGGGTGCGGGCTGTACTCTGCGGCCCTGGCACAGGAATTTCCCGCCAAGCCGGTCACGCTGATCGTGGCCTTTCCTCCCGGCGGGTCCACCGACCTGACCATGCGTGTACTGGCCGAGACCACGCAAAAGCACCTCGGCCAGGGCATCATCATCGAAAACAAACCCGGTGGTGGCGGCACACTGGGACCGGGCAACATGGCGCAGACGGCCAAACCCGACGGTTACACCATTTCGCAGGCGCCGCTGGGCCTGTACCGCGTGCCGCACATGCAAAAGGTGGCCTTCGATCCGCTCAAGGACTTCACCTACATCATCAACCTTACCGGCTACACCTTCGGTTTTGTCGTGCGCGGCGATGCGCCGTGGAAGACGTTTCGTGAATTTCTCGACCACGCCAAGGCCAATCCGGGCAAGGTCAGCTACGGATCCACCGGCACCGGTACCTCGCCCCACCTGATCATGGAAATGATAGGCAGCAAGGAAGGCATCGAGTGGCAGCACATCCCCTACAAGGGCAGTGCCGACGGCACGGCTGCGCTGCTCGGCGGGCATATCACCGGCATGTCCGACGCGACCGGCTGGGCCCCGCATGTTGATGCGGGGCGTTTCCGCCTGCTGGTGACCTTTGGCGCCGAGCGTACCAAGCGCTGGCCCGCGGTGCCGACCGCGAAAGAACTGGGCATGGGTATCGTCGCCAATTCGCCCTATGGCCTGGTCGGCCCGAAGGGCATGGACCCCAAGCTGGTGAAAATCCTGCACGACGCCTTCAAAAAAGGCCTTGATGATCCGCGTCATCTCGCATCAATGGAAAAATACGACCAGGAATTGTTCTACATGGGCCCGACCGACTACGCCAAGTGGGCGGCCGACACCTATCGTGAAGAACGAAAACTGATCGAGCGACTCGGCTTGCTGGCAAAATAGCCACCGTGCCCCGGCCCTCGCGGCGGGGGCTTGATCCCGAAGGGGTGGCACGTTCATGTCGCAGGGTGGTCAGTTCGGTTTGTTGTCGGAGCGGCGTTTCGGTCCGTTTTTCCTGACCCAGTTCTTCGGTGCCGGCAACGACAACATTTTCAAGTTTGCGCTGACCGTCCTCGCCACCTACAACGCGGCAGACTGGGGCGGGCTCGATCCGCGCTCGGCCGGGGCGGTGATAGGCGGTATATTCATACTGCCTTTCGTGCTGTTCTCGGCCACCTCCGGCCAGCTTGCCGACAAGTACGAAAAATCGGCGCTGATCCGCTTTGTGAAGAACTTCGAAATCGCCGTGATGCTGCTGGTCGCAGCGGGCTTTGTCTGGCACATCGTCTGGCTGCCCTTTGCCGGCGTGTTCCTGATGGGCCTGCACTCGACGCTGTTCGGGCCGGTGAAGTACGCCTATCTGCCGCAGCACCTGAGCCAGGCCGAGCTGACCGGCGGCAACGGCCTGGTCGAATCGGGCACCTTTGTCGCCATTCTGCTCGGCACCATGCTCGGCGGCGCGCTGGTGGCGATACCCGGAACGGGCGCGCTCTACGTCGCCGCGGTGTCGCTGGTGCTGGCGGTGTGCGGTCGCGTCGCGGCAGGACATGTGCCGCATTCGCCCGCGCCCGACCCGGGTCTGGTCATCAACTGGAATCCGCTCACCGAGACGCGCGACAACCTGCGCCTCGCGCGTGGCAACCGCACGGTGTTTTTGTCCATGCTGGGTATTTCCTGGCTGTGGTTTTTCGGATCGATTTTCCTGACTTCGTTCAGCGGCTTCGCCAAGACCGTGCTCGGTGGCGACCAGGCGGTTGTGACCCTGTTGCTGGCGGTATTCTCGGTCGGCATCGGTGCCGGTTCGCTGTTGTGCGAGCGCCTGTCCGGGCGCATGGTCGAAATCGGACTGGTGCCCTTTGGCGCCATCGGCATGACGGTGTTTGCAACCGACCTGTTTTTTGCCACGCACGGCCACGCGGCGGGAGGCGAACTTGTCGGCATCGCCGTGCTGCTGGCCGACGTACAGCACTGGCGCGTGCTGGCCGACCTGTTTTTGCTGGCGATGTTCGGCGGCTTTTACAGCGTGCCTCTGTACGCGCTGATACAAAGCCGCTGCGAGCCGCACCACCGCGCCCGCATCGTCGCCGCCAACAATATTCTTAACGCCCTGTTCATGGTGGTGGCCTCGTTGATGGCGGCGGGGCTGCTCGCCGCCGGATTTTCGCTGCCGCAGCTTTTTTTGCTTACGGCGCTGCTCAACGCGCTGGTCGCGATCTACATTTTCGGGCTGGTGCCTGAATTTCTGATGCGTTTTCTCGCCTGGCTGATGATTCATTCGGTGTACAGGCTGGACAAGCGTGGGCTCGCGCATATTCCCGCAGAGGGGGCCTGCGTCGTGGTCTGCAATCACGTGTCCTTTGCCGACCCGGTGGTGTTGCTGGGGGCCTCGCCGCGGCCGATACGCTTTGTCATGGATCACCGCATCTTCAAGGTGCCCGTGCTCAATTTCATTTTTCGCACCAGCCGCGCCATTCCGATTGCGCCGGCAAAAGAGGATGCGGCGATGATGGAGCGGGCATTCGACGAGGTTGCGCTGGCGCTGCGTAACGGCGAGGTGGTGGGCATTTTTCCGGAGGGGCGCATCACCGATACCGGCGAGCTCTACCCGTTCCGGTCGGGCATCACGCGCATCCTGCAGGCGACACCGGTGCCGGTGGTGCCGATGGCGCTCAAGGGATTGTGGGGATCTTTTTTTTCACGCAAAGGCGGCGCGGCCATGCGCAATCCCCTGCACCTGCGGCCGTTCCGGCGCGTGACGCTGCTGGTGGATGCGCCGCTGCAAGCCGACCAGGCGACTCCCGAAAGGCTGCAGCAGACCGTGGCGGCCTTGTTGTCGCAAGGGGAAGGCGACGCTGCGGCGCGATGACCCCGGTGTCTGGAGCCTGGAGCCTGGAGTCTGGAGTCTGGAGTGTGGAGTCGGTTGTCACCGTTTTTTGTCCCAGACGTAGCGAACAAAGCGCTGCCAGCGTGACACCGGCTGTTTTTGGCGCGCAAGTTGTGCCTCACGGTCGCGTGCGACGCTTTGCATGACCTGTTCGTGCACCTGCCTCAGACTGAGTCCGCCGGGACCTTTGATCTGCTCGGGATCGTGCTTGGGCATGGGCTTCCTTTGGATATAAATTTGGATATAAATCAGTCTGTTATGCTACACTCCTGAGACGTTTTTGGCGGCATCTCTTTCTCATTTCGCACGGCGAACGACACCATCATGTCTGGCAATACCCTGGGAAAACTGTTTTGCGTCACCTCGTTCGGCGAGTCGCATGGTGCGGCGTTGGGCGGAGTGGTGGACGGCTGTCCGCCGGGCCTGGCGCTGACCGAGGCCGACATCCAGAAAGACCTCGACCGGCGCAAGCCCGGTACCTCGCGTCATGTGACGCAGCGTCAGGAATCGGATCGCATCGAGTTGTTGTCGGGTATTTTTGAAGGGCGCACCACCGGTACGCCCATCGGCTTCATCATCCGCAACGAGGACCAGCGTTCCAAAGATTACAGCGCCATTGCCGAGACGTTTCGTCCGGGACACGCCGATTACACCTACTGGCAAAAATACGGCGTGCGCGATTATCGCGGCGGCGGCCGCTCGTCGGCACGCGAGACGACCATCCGTGTCGCCGCCGGCGCAATTGCGCGCAAATGGCTGCAGGAGCGCTATGGCGTGACCATACGCGGCCGCCTGTCGCAAATCGGTCCGCATGAACTGGGTTTCAAATCCTGGGATGCAGTGACGCAGAATCCGTTTTTTTGCGCCGACCCGGACATCGTGCCCACGCTTGAAGACTTCATGGATGAATTGCGGCGCGACGGCGATTCCTGCGGTGCCAGGGTCACGGTGGTCGCCGAGGGCGTGCCGGTCGGCTGGGGCGAACCGGTATATGACCGGCTGGACGCCGACCTTGCCTACGCCATGATGGGCATCAATGCGGTCAAGGGCGTGGAGATTGGCGCCGGTTTTGCCGCCGTCAGGCAACGCGGCAGCGTACACGGCGACGAGATGACCCCAGGTGGTTTTCTCAGCAACCATGCGGGCGGGGTGCTGGGTGGCATCTCCACCGGGCAGGACGTGGTGGTCCAAGTGGCGCTCAAGCCGACTTCATCGATACGACTGCCGCGTCGCTCCATCAACAAGCAGGGCGAGCCTGTCAGCGTCGAGACCACCGGCCGCCATGATCCCTGTGTCGGCATTCGCGCCACGCCCATCGCCGAGGCGATGCTGGCGATCGTGCTGATGGACCACGCCCTGCGGCATCGCGCGCAATGCGGCGATGTGCTGCCGCCGACAAAGCCTATTCCGGGAAAAATCACCTGAGTCGCCCTGGACGTAGCAGGTTTCTTCGACAAGAGTGCATGTCGCCGGACTGTTTGCAAGCCGGTGTGTTGAGGATGGTATATGGGGGAAGCGCATGAAATCCGATGTGGTCGTCATTTTCAATTTCATCCTGAGCCAGTGGAGTTTTACGCCTGGCGCCTTCAAGGAGGCCATCGTCAATGCCGCCTTCGCGAAATTCGTGCTGTCGGCCATCTGGTGGTTGACGCGCTTCATGGTCGGCAGGTTTCCAGGCAACCAGGCGTTTTCAGTACTGAACGCCTTGCTCAACACGCGCCCGGCGAAACTCACGGTCATCGTCCTCGACGTAACCCTGATTGACGTGTTCCTGTTTTTTGCCGCCGTGTCCCTGCTCGACCTGCGCCTGCAGTTTTCGTTTTTCTCGCTTTGGTCGGCCGCGCTGTTTTCGTTTTTGCTGGTCTATATGTTCATCGTGACCCACGCCGACATCAAGCGTTATTGAGCAAGACCGCCTGGAAACGCCCGCCAGGCGGGTGTTTCCAGCCTATGCCTGCGCTACGCCGGGCCTTAGCGCGCGGCTTTCTCGGCGTGTGCCTGCAGCAGGCGCAGGCTGGGGTCTGCGTCATCCTCGCCGGCAACCGACTTGCCGTAACGCTGCCACAGCGCCAGCGCCGCAGGCTTGTCGCCCAGACTGAGGAAGCCGGTCATCGCGCTGGTAAGCAGGTAACGGCGATGGCCGCGTGGCAGATTGGACGTCTGGCCGAGCAGCGTCTCGCCGATGCTGCTCATCTGCTTTGCGTCGCGCGCACCGACGGCGGCAAACAGGCTTATCCAGGTGCGGTACTCGGCCGGAAGCCTGGCATAGCATGGCGTGGCGGCGAGCTTTTGCCAGATATCCTGCGTTTGCACGCGTGTCAGCCACGGGTTTACCAGGCGTGCGACCTCGTAAAGGCTGTGGAACCAGATATCGAAGCTTTGCGGGTCCTGGCATTCGAAGCCGCGCATGCGGGTCAGTTCAAGATCTTTTTGCAGCGCGCGGGGTAGTCCGACCGGCTCCGGCGGCTTCAAGCCGGTGTAGAAGTCGTGGGCGTAGTGCGCCCGGCGCGACAGCTCGATGCGTGCCATGAATTCCTGGCCGTCGTGCGAGGGCATGCTGCGTTCCGGGCGCTGCTCGAGCATGGGCAGCGCGGGAACGCCGCCTATGCCAAAGTTGACGAACTGGCGCGCATCGGTTTGCAGGAAGCGGAATTTTGCCGCGTGGATGTCGAGGTAGGGGTAATAGTCGGAATTGGCCGGCACGGCAAAGCTGTTGAAGTAGGGCTCGAGCACGCTGCGACCGCCGATGCGGCGCAGTTCCACGTCGCCGAGGGTGCGCACCTGCACCCGCGCCAGTTCGCCGGCGAGGCCGGGGATTTTGGTCACATCGGCGATGGGTTTGGCCAGCGTGGCCTGGTCGCCGGCGACGATCAGCAGGTCCGAGTCGTTGGCGGCGTAGATGACGTAGTCGTCGAAATTTTCGCCCAGCGCCTTCATCACAGAGGCGAGCAGCGAGATGTCGGTTTCATACATCTGCAGCCATTGCACCAGCACGCCGCCCTCGTTCAGATAGCGTTTGGACAGGCGGTAGAACTCGGTGGTGAACAGGCTGGCGACGCCGCTTACCCAGGGATTGGATGGTTCGGACACGATGATGTCGTAACGGGCGTTGCGCAGCGAGAACGCGGTTTTCGCATCGTCGAAAATCAGGCGGCTGCGCGGGTCGACCCAGACCGAGCCGTTGCGCGCGGAAAAATAACGCGAGGCCTCGGCCATGGCCGGTTCGATCTCGACCGTATCGAGGGCTTCGAGTTTGAGGTTGGAGAGCAGCGTGTGGCTGGTGAGACCGGTACCGATACCAATGACCGCGGCACGCCTCGCATCGGGTTTGTAGGCGAGCGGAATGGCACCGGTCATGACCATGGTGATTTCATCGGAAATGCGCTCGCCTTCGTTGAGGTTGATGGCGCCGTCGGACTTGCCGTTGGTGCGCAGCGACAAGCCCTCCTGGAACTGCATCAGGCTGACCGAGGTGGTTTTACCGTCCTTGTAATAGACGAGTTGCGCGCTCTCAGGGCCATAAACGTCGCCGCGCCGGAACACGCCGGAGGCCATCTTGTAGAGGTCGAGGTTGAACAGTGTCAGCGACAGTACGATGCCCAGCACCGAGGCCGTCGCGGCAATCCAGACCGGCTTTTTGGCGCGGATTTTCGCCAGCAATGCGATGCCCAGCGCCATGTCGAGTGCGGCGCCGGCGGTGATCATGCCCTTGAGCCCGAGCAGCGGCATGGCGATATGCGCGGCGATGATGATGCCGGCGATGGAGCCGATGGTATTGGCGGCGTAAACCATGCCTATGGATTTTTCACCATGCCCGGTCTTGAGCAGCGCGGCGCTTATAAGCGGCAGCGTCATGCCGGCGCAAAACGCCGCCGGGAACATCACCGCAAGGGCGATGGCATCGCTGGCGAGCAGGAACAGGCTGTAGCCGGTGTCGGTCTTGCCCAGAGTTTTGACCACCTTGCCCATGAGTCCGAACATCTCGCCATACAGGGGCAGCGTCGCCAGCGCCAAGAGTCCCATTATCACCTGCACCACGCCCAGATAACGCTGTACGTTGGCGATATGGTCGATGCGGCGCTTGATCCACAGGCTGCCCGCAGCAATGCCAAGGATGAAGGCCGATAGCATCAGTTCGAACGAGTGGGTCGAACTGCCCAGTACCACCGACAGCATGCGGATCCAGCCGATCTCGTAAATGAACGAAGCCGTGCCGGTGAGTGCCGCGATCAGCAAAAACAGGTTGATGCTGCCCGTCGCCGCCGCCGGTTGCTGTGCGACGCCCATCGGTTTTTCGTTGCGCGGAAAGGCCACCCAGATCAGCACCGCGATCAGCAGGTTCAGCGCCGCTGCGGTCTGGATGGTGCCGGGCAGTCCGGTGTGTTCGATAAGGAAGAATCCGGCGGCGAGCACGCCCAGGGCGGCGCCGAAACTGTTGGTGAAGTAGAGCATCGCCAGTGTGCCGCCGGGCTCGGACGGGGCGCGGCGGATAAGGCCCGCGCTCATCAGCGGGAAGGTCATGCCGAGTAATATTGTCTGCGGCAGGATCAGCAGCGCGGCCAGCATCCATTTGAGCAGTGCCGCGGTCATCTCGCCGCCCGCCGCCGGCAGCAGGCTGTCGTAGGCGAAGTCGGTGACGGCGACAAACACCGGATGAAATACCAACGCGGCGAGGCCGATCAGCGCCTCGGCAATGGCATAGCCGCGCAACAGGTTTTTCCAGTTGGCTGAATACCGGCTCGCGAGCCAGGCGCCGGCACCCATGCCGCCCATGAACAGGCCCAGCACCAGCGTTTGCGCGTAGGCGGCGTGGCCGAGGAACAGCTTGAGGTAATGGGTCCAGATCGATTCGTAAATCAGCCCGGCAAAACCCGACAGCATGAACAGTGCGAAAAGAAAGGCGCGCTGCATGCGCGACAGCGTGCCTGCGCGTGCGGGCGAGGCGGAGCTCTGGGTGGGGTTCAAGGCATTCCCGGGGAGATGGGGGCGCAGCCGTTAGAATGGCGCGCATGTTCGGGGATTGTTTGGCTTAACTTTGGCGCGACCATGACGCAGTACGTTCCGTATTGGAGGCTTTCGGCTTTTTACTTTGCGTACTTTGCCTATGTAGGCGCATTTTCGCCCTATTTTAGCCTCTATCTCCAGCACCTGGGCCTTGGCACGTTCGCCATCAGCGCGTTGCTGGGCCTGCAACAGATGATGCGCATGCTCGGGCCCAATCTGTGGGGGCGCATGGCCGACGCCCGCGGCGGGCGTCTGGGGTTGCTGCGCCTCGCCATGGTGTTGATGGCGGCGAGTTTTTCCTGCCTGTTTCTTGCGCGCGATTTCGCATCCCTGTTTGCGGTGATGGCCCTGATGAGCCTGTTCGGCAGTGCGGCGATGCCGTTGCATGAATCGATGACCTTCATGTGGCTCAGGGATCGGCCGGAACGCTACGGTCCGATCCGCCTTTGGGGCTCTGTCGGTTTCATTGTCGCGGTGCTGGTGCTCGGGGCGATGCTGGACCGCCTTGGCATCGGTGCGCTGCTGTGGCTGACGCTGCCACTGATCGTTGCGATGCTTGCGTGCAGCTTCTTGTTACCGCAACCGGCAAGGCCGGCCGAACAGATGGTGCGCGAATCACTGTGGCCGGTGTTGCGGCGAACCGAGGTCTGGGCGCTGATGCTGTCATGCTTCCTGATGGCAGTGGCGCACGGGCCGCTGTACACGTTTTATTCGATTTATCTCGCCGGCCAGGGCTATGGGACAAGCACCATAGGGGCGCTGTGGTCGCTCGGGGTGCTGGCTGAGATCGTGGTGTTCCTGGCCATGCCGCGCCTGGTCAGGCGCTGGGCCTTCTCGGGCATACTTGCGGCAAGCCATGTCTGCGCGGTGGCCCGTTTTCTTTTGATTGGCTGGGCGGTTGAATCGTTTGCGCTGATGGTTGTGGCGCAACTGCTGCATGCGGCAAGTTTCGGGTCGCATCATGCCGCAGCGGTGGGTCTCATCAACACCTGGTTTCGCGGCGGCAGGCAGGTCGGTGGGCAGGCCTTGTACCTGTCGCTGTCCTTCGGTGCCGGGGGCATGGTGGGCGGCCTCGGCTCAGGCCTGATATGGGATGCTGCGGGTCCGGCCATAACCTTTACGCTGGCTGCGGTCTGCGCCTTTGCCGGCTTGCTGTTGATCCTTTGGCAGGGTGCGAACTTTCCGCGCGAAGCGAAGCCAACGGCCTGATTGCCCCGGTTTCGGGGAATAACAACGAAGGTGATGCGGAGATGGCGATGAAATACGGATTTTCCGGTTTGCTGGTTCTGGGTCTGGGGGCGGTCATGCTGGCCGCCTGCGAGTCTGTCCAGACCACGCAATCGGGCGCGGTCGGGGTTGATCGCAAGCAGTCGATGCTGGTGTCCTCGGAGCAGATCAACCAGAGTGCGGCGCAGGCCTACCGGCAGGTGTTGCAGACCGAGGGCAAAAAGGGCGCGGTCAATCACGATGCCGATCAGGTGCGGCGCGTGCGGGCGATCGCCGCGCGGCTGATACCGGCCACAGGGGCATTCCGCAGTGACGCGCCGGGCTGGAAATGGGAGGTGAACGTCATCTCTTCGAAGGATGTCAATGCATGGTGCATGCCTGGAGGCAAGATCGCCGTCTATACCGGCTTGATCGACCGGCTGAAGCCCAGTGACGATGAACTGGCGGCGGTGATGGGGCACGAGATCGCCCACGCGCTGCGCGAGCATGGCCGAGAGCGCGCCTCGCAGGCGGCGGGGCAATCGGTTGCCGCGGGGCTGATCGGCGCCGTGCTGGGCATTGGCAGCGCCGGCACCGACCTCACCGGCACCGTGCTCAACATCACCTTCGGCCTGCCCAATTCACGCTTGCACGAAACCGAGGCCGATCGCATCGGCGTCGAACTGGCAGCCCGCGCCGGATACGATCCGCGCGCCGCAGTAAGCCTGTGGCAGAAGATGGGGCAACAGGGTGGCGGGCAGCCACCGCAGTTCCTGTCGACCCACCCGTCGAACGAAACGCGGCAGCAGGACTTGCAGGCCTATGCCCAGCGCGTTATGCCGCTCTACGAGCAGGCGAGACGCAGGTAGCACACCTGGCGGAGCCGGCGCGCTGCAGATCGGCGGTGCCCGCTTCGGTTATAATTTCATTCCTTTTTGCTCACCAAAAAAGAATCAGACCGATGGCTCCACAAACCCTTTACGACAAGCTCTGGAACAGCCACGTTGTGCATGCCGAAGAAGGCGGTACCTCGCTGCTTTACATCGACCGGCATCTCGTCCATGAAGTCACGAGCGCACAAGCCTTCGAAGGCCTGCGCCTGGCCGGCCGCAGGCTCTGGCGCACCGACTCGGTGGTCGCCACCGCGGACCACAATACGCCGACCGACCATTGGGAAGAGGGCATCAAGGAGCCGGTGTCCAGGCTGCAGGTGGAGACGCTGGACGCCAACATCAGGGAATTCGGCGCCAAGGTGTATTTTCCCTTTCTCGACAAGCGCCAGGGCATCGTGCACGTAATCGGTCCGGAGCAGGGCGCAACACTGCCGGGCATGACCGTGGTTTGCGGCGATTCGCATACCAGCACCCACGGCGCCTTTGCCTGTCTCGCGCATGGCATCGGCACCTCCGAGGTCGAGCACGTCATGGCGACGCAGTGCCTGGTGCAACAGAAAATGAAGAACATGCTGGTCGAGGTCAACGGTGCGCTCTCGCGCGGTGTCACGGCCAAGGACATCGCGCTAGCCCTGATACGCAAGATCGGCACCGCCGGCGGCACCGGCTGCGCCGTCGAGTTTGGCGGCAGCACCATACGTGCGCTGTCGATGGAAGCGCGCATGACGCTGTGCAATATGGCCATCGAGGCGGGGGCACGCGCCGGCATGGTCGCGGTCGATGAGGTCACCATCAATTACCTCAAGGGACGGACCTTCGCGCCGCAGGGCGCATTGTGGGATCAGGCCGCCGCCCACTGGCGCACGCTGAAGTCCGATGCCGGCGCGAAATTCGACTTCACCATTCAGATCGATGGCAGCAGCGTGTCGCCGCTCGTGACCTGGGGCACGTCGCCCGAGATGGTAGTGAGCGTGGATGACCGCGTGCCCGATCCGGACAAGGAAAAGGACGCGACCCGGCGCGAAGGCATGGAGCGCGCGCTGGTGTATATGGGGCTCAAGCCGAACACGCCGATGACCGACATTCTCATCGACAAGGTGTTCATCGGATCGTGCACCAATTCGCGTATCGAGGACCTGCGCGATGCGGCCATTGTCGTGCGCGGCAAGCATGTCGCGCCGAGCGTCAAGCTCGCGCTGGTGGTACCCGGATCCGGCCTGGTGAAAGCGCAGGCCGAAAAAGAAGGGCTGGACAAGATTTTCACCGACGCAGGTTTCGAGTGGCGGCAGCCGGGTTGCTCGATGTGTCTGGCGATGAATGCCGACCGCCTTGAGCCGGGCGAGCGTTCGGCCTCGACCTCGAACCGCAATTTTGAAGGGCGCCAGGGCACCGGTGGCCGAACCCATCTCGTCAGTCCGGCGATGGCCGCGGCGGCCGCCGTGGCCGGTCATTTTGTCGACGTTCGTTCCTGGAAATGAGCATGGAAAAATTCACTGTCGTTAGCGGGCTGGTGGCGCCGATGGATCGCGCCAACGTCGATACCGACGCGATCATCCCGAAGCAGTTCCTCAAGTCGATCAAGCGCACGGGCTTCGGTCCCAATCTGTTCGACGCCTGGCGTTACCTCGATGAAGGGCAGCCGGACAAGCCGAATGAGGGCCGCCCGCTCAATCCCGATTTCGTGCTGAACCAGCCGCGCTTCAAGGGTGCGGGCATTCTTGTCGCGCGCAAGAATTTCGGTTGCGGCTCATCGCGCGAGCATGCGCCCTGGGCCTTGCAGGAGTTCGGTTTTCGCGCGGTGCTGGCGCCATCGTTCGGCGATATTTTTTACAACAACTCATTCAAGAACGGTTTTTTGCCGATCGTCCTCGCCGAGGCGCACATCGACCGGATATTCAACGATGTCGCGGCGTTTCCGGGCTTCAGGCTGGAGGTCGACCTGCCGGCGCAACTGGTGCGTTATGCCGACGGCAGCCAGGCTTTCGAGTTCGAGGTCGATTCGCACCGCAAGGAATGCCTCATCAACGGCTGGGACGATATCGGGCTGACGCTGCGTCATTCCGACAAGATTCGGACCTACGAGGAAAAACGCAAACTCGAACAGCCCTGGTTGTTCACTTGATCACCAAGTGAAGCGCCGGGGCGAGAACGCCCCGGCGCTTTGCTTTTTGGGGGAATGAAATGAAGATTGCAGTCTTGCCGGGTGACGGCATCGGCGGTGAAATCATGGTGCAGGCGCTCAAGGTTCTCAAAGCGCTCGCCAGCGACGGGCTCAAACTGCAGTTCGAAGAGGCGCCGGTGGGCGGCGCCGGATACGACGCGGCGGGAGATCCGCTGCCGGCGGCCACGCTCACGCTCGCGAAGGAAGCCGATGCGATTCTGTTTGGCGCCGTCGGCAACCCGAAGTACGACACGCTGGAACGGGCCAAGCGCCCGGAGCAGGCCATCCTGGGCCTGCGCAAGGAACTCAACCTGTTCGCGAACCTGCGTCCGTCGATTGTTTATGAGGAACTGGTCGATGCGTCCACGCTCAAGCCGGAGGTGGTGTCGGGGCTCGACATCCTGATCCTGCGTGAGCTGACCGGCGACATCTACTTTGGCAAGCCGCGCGGCATCCATGTGCTCGCCAACGGTGAACGTGAGGGTTTTGACACCATGCGTTACAGCGAGCACGAGATCCGGCGTATTGCACATGTCGGTTTCCAGGCCGCGCGCAAGCGTGGTCGCAGGCTGTGCTCGGTTGACAAGGCCAATGTGCTCGACACCATGCAATTGTGGCGCGACGTTGTCACCGAGGTCGGAACGGAGTACCCCGACGTGGCGCTTTCGCACATGTACGTCGACAACGCGGCGATGCAACTGGTGCGCAATCCGAAGCAGTTTGACGTCATTGTCACCGGCAATCTGTTTGGCGACATTTTGTCGGACGAGGCATCGATGCTGACCGGTTCGATCGGCATGCAGCCCTCGGCGTCGATGAATGAAAAGGGCGGTGGTTTGTATGAGCCGATTCATGGTTCGGCGCCTGATATTGCCGGCAGGGACATCGCCAATCCGCTCGGCACCATCCTGTCTGCGGCAATGATGCTGCGCTACAGCCTCAACAATGAGACGCTGGCGCTGAAAATCGAAGCCGCCGTGAAAAAGGTCCTTGCAAGCGGCCTTCGCACTGCCGATATTCATCAGGCCGGCACAACCCGGGTGGGGACGACGCAAATGGGCGATGCGGTGGTGGCGGCGCTTTAGCCCGCCGCAGTGCTTTGCCGATTGCCGCTGAAAGAGCATAATTTCATGTTTACGCTAATTTATTTCTATAAGGAAAGATGATGCGGGCCGGTTTTGTCGGATGGCGCGGTATGGTCGGGTCGGTGCTCATGCAACGCATGATGGCCGAGCATGATTTTTCGCTGATTGAGCCGGTGTTCTTTTCGACATCGCAAGTCGGCGGAATGGGCCCGTTCGTCGGCAAGGAAACCGCCCCGCTGAAAGACGCCAACAGCCTCGACGATTTGCGCGCCATGGATGTGATCCTGACCTGTCAGGGAGGGGATTACACCAATGAAGTGTTTCCGCGCCTGCGTGCCGCCGGCTGGAAGGGCTACTGGATTGATGCCGCAAGCGCGTTGCGCATGCAGGATGACGCGGTGATCATTCTTGATCCTGTCAATCTCGATGTCATCAAGACCGCTCTTGCCAGGGGTGGAAGGAATTTCATCGGCGGCAATTGCACCGTCAGCCTGATGTTGATGGGCTTGCATGGTCTGTTCAAGGCCGGCTTGGTCGAATGGATGACCGCCATGACCTATCAGGCGGCCTCCGGCGCCGGGGCGCAGAACATGCGCGAGTTGCTGGCGCAGATGGGTGCGTCCAATGCATCGGCAAGCCGGCTGCTTGACGACCCCTCATCGGCCATTCTGGAGATCGACCGCACGGTTGCCGAGGCGATGCGCAGCAGTGCGTATCCGACCGAGCAGTTCGGCGCGCCGCTGGCCGGCAGCCTGCTGCCCTGGATAGACAAGGACCTTGGCAATGGCCAGAGCCGCGAAGAGTGGAAGGGCATGGCCGAAACCAACAAGATACTGGGTAGCGGGACGGCGATTCCCGTCGATGGCATTTGCGTGCGTATCGGCGCCATGCGCTGTCATAGCCAGGCGCTTACCATCAAGCTCAAGCGTGATGTTCCACTGGATGAAATCGAGGGCATGCTGGCTGCGGCCAACCAGTGGGTCAAGGTGATCCCGAACACGCGCGAGGACAGTCTGCGGGAGTTGACGCCTACGGCGGTCACCGGTGCGCTCAGCGTTCCGGTGGGGAGGCTGCGCAAGTTGCCGATGGGGGGCGAGTATTTGTCGGCGTTCACGGTCGGCGACCAGTTGCTTTGGGGGGCGGCGGAGCCTCTGCGTCGCATGCTGCGGATTTTGCTTGAGAAGTAAGTCCGCCGGACCGGGGCTCGAATGACCGAAATAGCGTCTCCAACGTCAAAATAGACTGATAAATTGGTTACTTGACGCTAATTCTCAGAAGAACTATCAGCTTGCATGGCTAACACTATGATGTTATGTTAGTTACCTTCGATTAGTGTGTCCAAGGGTGGCAGTGTGGGAAAAAACACCGTAAAAATATGCTTATCGGCAATAGCGCTTTTGCTGCTGCCCATTTCCGCCGGTGCGGCGGGCCTTGGCAAAGTCACGGTGCAGTCCGCTCTTGGGCAGCCGCTACGCGCCGAGGTTGAAATATCCTCGGTGCAGCCGGGCGAAGCCGATTCATTGACGGCGCGCATGGCGCCCTCGCAGGCCTTCCGTGACGCCGGCATTGACGTCAATCCCGCCCTTGGCACCGTCAAACTGACCACTGAGCGCCGCCCGGAAGGTCGCTACGTTGTTGTTATCACTTCGACTTTGCCCATCAATGAGCCGTTTCTCGATCTTTTGATTGAGTTGTCCAGTTCCACCGGGCGGCTGATTCGCGAATATACCTTTCTGCTTGACCCACCCGAGTACAAAGTGCCGCAGGCTGTAACGCCACCGGTGGCCGTTGTGGCCCCGCCGGTGGCCCGGGTACAGCCGGTTGAGCCGCCAAGGCCGCCCGAGACACGTGCCCGCCCTGCCGAGGAAAGAATGGTGGCGGCGCCTCCCGTCAGCGCCGCAAAACCCAAAGACGCAGCAACGTATCAGGTGAAGCGTGGCGATACGCTGGCCAAGATCGCCGGCAGTACGAAGCCCGATGGTGTGAGCTTGCAGCAGATGTTGATTGCCCTTTACCGCGGCAACCAGGACGCCTTTGACGGCGACAACATCAACCGTCTGCGTGCCGGCCGCATACTGAACGTGCCGGACCGGGAGACGGTAGCCGCTATTGACCAGAAGGACGCGCAGCGTCTTGTTATCGCGCAAGGTCAGGACTTCAACGAGTACCGGCGCAAGCTCGGCGGTGTGGTCGCTGCAGCGCCGGCCCAAGCGGACAGCCAGCGCCGCAGTGCCGGTGGCAAAATTACCGCCCGGTCGGACAGCGTGCCGCCGCCGGCGAAAGATTCGAAAGACCAGTTGAAGCTGTCCAAGGCGGATGCAGGCAAGGCCGGTACCAGACCCGCGGCCGAGGACCTCATCGCCAAGGATAGGGCGCTGAAGGAGGCGAGCGAGCGCGTCAGCGATCTTGAAAAGAACGTCAAAGACCTGCAAAAGGCGCTTGAACTCTCCAACAAGTCGATGGCCGATCTGCAAAAGCAGGCGCAGGCAAAGTCGGCAGTCGCTCCGGCACCGGCTGCACCCCCCGCTCCCGCAGCGCCGGTTGCGGCCAAGGCTGATGCGGCCAAAGCCGAACCGGCAAAAGCGCCTGTGGCGGCGCCAGAGGCGGCCAAGTCCGCTCCGCCGGCACCAGCACCAGCGGTTGTCGCGAGCGCTGATGCATCAAAAAACCCGCCGGCAGCCCCTGTAGCCGTGCCTGCAGATTCGGCCAAGGCCGCCGAGGCGCCCAAGGCAGCACCGACGAAGGCTGCACCAAAAGCGGCAGCCCCGAAGGCGCCGCCGCCGCCGCCGCCAAGCTTCGTCGATGAATTGCTCGAAGATCCCGCCATGTTGGGCGGTGCCGGTGTTGTCGTCCTTGGTTTGCTCGGCTACGGTGTGTTTGCATATCGCAAGAAGCGCAAATCGCAGTTCGATAACAGCGTCATGGGTGCATCAACGCCGATGGATTCAAGTTCTGTGTTCGGCGCTTCCGGCGGTCAGAACATCGATACGGGCAGCAGCCAGTTCCAGACCGATTTCAGTCAGGGCGGCGTGGGGACCATAGATACCGACGAGGTTGACCCCATTGCTGAAGCCGATGTGTATATGGCTTACGGCCGTGATGCGCAAGCTGAGGAAATTTTAAAGGAAGCCCTCGCCAAAGACCCGTCGCGCCATATCGTGACGGCAAAGTTGCTGGAAATCTACGCCGCACGCAAGGATCTCAAATCGTTTGAAGCCACCGCGTCGGGTCTCATTGCGGCAACCGGCGGGCAGGGGCCGGAGGCGGAAAAGGCCATGGCGCTTGGGCTGTCCATTGATCCGCAAAACGCACTTTATGGCGGTACCGGCGGGGCTGCTCCCGCGGTGGACCCATCGGCCACAGTCGCGATGGCGGCGGCAGGGATGGCAGAACCCGACATTCCCCTCGATGTTGCGCTAGAGGAAGTTGCAACGGCTCCGGGGATCGACTTTGACCTCGGTGCCCCCTCCGAGGATGCATCAAGCCAGGCGGACATGACGCTGGACATCACGGCCGCGCCCGCCGACGATGTGCCCATCGACCTTGGCTTCGACCTTGGTTCTGACGCAGCACCGGCAGCAGCGAGCGTTGAATTCTCGGCTGAAGCAACGCAAGTCATTGCGCCTGCGGCAGAGGAGGCGCCCGCGACCCTTGCGGAAGCTCCATTCGATTCAGGCTTGGACATCAGTTTCGACCTGCCCTCGGACAGCGTCCCTGCGGCGGCGGCCGAAGCCTCCCCGGATTCCGGCTTAAGTGGAGCGTCGATTGATTTTGATCTTGCCCTCGGTGAGCCCGAGAAAGCGGCTGAGCCTGCGGCAGCGGCCCCGCTGGAGATGGATTTGTCGTCAATCAGCTTTGATCTAGGTACGCCCGGGGAGCCGGCTGCTCCGGTCGGAGATGCGCGATGGCAGGAAGTCGCCACCAAGCTCGACCTGGCCAGAGCGTACGAGGAAATGGGTGACAAGGATGGTGCCCGTGACCTGCTCAAGGAAGTGATGAAAGAGGGAGATGGCGCGCAACAGCAGCAGGCACAAACGCTGCTCGCCGCCCTGGACTGAACCGCTGCTCCGCGCGAAACAATCGGCGCCGCAGGCGCCGATTGTCTTTTTGTGGAGGAAAAACTGACATGACCAATGCGCAATCCGAACACCCGCCGGTGCCGGCGCGAACGCCTGTTGCCGCGGGCTGTTGCCACGCAAGCCTGAGGAACGCATGAGGGTCGCGCTGGGCATTGCTTACGATGGCACGCGTTTCGAAGGCTGGCAGAGCCAGCCGTCCGGAAATACGGTTCAGGACCATGTCGAGCGGGCGCTCGCCGGTATTGCCGGGCATCCTGTGCGTGTGACCGCCGCCGGACGCACAGACGCCGGCGTTCACGCCATGGCGCAGGTCGTGCATTTCGATACGGCCATAACGCGGCCCGACAGCGCGTGGGTACGCGGAGCCAATGCGGCGCTGCCGGAGGCAATCGCGATACAGTGGGGCGTCGCCGTGGGTGATGATTTTCACGCACGTTTCTCCGCCGTATCGCGTACTTACCGTTATCTGCTTCACAATCATTCGGTACGTCCCGCGGTACTCGCCCGGCGCAGCGGCTGGTATCACGGTGTGCTCGATCTGGAAACCATGCAGGCGGCGGCGAAGCTGTTGCTCGGTACGCGCGACTTCAGCGCGTTTCGCTCCTCCCAGTGCCAGGCGAAATCCCCGGTGCGAAGCATGCTCAGCGTTGATGTCGCGCGGCAAGGAAAGTATTTTGTCTTCACTTTCACCGCCAACGCCTTCCTGCACCACATGGTTCGCAATCTCGTCGGATGCCTGGTGTACGTAGGCAAGGGCAAATTTCCACCAGAGTGGCTCGGCCTAGTGCTTGAGGGACGCGATCGTGCAATCTGTGCGCCGACCTTTGCACCGGACGGACTTTATCTTTCTGACGTTGATTACGGCCACGGCATCAGCCTGCCCGGGTTTGACCCGGTGCTGCCGCTGTTCCCGTCGAAGTGAGGTGCAAGGCATGAGAACCAGGGTCAAGATTTGCGGTCTGACAAGGGTGGAGGATGCGTTTGCCGCGGCGGACGCCGGCGCTGACGCGATCGGGCTGGTGTTCTATGCACCCAGCCCGCGTTGTGTCGCCCCGGGGGTCGCGGCCGCAATCGTCGCCGGATTGCCGCCGTTCGTCAGCAGCGTCGCGTTGTTTGTGAATCCGTCGAAAGCCGAGGTCGATGCCGTGCTCGCCGCCTGTCCGGTCAGCGCGTTGCAGTTTCATGGCGAGGAAAGCGCTGCGTTTTGCAGGCAGTTCGGCCTGCCTTTCCTGAAGGCGGCAAGGGTTCGGGCGGGACTCGATCTGATAAACTATCTGTCTGAATTTCATGATGCTTCGGGCTGGTTGCTTGATGCATTCCACGAGGACGCATACGGTGGCAAAGGCGCTGTATTCGACTGGGAACTGATACCGGCGGGCTTGCAGCGGCCGCTGGTGCTGTCGGGCGGGCTCGATGCCGCCAACGTTGCCGAGGCGGTGCGGCGGGTGCGTCCATGGGCCGTTGACGTATCCAGCGGTGTCGAGGCGGGCAAGGGAATCAAGGATGCGGCGAAGATCGCGCACTTCATCAGAGAGGTAAAGAATGCAGATGTATGACCTACCGGACAACAGCGGGCACTTCGGGCCGTATGGCGGGGTATTTGTCTCCGAAACACTGGTGCACGCGCTCGATGAACTCCGGCTTGCCTATGAGCACTACTCAAAGGACCCGGAATTTCTCGAAGAATTCAGCTACGAGTTGAAGCACTTCGTTGGACGCCCCAGCCCGGTTTACCATGCGCGGCGTATGTCCGAACTGTGTGGCGGCGCGCAGATTTACCTCAAGCGTGAGGATCTCAACCATACCGGCGCCCACAAGATCAACAACACCATCGGCCAGGCGCTGCTCGCCCGTCGCATGGGCAAGAAGCGGGTGATCGCCGAAACCGGCGCCGGACAGCACGGCGTAGCGAGCGCGACGGTGGCTGCGCGCTTTGGCATGGAGTGCGTGGTGTACATGGGCTCTGAGGACATCAAGCGCCAGGTGCAGAACGTTTACCGCATGAAGCTGCTCGGCGCTACGGTGGTGCCGGTCGAGTCAGGCTCCAAAACGCTGAAGGATGCACTCAACGAAGCGATGCGCGACTGGGTGTCCGACGTTAACGAAACCTATTACATCATCGGCACGGTCGCCGGTCCCCATCCGTATCCGATGATGGTGCGCGATTTCAATTCTGTCGTGGGCAAAGAATGCCTGACGCAGGTGCCCGACATGACAGGTCGCCATCCGGACGCGGTGCTGGCCTGCGTCGGCGGCGGTTCCAATGCAATGGGTATTTTTTATCCCTACATAGCCCACGAGCACGTTCGTCTCATCGGTGTTGAGGCGGGAGGGCATGGCCTTGCCAGCGGCAAGCATTCGGCGTCGCTGACGGCCGGCAGCCCCGGTGTGTTGCACGGTAACCGGACCTACCTGCTGCAGAACGAGCATGGCCAGATCATCGAGACGCATTCGATTTCGGCCGGACTGGATTATCCGGGGGTAGGTCCGGAACACGCGTGGCTCAAGGACTGCGGGCGCGCGCAATACGTGACGGTGACGGACGAGGAGGCGCTCAAGGCGTTTCACGACCTGTGCCGCCATGAGGGCATCATCCCGGCGCTCGAATCGAGCCACGCGCTCGCCTATGCCGCACAACTCGCACCGACCATGCGCAAGGATCAGGTGCTGCTGGTGAATCTGTCGGGGCGCGGCGACAAGGACATGCAGACGGTCGCCGAACAGTCGGCACTCAAGGTCTGAGGCACGCGATCGTATCCATCCACAACGAGGACTTCCTGTCCGGTATTGCCAGGGTAGCCGACGGCTCGGTGAACCTCGTCGTTGCCGACCCGCCGTACGGCCTCGGCAAGGACTATGGCAACGATTCGGACCGGCTCTCGGGGGCGGCCTACCTTGACTTCAGCCGGCGCTGGATAGATGCGGTCATCCCCAAACTCACGCCGCGCGCCTGCCTGTATGTTTTTCTCTCGTGGCAACATTCGCCAGAGGTATTCAGTCATATCAAGACGCGCATGACCATGATCAACGAGATCATCTGGGACCGCCGTGTTCCGAGCATGGGCGGGAGCACCCGGAAATTCAGTTCGGTCCATGACAACATCGGGCTGTTTGCGATGTCGAGGGACTACCACTTCGACCTCGACGCGGTGCGGGTGCCCTATGATGCACAAACCAAGAAGAGCCGCAGCCGTTCCATTTTCGTGGGCAAGAAATGGCTGGAGATGGGCCACAACCCCAAGGACCTCTGGAGCGTGTCCCGTCTGCACCGGCAGGACCCGGAACGCGAGGAGCACCCGACGCAGAAGCCGCTCGAAATAGTCGAGCGCATGATTCTTGCGAGCAGCGCCGCGGGCGACCTCGTGCTCGATCCTTTCATGGGCAGCGGCACCACAGCGGAGGCCGCTTTGCTGCACGGTCGCCGGTTCGCCGGATTCGAGCTGAACCCGGAATATTTTTCAATTATCCAGAGCCGTATTGCACGCCTTCGGGACAAGTCGTCGCACAATGCCGCATCCCTAGATACTGTATTGAGAGCCTGAGCCTTATGTCGCGTATCCAAGCTGTATTCAAATCACTATCTGAAAAAAAACGCACCGCGCTGATCCCCTTTGTCACGGCGGGTGATCCCGACCCCGGGACCGCGGTGGAACTGATGCATGCCCTGGCTGCCGCCGGTGCGGATGTGATCGAGCTCGGCGTGCCTTTTTCCGATCCGATGGCGGACGGCCCGGTGATCCAGCGCGCAAGCGAACGTGCGCTGAAAAAAGGCGTGAGCCTGAATCATGTTTTGTCCTTCGTGGCCGAGTTTCGCAAGCGCAATACGCTCACGCCGGTGGTGCTGATGGGTTATGCCAACCCGATTGAACGCATGGGCACCGGGGCCTTCGCCATGAAGGCGCAGGCGAGTGGTGTTGACGGCGTGCTGGTCGTTGATTATCCGCCCGAGGAATCTGTCGAATTTGCAAAATTGATGCGTGTACACGATATCGACCTTATTTTTCTGCTGGCGCCCACGTCCACTGATGAACGCATCGCGCAGGTTGCCAGGCTGGCAAGCGGTTATATTTATTACGTCTCTCTCAAGGGAGTGACCGGAGCGAAGACGATTGACTTGACGGCTGTCGCAGCAATGTTGCCGCAGATTCGCAAGCACACCAGCCTTCCGGTGGGGGTGGGGTTCGGTATTCGTGACGGCGAAACGGCCAGGGCGGTTTCCAGTCTGGCTGATGCGGTGGTGATCGGCAGCCGTATTATCGAGCAAATGGAGGGCGCCCCACCAGGCCAGCAGGTCGCCCAGGCACGCGACTTCCTCGCCGGCATTCGCAAGGCACTGGACGCATGAGCTGGTTGCAAAAGCTGCTCCCGCCCAAGATCAACCGGTCTGGTACGGGCGCCAAAAAAATGGTTCCGGAGGGGCTGTGGAGCAAGTGCCCGTCCTGCAGTGCCGTGCTGTACGCCACCGATCTTGAGAGTAACGCCAGCGTTTGCCCGAAATGCAGTTATCACATTCGCCTGCCCGCGCGCGCGCGCCTCGACATGCTGCTCGACCCCGAAGGCCGTTTTGAAATCGGCGCCGAGGTCGTTCCCGTGGATACGCTGCGGTTCAAGGACAGCAGAAAGTACAGCGAACGCCTGGACGAAGCGCAGTCCGCAACAAGCGAGAGCGACGCACTGGTGGTGATGCAGGGGGCGGTCAAGACAGTGCCGCTCGTTGTCGCAGCTTTTGAGTTTGATTTCATGGGCGGGTCAATGGGCTCGGTCGTTGGCGAGCGTTTTGTTCGCGGCGTGCATGCCTGCCTCGACCAGAACCTGCCGCTGGTGTGTGTGGCCGCCAGTGGCGGTGCCCGCATGCAGGAGGGGTTGCTGTCGCTGATGCAGATGGCGAAAACAACGGCCGCACTGACGCTGCTTTCCAATCGCAGGCTGCCCTTCATATCGCTGTTGACCGACCCAACCATGGGCGGGGTCTCGGCAAGTTTCGCCTTTTTGGGCGATGTGGTGATTGCCGAGCCGAGGTCGTTGATCGGATTTGCCGGACCGCGGGTCATTGAGCAGACGGTACGTGAAAAACTTCCGGAGGGATTTCAGCGCGCCGAATTTTTGCTGGAAAAGGGCGCGATTGACATGATCGTGGACAGGCGGCAGATGCGCGACAAGCTCGCTACTTTGCTGACGCTGCTGATGCGCCAGCCACCGGCGGGCACCTAGGTGGGCGAAGCCCCACGGTGCAACTGCCCGCCGCTCCGACGCGCAGCAATAGAATCCAACGCAGCGGTATGTAGTCGCGGCTGGCAGCGATGACGTCTGATCTGGCGGGTTGGCTCGGGCACATTGAAACCTTGCATCCACGCGCCATTGAACTTGGGCTGGACCGCGTCGGCGCGGTTCGGCGCGCGCTGGCAGCAGATCTTTCTTGCCCCGTCATCACCGTGGGTGGCACCAATGGCAAGGGATCCACATGCGCGATGCTCGAGGCCATCCTCCTTGCCGCAGGGTATCGTACCGGCGTTTACACATCCCCCCATTTGCTGCGCTATAACGAGCGTGTGCGCATCGACGGCCGCGAAGTCGGGGACGAACAACTTGCGGCGGCGTTTTCAAATGTCGAGGCCGCCAGAAGCGGCGTGAACCTGACTTATTTTGAGTTCGGCACACTGGCTGCGTGGGATCTTTTTTGTCGCAGCGCGCTTGATGTGGTCATTCTCGAGGTCGGGCTTGGCGGCCGGCTTGATGCAGTCAATCTTTTTGATTCCGATTGCGCCATTCTCACCAGCGTCGATCTTGATCACATGGAATGGCTTGGTGACACGCGCGAGCAAATCGGCTTTGAGAAGGCGCATATTTTCCGTGACGGCCGGCCGGCCATCTGCGCTGATCCGCTGCCGCCGCAAAGCGTAATCGACTACGCCGACGCTATCGGTGCCGATTTGCAACGCATCGGCCGCGATTTTGGTTACCAGGGTGACCGCCAGCAGTGGGGATTCTGGGGGCGCGGCGGCAAACGGGCGGGGCTCGCCTATCCCGCACTGCGGGGGGCAAATCAGTTGCTCAATGCGTCGGCAGCCCTTGCCGCCCTGGACACGCTGCGGGCGCGCATCCCGGTCGGCATGAACGATGTTCGCAAGGGGCTTTCCCTGGTCGAGTTGCCGGGCCGGTTCCAGGTCATGCCTGGGCGGCCGGTCGTTGTTCTTGATGTTGCCCACAATCCGCATGCCTGCGCGGTTCTGGCCGACAACCTGTCGAACATGGGTTTCGCGCCCAATACCTTCGCCGTGCTGGGCATGTTGCGCGACAAGGATATGGCGGGCGTCGTGGCCAGGATGGCCGCTCGCGTCGACCGATGGCATGTGGCGACGCTCGAAGGACCGCGCGGCGCAACTGCGGGTGAACTCGCGCGGGTGCTCGAGTATGCCGGTGTCAAGACGCCGGTGTTGCTGTTCGATTCGCCCCGGCAAGCATATGCCGCCGCGCTCGGTGAGGCCGGTGAAAATGATAGAATTGTTGTGTTCGGTTCGTTCCTTACCGTCTCCAATGTGATGGCTGCCCGCGCAGCCGAACCTCCTCAAGCCCATGTCCGATAGCCAAGACGCGATTGTCGTAAAAAAGCGCGCCCGCCGCCGTTTGATCGGGGCGGTGGCGCTGGTGCTGTTTGTCGTGATCGTGTTGCCCATGGTTCTCGACAAGGAGCCAAAATCGCTGCAGAACGAATTATCGGTGCAGATCCCGCGGCAGGACGCCGGCGCTTTCAAATCGAGCGTGCTTCCCGCACCGGCACTTGGGTCCGTGACCGGCAAGGCCGATGTGCCGACTGCATCGCCCAAGGCCGACGTTCCTCCGGTGTCCGCGGGCAGTGAGCCGGTCGCGGGGGCGAAGCCGGCGGCCAAAATGGATCCGCCCCCTGTGCCCAAGGCGCCTGTGGCGGCCAAGTCTCAAGCGGCCCCGGGATCCGCGCCGATTGCGGCTGCCGCGCCAGCAGTGCCGCCGCAACCAGTTTCGAAGGCCGCCAACGACGGGTCGTGGGTGGTTTTGATCGGCGCGTTTTCGAATCCCGACAACGTCCGGCAGTTGCAGGCGAAGCTAAGTGCTGCCGGCGTCAAATCACTTACCGAGGTCCTCAAGTCGGCAGAGGGTGAAAAAATACGCGTCCGCGGTGGACCATTCAAGACCAAGGCGGAGGCCGAAAAAGCGCGGGATGCGATGAAAGCCATTGGCGTTGATGCGGGGGCGGTGACAAGCAGATGACGTGGTTTGATTACGCTGTGCTCGGCGTGATCGGGCTGTCTTTGCTGGTCGGGGTAGTTCGCGGATTTGTGCGGGAAGTTTTTTCCCTCATCGGCTGGATTGCCGCCGCAGCGGTGGCCTCGGCTTTTGCGGTATCGGTGGCCGTATGGCTTCCAGCGGCGGTGAACAGTCCGGTTGCACGCGTTGCGATTGCATTCGTGATAGTGTTTCTCACAGTTCTAGTGGCGACAGGTTTGCTTGGCTGGCTGCTGGCGAGTCTGGTGAAAGCTGCGGGCCTGGGACTTGCAGATCGGTTTTTAGGCGCCGTATTCGGTATTTTCCGCGGTTTGCTGGTCGTCCTTGTGGTTGTGATGTTGGCCGGGTTGACGGCGGTGCCACGGGAGCGTTTCTGGCGCGAGGCAACGCTGAGCGGGCCGCTTGAAACGGCGGTTACAGCGGCCAAACCGCTGTTGCCACGCGAGTTGGCGCAACGCGTAAAGTACGACTGATTGCTGTGAATGCAACAAGGCAAGGCAGCGCGCCCGGCGGTCCCCGTCAGGGGAGTTTTCGCCCGGGCAGGCTGGCTTCGGTATTGTGTTTCCTGTTTTAGGGGCTGCGGTTCATGTGCGGAATTCTTGGAGTCGTATCAAAGATGCCGGTTAACCAGATCCTCTACGATGGCTTGCTGTTATTGCAGCATCGCGGACAGGACGCTGCGGGAATCGTCACCAGCGAGGCCAAAACCTTTCACATGCACAAGGGGTCCGGTTACGTTCGCGATGTGTTTCGCACCCGCGACATGCGATCCCTGCCGGGCAACATGGGGATCGCGCACTGCCGCTACCCCACCGCCGGGTCCGCTTCAAATGCCGCCGAGGCCCAGCCGTTCTACGTCAACTCCCCCTTCGGCCTGGTGCTCGCCCACAACGGCAACCTCACCAACGCCGAGGCGCTGAAGCAGGAAATGTTTCGCCAGGATCTTCGCCACATCAACACCAATTCCGATTCCGAGGTGTTGCTCAACGTTCTCGCGCATGAGCTGGAAATGTGTTCCAAGGGTTTTCGCCTCGAGCCTGAAACCATTTTCAACGCCGTCACCAACGTTTACCTCAGGTGTCGCGGGGCCTATGCCGTTGTCGCGATGATCGCGGGGCACGGCATGCTGGCGTTTCGCGATCCCTACGGCATCCGTCCGCTGATCATTGGCCGCAACAGGACCGAGGCCGGCGACGAATACATGATTGCCTCGGAGAGCGTTGCGCTCGATTCGCTTGGCTTTGAAACTTTACGCGACGTCTTGCCGGGCGAGGCGATTTTCATCGACGAGCAGTCGCGGCTGTTCAGTTTTCAGTGCGCCAAGAGCATGGTGCTCAGCCCCTGCATTTTCGAGTATGTGTACCTGGCCCGTCCGGACTCCCTGATGGACGGGGTCTCGGTCTACGAGTCGCGCCTGCACATGGGTGAGCACCTCGCGGAGAAAATCCGCAGGACCATGCCCGATCACGATATCGATGTGGTGATACCGGTACCGGACTCAAGCCGACCGAGCGCCTTGCAGCTCGCTAAGGGCCTCGGCATTCCCTATCGCGAGGGCTTCGTCAAGAACCGCTACATCGGCCGCACCTTCATCATGCCGGGCCAGACGATACGCAGGAAGTCCGTGCGGCAAAAGCTCAATGCAATTGACATGGAATTCATGGGCAAGAACGTGCTGATCGTTGACGACTCCATCGTGCGCGGGACCACCAGCCGCGAGATCGTGATGATGGCGCGGGAGGCGGGTGCCAGCAAGGTGTACTTCGCATCGGCCGCGCCGCCGGTCAGGTTTCCGAACGTATATGGCATCGACATGCCGACCAGGCAGGAATTGATTGCGACCGGGCGCACGGAGGAGGAAATAGGGCGCGAGATCGGCGCAGATGCGGTCATCTTCCAAGACCTTGATGCGCTGATCGCGTCGGTGCGCGAAGCGAATCCGCATTTGACCCAGTTTGAGACCTCCTGTTTCGACGGCAAGTACATCACCGGCGATATCACCAGCGAGTATCTTGCGTCTGTGGAGTCCCAGCGCAATGGCGCCCGCAGCGATAGCGACGAGTCACAGCCGAATCAGCTTGACCTGAACCTCGCCTGAACCCGAGGCCCAACCATCCACGCTGGCCCCGGGTTGACGGGGTGGTGCGGGAGGGTGTATTTTGAGTTTCGCGCCGATTTGATGGTCAGCTTGCGGGCGCGTTAAAAATGCGGCTAAAGCGGGGACGGCCCGTCCTGGCTTTATGCCATGGCGGGTTTTTACATTTCAAGGGTCATGATGTCTGAAAAATACGATCTCGACACACTGGCGGTGCGCGCGGGTATTGCCCGCAGCCAGTTCAACGAGCATTCCGAGGCTTTATTCCTGACCTCAAGCTATGTGTTTGAAAATGCCGCCCAGGCCGCTGCGCGCTTCAGTGGCGCGGAAGCCGGCAATATCTACTCGCGCTTCACCAATCCCACGGTGACGGTCTTCCAGGAGCGTCTGGCTGCGCTCGAGGGGGCCGAGGCCTGCATGGCGACTGCGAGCGGCATGTCGGCGATCCTGGTGTGCGCCATGACCGTGCTGAAGGCCGGCGACCATGTCATCGCCACCCACAGCCTGTTTGGTTCCACCGTGCAGTTGTTTGCCAACCAGTTGTCGCGCTTCGGGGTCACCACCAGTTTCGTCGATTTGACCAAACCCGAGCAGTGGCAGGCCGCCGTGCGTGCTGAAACGAAAATGCTGTTTGTCGAGTCGCCCTCCAATCCGCTGACCGAAGTGGCGGACCTCGCGGCGCTGGCTGATATCGCCCATCGCGCCGGCGCCGTGCTGGTGGTGGACAATTGCTTTTGCAGCCCGGCGCTGCAGCGGCCGCTTGAGTTCGGTGCCGACATCATCATCCATTCTGCGACCAAGTATCTCGACGGGCAGGGGCGTGTCCTGGGCGGTGCGATTGTCGCCGACCGCAAGTACATTGATGAGAAGGTTCTGCCTTTTATGCGCAATGCCGGGCCGGCACTCAGTGCGTTCAATGCCTGGGTGTTACTAAAGGGCATGGAAACCCTGGGAATCCGCATGCAGGCGCAATCTGCCAGTGCGCTTGAGCTGGCGCGCTGGCTCGAGGCGCATCCAGGTGTTGAGCGCGTCTATTATCCGGGGCTGCCTTCCCATCCGCAGCACGCGATGGCGATGCGCCAGCAGCGCTCGGGCGGCGCGGTCGTGGCTTTCGATGTCAAGGGCGGCAAGGCCGCAGCCTGGCAAGTGGTTGATGCGACGCGTGTGATGTCGATTACCGCTAATCTGGGGGACACCAAGACAACGATCACGCATCCGGCGACGACCACGCACGGGCGCATCAACCAGGCTGCGCGCAACGCGGCCGGCATCGGCGACGGACTGTTGCGTGTTGCCGTCGGCCTCGAATCACTCCGCGACTTGCGTGAGGATCTCGAACACGGCTTGCGAGCGCTCTAGAGCACAGCGGGTTTGCCACCCATGTCGCTGGAGATGCCCGCCTGGCGGGCGTTTCCGGTCAATGTGCCGGCCTGAATTGGCGTGGCGCTGCGGCGGACGTATTACCGGCTCAGACCACCTCGGTGTGGCAGCAGTCGCTGTCGCAAACCAGCACGCTGCCTCGTGCGTACCAGTCGGCAAGGACCCAGCGTTCGCAGTGATGGCCGTCCACGACATGCTGGTGCAGCGCCGGCCTGTGGGTGTGTCCGTGAATGATCCGGGGGTAGCCGGCGGCGCGCAGTTGCGCTTCGACGGCGCCGGCGTTGACGTCCATGATGGCGGAGGTCTTGCGGCGTTTTTCGTCCTCGCTCTGGCGGCGCAGTCCGCCGATGATGGCTTTGCGCACCGCCAGCGGTTTGGCGAGAAAATCCCCAGCCCAGCGCGCCGAGCGGATTTGCTCGCGGAACATCATGTACTCGTGATCATCGGTGCAAAGCGTGTCGCCGTGCGTGAGCAGGGTCGGCGTTCCAAACAGATCCAGTCGCACCGGGTCGGCGAGTATTTCCAGACCTGCGCGCCGTGCAAAGGTTTCTCCGACGAGGAAATCGCGATTGCCGTGGATGAGTTTTACGGCGACGCCAGCGGCGGCGAGGCCGGCAAGCGCCGTGATTACGGACGCATTGAACGGGTCGTCGCAATCATCATCTCCCGCCCAGTACTCAAACAAATCGCCGAGTATGTACAGCGCTGATGCGCCGCGAGCGCGGTGGCCGAGAAAGTCGAAAAAAATACGGTTGATTTCCGGCCTGTCCTCCGACAAATGCAGGTCGGATATGAACAGGACCGGGCCCATCTCTCAGGCGACTACTTCGGCCCGCTCGATGACGACATCCTCCACCGGCACATCCTGGTGAAAGCCGCTGCTGCCGGTCTCGACGGACTTGATCTTGTCCACCACGTCCTGTCCCTCGACCACCTTGCCAAACACGCAGTATCCCCAGCCCTGGCCGTTCGGCGCGGTGTGGTTGAGAAAGTCGTTGTCCTTGATGTTGATGAAGAACTGGGCCGTGGCAGAGTGCGGATCAGAGGTCCGTGCCATGGCGAGGGTGTAGCGGTCGTTCTTGAGTCCGTTGGTGGCCTCGTTCTGGATCGGCGCCTTTGTCGGCTTTTGCTTCATTCCGGGTTCAAAACCGCCGCCCTGGATCATGAACCCGTCAATGACACGGTGAAACACCGTGTTGTTGTAATGACCGCTTTCGACATGCTCGAGGAAATTCTTCACGGATTCGGGAGCCTTGTCGGTATTGAGTTCGATCTTGATGATGCCGTGATTGGTGTGCAGGTTGACCATGGGGTTCTCTGGCAGGGGTTGAAAGGATTGTCCCGGACCGGCTTATTTGGCCGGAAGGATTGTTACCGACTCAATGACAACGGCTACCCGCGGCACGTTCTGGTAGGGCCCGGCGGAGCCGGTGTCGACCTTGGCGATTTTTTGGACAACGTCCATGCCCTTGGTCACTTTGCCGAATACGGTATAGCCCCAGCCGGACGCCGTTGGCGCGCTGTGGTTGAGGAAATCGTTGTCCTTGAGGTTGATGAAGAACTGCGCGCTTGCCGAGTCCGGGTTCGGCGTGCGCGCCATCGCGAGCGTGCCGGTGGTGTTGTACAGCCCGGCCTTGCTGCCGATGTCAGCTTCGTTCTTGATCGGGGCGCGGGCGGGCTTTTGCTGCATGTCTCGAGTAAAGCCGCCGCCCTGGATCATGAAACCGTCGATGACACGGTGAAAAACGGTGCCGTTGAAAAAGCCGTCCCTGGTGTACTGCAGGAAATTCGCGACAGTCACCGGCGCTTTGTCGGCGTACAACTCAATGGTGATCGAACCCTGGTTGGTGCGCATCTCGACCTGCTGTGCCGAGACCGGCGAAACCAGCATGGCGATAGCCCATGTCACTGCAATTCTCAACTTCATTGTCATCCTTTCAGCTTCCGGCGTTCAGGCTGCGCCTTCGTACACAATGCGCCAGTTGCCGCTTTCGTTGATCCAGTACTGGCGCTTTTTCATGCTGTTCTCGAGATTGTTCGAACGGTAACCCTGCTCGAAGCTGACTACGACCAGGTCCTGTCCGGGACTGCGAAACATGCTCATGCCCGATACACCGACCTTGATCCACTCTTTTCCGGCGTTGACGGTTTGCTTATGCTTCGCCCACGCCGCGTAGTCCTGGTTGCCGGCCGAGAATTTTTTCGAGTAGTGCTGCAGGTAGCGCGAGGTATCGCGGCTTTCCCAGTCTGCACGCCAGCGCTCGATCGAATCCCTGAGTGCCTTGCGGTCGGCGGCCAGTTCCTCGATCGACTGCCACTCTATTTTTTCACTGATGATGACCGGCGTGAGGCCGACCTGCAGCGTCTTGGCGAGTGCGTCGAGGTCGCTGTTGGATAGAACGACGCACCCGTTGCTGGCACGGGGCGGGCGGCTATAGGTGTCCGAGGGTGTTCCATGCAGCCAGATACCGTGCCCGTTCCGGCCGAGGCGCTTGTCCCATTCGTTCGGATAGTTGATCGGGAACGCCCCGCTGCCGTAAAAATCCGACAATTTCGCGCGTGGCAGGTTTGCAGTGACGTAATAGACGCCTATCGGCGTTTTTTCATCGCCTTCGCGAATTTTTTCCATGCCGCGCTTGCCGGCGCTGATGTAGTAGTCGGCGGCAAGCCGGGGCACACCCTCGACGTTCTGGTAAAGAAACAGCCTGGCGCGCTGGGCATCGATAACCACCGCGTAGCGCTGCTGCGGCTGCATCTCAAGGATGTAACGCGGGACCTTGTCCGCAGGAGGGGGCTGGCGATACGCCTTGAGCCGTGCCATGGCCTCGGCGCGAAGGTCATCGAGCCGTTCGCGCGGCGCGTTCGGGGCATCTCCGAGTCCGCGCAGCGGCCTGACGCGGGCAATGAGCAGATCGCCCTTTATCAGGTGGGCGAGCCGGAAATTCGGGTTGCTCCGCAGCAGGGCCTCTACTTGGGTGAGGGCCGTATCGAGGCGATTCTGATTGATCGATTCGAACACCTGATTCAGCATGGCCTCCGGGCCGGAATCGGACCGGGCCGGTGCGGCGAGAAAAATCGCTGAGGAGACTGTGGCGGTGAGAAAAAGCTTGTGGAGATATTTGACAGATTGCATCAGTTGCCGACTCGTTCCTGCTGGATCAGCCATTTGCCGTCACGTTTCACCAGAACCATCGTCTTGCTGCTGTTTGCTTTGAGCGCGTCCGACCGATAGCCCTGGCGGAAAGTGATCCTGGCGCCATTGGCATCGGCCATGGCGACCTTTGGGGAATCGACTGTCACCTCGATTTTCTTCGGTGCGTTGATGCGCTGCCGGCGCGACGTCTCCCATTCGGCGCGGGGTTCGCCGTTTGGCGTCTTGAAGTCTTTGGCATAGAACGCAAGGTAGGTATTGACGTCTTTTTTGGCCCAGGCTGCGGCCCAGGCACGCACGGCTCGCACCACTTCATCAGAGGGATCGGATTTCGCTGCTTCGGCAGCGGCAGGTGCCTTGGTCTCGGCAGGTTTGGCTTCGGCGGCCTTGGGGGCGGGCACGACAGCGGCGGGGCGTGCCGTTTCGGCCACGGCAACACGGGCGGGCTCCGGCTTTACGCCAGCCCTGCCCGGTCGGACCGACCCGGTGAACAGGTCGCGAATAAGCGACAGTTTCGACTGTGCAGTCGGGTTGTTGGAGTCCAGTTGCAAGGCCTTGTCGTACGCCTGGGTGGCCAGCTTGGCATAGACATCGCCGAGATTTTCATACGCGGTGGCGTAACTGGGATGTGTGCGGATCGACATTTCCAGCGCGGTTTTTGCCTTGTCGTACTGGCCTTGCGAGGCGTAGAGCACAGCCAGGTTGTTGTAGGGCTCAGGCAACTCCGGGTAGTCCTCGGTGAGCCTGGTGAATACCGCGATCGCCTCGCTGGGCTTGTTCTGTTCGACCAGGATGAGTCCGCGCAAAAAGCGGCCCTGTGCATCACGCGGCTTGGCGGCAAGGAACTGGTTGACCTTGTCCAGGGCCTGCGCGGTTTGTCCCTGACGCAGCAGGCGGGTGGCTTCCTGCAAATCGTCGGTCTGCGCCCATGACGGGCTGCACAGAAGGAGACCGAGAAGAGTCGCTGTAAGCCGGATCATGGTTTGCATCGTGGTATACTTTTTTGGCCGTTGAATAGCTGGCGATTTTATCAAAAATCTCCGCAAACTTCACAATAATCAACATTTTCCGCTGAATTCGCGGAAACCGGGTTAAACCCCGCGCCGCCCAGTCAGCGCAATCAAATTCCATGTTGAAAATCTACAATACCCTTAGTCGCGCCAAGCAGGATTTCGTTCCGCGGGTGCCGGGACGGGTTGGCATGTACGTATGCGGCATGACAGTGTACGACTACTGCCACCTCGGCCACGCCCGGGTCATGGTCGGGTTTGATGTCGTACAGCGCTGGTTGCGGCATTCCGGTTACCAGGTGAACTATGTCCGCAACATCACCGACATCGACGACAAAATCATCCGTCGCGCGGTGGAAAACGGGGAAAGCATGGCGGCGCTGACCGGGCGGTTTATTGCGGCCATGAACGAGGATGCGGCCGCCCTTGGCGTCGAGGCGCCGGATGCCGAGCCCCGTGCAACGGACTACGTTCCGAAGATGCTCGAGTTTATCGGCGTGCTCGAGCAGCGCGGGCTCGCCTACAAGGCGGCGGATGCGGACGTGAATTTCTCCGTGCGTGATTTCGCCGGCTATGGTGCGCTGTCTGGAAAATCGCTGGATGATTTACGCGCCGGCGAGAGGGTTGACGTCAATTCGACCAAGCGCGATCCGCTCGATTTTGTGTTGTGGAAGCACGCACGTGAGGGGGAGCCGTCCTGGGATTCGCCATGGGGCCGGGGCAGGCCCGGCTGGCATATTGAATGCTCGGCGATGTCGGCGGAACTGCTGGGGGCGAGCTTCGACATTCACGGCGGCGGGCAGGACCTGCAGTTTCCCCATCACGAGAACGAAATCGCGCAGTCCGAAGGTGCTATGGCGGCGGGCGTTTCGGCCGCGCGTTTTGTTAACACCTGGATGCATGTCGGCTTTGTGCGCGTGGACAATGAAAAAATGTCCAAGTCCCTGGGTAATTTCTTCACCATTCGCGAAGTGCTGCAAAAATACGATGCCGAAGTGATCCGTTTCTTCATCGTGCGTGCGCACTACCGCAGCCCGCTCAACTATTCGGACCATCACCTCAACGACGCGCGGAGCGCGCTGACGCGGCTTTACACGGCACTGCGGGCTGCGCCGCTCAAAGCGCAGGCGGTCGACTGGTCATCTCCCCAGGCGGCGCGGTTCCGCGCCGCGATGGATGATGACTTCAACACGCCCGAAGCCGTGGCGGTGTTGTTCGAACTGGCGGCCGAGGCCAATCGCGGCGTGCAGTCGGCGGGACAGTTGTTGCGCGCGCTCGGGGCGCAACTGGGCTTGCTGCAGCGTGATGCCGCCTTGTTTTTGCGTGCCGGACCGGGCACGGATGCCAGCCTCGGGGCGTCCGAAATAGCGCACTTGATCGAGCAGCGCATCGCGGCCAAAAAAGCCAGGGATTTTGCCGAGGCCGACCGTATTCGCGCAACGCTTGCGGCCGCCGGCATCGTGCTTGAGGATGGTGCCGGCGGCACGGTTTGGCGCAGGGGCTAGACCCTGCACGGGACCGGCAGGCTAAAAGCTGAATTTCAGGTCCTTGCCGATGATGGTTAACTCGACAAAGCTGCTGCCATTGTGGTCGCTGTTGGAGAAATTGACGAAATATTCACCGGCGTCAAATTTTTGCATTGAGTCGAGCGCCTTGACCAGCGACTCACGCGACAGCTTCGGTCCGGCGCGACGTATCCCCTCGACCAACACCTTGGCGGCGATGTACGACTCGAGCGAGGTGAAAGAATATTCTTTCTTGCCGGAGAATTGTTCGATGGCGACCTGGTACTCGCGCACGATGGGCAGTGACCGGCGTGTCGGCGGCGGCACGACCTGCGCGACCGCCACGCCAACGCCATCCTTGCCCAGTTCCTTGGCGAGCGGGCTTGCCCCGGGAAAAGAGTTGCTCACGTACTGAGCGCTCAGGCCGGATTTTCGGCCGACTCGGACAAAGTCGGCCGAAGCCTTGAACAACGTGGTCAGGATCACTACGTCGGGCGTGCCCTTGGCTACCTCCTTCACGCCAGCCTCGATGTCCGGTTTCGTCCTGTCCTTGAACGCCGTGATCGAAGTAGGAGTGAGGCCGCGTTTTTTCAGCGACCGTTCAACGGCGGCGAAATTTTCCTTGCCGACCACATCGTCGTAATAGACCACAGAAAAACGCTTTGAGCCGGTGGTGAAGTAATACTCGACGATTTTCTCGAATTCGTCGGCGTAGCTCGCCCTGATGTTGTAAACACGGGGATTGAATACCCGCATCGGGTCAGCGCCGGTAAAGGGCGCGAAAAACGGCGCCTTGTACTGTTCGACAAAGGGCAGGGCGGGACGACTGAGGGTTGCGCTGGCGTAGCCGAACAAGGCAAGCACCCCTTTGTCTGCGAGCAACTCCTTGGCATTTGCCCCGGAGCGCTTGGTGTCATTACCGTCGTCGAGGGACAGCAGTTCAATGGTGCGGCCGTTAACGCCGCCGGCGCTGTTGATTTTCTTGAAGTAGGCCAGAGCGCCGTTGCGAATGTCCTCACCCAGTTCCTTGTTCGCCCCCGACAAGGGCGTTGACTGGCCGATGAGGATGGATTTTGCCGTGACACCGGCTATCGGCGCCTGCGCTGCGGCGGCGAACGGAAGGGCGGTTGCGAGAGCCGCAAACAACAGACGCCAGTTGTATTTTTGCATCGTGAACTCCCTTGGTGGCAAAGCGTCCCGGGGCCGGCTTTATACGATGACGGCGGCTCGGAAACGGGCGCTCGTGTCAAAAGTCATTGTACCGTTTCTTCGCGCGGTTGCCGCGGTGCCTCGACATTGCGAGCTGCGGGACAACCGTACTTGCGGGTGCTCAGGAGCCGAAAAATTCCTTGGCCTTGTCCATCCAGGATTTGGCACGCGGGCTGTGCCGCTCGCCGTCGGTAAGGTTGATCGCCTCGAGCTCGCGCAACAAGTCCTTTTGTTGTTCTGTGAGTTTGACCGGGGTCTCCACCACAACGTGACAGAGCAGGTCGCCCAGATTCTGGCTGCGCACCCCCCGGATACCCTTGCCGCGCAGGCGGAAAGCTTTGCCGCTTTGCGTTTCCGGCGGAATTTTCATTTTTGCCGCGCCGTCGAGCGTGGGCACCTCGATTTCGCCTCCCAGCGCCGCAGTGGTGAAACTGATCGGCATTTCGCAATGCAGGTCGTCGGTGTCACGCTGGAACACCGCGTGCGGCTTGAGGTGCAATTGCACGTACAGATCCCCGGACGGGCCCCCGCTCTGACCCGCTTCGCCCTCGCCGGAGAGCCTTATGCGGTCGCCTTCATCGACACCGGCCGGGATTTTCACCGACAGCGTCTTGTGTTGCTTGGTGCGACCGGCGCCCGAACAGGTCGTGCAGGGTTCGGGAATGATTTTGCCGGTACCGTGGCAGCGCGGACAGGTTTGCTGAATCGAGAAAAACCCCTGTTGCATGCGCACCTGGCCGTGGCCCTCGCAGGTCGGACAGGTCTTGGGGCTGGTTCCGGGTTTGGCGCCGGAGCCCTTGCAGGGTTCGCACGCAACCATGCTCGGCACGCGGATCTTTGTTTCCGTGCCTTTTGCCGCCTGCTCCAGCGTAATTTCCAGGTTGTAACGCAGGTCTGCGCCGCGCGACACGCCGGAGCGGCCGCCCCGGCCGCCCGTCTGGCCAAAAATGTCGCCAAAAATATCGCCAAAGGCGTCGGAGAAATTGGAAAAGCCCTGGCCACCGGCGCCTGCGGCTGCGGCGGATGGATCGACGCCGGCGTGGCCGTAACGATCATAGGCGGCACGCTTGTTGGCGTCAGAAAGCATTTCGTAGGCCTCTTTGGCCTCCTTGAAAAGCTCTTCAGACTTCGGATTGTCCGGATTGCGGTCCGGGTGATGCTTCATCGCAAGCTTGCGATAGGCCTTCTTGATCGCCTCCTCGTCAGCGTCCTTGTTGATGCCGAGAATTTCGTAGTAATCGCGTTTTGCCATATGGGAACCTTAAAACGGGGAGCCTTAAAACGGGGAGCCTTAAAACGGGGAACTTTAAAACGGGGAGCCTTTAACCGGAGCGTTAAACGCAAAGACGCAAAGCGCACAAAAGGGGTGGATGCCCCTTCGTGTCACTTTGCGCCGTTCGAGCCTGTACGTCGCGCTGTTACGCGGTGTGCTTACTTCTTTGCGTCCTTGACCTCGGTGTATTCGGCATCGACGACGTTGCCATCGTCCTGCTTCGCTTCGGACTTGCCGCCTGTCTCCGGCGCCGCCTCTGCGCCGGATTGGGCGTCAGCATACATTTTCTCGCCGAGCTTTTGTGACACTTGCGCAAGGGCCTGCGACTTGGCGTCGATGGTGTCCTTGTCGTCGGACTTGAGCGCTTCCTCGGCCTCCTTCAGTGCGGTCTCGATCTGCGACTTTTCGCCTGCGTCGATCTTGTCGCCGTACTCGGAGAGCGATTTCTTTACCGAATGAACAAGGGCGTCCGCCTGATTGCGTGCCGTGACGAGTTCGATCACCTTCTTGTCATCATCGGCATGCGCTTCCGCATCCTTCACCATGCGCTGGATCTCGTCTTCCTTCAGTCCGGAATTGGCCTTGATGGTGATCTTGTTTTCCTTGCCGGTGGCTTTGTCCTTTGCCGACACATGGAGAATGCCGTTGGCGTCGATGTCGAAGGTGACCTCGATTTGCGGGCGGCCGCGCGGGGAGGGCGGAATGCCCTCGAGGTTGAACTGGCCGAGGCTCTTGTTGCCGGAGGCGATCTCTCGCTCACCCTGCAGCACATGGATGGTCACCGCCGACTGGTTGTCATCGGCGGTTGAAAAAACCTGCTGCGCCTTGGTCGGGATGGTGGTGTTCTTATGGATCAGCTTGGTCATGACGCTGCCCAGTGTCTCGATGCCAAGCGAAAGTGGCGTCACGTCAAGCAGCAGCACGTCTTTCACCTCGCCCTGCAGCACGCCCGCCTGGATGGACGCGCCGACGGCCACGGCTTCGTCCGGGTTAACGTCGCGCCGCGGCTCCTTGCCAAAGAGCTCCTTGACCATTTCCTGAACCTTGGGCATGCGGGTCATGCCGCCGACGAGGATGACGTCCTCGATGTCGCCGATTTTCACGCCCGCGTCCTTGATCGCCAGTTTGCACGGTTCCATGGTGCGCGCGACCAATTCCTCGACCAGACTCTCGAATTTGGCCCGGGTGATCTTGATGGCCATGTGCTTGGGCCCGCTCTTGTCTGCGGTGATGTAGGGCAGATTGACTTCGGTCTGCTGCGCCGAGGACAACTCGATCTTGGCTTTCTCAGCCGCTTCCTTGAGGCGTTGCAGCGCCAGCACGTCACCGCGCAGGTCTATGCCTTGTTCCTTCTTGAATTCGTCAGCCAGAAAATCGATGATGCGCTGGTCAAAATCCTCGCCACCGAGGAAGGTATCGCCGTTGGTGGAGAGCACCTCGAACTGGTGCTCGCCATCGACTTCGGCAATTTCGATGATCGAAATGTCGAAGGTTCCGCCGCCAAGGTCATAGACGGCGATTTTGCGGTCACCTTCCTGCTTGTCGAGTCCGAAAGCGAGCGCAGCCGCAGTCGGTTCGTTAATGATGCGTTTGACGTCGAGGCCGGCGATGCGTCCGGCATCCTTGGTCGCCTGGCGCTGGCTGTCGTTGAAGTAGGCCGGCACGGTGATGACCGCTTCGGTCACTTCTTCGCCGAGATAGTCCTCGGCGGTCTTCTTCATTTTGCGCAGCACCTCGGCCGAAACCTGGGGCGGTGCCATGTTTTTGCCGCGCACGCTGACCCAAGCGTCGCCGTTGTCGGCCTTGACGATTTTGTAAGGCATCAGCTTGATGTCTTTTTGCACTTCTTTTTCTTCGAAGCGGCGACCGATCAGCCGCTTGACCGAGGAAAGCGTGTTCTGGGGATTGGTGACGGCCTGGCGTTTGGCCGGGGCGCCGACGACAATTTCGCCGTCCTCCATGAAAGCGACGATGGACGGTGTGGTGCGGGCACCTTCCGCGTTTTCAATGACCTTGGGCTTCCCGCCCTCCATGATGGATACGCAGGAGTTGGTGGTTCCCAGGTCGATTCCGATAATTTTTCCCATTGCTCTTTTCCTCAAATTTCGCGGCAAAAAATAACCCTGCTCCCGATATTGGGTCCATTCCCCGGACTTCAATAGGGTCTTCGCATTTCCAGAATATGTTTTTCAAATCAACCGGCAAGCCGCGCCGGCGGGGCGTCGTCGCAGCTAGTTTTTGGGCTTGGCGACGGTCACCAGGGCCGGCCGCAGCACGCGCTCATGCAGCACATAGCCTTTTTGCAACACGCTGACCACGGTGTTTGGCGCGGCATCGGCATCGATCATGCTGATTGCCTGATGATGATTGGGATTGAATTTTTCGCCGGCCGGGGCCAGTTCCCTGACGCCTGCCTTGTCAAAAGCGGCGTCGAGCTGTCTCAAGGTCAACTGCACGCCTTTTTTGAGGTTTTCAATCTGGCTGTCCTCGCTTGCGAGGGCGGCTTCAAGGCTGTCCCTCACCGGCAGCAGGGACTCGGCAAAGTTTTCCGCAGCGAATTTATGCGCAGCGGCGGTATCCGTCTGCGCACGCTTGCGCACGTTCTCGGTTTCCGCCTTGGCGCGCAACCAGGCGTCGTTCAACTCCTGGACTTTCGCCTCAGCCAGCTTGAGCAAGGCTTCCGGTCCCTGGGGTATGTCGGCTACCGGATCCTGCCGCGCTGAATCCTGCTGCTCCTGCGGTACGTCGTTCTGCTTTTCTGACATGTCTTCGATCGGTAATGAGCGTTGTGGGAGAGTGGGGGCTTCCAGCGGCTTTTTCAAGCCTTGGCGGAAGCGGATTCAACCGTCAGGCCGGCGCGCCGATGGCGACGGCCCGCTGCTGGCGCGCCTGCGCTTCCTTAATCGCCAGACTGCCGTCCCAGGAGGCGCTGACCCAGCCGGACATGTGTTCGAGCGCGATGCTGCCGAGCGCCTCAATCCAGTCCGGGCGCTCATTGAGACAGGCGATGGCATGAAACTCCCGACCGCCGGCAGCGAGGAATTCGGCTTTGCCGTCGATGGCAATTTCCTCAAGCGTCTCGAGGCAGTCGGCGGTAAAGCCGGGGCAGACCACGTCAACACGGCCGACGCCGGTACGGCCATATTCCTCCAGCATGCCCACGGTATAAGGCTTGAGCCACTCGGCCTTGCCGAAGCGCGACTGGAAGGTGATTTTCCAGAAGTCCTTGTCTAACTCAAGCGCCTCTGCGAGCAGGCGGGCCGATTTGTGGCATTCACAGTGATAGGGATCGCCGCGCGACAGCGTGTATCGGGGCAGGCCGTGAAAACTCATGATCAGCTTGTCCGGACGGCCCTCGCGCGCCCAGTGCTCGGTTACAGAGGCAGCTAGGGCGGCGATGTACGCGCGATGATCGTGGAAATGGCTGACGGTGCGTACCTCGGGCACGGTGCGTGTCTGCTGCAGCCATCTGGCCAGTTCATCGATGGCGGCCGCCGTTGTACTCGCTGCGTATTGCGGATAAAGCGGCAAAAACAGAATGCGGTCGCAGCCTTGTTGTTTGAGACGGGTAAGCGTGCCGGCAATGCCCGGACTGCCGTAGCGCATGGCGTAATCGACGACAAGGGGGGACTTGACGCGCGCGGCCAGGTTTTCGGCCAGCAGACGGGCCTGCCGTTCGGTGTGAAAGCGCAGTGGCGAGCCGTCCGGTTGCCAGATGGACGCGTATTTTTTTGCCGACTTGGCGGGGCGCACATTGAGGATGATCAGGTTGAGGATCAGCCACCATAGCGGTCTTGGAATCTCCACAACCCTGGGGTCGGACAGAAACTCCTTGAGATAGCGCCGTAGTGCAGATGCCTTCGGGGCATCCGGCGTCCCGAGATTGACGAGCAGCACCGCGGTTTTCGCGACATTGCTGTGTTGGTAGGGCGGTTCCGGCAGGAATTGCGGCATGGATTGCGCCGCGTCAGTGCTGCGGGTGGTCTGAGAGGGCGCTCGACAACAGCTTGGCCGTGATATCGACGATGGGAATGACCCGCTCGTAGGCCATGCGGGTTGGACCGATTACACCGACGGAGCCGACGATCTTGCCGTCAACCTCGTAGGGTGCGGTGACCACACTGCACTCATCGAGGGGGGAAATGCCGGACTCGCCACCGATGAACAATTGAACGCCCTGGGCGCGGTTGCTGACGTCCAGAATCTGCATCAGCAGGGTTTTTTTCTCGAACAGTTCGAACAATTCGCGCAGGCGCCCCATGTTCGATGACAATTCTTGCGAATCGAGCAGGTTCTTCTCGCCCGAGATAACGTAATCTTCGCTGCTGTCCGAAAGCGCCTGGTTGCCCGCTTCGAGCGCCGCCGTCATCAGCAGCATCATGTCCTGGCGCAACTGCTTCAGTTCGTCCCGGACGCGCCGGCCGATTTCGTCGAAAGCGAGCCCGGCGTAATTCTGGTTGAGGAAATTGGCCGCCGTGGTCAGGTCGGCCGGGCTGTAGGCTTTTTCGGTGAACAGGATGCGGTTTTGCACATCGCCGTCGGCGGTGACGATGATCAGCAGGATACGCCGTTCGGACAGACTGAGAAATTCGATCTGCCGGAACGCAGGACTGCGGCGCCGGGCGGCGACCACGACACCGGCGAAATGGGTGAGCTGGGAAAGTATCTGCGACGCGGAGCTGATCAGTCGCTGTGGCTGGTCGGGGTTGAGATTGCCTTCCATTTGACTGATTTCACCGCGATCGAGCGGCTTCGTGGTTAGAAGCGTGTCGACGAAAAAGCGATACCCCCGCGCCGTCGGAATGCGTCCGGCCGAGGTATGCGGGCTTGCGATATAACCCATTTCCTCAAGGTCGGCCATGACATTGCGGATCGTGGCCGGAGACAACTCAAGGCCGGAAAAGCGCGATAGCGCGCGCGATCCAAGGGGCTCTCCGTCCGCGATATAACGTTCGACGAGGGTCTTGAGCAGGATTTGGGAGCGACGCTCTAACATGGCTGCATTCTACACAAAGCAAAAAAAACATCGGCAACAAAGCGGCCGCAAACCGCCTGCGCACCCTTACGGGGCGTGGTCGGTTGTGATTTAATGCCGCCTCCATGCCCGCATTCAACACCATCGCCCTCATCGGCAGATACAACACCCCAGGCGTTGCCGAATCGCTGCAATTGCTGGGGGGGGTTTTGGTCAAACAGGGATGTTCGGTCCTGATCGAAGCGGAGACGGCCCGTTCCAGCGGCGTCACATCGTTTCCGAGCGCTGATTTCGCCGCCATTGGCGCGCGGGCCGATCTTGCCGTGGTGCTGGGCGGGGACGGCAGCATGTTGACGGCCGCCCGCGGCCTGGCGCAATTCAATGTACCGCTGGTCGGTGTCAACCAGGGTCGGCTTGGCTTCATGACCGATATCGCCCAGGGTGCGATGATCGAAACCATCAGCGCCCTGCTTGCGGGGAACTTCACCACCGGTGAGCGAACCCTGCTGCGGGCCGAGGTCATCCGCGCCGGCAAGCCGGTGTTCGAGACGCTCGCGCTCAACGACATCGTTGTCAACAAGGGTTCGATCGGCCGCCTCATCGAGTTCATGGTGCACATCGATGGCCAGTTCGTCTACGATTTGCGCTCGGACGGATTGATCGTGGCGACGCCGACGGGCTCCACCGCTTATGCGCTGTCCTCGAACGGCCCGATCCTGCAGCCCAATGTGCCGGGAATCGTGCTGGTACCGATTTGCCCGCATACCCTGTCCAATCGTCCGATTACGGTCAGCGACGCCTGTGCCATAGACATCACGCTCAAGCGCGCGCTTGATGCGCGGCTGCATTTTGATGGTCAGCCGCAATTCGACCTCGAAGAGGGGGACCGCGTGCTGGTGGCGCGGGCGGCGCAGACGGTGCGCTTCATACACCCGCCGGGCTACAGCTACTACGCCATGTTGCGCGAAAAGCTGCATTGGAGCGAGAACCTTTGACCGCGCAACCTCGCCCCGCCGGCCGCAACGCGAATGGCGCACCGGCTGGAAACGCCCGCCAGGCGCGGGTTTCCAGTCATTCTCCCTGGTTCGCGCGGAGCGCTGCTGCGGCGTTCTATGCCTTCGTTTGTGGCTGACCGGCCCCGCCATGCTCTCCCAGCTTTGCATCACTGATTTTGTCATCGTCGAACGCCTGGAGCTTGAGTTCAAGCCGGGGTTCACCGCGCTGACGGGGGAAACCGGCGCCGGCAAATCGATTTTGCTTGACGCGCTGGCGCTGGCGTTGGGTGACCGCGCGGATGCAAGCGTGGTGCGTGCCGGGGCCGACAGGGCGGACATCGTCGCAGAATTTCAGGTGGACCCAAAGTCGCCCCTGTTGCCGTGGCTGCGCGACATGGCCTTCGAGGGTGATGCCAATCTGGTGATGCTGCGCCGGGTCATCGATCGCGGCGGACGCTCGCGTGCGTTCATCAACGGCAGCCAGGCGACACTGGCGCAAATGCGCACGGCGGGCGAATGGTTGCTCGACATTCACGGCCAGCACGAACATCAGTCGCTCACCAGGCCCGACGCGCAGCGCGAGTTGCTCGACGGCCACGCCGGGCTGAATGAGATGGCGGGCGCGGTGGCGGCCGCCTATCGGCAGTGGCAGCGCCTCGCCCAGACGCGCGCCGAGCACGAGACCAATGCCAGCGCCCGCGAGGCCGAGCGCGAGCAGGTGGCCTGGCAGGTCGAGGAACTGGACAAGCTGGCGCCGTTAGCCGGGGAGTGGGGCGTGGTTACCACAGAGCACAGCCGGCTTTCCCACGCAGCAAGCCTGCTCGAGGGCACGCAATGGGCGCTGGAGAGCCTGTCCGAGGGCGAAAACGCCTGCCTCGGCAGCTTGTCCGGCGTGGCGGCAAAACTGACGCAACTGGCGCAGGTCGATTCCGGCCTTGCCGAGACCAAAAGCCTGCTCGATTCGGCACAGGCGCAATTGCAGGAAGCGGTTTATGCCTTGCGCCATTACGCGGATCGCGTTGACCTCGACCCGGCACGCTTGGCTGGCGTCGGTGAGCGGCTGGGTGCATTGCACGCCGCGGCCAGAAAATACCGCTGTGATGCGGAGGAGTTGCCGGAAAAGCTGCGCACGCTGAAGTCGCGACTGGCAGAACTGGAACTGGCAGCGGATTTCGCCGCCCTGCAGCAGCAGGAGGAGGCTGCGCTTGCGAGCTACCGGGAGCTTGCCGCGAAACTGACTGCGGGCCGCAAAAAGGCCGCTGGCAAATTTGCAAAGGATGTCACCGCCGCGATGAAATCGCTGGCAATGGCCGGCGGTCTGTTTCAGGTGGTGCTGGTTGCCGTGACGGGCAAAGGCGGCGTCCATGGTGAGGAGCACATCGAGTTCCAGGTGGCGGCCAACCCCGGAATCGAGCCGCGTGCACTGGCGAAGGTTGCCTCGGGAGGGGAGCTTTCACGCATCAGCCTGGCCATCCAGGTTGTCGCGACGAAGTCGGCGGCGGTGCCCACGCTTATTTTCGACGAGGTTGACGCGGGCATAGGTGGCGCGGTGGCCGAGGTCGTGGGCAAGAAACTCAAGGATCTGGGTGCGGCAAGACAGGTGCTTTGTGTGACGCACCTCGCCCAGGTCGCGGCCCAGGCTGACCAGCAATGGTCGGTGGCCAAGCAGGACGACAAGGGTGTGGTCCGCAGTGCGGTAAAGGTGCTTGACGAGAAGGGGCGAATTGACGAAATCGCCCGCATGCTCGGCGGCATGTCGATCACGGCAACGACGCGGCAGCACGCGGCCGAAATGTTGGGGCTGCGCTGAGTCCGGTGGTTTGGTAGAGTTCGGCTAATCAATTGCAATAATTGCAACGGGAGAAATACATGCGAGCAGGGAAACAGGCACAAGCAGGTTCGGCGCAGGTGATCGCGCTGGTGGTCGTGGCAGTCGTGCTGGCGGGGGCCTATGTCGCCCTGGATTTTTACAGCGAAGGACAGAAAAACATCGCCATCGCCGAATCACGCGGCGCCAACCTGATCAACGGACTGACCAAGCACAAGCTTGAGTCGGGAAACTATCCCGACGGGCTCGACAAGCTGGTTCCAAAGTATCTTTCCGCGCTGCCAAAATGTCCCAATGGCGAGCCGTTTGCATTCCAGGTTTCCGGCAACGAATTTACGCTGGCCTGCCAGAAGGTGGTGTTCAAGTCCAATCCGTACACCTACACTTCGCGCAGCCGGAACTGGGCGGGCTGAGCCGGCGTGGTGGCGCTTGCCGCCAAATGCGCTTGTCCGCATCCTGATTTGCCCGGACCGCGCCGCTAGGCTAAAATACGCGGCTGGTTGGATATTTCTCGGAAATAGGCGCGTAGCTCAGCTGGTTAGAGCATCACCTTGACATGGTGGGGGTCGTTGGTTCGAGTCCAATCGCGCCTACCAGCAACCTGCAGTTGAATCAGAAAAACCGGAAGGGAAGCGTTATGACACCGCGAACCAGTTCTGCCGCAGTTCCCAGACACTAGCCGCGTTGGTCGTTCATGCTTTGAAAAAAGTGCGGCTTGTCCGCACTTTTTTTATTTCTGAGTCAGGAGGATCACCCGTTATGCCCAATATCACGCTGCCCGATGGTTCGGTCCGGAGTTTTGACGCGCCGGTTTCTGTGGCCGATGTCGCCGCATCAATCGGTGCCGGTCTGGCGCGCGCCGCGCTGGCCGGGCGGGTTGGCGGCAAGCTGGTCGATACCTCTTACCGCATCGAGGCCGACAGCCAGTTGGCGATTGTCACCGACAAGGACGCCGACGGGCTGGAAATCATCCGCCATTCCACGGCCCATCTTTTGGCGTACGCGGTCAAATCGCTGTTTCCGGATGCGCAGGTGACCATAGGTCCGGTCATCGAAAACGGCTTTTATTACGACTTTTCCTACAAACGCCCGTTTACCCCCGACGATCTTGCGGCTATCGAAAAAAAGATGGCCGAACTCGCCAAAATGGATTTTCCGGTGTCGCGCGAAGTATTGCCGCGCGATCAGGCGGTCGCATATTTCAAGTCGATCGGCGAACACTACAAGGCGGAAATCATCGCGTCGATTCCCGCCGATGACGATGTGTCGCTGTACCGAGAAGGCGATTTTGTCGATCTGTGCCGCGGACCCCACGTGCCCTCCACCGGCAAGCTCAAGACCTTCAAGCTGATGCGCCTCGCCGGCGCCTACTGGCGCGGCGACTCGAAGAACGAAATGTTGCAGCGGATTTACGGCACGGCCTGGGCCAAAAAAGAGGACCAGGACAACTACCTGCAAATGCTCGAGGAAGCGGAAAAGCGCGATCACCGCAAGCTCGCCACGCAACTGGACTTGTTTCACATGCAGGACGAGGCGCCGGGCATGGTGTTCTGGCATCCCAAGGGGTGGGCTTTGTGGCAGCAGGTCGAGCAATACATGCGCAAGGTTTACCAAAACAATGGCTATCAGGAGGTGCGTTGCCCGCAGATTCTCGACCGTAGCCTGTGGGAAAAGTCCGGCCACTGGGAGAACTACAAGGAAAACATGTTCACCACGGAGTCGGAAAAGCGCGACTACGCGGTCAAACCGATGAACTGCCCCGGCCATTTGCAGATTTTCAACAAGGGATTGCGCAGCTACCGCGACCTGCCGCTGCGCTACGGCGAGTTCGGTGCCTGCCACCGTAACGAGCCCTCTGGTTCGCTGCACGGCATCATGCGCATCCGCGCCTTCACGCAGGACGACGGCCATATTTTTTGCACTGACGAACAGATATTGGGCGAATGCGTTGCTTTCACGGCACTGCTGCAAAAGGTCTATCGCGACTTCGGTTTCAAGGAAATCATCTACAAGGTTGCCACGCGGCCGGAAAAACGGGTTGGCTCGGATGCCGTGTGGGACAAGGCCGAGGCCGCGGTAATCGAGTCGCTGAAGCAATCGGGCTGTGATTTTCAGCTATCGCCCGGCGAAGGCGCTTTTTATGGCCCGAAAATCGAGTATTCGCTCAAAGACGCCATCGGCCGGGTCTGGCAGTGCGGCACCATGCAGGTCGATTTCAACATGCCCGAGCGCCTTGGGGCGGAATACGTGGCCGAAGACAATAGTCGCCGCATTCCGGTCATGTTGCACCGGGCCATAGTGGGCTCAATGGAGCGTTTTATCGGGATTTTGATCGAAAATTTCGCCGGAGCGCTGCCGCTATGGCTGTCGCCGGTCCAGGTCGTTGTTCTGAATATTTCCGAGGGGCAGGCGGATTACGCCCGGGAGGTTTCGGCGCGTCTGGAGGCCGCCGGGGCGCGGGTTAAGACCGATTTGCGAAATGAGAAAATAACCTATAAAATACGGGAACATAGCTTGCAAAAGCTGCCTTACCAGCTCATCGTTGGTGAAAAAGAAAAGGCAGCGCAACAGGTGGCCGTGCGGACTCGCAGCGGTGAAGATCTGGGCTCGGTAGCGCTCGATGACTTCATCAAACGCCTTCAAAATGAGGCGCTTGCAGTCGGCACGGCTTAATTATTAATTGTCAGGAGAATCAACATCGCTCAGGAAAAACCGCAGCGCTTGAACAGCGACATCAACGTACCCGAGGTAAGGTTGGTTGGTGTCGAAGGCGAGCAACTAGGCATTGTGCTGATAGCCGATGCCTTGCGCATGGCAGAAGAAGCTGAAGTCGATCTGGTGGAAATCGCCCCTACGGCGAAGCCACCGGTCTGCAAGATGATGGACTTCGGCAAGTTCAAGTATCGCGAGGCCAAGAAGGCCCACGAAGCCAAGCTCAAGCAAAAGCAGATCCAGGTCAAGGAAGTGAAATTCCGGCCGGGCACTGACGAAGGCGACTATAAGATCAAGCTGCGCAACCTGATCAAGTTTCTCGAAGAAGGCGACAAGGCAAAGGTGACTTTGCGTTACCGCGGGCGCGAGATGGCCCACCAGGAATTCGGACATCGGCTCATAGAGCGGGTCAAGACCGACCTTGAGCAGTATGCAGTGGTAGAGCAGTACCCGAAAATGGAAGGACGTCAGCTCGTCATGGTGCTGGGGCCGAAAAAGGTCGCAGTTCCCGCCAAGAAGAGTGAGGCGAGCAGTACCAGCAAGGCCGCAGCCTGAGCGAAAGCCGGGCGCGTTTTTTAAAACAAGCGTTACCGAGGTCCCGGACGGGCAGTCCGGAATGAAGTGCTCCGCGAGGAGCCACCCGGTGTCGCAACAAACGAAGGAACAGTCATGCCCAAAATGAAGACCAAGAGTGGCGCTGCCAAGCGCTTCAAGGTGCGCGCCGGCGGCAGCGTCAAGCGCTCGCAGGCGTTCAAGCGCCACATCCTCACCAAGAAGACCACCAAGAACAAGCGCCAGCTGCGTGGTACTGCAGAGGTGCACGAGACCAACAAGCGCTCCGTGCGCGCAATGTTGCCCTACGCTTAAGGAGCCGCCATGCCAAGAGTAAAACGCGGCGTAACTGCACACGCCAAGCACAAGAAGGTCATAGACGCAGCCAAGGGTTACCGCGGTCGCCGCGGCAACGTATTCCGTATCGCCAAAGAGGCGGTGATGAAGGCGGGGCAATACGCCTACCGTGACCGCCGTACCCGCAAGCGCGTGTTCCGCGCACTGTGGATCGCCCGTATCAATGCCGCTGCACGCGAGTGCGGCCTGTCCTACTCGGTTTTCATGAATGGTCTGAAAAAGGCCATGATCGAGGTTGATCGCAAAGTGCTGGCGGACCTGGCGGTTGCCGACAAGGCTGCGTTCGCGCAGATCGCCAATCAGGTCAAGGCGAGCCTGGGCTGAGTCATCTGGACAGATCCTGCCCCGCTGAGGGGGCCGGAGCGAAAGGGCGGCGCCAAGGCAGGATCTGGCGCCGTCTTTTTTGTCACCATCAAACATGCCAATGACCAATCTCGACGTCCTCGTCCGCGAAGCTGTTGAACAGTTTGGCGGCATCAATGACCCGGCCGAACTGGACCAAGCCAAAGCGCGTTACCTCGGCAAAGCCGGGGTGCTGACTGAACTGCTCAAGGGGCTTGGCAAAATGCCCCAGGAGGAGCGGCGCGCGGCGGGGGCGCTGATCAACGCGGCCAAGGAGCACATCGAGGCGGCGCTCGCCACCCAGCGCGACCTGATCGCGCGCAGGCAGCTCGAATCGCGCCTCGCCGCCGAATCGCTGGACGTGACGTTGCCGGGGCGCAGGCAGGGTGCGGGCAGCCTCCACCCCGTTGTGAGAACCTGGTTGCGTGTCGAGGAAATATTCCGCTCCATCGGTTTTGATGTGGCGGATGGCCCGGAAATCGAAACCGACTGGTATAACTTTACCGCGCTCAACAATCCCGAGAACCATCCCGCCCGCTCGATGCAGGACACGTTTTATGTCGAGGATAAGGACGCCTCCGGCCTGCAGTTGCTGTTGCGCACGCACACCAGCCCGATCCAGGTTCGTTATGCGCGCCAGCATGTCGAGCGCTACAAGCACCTCGATCACATGCCGCCGATCAAGGTCATCGCCCCGGGGCGGACCTATCGCGTTGACAGCGATGCCACGCACTCGCCGATGTTCCACCAGTTCGAAGGCCTGTGGATTGCGGAGGACATCAGTTTCGCCGACCTCAAGGGCGTATATCTGGATTTCGTCCGGCGCTATTTCGAGTCCGACGAAGTGCAGGTGCGCTTCCGCCCTTCGTATTTTCCGTTCACCGAACCCTCGGCTGAGATCGACATGATGTTCGCCTCCGGTCCGAACAAGGGGCGCTGGCTGGAGATTTCCGGATCAGGCCAGGTGCATCCCAATGTCGTGCGCAATTTCGGTCTCGATCCGGAGCGCTACATCGGCTTTGCCTTTGGTTCGGGTCTTGAGCGCCTCACCATGCTGCGATACGGCATCAATGACCTGCGGCTGTTTTACGAGGGCGATCTGCGCTTTCTCGAGCAGTTCGCCTGATCGCCCCGGTCGCCGTTTCCCATCCTCCCATGCAAATTTCAGAAAAATGGTTGCGCAGCCTGGTTGATCCCGCAATGGGCACGGACGAGCTTGTACACCTGCTGACCATGTCCGGGCTTGAAGTCGAGGACTGCCAGCGCGTCGCGCCAGCCTTTTCCGGCGTTGTCGTCGGGCAGGTGCTGGAAACCGCCAAACATCCGAATGCCGACCGGCTGTCGCTGTGTCGTGTCGATGCCGGGCAGGCTGAACCGCTGTCCATCGTTTGTGGTGCGCCAAACGTGGCCGCGGGCATGAAGGTTCCGGTTGCGCTCATCGGCGCACGACTGCCGGGTGAGTCCCCCGACAAGCCCTTCGACATCAAACTCGCGAAAATGCGCGGTGTCGAGAGCCAGGGCATGCTTTGCTCGGCGCGCGAATTGGGCTTGTCCACCGACCATAGCGGGTTGCTGGACCTGCCGGCCGAAGCGCCTGTGGGTGCGGATTTTCGCGACTACTACGCTCTCGATGATGCGCTGATCACCATCAAGCTGACGCCGAATCGCGCCGATTGCCTGTCGGTGCTGGGTGTCGCACGCGAGGTCGCCGCGCTGACCGGCGCGGCGCTGAACTGGCCGGCAATCAAGCCGGTCGCCGCAGTGTCGACCGTTATCCTGCCGGGCAGCATCACCGGCACCACCGGCTGCGGACGTTTCACCGGACGCGTCATTCGCAATGTCAACGCCGGCGCACCCACGCCGGACTGGATGCGGCAGCGCCTCGAGCGCGCCGGGCAGCGCTCGATATCGGCGCTGGTGGACGTCACCAACTACGTCATGCTTGAGATGGGCCGCCCGTTGCATGTCTATGACCTCGACAAATTGTCCGGCGGCATTGACGTGCGCTTCGGGCGCAGCGGCGAGCAACTGAAGCTGCTCAACGAGCAGGTGATCGCAGTTGACGATGCGGTGCTGTGCATCACCGATGCATCGGGACCCATCGGGCTGGCCGGCATCATGGGCGGCGACAGCACCAAGGCCGGTCTTGACACCCGCAATATCTTCCTCGAAGCGGCGTTCTTTTTTCCCGATGCCATCGCCGGGCGTTCGCGCCGTTTCAACCTCACCAGCGACGCCGGCCATCGCTTCGAGCGCGGCGTGGATTTTGAAAACAACGTTCCGGGTATCGAGCGCGCGACGCAATTGATCCTGGATATTTGCGGCGGTGAACCCGGCCCGGTTGATGACCGCGTGGCCGGTCTGCCAGAGCGCAAGCCGGTGCGCATGCGCGTCACACGGGCGCAAAAAATCATCGGTGTGGCGATTGATGCCGCCCAGATGAGCGGGATTTTTTCGCGTCTTGGATTCGCCTTCCGGCACGAAGCGGCGGCAGAAGGCGACGCGTTTGTCGTGACACCGCCGGCATACCGTTTTGACATCGCGATAGAGGAAGACCTGATCGAGGAGATCGCGCGGGTTTACGGTTTCGAGCGCATTCCGGCCAATCCTCCGCTCGCGCCCGCCGTCATGTGCGCCCGGCCCGAATCGGTGCAGGGAGTCCACGAACTGCGCAAACGGCTCGCTGCCTGCGGTTATCGCGAAGTCATCAACTTCAGCTTTGTCGATGCAGCCTGGGAGACGGATTTCGCCGGCAACGCGCAGCCGATCCGTTTGCTCAACCCGATCGCCAGCCAGCTCGCCGTCATGCGCTCGACGCTGATCGGCAGCCTGGTTGCCAATGTGCGCTACAACCTCAACCGCAAGCGCGACCGCGTGCGCGTGTTCGAGGCGGGCAGGGTATTTTTACGTGACCCGCAGGCACCCGATGGCCCCGCCGCAGTGGCCGGACTGGAGCAGCCGATGCGCATCGGCGCCATAGCCTACGGCAGCGCATTTGAAGAACAGTGGGGAACGGCGGCACGAAAAGTGGATTTCTTTGACGCCAAGGGCGATGTCGAAAGCCTGCTCGGACCGACGCAGGGCGCCGCGAAATTTATTCCCGCCGTGCATCCGGCGCTGCATCCGGGGCGCTCAGCGCAAATCGTGCTTGCGGGCAAAGCGGTCGGTTGGGTCGGTGAATTGCATCCGGCCTGGCTGGCCAAATACGAGTTGCCCGCCGCACCGGTGGTGTTTGAACTCGATGCCACGGCCATTTCGCAGTGGCCGCTGCCGGTATATCGCGAGCTTTCCAGGTTCCCTGCGGTGGTACGTGACCTTGCGGTGGTGGTGGCTGAATCGGTGAGCGCAGAATCACTGCTCAGCACCATGAGTTCGTGCCCAATTGCCGTTTCATACGAGGTCCGCCTGTTCGACGTCTATCGTGGAAAAGGCATAGACCAAGGGCAAAAAAGCCTTGCATTTCGGGTAGTTATACAAGATACTGCAAAAACATTGACGGACCAAGAAGCCGATTCCGTGACGGCTCAATTGATCGAGGCCCTGACCTCGCGTCATGATGCAAAGTTGCGAACTTAATACATATTGTGGGGGAATTTCTCCCCGGGTAATGATGCGGAAGGAGCGTACTCCTTCCCCAAGGGAGCCAGGATGACACTCACCAAGGCCGAATTGGCAGACATGCTGTTCGAGAAGGTCGGATTGAACAAGCGTGAGGCGAAGGACATGGTTGAAACGTTCTTCGAAGAGGTGCGCATTGCGCTGGAGGCGGGTGACAGTGTCAAACTCTCCGGCTTCGGCAATTTCCAGTTGCGCGACAAGCCGCAGCGGCCGGGTCGCAACCCCAAGACAGGTGAAGAGATTCCCATCACCGCGCGTCGCGTTGTGACCTTCCATGCCAGCCAGAAACTGAAGGCCCTGGTCGAAGAAGCCCAGCAAAATGGAAAACAGCAAATCCAGCAACAGTAGCCTGCCGCCGATTCCCGCCAAACGCTACTTCACCATCGGTGAAGTGAGCGAGTTGTGCGGGGTCAAGCCGCATGTGTTGCGCTACTGGGAGCAGGAATTCACCCAGCTCAAGCCGGTCAAGCGCCGCGGCAATCGTCGCTACTACCAGCATCACGAAGTGCTGCTGATCCGGCGTATTCGTGAACTGCTGTACGAACAGGGCTTCACCATCAGCGGTGCACGCAACCGCCTGGATGACAACCTGGGTCCACCCGGGGGCGCGTCTGCAGCCCACGCAAAGACGACGGAAGCCGCGGCGGCACCGTCGTTTGACAGCAGCAACCTGCGACAGGAACTCAAGGCGGTAATTGACTCGCTGCGTATCTAGGCCGCACTTCCTCTGCTATAATCTTTTTCTCGAGTCGGGGCGTGGCGCAGCCTGGTAGCGCACTTGCATGGGGTGCAAGGGGTCGAAGGTTCGAATCCTTTCGCCCCGACCAACAACACAGTAACTTACGAGAACTCCCAAAGCCGACGCAAGTCGGCTTTTTCGTTTGCGGTACTTTGTACCAACATCAGCGTGCTCTTCAATCTAAGTCGCAGCTATTGCGAGACGTGGCACGGCGGCAAGGGCAAGGAGTCACAGGCTCATTCATTTGTGCGTGGCTCAAGCGGCATCCACCATGGCAATCAAGCCCATGCCCGTGGTCATCGGTGCATAATAATTCCGATGCGTACGTAGCACTTTGCTGGTCATTGCACCGCGCATCACCAGCCACATGATCAGTTCCACTGCCTCGGCACCTGCTGCCTCCATAATTTCACGGTGGGTCATGCCCGCGAGCCGCCCTGGGTCGCGTTCAAGCAGATCCAGCCATTGAGTGTCAAATTCGGTATTGAGATGGCCAAAGCGCTCGCCGTGAAGTTGGTGTGACATTCCCCCGGTACCGATAATTGCGACCTTGAGGTCTTCCGGGTAGGCCTCAATTGCCTTGCGTATTGACGCCCCCAAGCGATAGCATCGTTGTGCGGTTGGCAGGGGGTGCTGGACGACGTTTACTAAAACGGGCACCACCTTGATGTCCCAATCAGGTTCATGCGAAAAAAGGAGCGGCAAGGGGACCATCAGCCCGTGATCCACCCGCATTTCCTGGCATATCGTCATGTCGAATTCATCGTAAATCAGTTCCTTCGCAATGAACCACGACAGGTCAGCGTGCCCTTTCACCGCCGGCAGTGGGCGCAGGCCGAATCCCTCGTCGGCTTGCTGGTATTCATCGCGTACGCCGATGGCGAATGTCGGTACGCGATCCAATGCGAAGTCTGAGCCGTGGTCGTTGTACACGAACACGACTACATCGGGCTTGATTTCCTCCCGCAGCCACTGCTTTACAGACTTGTAGCCGTCGAACAATGGCTTCCAGTCGGGCTCATCAAACCGTTTTGTGTCATACGCCGGACCGATGGAAGGCACGTGTGAACTGCCGAGACCCGCGACTATCTTTGCCATGCATTGTTCCCTTTTTCTCGTTCGATTAACGCGCGCCTTTTGCGTTTCGCGTCTGCAAAAATTGCTCGTAAGTCTGTCCGCGCATCTGGGCGCCCATCTGGTACAGGCCCGAACCGACCGTTGCGGCGAGCTTGTAAACGTAATACACATTGCCACCACAATTCTTCATCAGCGTCAGCCAGTCACGTTGCAATATTGCCGCTTTCTGCTGATCGCTAAGCCCGAATCGCGCCATGTATCCAGCCTCATCCTGCATGTAACGCTCGCGGTTCTTTGGATCAGTAAGGGAGTAGCAAAGCTTGTTCAGACCGTAGCCGATGCGCGAGCGCGTATGGTCGAATACATAAGTTCCCTGGATTCCCCAGTCGGACAATTCCCCCGGTTTCGTCTCTCGCACGAGCCATCTCCTTCGTCGTTGGTAAAAAAGCAGGGACGCGTTTACTCCGCCTTGATGCCAGCATCGCTGACAATTTTCGCCCAGCGCGATATTTCGCTCTCCACCAGTGCTTTAACTCAGCCGGGGGTCGAACATGTATCCGCAGGCCCTGCGCCTCGAGGCGCTCGCGCATCTCGCGCGACGATAGTATCTTCTCCGTTTCGGCATGAAGTTGGCTGACGACTACTTGTGGTGTGCCGGTCGGTGCGAACAGGGCGAACCACGGCCCGACATCGAAGCCCGCGAGTCCAATTTCGTCGAGCGTGGGAATCTCCGGAACCAGGGCGCTTCGCTGCGGTACGGTAATACCCAGCGCGCGCAGGCGCCCGGCCTTGACGTGGGGAAGGCCTGACGTGAGTGTGTCGAATACAAACGAAACTTCACCCGATAGCACCGCCTGAAGGGCCGGCGCCGGCCCCTTGTACGGGACATGGATAATATCGGTCCCGGTCATGGACTTGAAAATCGCCAGGCTGAGGTGACTTGACGTGCCTGACCCTGCGGATGCGGCGCTCAGAACGCCTGGGTTTTTCTTTGCATGTTCAATCAACTCGCGAACCGTCCGGGCCGGAACAGCAGGGTGAACGTACAGCAGATTGGGTGCACTTGCGAGCAATGCAATCGGGGCAAAATCCTTCACTGGGTCGTAAGTCATACGGCTGAAAAGACTGGGATTGACGCCGTGGGTGCCGATGTGACCCCCAAGAACAGGGTGTAGCCGTTGGCAGGCGACTTCGCCACTGCTGTCGCGCCGATCATGCCGGCTGCGCCCGGTTTATTGTCCACAGTGGCTGGTTGGCCCCACGCTTCTGTGAATTTTTGCGCCAGCAGCCGCGCGAGCGTATCCGTGACGCCCCCGGGCGGGAAGGGTACAACGATGGCGATGGGCCTGGCGGGGTAGGGTTGCGCGAAGGCTGAACCGGCGACCCCTGGTATTGCCAATACAACGACCGCGCACATCAGCATCGCTCGGACAATCCTGGATCGCAAGCACATGGTATTCCTCCTGTTTTGAGACGCGCTGGTCGTCAAGTCTAGATTCGGGCAGGATTAAAGTGCAATGACAATTTTACCGCCCGCCTCTTGCGCCCGGGAGCAGCAGAGAATTATTTTTTTCTTTCGCTCTTCCTTGCTCAATACGTAATCCCGGTGTTCGACGTCACCGCTGAGATAGGGCGTGCCGCATACGCCGCACAGTCCATCGCTACATTTGACGTCAATATCAATGCCCGCCTCCTTGAGTGCTTGCGTGGCCGACTTGTCCGCCGGCACTGTGATCTCGCGCCCTGCGTTTTTCAAATCCAGAACAAAGGAATGATTAACATAAGCCGGGTGATCCGGAACGGAGAAATATTCCCGATGCAGTGCCTCTTCGCTCCAGCCTCTCGCGAGTGCAGTCTCGAATACAGCGTCCATAAACTCTGCAGGCCCGCAAGTGTAGAGATGGTCGCCCGCGCGATATTCATTAAGTACCGTCCCGACGTCCAGCCGCTCCTCATCGCTAAAGCAGAAGCGGACTTTATCCGACCACGCCGTTTGCTCCAGTTCAGGAATGAACGCCGCTTGCGCGCGGGTCCTCGCCTTGTAATAGAGCGTGAATTCGCGTCCCTCGCGATACAACTCGTGGCCCATTGCAATGAGCGGTGTCACGCCGATACCGCCCGCGAGCAGCAAATGGCGTTTGCCGTCCTGGTGCAGCGGGAAGTGATTGCGCGGCCGCGAAATTACCACCGGCACGCCGCGCTTTAACATTTGGTGAATCTTGATCGAGCCGCCGCGACCGGCGTCCTCGCGTAGCACGCCGACAAGGTAGCTGCGCGAATTGGCCGGATCTGAAGCCAGGCTGAACTGGCGGATGTACTCAGGTGAGGCGGTAACGTCGATGTGGGCGCCGGCGCCAAACAAAGGCAGATCCGAGCCGTCGCGAGAAACGATCTCGAACAGATCGATTTTGCCGTCTGCGGAGCTTTTCCAGCGGTTTCCGATCATGGCCACGATGACCGGTGGCTGCGGGTCCGGCGCGACGAGCCCGGGAGCCAGTGCTGCAGTTTCGCCACGGGCGAGGCGCCGTTGATACTCCTGTGGGCTTAGCAGTGACTTGTAAGCGGCAATGCCGGCCTCGCGATCGAGGGGGAAAGGTGCCGGAAACGGCGGCGGAGCGAGCGGCGCCGGATAGGCCGCCAGGGTCTGATCCTCGTACTTGATCTTGATCTGCGTATTGAGGCCGCGTACGTTCGTGTCCTTGGCCTTGACGATACGTCCGGAGCCGTCGTTGGCGACATCCCACCACCATTTTTTTGAATGGTTGATCTTGCCGCGGCCCGCCAAATCGTCAAGCCTCGCTATCCACCTGGCTGCTTTTGGAAAACGCATCGCTGCCCAGCGGAACGGCGCCTCGCGCACCAGTCCGGCCAGATTCCACGGACATAATTTCATGCAGCGTCCGCACATCGATCCGGCGAGGTTGGTGACCCGATAACGGGTGCATTTCTCCACATCCGCCTTCCATATCTCGTAGCCATTGAACATCACCTTCGGCCCGGAACTGATCGCGCCAGAGGGACACTCGCGCGCGCATTTGTTGCAGGATCCGCAGAAATTCTGCAGCCCGAAATCAATCGGCATGTCGGTTTGCATCGGGAAATCCGTCGTCAAAATACCAGTCTTGAGCCGCGGCCCGAGGAAGGGATTGAGGATGGTTTCGCCGATGCGGCTGACCTCGCCGAGGCCTGCCAGCAGCACCAAGGGGGTCTGGATCACATCGCTGTCGGCTGCCGAATGCGCCGTGGCCGGGTATCCAAGATTACGCAGGTGCTGTCCCAAAACGCCGCACACCAGAGAAGCGCGCATGTAGGTACGCATCGATTGTGCGCTCGATATCCAGTCGTCGCCCGAAGCGCCTTCCATCGTCTCGTATCCCTGGTCAATCATCACCGACACGGCAAGCGGGTGGGCGACCGGCATTTCGGTGCCATCCTGCCGGTGCGAGTACCAGACCCACGACGGGGCGCGCGAGACGCCGCATATGTCAGCACCGAGAAAATGCATTGCTGCCTTGATCAGGTCGGCGTTGCGTTGCGGTTCGCCGTAGCCACCGGCTCGCTGGGGCGCCGGTTCGCCCCGCTGCAAAAGCGAATACGTATTCAGCGCAAGGCGAAGCGCCGCAGCAAGTGGCGCTTTCGCAACCGAGAAGCCGTCGCGAGATCCGTCTTGAGCCGATTTTCCAAGGTCGCCAAATGCCGCACGCAAGAAGAGTTCACTGCTCTTTGGCACGCGCGGAATACGCTCTTCGTCGATGAACGAAGTGGTCTTCCCAACGCGCTTTAGCGACTCTACCGGGAACATGCTGTCCCGGAACGTACGCTTGGCGTATGCAATGCGGTTAAAGGCGTTCTTCGGGCTGGCGAAACCCATCCACCATGCAGGGCCCTTTGCGCGCAGCCGGTCTGTGACACTCTGTTTGCGCAGCGGTGCGTCGCAACTCATCTCAAGATTGGTGGAGACCGCCGCCAGGCCGAAGCGCTTGCCGATGTAAGGGTTGGTGATATGGCCATCTGTATCGGCCAACACGAGTCCCGCCGACAACGCCAGCTTGTTCAGATTGACGTTGCTTGTTGTCGCTGTATGGCTGCGCGCATCGTATCCGAGAATTCGCAGGTAGTTTGCCAGTACGGTCGCGGTTTCCGCGCTGAGCAGCGCGGCCCGCCATGCCTGTAAGCCGACGATCCAATCGGCCCCGGGTTCGTCGGGAGCCGGGTCGCGGGGATATTCAACCAGGAAAACGATGGCGTGGGTGTGCTGGTCGATCGGCTTTTTCGTCAGCCCGATCGAGTGTGTCATCTGGCGGATCACTGCGTTTGGATTGAACCGTAACCGCAGTTTTACCTCCGAATCCTCGTACGAAACGCTGTGCAGGTTGGGATGCTCGAACGGCTGCTCGAGGAGGTGCTGCTCGCTGAGGCGGCAGATACCCACCAGGGAGCTGTCCAGAAAATAGCCTGCGGATTTCAAATGGCGGCTGCGCTCGGCAATATCATCCGGGATTTCCGCCACGGCGGGGTTACGGTCGCCCTCTCGAACCGCGTCCAGGGCGCACATGAAATCGCCCATTGCCCTGGCAAGATGCAGCGGATCGGTCCCAAAACTGTCACGAATACCGCCATCGCCACGAACACGTGACAGATCCGGAGCCTCGTTTGTACGGCCCAGCCTCTCGGATGGATACGGGCCCAGGTGGACAGGACGGCCGGCATGACTGAAGATTCGCATCGAAGGGACGCTCAGAATAATTTACGCTGGTTGTTTTTCATCGCATGTCTGGATCAGATTGCATCTTCGAACGGCGTGCCTGCATATTGCTCGGCGAGCGCCGCCTGGGCGTACCGGGACGAACTGAGGTATTGCAACTCGTTTTCTTGAGCGCGCTGGTCAAAATCACTCGCGTTGGGAAAGCGGTGCAACAGATTTGTCAGGTACCAGGAGATGCGCACCGAACTCCAAACACGACGTAAGGCCGTTGCGCTGTACCCGTCAAGCAGTGTTGTAGTGCCGCTAGCGTAGTAGGCGGCAAGCGCCCGCGACAGATAAAACACATCGGAGACCGCAAGGTTCAGACCCTTCGCTCCGGTAGGGGGAACAATGTGTGCGGCGTCACCGGCAAGAAAAAGCCGGCCGTATCGCATTGGCTCGGCGACGTAGCTACGCAGGGGAGCGATGGATTTTTCTATCGAAGGGCCGGTAACGATCGCCTCGGCAATCTCGCGCGGATAGCGGGACTTTATTTCCTCCCAGAAACGCGCGTCCGGCCAGTCCTCAAGTCTGGTGTCCAGCGGTGCCTGTATGTAGTAACGGCTGAGCATGGGACTGCGCATTGAGGCGAGCGCAAAGCCGCGCGGATGATTGGCGTAAATGATTTCTGGCAATGGCGGGGTCTCTGACAGGATGCCAAGCCAGCCGAAGGGATAAACCTTTTCATATTCGCGCAGTACCGAATGCGGGATGGCCTTGCGTGACACGCCGTGGAACCCGTCGCAACCGACGATATAGTCGCACTCAAGGCGGTGCATTTCCCCGCCCATGCAAAAGCTGACATAAGGGCGTTCGGAATTCACGTCGATCAGACTCACGTCCTCAACGCCAGTGAGCAAAGTGGCGTTGCGCCGATCCGCCGCTGCAAAGAGATCTTCCTGCAGGCTGGTTTGCCCGTACGCCATGAATTGCTTGCCAACGTGCTTCTTGACGTCGATGAAAAAAGTGTCCCTCCCCGCCCAGACAATCTTCATTCCGTCGTGGACATGACCCTCGCGGTCCATGCGCTCGGCAAGGCCATTGGCTCTCAGCACATCTACTGTCGTTTGCTCAAGTACGCCGGCGCGAATACGTGACAGGACGTATTCACGACTATGCTTTTCGAGCACCACGCTGTCGATCCCGTGCCGACTGAGGATTTCAGCGAGCAGCATGCCGGCCGGCCCGCCGCCGATTATGCCTACCGCTACTTTCATATTCCGCCCCTCCTTTAGCCGGCAGGGTGATACCTGCCTGTTTTATTCAAAGCAATGCTAGGCGCCGCAAGCGATTGGGGGAAGTAAGCATTACTCTATTGTGATAGCCTGAGGATATCAGAGTGCGCAGGACAAACCCCACATGACCTTGCAGCAACTGCGCGTATTCCTCAGTATTTTTGATTTCGGAAGTTTCCGCCGGGCGGCTCGGGAACTGGGCGTCTCGCAAGCGGGACTGACCAACAGCCTGAAGGCCCTGGAGACCGAACTCCAGACATGCTTGCTGCAGCGTTCTGCCCGGGGCGTATCGCTGACCGCTGACGGTGAACGCCTGCTACCGCGGGCCCGTTTGATTGACCGCGAAGCCAGACGCGTTATTGAAGAGGCGCAAAGCGCGCGCGGCCCCATCGGCGGCGCACTGCACGTCGGCTTCGGGCCAACTGCGACGGCTACGTTGCTGCCGCTGGTGCTGCCAGACTTTCATGCTCGCTTCCCGAGCGTGAAGCTGCATCTCGCCAGCGGGTTCTACGAGCACCTGCTGCCGCCCCTCCAGCAAGGCCTGATCGAACTCGCGGTAACGGCGGTCCCCCAGGAGCGCGCCGTACCCGGGATCGCGAGCAAGGTGTTATTCAAGAGTGATCTTGTGGTCGTGGGCAGGCTCGGACACCCGCGGTCGGCGGCCAGGTCGCTGCATGAACTCGTTGATTGCGAGTGGATACTGCTCGGATCCCCGGGCGGACCAGGCGCCACAGTCATACCTTTTTTCACTGGACTGAGCTTGCCGGAGCCGCATGTCGCCGCCACCTGCGAGACATCGCCGCAACTCGCATCATTGATTGCAGGCACTGACTGGCTCGCGCTTCTACCTTCGGCACTTATCGAGCGCGGATTACTTGGAACGCCCATCGTACAGATCAAGCTTAAGGAAAAAGCGCCACAAACCGACAATTGTCTGCTGTATCGAACCGACCCACCGCTCACCCCCGCCGCGTCCTCGTTCGCCGCGATGTGCGAGTCCTGCGCTCGTATTATGGCGAGTCTTGGGCCACGGCCCCGGTGAGAATTTTCTCCTCTGGAACCTCGTATTCCTTGCCGCACGCTCGGTGACCAAGCCTTCGCAGGAAAAATTGGCGCGTCTGGTAGATCGGCTGCTTAGGGTTCGCTGGAGACCGCGTGGATGCGACATCTGGCGGTGGGCCGGTCCCAGGGGCAACGAGCGCGGTCGCCGGGCTTTCTTGTTGCATGCCTTGTCCAGCAGTCCCCGTTCTCAATAACGCGGTTTTGAGCGCTTTCACGTATTCCTGGCGCTGACAAATCGCGACAATGCGTCGCCGTACCTGGTTCAGGCGTGGCTCGATGGCGAGGGGTCGGGCTCCCCGGTTGCGCGGGGGACAGAATGTCGTGGCCGGGCCGCGCAAGCCAGCTTTTTCTTTTGCGGTTTGGCTACTGCGGGAAATCGACAAAGCCTTGTCTATGCGCTAGGCTTCACACCCTCAAGGGTCGGCAACACGACGCCTAGCTGGTCAAAACTTGAAACGCCGCATCTTTTGAAGATTCCCTAACTGCCATGTCCTCTAAAAACTCACTGGAAATTCTCATCGCCGGCGGTGGTATCGGCGGCGTCGCAACTGCGTTGGCGCTCGCGCGGCGCGGCATCCGCTCCCGCGTGATGGAGCGCGCGCCCGAGTTTGGCGAGATCGGCTACGGCATCCAGCTCGGACCGAACGCTTATCGGATGCTCGATTTTCTCGGCGTCGTCAAGGAGATCGAAGCAACCGCCGTGCATCCGGAGTTTCTGGTTCTCATCGATGCGCTTACTGACAGGGAACTGACGCGCGTCTCATGCGGTGAGTCCTTCCGCGCCAGGTACCAGGCGCCCTACATGGTCGTGCACCGGCCCGACCTGCACGGCGCGCTGCTCAATGCCTGCCGGCAGCGGGAGGAAATTTCGTTGCATACCTCAAAGGAGCTCACCGGCTACCGCGACCTTGGCAAATCGGTGATAGCAAACTTCGCCGACGGCACCGAGTATGAATGCGCGGCGCTGATTGGTGCCGACGGCTTGCGCTCGAGGGTGCGCGAGGAAATCGTCGCCGATGGCGCGCCGCGCGTATCCGGCCATGTCACCTACCGCGGCGTGGTACCCATCGACAAGGTCGGGGACAAGTCGCATTTCAATAACATGACGATCTGGGTCGGGCCTGATCTGCACCTGGTGCAATACCGCTTGCAAGGCGGCACGGTGCTGAACAACGTGGCGACTGTAGTCAGCAACAAGTTTCGCAACGGTGGCAGAATCGACTTTGGCGGCCCGGACGAATTGCAGGAGGTGTTCTCGCGCACCACATCCCGGGTCCGCGACATGTTGAGTTACGTCGGAACGGACAAGAACTGGGTGCTCCACGATCGCGAACCGGTGCCGAACTGGACCCGTGGCAATGTCAGTCTGCTTGGCGACGCGGCGCATCCGACGCTGCAATACCTCGCGTCGGGCGCCGTGATGGCGATCGAGGACGGGGTGGTGTTGTCGAGAACCATGGCGGAATCGCCCGGCGACATCAACGGCGCGCTGGTGAGGTACCAGGAGGCGCGTTACCTGCGCACCGCCCGTGTCCAGCTTACCTCGCGCATATTCGGCGACATCATTCATGCGAACGGTGGCGCCCGTGACCTGCGCAACCATCTGCTGTCTTTACGCACGCCGGAGACGGTAACCGAGTTCGACTGGTTGTACCGCGGCATCGAGGCCGGCTAGCCGCCGATGGCATGGCGACCGCGCTGGTCAATCCGGGTAATGCCGACTATCTTTCGCGCGAAGAGGCGCTGGCAATCCTCGGTATCAAGCGCCAGACACTGTACTGCTACGTCAGTCGCGGCTATATCCGCAGCGTGCCGCAGGCCGGTGCTCACGCCAGCTACTACCTGCGTGAGGACATCGAGCGCGTCAAGGCCAAGAGCACGGCGCGCTCCGGACACGGCCCCGCGGCCGCGAGCGCCATGCGCTGGGGCGAACCGGTCATCCAGACCGGCATCACCGACATCACCGAGGACGGACCGCGCTACCGCAACCGCCTCGCGCTCGACCTGGCGCGCTCGCGCTGCTCGTTCGAGGCGGTGGCCGAATACCTGTGGACCGGCAACTGGACCGACGAGGCCGTCACCTGGCAATCGGAAGCCGCACCAAACGAAATTCCCGACTTGCTGGCTGCGACAACACGCCTGCATCCGCGCGTCCACATCCTGCAATTGCTGACACAGGCGACGCTGTCCATGGGTATTGCCGATGGCGGCAGCGAACGTGTCGGTGCCGGCGGTACGCCGGTGCTGTCGGCGCGACGGCTGATCCGCACGCTGACCGGCGTATTCGGTTTTCTAGGTCCGCGCAAAGCGTATGTCGCGCCAAAGAGCGGCGAGTCGCTGGCACAAAGCCTGGCGCGCGCGCTCGGGCTGCCGCCGGTCGCCGCCAACGTTGACGCGCTCAATACCGCGCTGGTGCTGGTGGCTGATCACGAACTCAACCCGGCGACCTTTGCCGCGCGCATTGCCGCGTCCGGGGGCGCCGACCTGCATTCGTGCCTCGGCGCCGCACTCGAAGTGCATTACGGCATCGGCCGCGGTTGCGACCGGGTCGAAATAATGTTTGCGCCGCCGGCGCAACCGCGTGTGGTGCTCGAACTGGTAAAGACACGGTTGGACGCGGCGCAAAAACTGATCGGCTTCAATCACCAGCTTTATCCGCATGGCGATCCGCGCACCCAGATGTTGATCGATATCGCCCGTGAAGCGGGGCGTGACAAAAAAATCACGCGCAACATCATGCTGTCGCTGGAAGGCCTGGAAAAGCAGTTCAACGCCCGGCCCAGCATCGAGGCAGGGCTGGTGGTGATCTGCCGCTCGCTGGGCCTGCCGGACCACACTGCGGGCGGGCTGTTCGCACTGAGTCGTTCCGCCGGCTGGGTCGCGCATGTGCTCGAGCAGCGCCTGGCCGGTTTCATGATCCGGCCCCGGGCCAAGTTCGTGGGGCCGGCGGCGGGTCGCTAACCAGCCTTTGAGGCAGGGCCCAGCGCCTTGTTTGCCGGCGCAGTCGATTAGTCAATCAAGCTTGATTCTCAGGCAATGCAGTGCCTAAACTGTGGGCTGCAAACGCCCCGGCAGAGGGCCAAGGAGACAAGGATGGGTAAAGTCGAGCGCGAACTGGGCCTCAAGCTTGCTGCAGATGGTCTGCAGTGGCCGGAAATGCCGGTCTTCGCCACGCCGGAAGAAGAGCGCCTTCACCGCAAGCGGCGGCTTGCCGCCGCCTACCGGATTTTTGCCCATTACGGTCTCAATTACGGCGTCGGCGGGCACATCACCATGCGCGACCCCATCCTGACCGACCATTTCTGGGTCAATCCGCTGGCGGTGGACTTCAGCCGCATCTGCGTCTCCGACCTGGTGCTGGTCAATCACGGCGGCAAAATCATCGAAGGCACGCGCACCATCAACGCCGCGGCCTACGCCATTCATGCCAGCATCCATCGCGCCCGGCCCGATGTCATCGCCGCCGCGCATTCGCATTCACTGCATTCGACGACTTTCGCATCGCTGGGCAAAATGCTGCCGCCGATCACGCAGGAAGCGTGTTCGTTTTACCAGGACCACGCGCTGTATGACGGCTACGGCGGGGTCGCCGCCGATGTGTCCGAGGGTGACATGATTGCGCGCTCGCTCGGGCCCCACAAGGCGGTGATCTGCCGCAACCACGGTGCGTTCACGGTCGGGCACACGGTGGAGGAGGCGGTGTTCTGGTTCCTGCGCATGGAGCGCGCCTTTCAGCAGACGTTGATGGCATGGGCCGCCGGCACCCCGGTCGAGATCGATGACGCAACCGCCGCGCTCGCGGCGCGCCAGGTCGGCTCGCACAAAGCGGGTTGGTACAGCCTGACACCGATACTGGACAAAATCATGGCCGAGCAGCCCGACCTGCTCGACTGAATTCGACACGCCTTTGACGCCACCGGCGCGGACGGGAAACATGGACCTCAACAGTATCAAGAACTATATCGACGACCGTCCCGCGGACGGCGTTTTTCGCGTGCACAAGGACGTGTACTCGGACCCGCAGTTGTTTGAACTCGAAATGAAGTATATTTTCGAGCGGACCTGGTCCTTTCTCGGCCACGAATCGCAGTTGCCCAAGCCGCATGACTGGATCGCCACGCACATCGGCCGCGTGCCGGTGCTGGTTGCGCGCGACGGCAAGGGCAGGGTCGGGGCATTTCTCAACGCCTGCCGCCACAAGGGGGCGCGGCTGACGCGTACCGAGGCCGGCAACCGCAAGTTCCATGTCTGTCCCTACCATGGCTGGGCCTACGGCTCGGACGGCCGCAACGTTGATGTCAAGGACAAGAAGGAAGGCCGCTATACCGCGGCCTTTGACGACGACTCGCACGACCTGATTCCGATTGCACGCCTGTCCGCGTACAAAGGCCTGCTGTTCGGCAGCCTGTCGGCCGATGTACCCGAGCTCACCGACTTTCTTGGCGAGCTGCGCTTTTTTATTGACCTCGCCATGGAGCAGGGCGAGCACGGCATGGAGTTCGTGCCCGGGCGCATCGAGTACGCCTACGACGCCAACTGGAAGTTGCAGCTCGACAACGGCACCGACGCCTACCACCTCACCTCCACGCACACCAGCTTTCTTGATGTCATGGCCAAGCGCGCCATGGGCGAGGGCAACCAGGAGGCGCGGCAGTTCGACTGGCAAAAGCGTTTTTCGCAGGAAGGCGGGGATTTTCAGTTCGCCAACGGCCACACCTGCATCTGGCTCAATCAGGCCGAGGTGCTGAAGCGGCCGATATATCCGGGTATAGACGCGATACGCCAGCGCGTCGGCCCCGAGCGCGCCGACTGGATGCTGAAAATGCGCAACATGTCGGTGTTCCCCAACATGCAGATCGCCGACTCGACCTCGCTGCTGGTGCGCACTTTCCGGCCGCTGGCCGTGGACCGCACCGAAATGCGCTACTGGTGCATGGCGCCGGTGGGTGAGCCGCCGGCACAGCGCGCCTGGCGCCTGCGCCAGTTCGAGGATTTTTTCAATGTCAGCGGCCTTGCCACACCCGATGACACCGTGACCTATGAAACCTGCCAGGCCGGTTTTGCCGCCGACAGCCTCGACTGGCTGCAGGGACATTGCCGCGGCACGTCCGCGGTGGCACCGGGGCCGAGCGAACTGGCGAAGTCGCTCGGCTTCGCGCCGGTGGCGAGCCTGCAGGGCGGCTTTTCGGTGCAATCTGAAACCTCCTTCCAGCCGGTGTACAGAGAGTGGGCGCGACTGATGCAGGCGGGAATTTCGGGGAGCAAGGCGTATGGTTGATGCACTCAACCGCGCTGACCGGCGCGCTTTGCTCGAGGCCGGACAGGAAACACTCGCACTGGAGGCGGCATTTCTTGACGAGCAACGCTGGGACGAATGGCTGGCGCTGTTTGCCACCGATTGCGAATACTGGGTGCCGACCTGGGTTGCCGAGGAGCGGCTCGCCGATAACCACCAGTCGCAACTGTCGCAGATTTATTATTCCAGCCGCGCCGGCCTGGAAGACCGTATCGCACGCATTCGCACCGGCAAGTCGCCGGCGTCGGTGCCGCTGCGACGCACCACCCACATGGTCTCCAACGTGGTGTTGCTCGATGGCGCGCCGGGCCAGCAGATGAACCTGCGCTCGTCCTGGACCAGCCACGTGTTTGATCCGAATTCCAAAAAAATCTATGTGCTGTTCGGCTACGCCAATCATACGCTGCGCCACAGCGCATCAGGCTGGCTGATCGGGCGTAAAAAAACCATCGTGCAAAACGATTACCTGCCGACCATGGTGGATGTGTATTGCATTTAAAAACGTGTTCGTGCTCACGATCACGAACCGCAAACTGGAGGAGTCAACAATGAAGACGAAACTGCTGGCCGGATTGCTCGCCTTTGCCATGTTAGGTGGCAGTGCGGGCGTGTTTGCGCAGGCTTACCCCAACAAGCCGATACGCATCATCGTGCCGTTCACACCCGGTGGCGGCAATGATGTGTACGCCCGCACCGTCGGGCAGAAACTGAGCGAGCGTCTCGGCCAGCCGGTGATTATCGAAAACAAGCCCGGTGCCGGCGGCAATATCGGCGCCGAACTCGTGGCGCGCAGTGCCCCCGACGGCTACACGCTGCTGTTGGCGCAGAACGGCCTGACCATGGCGCCCTTTCTGAGCAAGTCGCTGCCCTTTGACGTGATGAAGGACCTCGCGCCTATCGGCATCGGCGTCAGCCTGCCGATGGGTCTCGCCGTGGCCACCTCGATTCCGGTCAAATCGGTTCCCGAACTGATTGCCTACGCCAAGGCGAACCCGGGCAAGATGCTCTACGCGACGCCAGGCATCGGCACCCCGCATCACCTCTCCACGGAGATGTTTCTCAGCATGACCGGAACCTCGATGGTGCAGGTGCCCTACAAAGGCGCTGCCGGCATGTTGCCCGCCCTGATGACGGGGGAGGTGCAGGTCTTGTTCGGTGCGCTCAATTCCATGCTGCCGCATATCCAGTCGGGCAAGATTCGCGGACTCGCACTGGGGGATCGCCAGCGCAATCCCATCCTCAAAGACCTGCCCACGGTCGCCGAAACCGTACCCGGATATGAATCGGTGTTCTGGTTCGGCCTGATGGCACCCGGCGGAACGCCCGAGGCGATCCTGAACAAGCTGTCTGAAGAGCAGCGCGTGATTGTCAACCTGCCCGATGTGCGGGAGCGGCTGGCCAAGGTGGGATTTGAGCCCAGTGCAACCACGCCGCAAGAGACGCGTCGCATCTTTACGGCAGAACTCGAAAAATGGGGCAAGGTCGTCAAAGATGCGGGGATCAAGGCTGAATGAGTAATGAACTGGCGGGACGCACGGTATTCATACCGCAGGACTTCATGCTGGTCGATGTCTTCAACGACATCGCCGGCCGCCTCAGTGCACGCGGCGCGCAGGTCATACGCGGACCGGAGTCGATAGCCGGGCAAAAGGTCGCCTTCCCGAAAGAGCGCTGGGGAGAGTGGTTTGGCCGCACCGAAGTGGCGATGTTCTCCAGTCGCAACGTCTGCACGCGCGAGATCCTTGAATACGCGCCGCGCCTGCGCGGCGTGGTTAATCCGACCATAGGCCTGGAGACCGTCGATCTCGATGCGGCGAGGGATTTGTCCATCATCGTCGGCCATGGCGCGACGCCGGAAAATTTTCTCGGCATGTCCGAAGCCACGGTCATGCTGATGCTGATGCTGATGTACAACCCGCAGGCGACGCAGGAGGTCATGCGCGGCACACGGCCACGGCCCAAGCCCACCCCCACCGACATGTGGGCAAGCATGATGCTGGGCCGCACCGTTGGCCTGGTTGGTCTTGGCCGCATCGCGCGCGGCGTGGTTGAGCGCCTGGCCGGCTTCGGCGTCAAGCTGCTGGCCCATGACCCCTATGTCACGCAAGACAAGGCACCGCCGGGCGTCACCATGACCGACCTCGAGGGCGTGCTGCAGGCAAGCGACATCGTCGGCCTCTTCGTCAGCATCACCGCCGAGACGCGCGGCATGATCAACGCCCGCGCCCTGTCGCTGATGAAGCCGACCGCTTACCTCGTCAATACCTCGCGCGGCGAAGCCATCGACGAGGCGGCGCTGTACCAGGCGCTCAGGGACAAGCGCATCGCCGGCGCTGCGCTAGATACCTATGTCGTTGAACCACTGCCCGCCGACAGCCCGCTGCGCACGCTCGACAATGTCATCCTGACGCCGCACATGGTCGGCCACACCAGGGATGTGTTCCTGTCCTTTGGCAAGGCCGGTGAGGAAAACATCACGCGCATCCTGCGTGGCGAGCTGCCGCTGCATTGCAAGAACCCGGAAATCGAGCCGGCGTGGCAGGCGCGTCTGCAGCGGCTGGCGGCCTAGCCGACATCAGTCCGTAACATGCAAATGGCTGGAAATGCCCGCCAGGCGGGGCTTTCCAGCCATTTTCCTTTTCGATACAGGCTTTACTCGGGCCTGATATTGGCGTCCTTCGCCACCTTGATGTATTTCGCCAGGTCGGCCTTCATCATTGCCATACAGCGTTCGGGCGTGGTGCCCAGGGCCTCGAGGCCGACGGGGGTGAGTTTTTCCTTCACGATCTGCGGGTCACGCACCATCTTGCTTCGCTTGCTTGGCTTGCGTTGCAAATGATCCGCCTGCGGCAAAAGGCATCGCCCGGAAATCCAGACTGGGCGGTTAGGCGGGGATTCGCCGAGAATTCTCGGCGCCCGTCTAACGGCTTCGACCTGCCGCTCGAAGCGCGCCCTGCAAGGGGGGGGTTCCAGGCGATGGTCGGTGCCGGCTTAACGTTTCTGGCTGGCCTGCGACCCGCTCATATTGGTGTCGTAACCGGGCAGCACGCGCACGTCGATGACGCAGACCCTGCCGGCCCTGACGGCGGCGAGGCCCTGCTTGATGGCGCCGGCGACATCGGCGGCCTTGGTGATCGGGCCTATGCCTTCGGCGCCCTGGGCACGCGCCATCATGGCGAGGTCGATATCCGGGTCGCCGATCTTCTGGCCGATCCACTTGTTCTCGACCGGCCGCGAGCGTTCCTTGGCGACGCGCTCCTGGTGCACTTCGTCGTTGAAGTACGAACGGTTGTTGGCGACGATGATCAGCACCGGCACTTTGTAGTGCGCGGCGGTCCACAGCGCCGTCACGCCCATCAGGAAGTCGCCGTCGCCGAGCACGCCGATGGCCACGCGGCCGCTGCCCTTGAGCGCCAGCGCGGCGCCCACGGTAATGCCGGGACCGGCACCGATGCCGCCGCCGCCGTTGAGGCCGATGTAATCCATCGGGTGTTTGAAGTGGCGGTATTCGCCGTTCCAGCCCAGCGGCAGGTGGGTGAAGCAGACGTCCATGCCCGAGGTGGCGGCATTGAGGGCTTCGGCCAGGCCGCGGATAGACACAACGCTGGTATCAAGGGGCGGCAACACGGCGCGTGCCTGGGGCGTTGCCGCAGCGCGCGCCTTGACCTTGTCGGTGAGCAGCGGCACCACCGTGTCGGTTTCGCACAGCATGTACACATCAACCGGCGGCAGGCCCTGGTAGTCCATGCTCCAGCCGCGATGTACCAACTGGTCGGGCGAGACATTGATGACCTTGGCCGTGATCGGGTCGGCGCCATAGGCCTGCTTCAATGCGCCGGCGACGTCGTACCAGTCCAGCGCCAGCACCACATCGGCGTCGCGCAACAGCGTGCACGCGGCGGGCGAGAAAAACACGCCGGGTGCCACCGGGTGCAGCGGATGGTCGGTCGGAAAGGCCGCCGGCATTTTGAGGTCGGTCAGCACCTTGGCCTGCAGCTTTTCGGCCAGCGCGACGCGCTGCTTCCAGCCCGTTTCGCTGCGTGTGGCGCGGCCCATCAGGATGACCGGATTTTTCGCAGCGGCCAGCAGTGCCGCCGCCTGTTCCAGCAACTCGGGCGCGGGCAGCACCGGCGCCGGCGCGCGAAAGCGCCTGGCGTCGGGCAGCTTTGGCAGCGGGCCGATCTTCGATTCCTGGATGGCGGCGTCGAGGTTGACGTAGGTCGGGCCCTTGGGCGCGGTGCCGGCGATCTGCACGGCGCGCAGCAGCGCTTCGAAGGTTGCCGGGACCGAAGCGGGCTGGTTGTCCCACTTGGTGTAGTCACGGATGATCGCGCCCTGGTCGGACACGGTGTGGATCCAGTCGATCCAGGGGCGGCGCTTGTTGGCGTCCCAGGGGCCGGTGGCGCCCAGGAGCAGTATCGGTATGCGGTCGCACCAGGCGTTGAACACCGACATCGAGGCGTGCATCAGGCCGACGTTGGAATGCAGCACGCAGCCCATCATCTTGTCCGAGGCCTTGGCATAGCCCTGGGCGATGGACACCGCCGATTCTTCGTGCAGGCACAGCAACATTTGCGGATTCTTGTTGCCGATGTAGTTGACGATGCTGTCGTGCAGGCCACGATAGCTCGCCCCCGGATTGAGCGCGAGGTAGGGAATGTCCAGTTCGCCCAGCATGGCGGCGATGGCGTCGCTGCCCCAGATGTCGGTCTGTTCGGGGCCCGGTACCGGGGTGTCGTGCAGGATGGCTGACGGGGTCTGGTCTTTTGCGTTCATGATGGCTCCACTATGGTTGCGTTGGTGATGATGACGATGATTCAGCTGTGCGGGTGTTGGCGCGTTGCGCTCAAGTACTGGTTCTCCTCGCCTCCTCGAGATAGGCGGGTTCGATGTAAGCCTGAATATTGTCCGCCGCCTGCGCACCGAGCAGGCCGGCCTTGACCTGGGCGGCAATCACCTGGGTGAGGCCGGCGCTGCTCAGCGCAAGATCGGGTGCCAGTACGCCGCGACCGGTGTAATAGTCCCAGCCGCGTTCGGCATGCGAGAGTGCCATGTCCATTTCGCGCGCCACCAGCGCCGCGCTGCCGGCGCGGTTTTGCAGCATCCAGGCGGTGCTCTTCAACATGGCGCGCAAAAAGCGCACCACCACATCGGGGTTTTTTGCCGCCCAGTCACGACTGGCGTTGAAGGTGGTGAACTGCCATTCGGGCACATAGTCAGAGGCGTCGGCGAGGTTGGAAAAACCGGCATCCTCTTCAAGGTAGGACCAGGGAATGGACTGCAAGCCGGCGTCTATGCTGCCCTCGAGCAGCGCCTTGTGCCGCGGCGGCACGCCGCCGGTGTCCTTGACCTTGTAGTCCTCGGGGTAATGCAGGCCGTGTCTGGCCATGATGTCCTTTAGCTGGAAAAACGTGCCCTCCAGCATGTTGAGGATGCCTATGGTCGCGCCGCGCAAATCCTCTACGCGCTTGAACTTTGGCTGGGCAATAAGAAAGTGCGACAGCTTGCGCGCATTGCCGGCAATAAAGCGCAAGGGTCCGCCCTGCGCGGTATTTTGCAGTATCACCTCGGGCGAGGCGAGCGCGATGTGCATGCTCCCCGACACCAGCGGCTCGACCTGCGAGGCATTGCCGAAAATGCCCAGCTTGACTTCCAGGCCTTGCTCGCGAAAAAAGCCGTGTTCGATGGCGGCCCAGATGGGGACGACAAAAAAAGTGCGGGAGACGGTACCGATTTCAAGCTTGTCTGGGCTGCTCATGACCTTGGCTCTGGGACTGGGACTGAGACTGGAAAAACGGAACCGGCGTGTTTTGGCGCCGACACCGGAAAGGCGGTGCCGGCTGTTTCAGGCTGCTTGCAAGTTTGGGACCACAAGTATATGCACAGCACCCCGCCGGGGAAAGATTGATGGCGCAATCAAGCACGGTTGAGCGAACGACCATCATCCGATCCCCGGAGCCCGGGCGCTCTAGAAGCTCAGTTTGTTGTAAATATCGTCGTTGATCGCCTTGATAAGGGCCGCGCGGTCGGTGCCGGTCTTTTCGACGATTTTGGTCCACTTGTCGATCGTGGCAAGGTGCTGCTTCATGATGCGCTCCGGGTTGGCAACGCCGCGCGCCTTGAAGTCCTCGACCAGGCGGGGCAGATCCTCGGCACGGAATTTCGCCAGGGCGTCGTTGAAGTCCTTGCCTGGCTTGAAGAACTGAATGCCGCGCTTGGCCGCTGTTTCGCGTACTTCGCGCTGCTGTTCAACATAGCGGTCGGTTGCCAGCACACCGTACTTGGCCATCAGGCCGACATAGGCGCCGCGCTCTTGCGGGGTGAAACTGGTGAGGGTGTTGCGGTTGGTTACGAACAGGCCGAGCCCATGGTACACGCCAAGATCGATATCGATGACCTGCTTGACCGAGTCCCACAGCGAATAGTCGGCGAGCCAGGCATTGGGCCCGACGGCGCAGTCGATCTGGCCACCAGCGAGTGCCGACCCGATTTCAGGCGGCGGCATCAGCACGGCGACCCCGCCCAGTGCGCGGATCATGCGCGTCGCCGAAGAACCGGTCACGCGCACCTTGCGCCCCTTGAAGTCGGCGAGGTTGGCCACCGGTTTGGCGCACATCAGGTTCCAGGATGTCGGGCCATGTCCGCCGAGAAACACCACGTTCAGGTTCTTCTGGTCCTGTTTGCACTCCTCGCATTGCAGCAGGATGGTCTCCAGCGCCGCCGCCGCCGCGGCGTGTGAGTTGGTCACCCAGGGCAGCATGTCGGGCACCATGGCGACGTGCTTGAGCTCACCCAGGTTGAGACTGGGGACGACAAAGCCGCCGTCCACAACGCCGTCCTTGATGCCCTTGAGCGTGCCCGGGCCGTTGAGCAACTGGCCGCCTGCGAACACCTTGGTGGTGAGGCTGCCATTGGTTGCCTTGCTCAGTTCGGCAAAAAAATCGTCGTAGATGCGCGCTTCGAGTGTGCGCGGCGGCTGAAACATGTTGAACTTAATTTCCCTGGCGACGGCGTTGCCTGCGCTGGCGATGCTCAGCGCGCCGATTATGGTGGCCAGAATTTTCTTGGATTTCATGTGCTCCTCCTTGGAACGTTTGAAAAGACAGCTACTTCATCAAGCCCATGGCTCTGGGCAAATACAGCGAGATATCCGGGTAGGCGACGAGCAGCGCGAGAACGATGATTTCGCAGACCAGAAACCAGCTCACGCCGGCAAAAATGCGCTCAATCGGCACGGTGTCATCAACCAGCGTTTTTGCCGCAAAGACATTCAGACCCACGGGAGGGGTGATCAGCCCGATTTCAAGCAGCTTGACAACCAGAATGCCGAACCAGATCAGATCGACGCCCAGTTTGCCCAGTGCCGGCACAAGAATGGGCAGGGTAAGCAGCATGATCGAAATGGGCTCGAGAAAGCAACCCAGGATGAGGTACAGCACGGCTGCGCCCAGGATCAGCGCCAGCGGGCCGACGGCGTTTTGCGAAATCAGGTCGGCGACAAAATCAGGCACGCCGGACAGGGCCATGAAGCGCGTCAGCAAAATCGCGCCCAGTGCGACGAAAAAAATGGTCGCCGTGCCGTGCAAGGCCTCGGTGAAGCTCTCCCACAACACCTGGCGATTCATGCTGCCCGTCCACAGCGCCAGCAGGAAGGCGCAGAACGCGCCGTAAGCGCCGGCCTCGGTGGGTGTCACCACGCCGCCGTAAATGCCGCCTATCACCAGCACCACCAGTATTGGCAGCGGCCAGGCTTTGCGCGTGGCGGTGAGCTTTTCCGCCCAACTGTAGGTCTGCGTGCCGGCAGGCGCGAGCGCGGGATTGAGCTTGACGCGGGTGACGATCATGACGGCATAGATCGCCGCGGTCAAAAGCCCGGGCAGTACACCGGCCATGAACAAGGCCGCGACCGACTGGCCGGTGAAGGCGCAGTAGATGATCATCATCACCGATGGCGGAATCATCGACCCGAGCGTGCCGGCGCAGGCGCAGACGGCGGCGGCGAGTCCGGGGTTGTAACCGGCCTTGAGCATTTCGGGTATCGCAATGCGGCCCATGGCCACCGTGGTGGCGACCGATGAGCCGCACGCCGCGGCGAACACGGCACAGGCAAAATTGGTGGCGACCGCCAGTCCGCCGGGCAGGCGCCGCAGCCACATGCGCATGGCTTCAAACAGCGGGTCGGTCAGTCCGGCACGGTAGGCTAGGGCGCCCATCAGCAAAAACATCGGCACTGCCGACAATTCCCAGTTTGCCGCGAACTCGTAGGGCAGTGACCCGGCGAGCGACTTGACGACGCCGGCGCCGGCGACGTACCACAAGCCAACCACTGCCACCAATGCCAGCACCGCGCCGACGGGCATGCCAAGGGCCACCAGCACCAGTATCGCGCCGAGGCCGCTAAAGCCCGCGGCAAGTGCGCTCATGGCGCTGCCTCGTCCAACATCGGGTCGAGCAGGCCGCGGACGGTTTGCATCAGGCAATGGAGCGCCATCAGGCCAAGGCCCAGCGGCACAAACCAGCGTGGCGGCCAGGTCGGAATGGTGAAATAGGCGGTCTGCACGCTCTCCCGCGCCTGGGTGAACTCGAGGGCGTAGGCACCGGTGCGCCAGGCGAGAAAGCACAGCAATATGGCGGTGACGAAGGTGCAGAGTATGCCGAGCAGGCGACGCAGCCGCGTCGGCAGCAACCGGGTGAAGATGTCGGCGGCAAAATGGCCCCGCGTTGATTGCACCAAGGCGAGCGGTCCGAAAATGACGGCCACCATGTAGTAATGCGATACGACCTCAACCGTACCGGGCAGCGGGAAGTTGAAAAGGTAGCGTCCGGCCACGTCGAGCACCACGTGCAGGGCCATCAGCCCGACCAGGATCGCCCCCAAAGTCACCAGCAGCCTGGAAGATTGGTCCAGCAGTCGGCGTAGCGGGTTCATCGGCAGCGGTTCAGTGTTCGCGCAACAACTGTCCGAAGCCTTCCACGCGATCGGCGATTCCCATGGTCCTCAGGCAATGCCAGACTGCGGCAGTGTTGCTGGTGACCACCGGGCGACCGAGTGCGGCTTCGAGTTCCTCGGCGACATCGGCCGAGCGCACCGTGGTGCAACTGATGAGGTAGGCGTCGGCGTCGGCGTGGCGGTGGGCGAGCGTGAACGCGCGCCATTTTTCCGGCGTCACCGCCATCATGGCGCAGGCGTCCGGGCAGTCGAGCCCGGCCCAGTCAAGAATGTCGAAGCCGGCGGCTTCGAAGTACACCGCCTCGCGCTTGTTGATGGCTTCGATATACGGCGACAGCATGACGATTTTTTTCGCGCCGAGCTCTTTTAGCGCGGCGACGATGGCTTCGGAGGTGGCGGTTACGGGCTTGCCGCTCGCCTTGGCGACGCGTGCCTTGATCGATTGCTCGAGCTCGACACTGAAAGTCGAAACCGCGGTGCAGTGAAACACCACCAGATCGGCGCCGCTGTCGGCGGCGAGCTCGGCCGCCTCCTCGACGCGCTCGGTCATCGCCAGCAGGTCTTTTTCCGAACTGCCGGTGAGTTTGAGACGGGTGGTGTGCAGCGACACGCCGGCGGGCAGCATGGCGTGGAACTGCGGCTCGGCCGCCTGGTTGCCCGAGGGCAGCAGCATGCCCAGCTTGGCGCGGGTGCCGTAGTTGATGGCGCTCATGCAGCCGCTTTCTGCATCGGCCTGGGTGCGTCCATGCGCATCAGGCTTTTTTCCATGTGCTTTCTGAGTTCGGCCCACAATGCATTGAGCGCAGCAATATCAGTCGATTGCTTTTCCGCGCGACGTTTTTCCATTGCGCGCCACAGCCGGCCGCGCACCTCATAGCGCATCGGTTGCGGCAGTGCGAACAGGATGTCGATAAGGGCCTTGGACACGGTCGGAGTCCAGACCTGTTCATAGGTTTCCCGCGCGCTGCCCAGCGTATGCAGGCCGGCACGGGCGAGCGGCTTGTGACCCTGGCGTGCCGTGGTGGTGGCGGCCGTATCGAGCCTGCCATTCTTGATGATGACGCCGTAGTCGCGCCCGGCGCCGGCAATGCTGACAAAGCCATCAAGCACATCGTCGAGCACGCGCTCAGGGTCGCGCGCGAAGGCCTCGCCGTAGCCGCCACCACCGGCCGTGGACAGGCGGATCACGTCGCCGATGCTGGCGCGAATGGCATCGGCCTTGGACACGACTTCAAATTTGTCTGCGCCGTTGCGCCTGACCTCGATGCGGCCGTTGGCACCACCCGAACCACCCAGCAGGCCCCACGGCTGGAAGCGCAGCCGCTCCATGCCGCGGGCAATGATGACGCAGTCCGGGGCCAGCACCTCGAACTCGAACACCACACCGCAACCGCCCCTGAACTTGCCGGGGCCACCTGAATCCGGACGCAGGCCGTATTGGTGCACCCGCGCCGAGGATTTGCTCTCCACCGCTTCCAGCGGGTTGTTGCGCATATTGGCGATATCAACCACGTCGCGTGCGTGCAGACCGTCGGCCTGCGAGCAGCCGCCGGTGCCGCCGGACAGGGGTTCGAGCACATTGACCTCGACGCCGCGGCCGCTGGCGCTCGGTTCGGCAAAGACGACCGGCACGATGGTGCCCGAGCCCGCCGCCGGGATGAAGTCGGGCAGGGCCTGGGCGAGGGCGCCCATGACGGCGTCCTGCAGGCGCACGCCCATGGTCGTTCGGAGGCCGATGGCGGCGGGAAAGACGCAGTTGACCACCGAGCCCTCGGGCGCGGTGACAGATACCGGCCGCATCATGCCGGAGTTGAAGGGCATGTCCGGTTCCATGGTCATGAACACCGACATCAGCTTGTAGATCAGCCACGGATGCGGCTTGCCGGCGCTGTGCAGGTTGAACGCCGACTTCAGCTGCGGGTCGGTGCCGGTGAAGTCCATGTGGATGGCATCGTCCTTGATGGTCACCGCCACGGCCAGACGCACCGGGATTTCGCTGGCGACATCATCGTCGAGGTAATCGTGAAAGCGGTAGGTGCCGTCGGGGATTTTCGCGATCAACGCGCGTGCGCGCGCCTCGCTGTAGTCGAGGCAGTCGCCCATGGCCGAGAGAAAATCATCGAGGCCATAGCGCTCTATGAGTTCCAGCACGCGGCGTTCGCCCACGCGCAGCGCCGTGACCATGGCGCGCAAATCGCCCCAGTTGTCGGCCGGCACGCGCACATTGTTCATGATCAGGCGAAAGATGTCCTCGTTGAGTTCATCTTTTTTGTACAGCTTGATCGGCGGAATGCGTATGCCTTCCTGGAACACCTCGTAATTGGACGGGGTCAGGCTCCCGGCGACATTGCCGCCGACATCGGTGGAGTGGACGTAGGCAAAGGTGAAGCACACCAGCCTGCCCTGGTGGAACACCGGGCGAAAGACGTTGACATCAGGCAGGTGCGAGGACATCGCGCCCGAACTGTAGGGATCGTTGGTGATGACGATGTCGCCCTCGTCGTAGTGCTCGAAGGCCTTGAAGGCGTCGGACATGTCGAGGTTGATGAAGGTGGTGATGCCGATGCCCTTGGGATAGCCGAAGATTTCGCCCTTGGGCGTTACGAGCGCAACCCCCAGATCGGCGGTCTCGTTGACGAAGGCGGTGTAGCCGGTGCGTTGCACCGAATAGCCCATCTCCTCGGCCACCGAGCGAAAGCGCTGCATCAGCATTTCAAGCACGATCGGATTGGTTTTCATTGCCTGTCCTTTTCCGCTTGTTTCCTGCTCAGGGTCAAAACACCAAACGCATCGGTCTCGGCAACGAAACCGGGCGCGACGACGGTGGTGGTGTCGATCTGCTCGACAACGGCGGGCCCCTCGATACGGTCGCCGGCGCCTAATTGCGCGCGGGCGTAGAGCCTGGCGTCATGATGCGCGCCACCGTACCAGATTTTGCGGCTGCCTTTTGCGACCGGCTTGCCATCTCCCCCCGCCAGGCGTTTGAGCGACAGTTCTCTTGTCTTGCCGGCGATGCGCACGCGCAGGTTGACAAGGTCGATGCGCGCCTTGCGGTCGCTGTTGCGGTAAAGCTGCTCGTAGCAGTCGTGAAAGCAGTCGGCGATAGCTTCGGGGGTGAGCGCGTTGAGGTCGCCGGGCAGATCAACCTCGATATCAAAGGCCTGGCCGAAGTAGCGCGCATCGACCGAGAGTTTCACCACGACCTTGTCGATGACCGGGTTCTCCGCCGCCAGCCAGGCGCGGCCCGCAGCCTCGAGTTCGGCGAAGCCGGCACGGATCGCCGTGACCGGTGTGGTGGCGAGATTGCCGCGCAGGCTCTTGATGTAATCGTTCTTGACGTCGGCGATGGCCGCGCCGAGCGCGCAGATGGTGCCCGGATTGGGCGGCACGACAATGCGCGGGATGATGATTTCCTCGGCCAGCAGGCAGGCGTGCGTCGCGCCGGCACCACCAAAGGGAATCAGCGCAAAGTCGCGCGGATCGACGCCGCGCTTGGTCATCATCGGCAGCAGTGCCGTGGTCATGTTGGAGGTGGCGATCTTGAGTATGGCCTCGGCGGCTTCCTCGAGGCTGACCTTTAGCCGGCCGGCGATCTTGCCGACCGCGGCCTCGGCCAGCTTGCGATCGAGTTTCATCGCGCCACCGAGAAAGTTGTCCGGGTCGAGGTAGCCGCAGACGATGTAGGCGTCGGTGACGGTGGGCTCGGGGTTGCCGTTGCCGTAGGCGGCGGGGCCGGGCATGGCGCCGGCGCTCCTCGGGCCGACCTTCAACAAACCGATGGGGTCGAACCAGGCAATGGAGCCGCCGCCGGCACCGACGGCAAACACGTCCACCGAGGGCATCACCACCGGATAGGCGCCGACCCGGGCTTCAGTCGAGTGTGCCGGTTCGCCGTCGCGGATCAGCGACACGTCGGCGCTGGTGCCGCCTATGTCTATGGTCACCGCCTCGCGCACGCCGACAAGGCGCGCGATGTAGGCGGCACCGACCACACCGGAGGCGGGGCCGGACAACAGCGTGCGCACCGGCTTGTCTTCGGCGGTCGATGCCGACATCACGCCGCCGTTGGACTGCGTGATATAGAGCTTGGTGGTCATGCCGATGGCGGCGGTGTCTTGTTGCAGTGCGCGCACATACTTTGACAACACCGGTTGCACATAGGCGTTGAGCACCGCGACCATGGCGCGTTCGTATTCGCGGATTTCCGGCCACAACTCGGTCGATAGTGACACGTGTTTGCCGGGAAATATTTTTTCGAGCAGCTTTTTCGCCTGCTGTTCGTGCCCGGGTGCGACGTACGAATTCAAAAAGCACACGGCAAGGCTGGCGATATCCGCGTCCTTCAATACTTCGAGTGATTTTTCCAGGGCGGCAAGATCGAGCGGCGTCACTTCGGTGCCGCTGCGGTCGGTGCGCTCGAGCGCCTCGATGACGTGGCGCCGCGGCAGCAGGTCGGGCGGGGCGGGCGCACGCAGGTTGAAGGTGTCGTGCTTGACGAGGCGCGCGATCTCGAGAATGTCGCGGTTACCCTGGCTGACTATCAGCGCGACCTTCGCGCCGCGGTATTCGAGCAGCGCGTTTAGCGCGATGGTGGTGCCGTGGACGAAGCCGCCTATCGCCGCCGGCGTCGAGCCGATGCGGGCCATCAGTTCGGTGATGCCGCGCGCCACGGCGCGCGACGGTGAGTCAGGCGTGCTCGGCACCTTGTGCGTGTGTATACCCTGTCCGTCGGCTTCTATCAACGTGAGGTCGGTGAAGGTGCCGCCGATGTCGATGCCAAGCTTGTAGCGGGCTTGTGACGCAGCCATTGCGATGGGCCTCCTTGGGGTGCTTTGTGCAGCAGCACCCATCAGCCGGCGCCGCCCTTATTGTCGGGTCAGTGTATGAGTGTTGGGATACTCGCTCAAGCTTGATGATGCAATCAACCACAGCGTGAACTGACGGCGCGACAACGCAGTTGCAGGCAGGTTTGCGGCACTGCACGATGGTCATGCCATTAGCTGGAAAGCCCCGTCTGGCGGGGCTTTCCAGCATATTGCTCCGTGCGCGGAGGGTACGCCTAGTGGGCGAGGACGAGCTGCGCCGCAATACCTTCTTCATCAGGGTGTCCTGCTCGGCTACCCGCATCGCAGACGGTCGCGTCGTCGGTGATCAAGTTTCAATCCTCGCCCGCGCTCTCGCGCGGGCGCAACTTCATTGCTGCAACCGCATGATACCCAATGCAAATTCCCGGCATCTGCGCGAACCTGTTTGAAAATCTGAAAATCTGCACGGAAGTCAGCGCGAACCATGAGATTGAGTGCGGCAAAGTAGCCGCGTGCCGCCTCGCCTTCAATCCCGCGCAGCGTATCCAGATCATTTGCCGATACCAACGCCCGCAAAGAGGCTGCAAGGTTATCGGCGGTACGAGACAGCGCCGCCTGATCATCGGGCGCGGTAGATTCTCGTGCCCCGCGTAGCAATACCTGCCGGCTATTCTTGAGTTTGCCTGCGATGAAGGTGCGTGCAATGTCGAGCGCAGCGACTGTGTCGATACATTGCTGATGTTGCGCCTGCCGTAATAACACATTGCCCGAAATCGGCCCCTCCAGCCGCGCCTTGAAGCGCCCGTTGCCATCGAGTAACACCAGCGACTTGCCCTCCGCCGCGAGCCTATGCATGAGTGCGGGCGACACCATGATGTTGCCAAAGCACACCACGCTTCCCAAGTGATGCAGTGGCACAGCGAGCTTCTTTTCACGTTCGACATCGACGCGCAGCGTGTCGTTCTCAAGATGCGCGTAGGCATTGGGCGTGGTGATGTAGAGGGTATCGAGGAGCTGATGCATTGGTGCTATATTGTGTACCTTATTGTGTACAGGAGATGGTCATGGAGTTTGTGACAACAAAAGACCTTCGCGCCGAGTCCGGTGCGGTCTGGAAAAAACTTGAAGCCGGCAAAGATATCGTTGTCACGCGCAACGGTAAGCCATTTGCGCTGTTGGTGCATTCGGATGCGGAGTCGCTTGAGGCGATGCTGCGCGCGATCCGTGGCGAGCGATTTATGGCGACCGTGCAAAAAATGCAGCGGCAGTCCGTTGCCAACGGTACGGACAAAATGACGATGAAGGAAATCAACGCCGAGATTGCCGAAGCGCGCAAAGAGAGAGCGGCGAAGCATGCGAGCGGTCATTGATGCCAATGTGTTGGTTTCGGCTTTGCTCACGCCCGGCGGAGTCCCTGCACGAATTGTGGCCGCAATTCGCGACACTGCACTCGTTCCCGTCCTAAGCCACGCCATCAGCGTTGAATATGCTGAAGTGCTCAATCGCGCCAAATTTGGCTTCGCGAAATCGGACGTCGATGATTTGCTTCTCGATATGAATGGTTTAGCGGTGTTCGTCTCGCCGGGCCCGATAGAAGCAGTGCGTTTGCCGGACCCCAGCGACGCGCCCTTCATCGCCGCCGCATTAGCATCCGCCTGCCCAGTGGTGACCGGCAACGCGAAGCATTTCCCCGCGAGACTTGGCCTACAGGTACTGAGCCCAAGCGCATGTTTACTGGAACTATCCACGCGTTAAATTCTCCGCATTGACGACATACAAATCTGCCGCCATCCGCCGCCATTTAGCCGAATCAGCGACTGCCGCCGGCTGACAGATTTCTTTCAACGAGCACTGATCGCAGCGCTTGTCGTTCACCGGTGGTGGCAGGACGCCTGCCTGAAGAACCGCGCGGATATTGGCGATTGCGGCGTTTACGTTCGTGCGCAACGCTTCCGAAATGGCAACTTCACGACGGCGTTTGCTGCCTTCTTCATCAGGGTGTCCTGCTCGGCATCGTTCCGGCGATTGCCGGAGTTGATTGCAGTCGTAATCCCTTCTTCATCAGGGTGTCCTGCTCGGCAGTATGAAACGCCATCTGCGGTATGTGGAAGTCGTAATCCCTTCTTCATCAGGGTGTCCTGCTCGGCAATGAGCAATCTCGCAGTAAGTGAAGCCCGCGCGTCGTAATCCCTTCTTCATCAGGGTGTCCTGCTCGGCCCGCTGCGCATGAGAAGTACGGGGAGGGGCAGGTCGTAATCCCTTCTTCATCAGGGTGTCCTGCTCGGCGGGACCGCGAAAGCGGTCGTCGCCAAAATGTCGTCGTAATCCCTTCTTCATCAGGGTGTCCTGCTCGGCCGCCCAGCGGGTCGCGGTGGACAGCGATCCGGCGTCGTAATCCCTTCTTCATCAGGGTGTCCTGCTCGGCCTTCAGGCAAACGAGGGAAAGGGATTCCCCAGAGTCGTAATCCCTTCTTCATCAGGGTGTCCTGCTCGGCTCTTCTACAATTCGACGTAGCACCCTCAAGACTGTCGTAATCCCTTCTTCATCAGGGTGTCCTGCTCGGCGCCGATGTGCGGGCGGCTTACCTGGCCGCGGAGTCGTAATC